>Ga0302046_10003953_pt1 | contig 13272 bp, 13 predicted proteins | sample RVTome_11_FD_200261 | JGI IMG/M metagenome (GOLD analysis project Ga0302046, IMG submission 200261) | Soil microbial communities from uranium-contaminated site in the Upper Colorado River Basin, Wyoming, United States - RVT147D111 (version 2) ...
GGGGCATCGGAATCCGTCGTCTGGTGGAGCGCTTCCGACGACGACCCGTTCCGAAATGGGGATGGGACACGTCCGGCGCGCAGCGGTCCGCGGAGGAGTTGGTCCTTCTTGGTGTCGAACACGGAGATCTGGCGCCGGCGATTGACGGCTTGGCCCCGGAGCTGCGAGCGGTGCTCCGGGCAACCGTTCTGGATGGACTGACCACAAGGGAGGCGGCCGTCCTGTTGGGGATACCACAGGGGACGGTGAAGTCGCGTATGAGACGGGCGCGTCGGGAGCTCAGGGAGGCGCTGGCATGACTTGGCATGTCAGTCAGGAGATGATGGCGAGCTATCGGGACAACGCATCGAGTGACGCTGCATCTCATTCCCTCGAGCTACATCTCGTTGAGTGCGAACCCTGCCGTCGAATCGCCGCCGGGGCTGTCGAATCAGACCGTCGGGATCGAATCTGGGCCGGGATAAGCGAGGCGGTGGACACGCCGAAAGCGCGCTGGTTGGAGGAGGCTCTCCGCCGGTTCGGCGTCAATGCTCATATCGCCCGACTGATAGCGATGACCCCGTCGGTGCAGCCGTCGTGGCTTATCGCTGTAGCGACGATTCTCAGCCTCGCCGCGGTTGCAGCATCCAGTCTCGGCCCGATCCCATTCCTCGTCGTTGCCCCGCTCGTTCCCGTGGTGGGTGTCGCCATCGCATTCGGCCATCCGATCGACCCGGTCCACGAGATCGGAGTGGCCTCCCCCACGGGCGGATTTCGTCTCGTGCTCATCAGGGCTTCTGCTGTGCTCATAGCGTCGATCGCCATCTCCGTCGTGCCTGGGCTCTTCCTGAGGGAGTTCCGTTGGATGGTGGTGTGGCTTCTACCTGCCCTGGTGTGCACTCTGCTCGTTTTGGTCATTTCGACGTTCACGCACCTGTCGACGGCTGCCGTGGTCGTGTCGTTGCTGTGGGTGGCGGGTGTAACGGCCACGGAGCTGGCGGCTTCGACGCCGGTGGCGTCGTTTGTGGGCCCGGCTCAGCTGATCTTCGCCGGTGCGGTGTTGGGACTGTTGGCGCTCCTGTTGTTGCGCCGCACCAGTTTCGAGCGGATCGCCGGAAGGTGACGACCTTGAGTGGAAACGTCGAGTTGGTAGGAGTTGGTAAGCGGTACGGGTCGGTTCAGGCACTCGGCCAGATCGACCTCACCGTCGAGCGGGGTATCACGGGACTACTGGGCCCTAACGGAGCCGGGAAGACGACGATGCTGCGGATGATGGCGACCGTGCTGGCGCCAGATACCGGGTCGATTGCGCTGCTAGGACGCGACCCAAGCCGGGCCGAGGATCGGGTGGAGATCCGCCGCCGGTTGGGCTACATGCCACAGGAGCCCGGTTTCTACCGCAATTTCACGGTCTTCGAGTTCGTGGACTACGTCGCAATCTTGAAGCAGGTGACGGACCGAAAGGAACGCCATGATCAGGTGCGCGAGGTTCTCGGTATGGTCGAGCTCACTTCGGTGGCACACCGGAAGATCAGAACCCTCTCCGGTGGCCTGAGACGCCGGCTGGCACTCGCGCAAGCACTCCTCGACCACCCGGAAATGCTCCTCCTCGACGAGCCGACGGCGGGGCTCGACCCCGAACAGCGGCTCAGATTCCGCGAGGTCGTGTCACAGCTCCCGAAACGGCCGATCGTGCTGCTGTCCACCCATCAAACCGAGGATGTGGCTGCGTTGTGCGAGCGGGTGATTGTGCTCGTCGAAGGGAACATCCGGTTCGACGGGACCCCTGAGGCGATGAGTGATATCGCCAAGGGAAGGGTGTGGATTGCCCCGCAGCCGGGGGACGAAGCGATGCTGTCTTGGCGGACCGGCGACGGGAAGTATCGGCACGTGGGCGAGCCACCGCCTCACGCGGCCCTGGTCGAACCCACCATCGACGACGCCTACCTCCTCCTGGCCGGAGATAGGGCTGTGGGGATTACGAGATGACGACGATCTCGAAAAGATCGGTGGGACAGGTGACGTTGGCGCTGGCTCGCGTCGACGGTAGGCACCTGCTGAAGAGTCCTCTGTTTCTTGCCGGACTAGGTATCGCGTTGCTGGGCACGGCGGTGTTCGTGCACGGCACGCTGACGGACAATGCCACCACGTGGAGCAACGACGGCTGGACCGTTGGGGCTGGGTTCATACTCGCCGCCGTGTTCGCCATGCTGGCGGTGAACCGTGCGTCGCTACGTGACTACCGGGAGCACACCGGCGAACAGCACGGATCTTTGCCCACGAATCAGACACTGCGCCTGGCTGGGATGTTCGGTGCGGTCCTCTGGCCGGCGATTGTCTCGACACTGCTGCTCGGAGTGGTGGTCGTGTTCGCCTCTACTCAAGTCGACGTGCCTGCCATCACGATCGTGCACGTCCTTCACAACGCGGCGCTGTTTCTCATGCTCGGATCCACCGGGCTCGCCATCGCCGCCTGGATCCCCAGCGGCTTTGCTGCACCGGTAGTGGCGTTTGCCCTGTACTTCATCCACCCTGGGGAAATACCGGCGACCTGGCATGTCATCTGGCCGTTTGCCACTCTGGGCACGGCCAGCTTGGCGACGTGGCACATCGTCTACCTTCTCGGGTTGGCCCTGCTCCTCACCGCCACCGCCACTGCCCGCTGGGAGCGGGAACGGGCCCAAGCGATCGTCTTCCTTGGCTCGGCCGCGACGGTGGCCGCATCCTTCACGGTCCTCGTCATCGGGGCGTGCCCTCAGGCTGGACCATGCCTGTTGTGAAATCGACTGCGGGCCTTCGCCACACTGCGAGGACAGTGCCCTGGCACCCCATGGTCATCGCCACCGTGGTTGGCGCCACTGTGGTGGCTTCCGGCCACGCCCGACTGGTGGTGATTCCGACGACGTTGCTGGCGGCGGCGGCCGGTTTTGCCTTCGACGACCCCTCACATGAGACGTTGGCGGCGTCACCCTCCTCCCTGATCCGCCGCCGGCTTGGTCGTCTGATCGTCGTCATACCTCCAACGATCATCGTGTGGGCCACCCTCGTGTCCCAAGGCGTGAGCGGAATAGATGAAACCCTCACGCTCGTCGCCATGTTCGCCGGACTGGTGGGGCTGACCCTGGGAATCGCCGGTGTCGCCGCCCACCGAACCGGCGGCCGGGGCGGAGCGGTGGCCTCGCCCGTCCTGTTGCTCGCCCTCATCATCTCGGCGCTCTTTCCACCACACTGGCGTCCGCTGCCGCTGGGCGACGTTCCAGGAGGGTGGCCGGCACTACAGGCCCGATGGTCGACTGCCGCAGCGATCGGCACACTGGTGCTGCTCGCCTCATGCCGTGACCCGGCGCGCCGCCGGCTATTGAGGTACCCAACCGACAGACCCGGGACTGGTCGCCAGCATGTTTGAACGCGACGCCGACATGTCATCCACATGGCGGACCGGGGCTCCCCGGAAGGCGCCACGATTCCGGGCGGTGACATTGATCCTTCTCGCGTTGCTGGCGGCGGCGTGCACCAGCCACACCACCGAGAACGGGTCCGCCGTGGAGTGCGCACAATTCCGGCCGGATCCCGAAAACCCTTTCTTCCCGGTGAACCGGATCTACACCGATCCGACCCCCCTGGAATGGGAGACCACCGATCCCGGCGAGGTCGGCGTGAACTCGGTCGTACTCGAGGAAGCGGCCGAAGAAGTGGCGTTGTCACCTGTGGCGACGAGCCTGCTGGTCGCACGTCACGGGGAGCTGATCTTCGAGCGCTATTTCAACGGCTCCGATGCCTCCGACGCCAGGAATCTTCACTCGCTCACCAAGTCGATCACTTCGGTGCTAACCGGTATCGCCATCGATGAGGGTCACTTGGAGCTCGACACTCGGGTAGGTGAAATCCTCGCTCCCGACTTGGTCGTAGACAATGGTGAGCTGACGGTCCGGGACCTGTTGACCATGTCTGGTGGGCTGGAAGTGCCCGTGCCGGACGGGAACTACGAGTGGGAGCCGAGTGACGTGCCTGGGGAGCCGTCGTTGATCCGGGCGGTGCTGGCGAGCCGACGGATCGCGGAGCCGAGGGCCGAGTTCGCCTACAACACCGGGTTGACCGATGTGCTGGCGGCCGTTGTTGCCGAAGCCACAGGGATGTCGTTATGTGAGTACGCCGCCGATCGTCTGTTGGGTCCGCTTGGGATTGACGTTGAGGGGTGGCATGTCGAGCCCGGCGGGTACTTCTCCGGCGGCTCCGGGATGTTCATCACCCCGCGGGAGATCGCCCGGTTCGGCCAACTCGTCCTCGACGAAGGTGTCTTCGAAGGGGAGCGACTCGTCTCCGAGTCGTGGCTCGATGAGTCTCTGTCTTCACGCTGGGAACTGGGGTGTCTTCGCATTCCTGTCACTCAGCGCTACGGGTTCCTCTGGTGGGGATTCGACATCGGTGGCCACGACGTGTGGATGGCCTCCGGATTCGGGTCCCAGGATGTGGCAATCGTTCCCGACCTCGACCTGGTGACGGTCATCACCCATGACACCATTCAGGAAGGAGGGGCCCGGGTTCCGATGCCGGCTCTCCTCCATGAACTCCTGTTGGGGGCAGTCGACGGTCAGACCAAACCTCTACCCACCGAGGAATGCCTGGCCAAGGCGCTGACGATGACGACCGTTGCCGTTGACCGGAGCGACGTTCCCTCGCCAGTTCCCGCTTGGCCCGCCAACATCTTTGGGCCGCTTTCGCCCGATGGCAATGAGATCGCCTTCAGCAAGGTGTATCTGGGTTTCATGGACCTGTACACGATCCAGGTTGACGGAACCCAGGAACGTCAGATCATCCACGATGCGACCCCCGACGCCATGCCATCGTGGTCAGCTGACGGAACCCAGCTGGCCTTCGCCCGAGGGGAGCCTTCCCAGAGCGACCTGTACCTGATCGCTCCTGACGGCTCCGGACTCGAACAAGTCACCGACCTCGACGGATACGAGCAAGGCCCCACCTGGTCCCCCGATGGGAAACGGTTTGCCTTCATCCGGGGACACCGCGACGTAAACGGCTGGGGTCATACCGGGGAGCTCTGGGTCGTCGATCGGGACGGGTCTGACCTCCAACAGCTACGACAGGAAGACACCTCCAACCCAGCATGGTCTCCCGACGGGCGCCAGATCGTCTTTGACAGCATCGAGGGAGACGGTCGCATCAGGCTGCTCGACCTCGACACCGGGAACGTCTCCGACCTCGGTGACGGCTTCTTCCCGCGCTGGTCACCCGACGGGACCCGCATCGTCTTCGGAGTACTCGACGACGAAGGTGGCAGCGACGTTTACATCATGATGGCCGACGGGTCAGATCGGACCCAACTGACCAGTGACCCCGCCTTCGATACCGCACCACAATGGTCACCGGACGGCACCATCATCATCTACTGGACCACTGCACCACGTGGCGGGTAGTCGGGCCGACGGCCGTACGCCTTGATACGCAGAATGCGGGAGACGGAAGAGGGCGCTGTGGCTGGCTTCAGGGTCCTCGGATGCAGCGTCTGATTCTGGGGTTTACGCTCGTCGCTGACCTGCGTTTTCCCTGATCCGTATAGCGCTCAGCACTGGATAATCCGTAGTCAGACGCTCTATCCAATTGAGCTACGGGCGCTTGATTTCGTTGTGCCACAAGGGTTCACGGCGACTCCCGCCGCTCGGCCCCTGTCGCACGGCGCTCACACGGCGCACTAGTCCGACGACGGCTGCCGAACGCGGCACGGCGGCCATGGTAGCCGGTGGGGCACCTCCTGCAGTCCCGGCGGCTCCACTTCCGAACGCGCACCCGATCATCGAAAGACGACCGTCACCCAGGCCGGGGCCGTCGCCAACCGCGGTCAGCAGCTCCAATAGACGCTACCCGGCTCAAAGGCGGAGCCGGTTCTCGGAGTGTGGCACGAAGCAGGTCACGCAGGGTCGTGCACGGTTGGTCGGAGAAGCCGGGGTGAGCCGCGCGATCTGGTTCCGTGTCGTCGCGGTGGAGCTGACTCGAAGCTGGGCGACGTGCCCCGCCGCGGTCGTCCCGCAGGATCCGCATCCCATCACTGAGGTGTCGGCCGCTCGAGGAAGACAGAGCCGCCGAGGGGGGACTCGGTTAGACCGTTTCGAGCGCCCGTACGAGGTGGCCGGTCGTGGCGGGCCGACCACGCGGGAACCGGCGCTCTCCGAATCACCGCCTCGAAGACGTAGGGGGTGGCAGAGTCGGCCACCAGGATCAATCCCTCCAACCCCCCCTTCAGCCCATACCTGTGTGCCCCTCGCCTATTGCTCAGACGACGTCGACCACCACCGTGGTGGCAACTGCCCGCCTGACCGCGTCGGTGACCGGCGAGTAGTGGTCGGCCGAGTCCACGATCTCTCTCAGCTTCTCAGCCGGCACCCCGTCGGCGGCGATCTTGACCTCGATCATCGCGTTGAGTGGACCGGCGGGCAGGGAGCCGTCCATCCCGAGGAACCCGCGGTCGTCCGACTCGCTGGTGACCGTCACCTCCAGGGTCGTCAGCTCGATTCCTTCGCGGGCGGCTCTCATGGCGATGACGGTGGCGTCACAACTCGCCATCGCCGCCCGCAGGAACCAGCCTGGGGTGGGCGCCGATCCTCCGCCGCCGACACTCCTCGGCATGTCGGAGACGAGTTTCTCGCCGTGCTCACCCGTCACCTCCGCCGTGAGACCGTTGACGACGGCGATCGCGGGTCGATCGACGTAGCGGGCCTTCTCCGGATGTTCGGTGAGGAACCCGATCGCCTGGTCGATCGACTGCCGGATGGACTCTGCTGTCACCGCTCCCTCCTCGGACCCTGTGTCAACCATACGGAACGGGACGATTGTACGAGCATGACGTCCATGACGAGGCCGCGTTTGCCCCCCGAGAATTCGCGACTCAAAAAAACCGATGGCGGCGGTCAGCCGGTGAGTGCGCTCCAGGAAGCGGCCGACCATCAGGTACCGGTCGGGCCACTCGATGAAAGCCAAGTGGGCGCTCAGCTCGAAGATGGCCCGCGCGGCCTGGGGAATCCGGTGCACCATCGGGGGAGAGCAGCTCGGGGTCATCTCGTCGAAGAGACCGGAGATGACGAGCACTGGCACTCGGATATCGTCAACCGCGCCGTCAGTTCCAGAGCAGCCGGGGCCGACGAACGGCTTCTGCGTCAGAAACGTACGAGGGCCGACGTATCCAGATCGGCTCGCCGCCCTGCGTGACAAGGGCCGTCGCGCCGGGAAGTCAGGCTTCGGATTCGGAGGATCCGCCACAGCCTCTGATTCTGGGGCTTGCGCTCGCCGCCGACCTGGGCTTCCCTGTTCCACACAGCGGTCAGCGACGGATACTCCGTGGTTAGACGCTCTATCCAATCGAGCTACGGGCGCAAGGTGACCAAGCCCAGGTAACGCCGACCGGCGCCGAGTGAGTCCCGGCCCGTCAAGCGCTTCACTCCGCGGCTGCGGTGTCAGCCGCCGGCCTGCTCGGCGAACAGTTGGGTCGCTGAGAGAACGGCGGGGACCTATCCGGAGACCGCCTCCCGCAGGCGCTCCGCAACCGCTGAGGCGACCGCCTCCGGCGACAGCGTGGAAGGCGCTTCGCCGAAGGGCCGGGACGCGGCCACGGCTTGTACGTGGCGCCCGAAGGCATCTATGTCGTGTTGGGCGATGTCCGACATCCCCGACATCATCTCCTCGGCGATCGCCACGCCCTCTCGTGAGCCGGTCGCCTTGCCGAACGTCTGGGTGAGACGGGTCGCTTCGCCGACGCTCTCCAGTTGGTACTCGATCAGCATGAACGTGTCTTCGACGGGAATCGGCACGGCGGTCTGGACGAGGATCCGCTCGAAGGGCTCCCACTCGAGGATCGTCTGGGGGAAGACCACGTCCCCGTGGTAGCACATGTAGGCGGCCTGCTTACCGAGCCTGCCGTCGGTGCGCCCGGCGAACTCGGTTCGGGTGCCGCCGGCGAGCACATTGAAGTGCTCTGCCTGGACCAGGGCGTCCCACACCCACTCGACCGGAACGTCGATGTTGGTGTGCACCGCCATCAGCACGTCGTCGACCTCGATCTGGACCCGGGATAGCGTCCGCTTCTCTTCCCAGACCAGATGCATGTCCTGGATCCACACGACGACCTCACCGAGGTGCTCGTACACCTCGACGTGCCGAGTCAGCGACGCTGCGAATCCCTCGAGGCCCAAGTGGGAGATCGCCGCCTCCGTGTAGAGGGTGTAGGCGGCGTTTCCGGTCTCCGCCACCACTCGGTTCTTCAGCAGGCGGTGGAGGAGAATGACGTCGGATCCAACGAGCTCGTGGCGACCACCCAGCTCCTGGATCCCGAAGAGTCCGTAGTGGAGGAAGAACTTGAGGTCCAGCAACGCGAGGTTGCGGCAGGCGTTGCAGGCGCAGGTCGTGTTCATCACCATGAGCTCAACCGCCCGGCGAAACGCCACGTAGATGTCCTCGATCAGCTCGACAAAGGTCTGGCCGTGGACGAAGTCGGCGTTCAGGCCGTAGCTGAAGACGGCGTCGCCGGCCAGGTGAGAGAGGATCAACGGCGGCTTGGTGTGCTCGATGAGCAGATTGAGAAGCGCCGTGAGGCTCTCCTGGGCGTGGTCGAGCTCGGACCCACTCAGGTAACGGGTGTAGCCCGTGATGTCGGCGATGAAGAGGAAACCCTCGTTGGTCTGCGCCACGGCTCGATCAGAAATATACAGCGATGGACCGCGCCGCGCCGAGCCAGTCGTGTCCTAGTGGTGCGTCGTTCGATTGGTGACCTCGGCTCTGGACACCCGGGTGGCCGACGCCGCAAACCGGGGACAGCCACACACACGCGGTCTCCCGCTCGGCGGGGGACCGGCGAGCGGTCGCCTCGTGCTGCCGCCATCCCCGTCCGACGCAAGCTGTTGGTGGCGCCGCTCACGACGAGGGTTCGCTTCAGGCGAGCTCGTTTCGAAGTGTCCTGGCGACGGGGTGTCGGGCGCCGGTGCATGCTGGAATGGCGGTGAGCGCCGCCACCACGAGCACAGTTGCCGGCATCACGGCGTGCACTCGCCAGAGCGGCGGGAGCGTCGCGTTGTTGTCGTTCATGGCGTTCATGACGGCGAACAGTGCGACACTTCCCGGGATACCCAGGACAGCCGGCGACCCCGGGGAGCACCTGCGCGGCCGACAGTGCTGAGCTCACGTCCCGAGGTGTCGCGCCGAGGGCGCGTGCCAGCGCGGAGGAATGCCGGTTGTCGAGCACCGTCGCCCAGGTGATGAAGATCGGAGGTAACCCGGACCTCCGGTGACCGCTTGCCGTGACTCCGCAATGCTGGGTGTGCCGTGCGACCCTCCCACCGGGGCGCCATACTCGCCCGATGCGGTTCAGGGCGGCTCTCCTGATGGTCACCGTGTTGGCCATGGCGGCGTGCACGAACGGCGGTTCTCCAACGTCGTCCACCGGTCCGCCGCCCGCTATCACGTCGACAGAGCCGACCACGACCTCGGCGCCGGTGCCGACCACGACCGGGGCACCATCCGTGCACCGCATCCAGGTGCGGGTGGTCGACGGGAGAGGTGAGTTCTACGACACCGCAACCGGCGCGCGGTTCGTGCCTCGGGGGATGAACTACAACCGCTTCCTCCCCGGGGTCAGTGGGCCGAATCGCGATAGCGTCGTGTCCACGCTGCATTACGACGCTGCGGTCGTCGAGGCCGATTTCGCCGCCATGTCGGCGATGGGATTCAACGTAATCCGGATCATGATGGAGACGTGCGGGCTCCATGTCGACGGCTGCATCCCCGGACGGGACGGCCGACTCGACCCGGATTACATGGACAACCTGGTCGACCTCCTCCATCGGGCGAAGGCGCACGACCTGTTCGTGATGGTCGCATCCAACACCCTCCCCGACGAGGGCTACTGGCTGCACGCCACGGCGTCACTGGCCAACGAGCAGTTCGACAGCGCCAACAACGAGTTCCTCAACCCTGAGGCCGTTCCGATCTACGTCGACTAATGGCAGTCGGTGGTCCAGGCCCTCGTCGATCGCCATGCCCCCCTCGACTACATCTGGGCCTACGAGCTGCGCCAAGAGCACCACTTCCACGAGGACTACCCCCCGCTGTCCCTGACCTCGAGCCTGGTCACCACCGCCAACGGCGAGACCTACGACATGGCCGATCCCAAGGACAAGAACCAGATGATCGACGAGGGACTCGTTCACTGGGCGGACCTGCTGCGCGACTCCATCCGTGAGATCGACCCCACGGCCCTGGTGACCGTCGGGTTCTTTCACCCCCAACGAGCCGAACGAGGTGAATGGCCCCCTCGAGACCCGCCTCGTCCGCACCTCCTACTTCCTGCGAAACTCGACGATGGACTTCTTCGACCTCCACCACTACCCCGGCAATGGAGTCGACGACGACCACATCTGGGAGAACTTCGACATCGCCGGCTTCGTGGAGAAGCCGCTCGTCCTCGGGGAGTTCGGCGGCATCAAGCCCTGGTGGACCGACGCCGCTCGAGCGGCGGCGGCGATCATGGGCCTCGAAGTCGGCTCCTGTCGCGTCGGCTTCGACGGCTGGCTGGTGTGGGCGTGGCGGGGCGACAACGCGACCGACATCTGGTGGGCGAGCGACGGTGACGCCGAAATCGCCCGTGTCGTCTCACCCGCGGAGCGGCCGGACCCGTGCGAGTACTCGAGCTTCGACTTCATCCGCTACAACCACGCACCATCCGCCGCCGTGACCGCCTCGAGTGAGCACGCCTCCTGGCCGATCGCCTATGCCAACGACCAGACGCCGGCCTACTGGAACGCCGACGGGCTTCCGCCACAGTGGATCGAGCTGACCCTCCCGGGACCCGTGACGCTCGAGGCCATCCGCCTCGTCGTCACCCAAGATCCGGCCGGCGCGAGCGTCCACGAGCTGTGGGTGCAGCGGTCGGGAGGCGAGCTGGAGCGCGTGGAGGTCTTCGAGGGAACCACGTTCACAGGCGACGTCCTCGAGCACCGACCGGACGGCGGCATCGCCGACGTGGCGCTGGTGCGGGTCGTGACCACGGCACTGGCCGGCAATTTGGCTCCAGCGTGGGGCGAGATCGAGCTGCTGTCGGCGATGCCACCCGACTGAGGGAATCGCCGCGGATCCGATGCCGCCACGGCACCATCTCCGAAGGATCAACCGCCAGAGTGAACACGCCGCGACCCCGAGCAGTAGGGCGATGAACCCCGAAGAGGCGGGCGAGGGTGGTGAGTCCTCTCCATGGTGACGGTTGTCAGGGCCGTCGGACTGCTGCGGAATGTGCTACCATGTCGCACATGGAGACGGTCGGGATACGGGAACTCCGACGGTATGCAAGTCGTTGGCTCGCCCGGGTGAAGGCAGGCGAGACGTTTGTGGTGACCGACCGCGGTCGGCCCGTGGCACGCCTCTCGCCGGTTGGGGAGGCCTCTGGATACTCCAGCCTGGTTGCCGAGGGAAGGATCACACCGGGCTCTGGGCGCGACCTGGTCGAGCTGCTCACCGCGCTCGACGCCGACCTCCCACCCGACGAGGGGCCATCCGTGACGGAAGCCCTGGCGGATCTCCGTGCCGGCGAGCGCTAGATGGCGATCTGGTATCTCGACACTTCGGCTCTGGCCAAGTTCGTCCGTCCGGAACGGGAGACCAAACAGCTGCGAAGGTGGCTGGCACCCAAGCGCTGGATCATCTCGGACCTCCATCGAACGGAACTCCGACGGGTTGCGGCCCGAGCAGGAGGCCGGGCTCCGGCACGGGCCGACCGGTTGATCGCAGAGAGCGACATCGTCCGCATCGACGCCGAGACCTTCGACCGCGCCGGCCGGCTCGCACCTCTGGACCTCCGGTCACTCGATGCCCTTCACCTCGCCGCGGCGATGACCCTGGGGCCTGATCTGGCAGGCATCGTGTCCTATGACGAACGCTTGACGAACGCGGCCGCCGCGGCGGGAATCACCGTGGCCACTCCCTCGTCGACATCCAGCTGAACCCCGGCGAGCGTCCCCATGAGGCCAGGGCGCCACGGTTTCCTGACATCGGTCGAGTCGACACAGATTCGGCGCCGCAGGACCCGGCCGGTAGAGGCGACAGACGATCCAGCGTCTGACTCTGGGTCTTACATTCGTCGCCGACCTGGGTTTTTCGCGTTCCGCATAGCGCTGAGTGGTGGATGCTCCGTAGTCAGACGCTCTATCCAATTGAGCTACGGGCGCGGGGATCGTCAAGTATCGCAGGGGTTTCCAGCGATGACCGGCCGATACAGAGCATGGTAGGCCATATCAGACGCACAATCCGCAGAGCGCGCCCACTCCCCGAAACCCAACTGCGACAGGGCATTCAGCGCTTGGTCTTTGGCCGCGCTCGATGGGTGCTCGTTCGCGGCGCATCCCTGTCGGCGCACCGGGTTCCTGGGCCCCACGGCGCCGGCGCTCTTGCTCAGGCTCGTGGCCGTGTGGCAGCCGCCATCGCCCTGCCGGCGTGCCTGCAGCGCCGCGGTGAGCCCGGCCGGCGTCTCTCCGGTTTACCCGACGTCCCGGTGGAGGGCATCGAGCGACGTGAGGTCCTCGACACCGGACCCGGCACCAAGGCCGCGGCGATAACCCTGGGGGCAGACTGTCGGGCATCGTGGCCCATGACGAGCACCTGGGAGAGGCGGCAAGAGGCGGCAGGAATCACAGTGGTCGGTCCCGCGTCGAGTTCGAGCTGAACGCGGGCAACCCTCCCGATGATGCCCAGACCGCTGCCATCCTGACGTCGGAGACGTTGGCCCAGATTCCGCTCCAGGATTCGCGACCAGGCGGCTACGGCGGCCGGGGCGACACAGCGTCTGATTCGGCGGCTTACGCCTCCCTCGCGATCGGCGTCTTCGCTGGTCCGCCGTCGAACTCGAGCACCGCCCTGCGTCGTTCCCATGGAGCATCGCTCCGCCTTCTGGCTTCATCCGGGCACGGCCGATGGGACGCCGTGCCGCGGACGGCCCATCGTCGCACATCGACCACGGTGCGGCTCCATCGACCTCGGTCGCCCCGTTCCGAGATCGATAACGTTCGCAGAGACACGTTCGACGTCCGCATGAGGAGACACCGTCATGCTCTCGAATCACGCCATCGTTCCGGCGCTACCGGCTGGCGACATCGACCGGGCCGAGGCCTTCTATCGCGATGTGCTCGGCTTCGAACCGGTCGAGGTGAGCGAACTCACCGGCGAGGTCACGTACGAGAGCGGGGGTGCGATCTTCATCGTCTACGCCTCCGCCGGCGCCGGAACCAACCAGGCGACCGCCGCCGC
>Ga0302046_10003954_pt1 | contig 13271 bp, 11 predicted proteins | sample RVTome_11_FD_200261 | JGI IMG/M metagenome (GOLD analysis project Ga0302046, IMG submission 200261) | Soil microbial communities from uranium-contaminated site in the Upper Colorado River Basin, Wyoming, United States - RVT147D111 (version 2) ...
GGTTCTCAACCGTTTCAATGTCTCGATGTTCGGCATGATCCAGCCCGACCAGCAGATCTACTTCCCCTCCCTGCTGGAATCGGTGGTTACCATCGGCATCATCGCCGCCCACATCCTCTTCTTTGTCCTGCTCGCCAAGTATTTCCCGATCTTCGAACACCATCCCGAAGCGGTCGATGCCACCATTCCCGACCGCATCCGCAAGATCGAGTTGGCGGCCGAAAAGGCCTGATTCTCAACAACAGGGGCCAGCGGCATTGCCGCAGGCCCCTTCGTTTAACCTCCGCCAATTCAATTGGGCTACTCCTGGTGTTCGCCCCTATTGCCCCCAACCGGCAACCTGACGGTGAAGACCGATCCCCCTCCCCGCGCGCTTTCCACCTCGATACTCCCCCCCAGTGCCTGCACGATGCCGTAGGAAACCGAAAGCCCCAGCCCCGTCCCGCTCCTTTTGGTGGTGAAGAAGGGGTTGAATATTTTCGCCTTGACTTCCGGCGGGATGCCGGGGCCGGTATCGGCCACGCCTACCTCGACCATATCTCCTCTCAGCCGGGTGGCGACCGTTAGCGTTCCCGCCCCGTCCATCGCCTGCAGGGCATTGAGCACCAGGTTGGTGAAGACTTGGCGCAGTTTCTCCCGGTCTCCTGTCAGAGCTGGCAGATCCTCCCTGAAGCGACGGACCACCTCGACCCGGCCGATAGGGGTCTGGTGCGGGGCCTGGGCGAGGATGTCGTCGAGCAGCGGGTGGAGCGGAACCTCTTTCTGCTGCAGCGCCTGTTCGCGGGCAAAGACCAGCAGGCCCTGGGTGATGCGGGAAATCCGCTCCGTCTGCTTGAGGATTTCCCCGATCTCTTCGGCTCCGGCGCCGCCGACGGCTAGCCGGCGGCGGAGAACCTCCCCGTTGCCGCGGATGATGGCGGCCGGGTTGTTGATCTCGTGGGCCACCCCGGCGGCCAGGGAGCCGACTGCGGCCAACTGCTCCTGACGCACCAGCTCTTCCTGGGTGCGGATCAGCTCCTGGTTCTTGGCTTCCAGCAGGGCGGTGCGCTCCGCCACCTTCTCTTCGAGACTGTGGTTCAGGGCATCCAGCTGGGCATACGATTGTCGGGCCATGCGGGTGATCAGGACGCCGAGGCCGAGAAAGCCGCCGAGGGTGAGCAGGCTGAGCAGCAGCAGGTTGCGCGAGCTCTGCAGCAGGCTCCGCTCCGCCTCTTCGGCCACCTCGCGCCCCCGCTCCCGGGTCAGGGCGGTCATCTGCGGATGGATCGCTTCGAGCCGCTGGTAGGTCTCCAGGGCGGCCGCCTGCAGGGCTTCGCGCTCGCGCAGCAGCACCAGGCGGTTGTGGGCGAGCTGGAAGAGACCGCCGGTGCCGGGGCGGACGGTCTGGTACTCCTTGAGGATGGCGTAGCCGGTGCCGAAAAGGGCGGTCTTGAGCGACTCGATGGCCGCCGGGGACAGCTCCCTGGCGCCCAGCTGTCCTGCGGAACGCAGGACCGCCAGCTGTCCCTCCAGTCGCTCCAGGCCCGGCTTGAGCTGGTTGTCCCGCAGGTCGGCCAACTGGTCGAGCTGCGACTCACCGGCGAGCATCTCGACCAGCCGGGAGAGGTCCACCAGTTCGGTCTTGACCTCGTTGAGCACGCGGGTCCACGGCCGGCTCTGCTCGGCAAGGATCGCCGTCGCCAGGGTGGCGGCCTCCGCGTCGCCGCTGCGGCGCCAGCGGCGAAACTGTTGCGCCTCCTGCAGGCGCTGGTGCCCTTCGAAGGTCTCCAGGGCGGCCCGCAGCTGGTGCAGGTTGTCCCGCACCCGGTTCAGGGTCCTTTTCTGCTGGTGGTCTTCGTACACCCCGGCGTATTTCCCGCGCCAGTTGGCGGCCTGTTGCCAGAGCTCCTGCAGGCGGCCGGCCGCCGCTTCCGTCTCGCCAACCAGGGCGGTTTTCTCCGGGATGGGGGCCGGCTGCCGGAACTCGGCGAGCGTCCGGGCGAACTCGTCGGCGGGAAAGTCGGGTGTGGCCGGGGCGAGGTCGAGCTGAAGCAGGCCGCGGATGCCGCTCTGGGCTTCCTGGCCGAGCCGCCGCAGTCTCTGCGAGGCCTGCTCCAGGCGACTCTCCTGCTCCATCAGGCGCAGCTGCTCGCGGTTCAGCTCGAAGAGGGTCATGCCGATCAGGCCGTTGCTGACGATGCCGGCCACCAGGCCGAGGGCGACCACCAGCCAGACGAGCAGCGTGACCCGGCGTCCCGGGCGCGGCAGGTTCATGGGGCAGTCTCCGCTGGCGGCAGCAGGGTGCCGATGCCGGCCCAGTCGAAGGGAACGAAGCGGGCGCCGGCAAGCCGGGTCGGCCAGACGGCGCGGCTCGCCTGGTGCTCGCCCGGGGCGAGGCGCAAGGGCCGGCCGAGGCCGAGATCAAAGCTGCCCAGCCCCTCCAGAGCGTCGATGAGCGTCTCCCGGCCGGGCGGTCCCTCCAGCCGCTCCAGGGCTCTGAGCAGGATGCGGGCGGCGACGTACCCTTCCAGGCTGATGAAGTTTGGTGTGGCCAGCGGTGCACTGTGGCGCAGGTCGGCGTGGTACTCGCGGACGAGGGGCAGGGAGGTGTCGAGCGGGTCGGGGACGACCTGGGTGACCAGCACGCCGTCAACCGCTCCGCCGAGCTCGCGGGCGAGAGCCGAGCTGCCGACGAAGGAGACGTTGAGAAAGAGGGCCTCTAACCCCGACTCTCTGGCCAGACGGATGAAGCGGGCGCAGGGAGCGTAGGCGCCGACCATGATCACCGCGCGGGGGAGCGGCTCGGCCAGCAGGAGATCGGCCAAGGCGTTCTCGACGGCGAGGGTGTTGCGCTGGTAGCGGACGTGGAGCACGGTCCCCTCGTCGGCGAGACCGTGCTTCTTGAGGGCGGCGAAGCCGCCGACGTAGCCGGCGTCGCCGTAGCCGTCGCGCTGGGTGAAGAAGGCGATCTCCTCGGGGCGCAGGCCGCCGACGCCGATCAGGGCATCGACCATGGCGGCGATCTCCTCGGCGTAGCTCGCCCGGTAGTTGATCACGTAGCGCTCGGGCGGCTCACGCCGCAGCACACCGGCGCCGGAGAAGGGGGCGAACAGGAGGGTGCGGTGCTCCCGGGCGAGGGGAAGGGAGGCGATGGCGGTCGGCGTGCCGACGTTGCCGACCACGGCGAGGACCTTCTCCTCTTCGATCAGGCGGCGCATGTTGGGGGCGGTGCGCGTCGGCTCGTAGCCGTCGTCGAGGGTGAGCAGGCGCAGCCGGCGGCCCTGGACGCCGCCGGTGCGGTTAGCCCGCTCAAGGCCGGCCAGCACGCCGCGCTGCATCTCCTGCCCCAGCTCGGCGGTCGGCCCGGAGAGGGCGGTGGACATGCCGAGGCGGATTTCATCGGCGGCGTGGGCGGTGTCAAAGGCTGGGACGAAAAGGACGAATAGGACGAATAGGACGAATAGGACGCGGAATTTCGGCGGCATCGGGGTCACCTGTAGGGGCAGGCCTTGCGCCTGCCCGGGGTTTGTGCCTGCAAGGCGGGCACCCGCAAGGGGTGCCCCTACGGTTCGTCGGGCGCCAGCCCATAGTCGGCGATCTTGCGGTCGAGGGTGACGCGGGTAATGCCGAGGGTCTGCGCGGTGCGGCTCTTGTTCCAGCGCGTCTGCCGCAGGATGCGGGCGACCTGCGCCCGCTCGGCTTCGCGCAGGGTGAGCGGTGCGGCCGTCGTCGGCTCCGGGGTGGCGGCTGGCCTGCTGACCTTCAGCGGCAGGTCGGGCACGGTGAGCTGGTGGCCGTTGGCCAGAATGACCCCCCGCTCGATGACGTTCTGCAGCTCTCGCACGTTGCCGGGCCAGGGGTAGTCGCGCAGCGCCGCCAGCGCCTCGGGGGTGATGCCGCGCAGGGGCGCCCCCGCCCGGCCGGCCGCCCGGGAGAGGAAGTGCAGCGCCAGCGGTTCGATATCCTCGGGCCGCTCGCGCAGGGGCGGCAGCTGCAGGGAGACGACGTTGAGCCGGTAGTAGAGGTCTTCCCGGAAGGCCCCGCGAGCGACTTCGGCGTCGAGGTCCTTGTTGGTGGCGGCGATAAAGCGCACATCGACCTGCTTCGGTCGGGTGGCGCCGACAGGGATGAATTCGCCCTGCTGCAGCACTCGCAGCAGCTTGACCTGGAGGGCGGCGCTGAGTTCGCCGACCTCGTCGAGAAAGAGGGTGCCGCCGTCGGCCTCCTCCAGCATCCCCTTGTGGCTCTGCACGGCGCCGGTGAAGGCTCCCTTGAGGTGGCCGAAGAGCTGGCTCTCCAACAGCGTCTCGGTCAGGGCGGCGCAGTTGACGGCGAGAAAGCGCCGCTCGGCCCGGGGGCTGGCGTAGTGGATGGTGCCGGCGATCAACTCCTTGCCGGTGCCGCTCTCGCCGAGCACCAGCACATTGGCATGGCTGGCGCCGACCCGCCGGGCCAATTCGTAGACCTGGCGGAAGGGCTCGCTGCGGATAACGATGTCGGCAGGAGCAAACCGGCCCTTCACCGCCTGTTTCATGGAGATGTTTTCCGCCCGCAGTTGCTCGCGCTCCAGGCAGTTGCGCAGGGCGGTGGCGAGGCGCTCCTCCGGGAACGGCTTGGTGAGGTAGTCGAAGGCGCCGAGCTTGATCGCTTCCACCGCCGAATCGATGGTGCCGTGGCCGGTCATGATGATCACCCCCAGGTGCGGACAGAGTGCCCGCGCGCGCTGCAGGACGGCGAGGCCGTCCATCTCCGGCATCCGGATGTCGAGCAGCAGCAGGTCGCCGTGGCCGGCGTGCCGCTCGAGGGCGGCGAGCAGGGCCAGGGGCGAGGTGAAGGTTTCGACGGCGAAGCCCCAGTCGGCGACGGTCTTGCCGAGGTAGCGCAGCATGCCTTCTTCGTCGTCGCAGATGAAGACTTTGTGATTCATCGCTCTCCCGCAGATTGTCGGATTTTAAAAAAGATGTTCTAAAAAACTTATTAATCCGGAAGTGTATAGTACCTATACATCTTCTAAAAAAACTATACAACCCTTTTTCCCATTCGGATTGCCTCTTATTTCAGGACCTTCAGCAGGCAGGCGGCCTGCGGCCGGAAAAATGCGGAAATATAACGACGGTATGCCTATTGCTAATTACCTTTCCGTCTACGCCTCGCTCCCGGTTTCCGGGGGCGGTTTTAATCCATGCGTTATCGGGAAAGGAGCAGAAGATGAACCTGAACAGACGCGGCTTCCTGAAGCTTTCGGGAGGAGCGGTCGGCGCTTCCGTCCTCGGCATCGGCCTGAAGCCCGCCGTGGCCGAGGCCCAGCCGCTGGCCATCCAGTATGCCCGGGAGACGACCAGCATCTGCCCGTACTGCTCGGTCGGCTGCGGGCTGATCGTCCACACCCGCGGCGGCGAGGTGATCAACACCGAGGGTGACCCGGATCATCCGATCAACCGGGGAACGCTCTGCCCCAAGGGCTCCTCGGTCTACCAGCTGCGGCACAACGCCGCCCGCGTCACCCAGCCCCTCTACCGCGGCAAGGGGGAGCGGGAGTGGCAGCCGGTTTCCTGGGATTGGGCGCTGGAGAACATCGCCCGCCGGGTCAAGGCGACCCGCGACGAGTCCTTTGTCATCGCCAATGCCCGCGGTCAGGTCGTCAACCGCACCGACGCCATCGCCTCGGTCGGCAGCGCCGCCCTCGACAACGAAGAGTGTTATCTCTATCAGAAGTTCCTGCGCTCCCTGGGTGTGGTCTACCTCGAACACCAGGCGCGAATATGACACTCCGCCACGGTTGCCAGTCTGGCAGCCACCTTCGGTCGCGGCGCCATGACCAACCACTGGAACGACATCGCCAACGCGGACGTCGTCCTGATGATGGGTGCAAATCCCGCCGAGAACCATCCCGTCTCCTTCCGGTTCGTTCTTGAAGCCAAGGATCGCGGGGCCACCCTTATCAGCGTCGATCCGCGCTTCACCCGCACCAGCGCCAAGGCAGATATTTATGCGCCGCTGCGTTCGGGGACCGACATCCCCTTCCTCGGCGGGATGATCCGCCACATCCTGGCAAACGGTCTCCATCACGAAGAATACGTCCGGCTCTACACCAACGCCTCCTTCCTGGTCAACCCCGACTTCCAGATGCCGGGCGAACTTGACGGTCTCTTCTCGGGCTACGCCGTGGAGAAACGCAGCTATGACAAGTCGAGCTGGTCGTTTCAACGCAACGCGGACGGCACCCCCAAGACCGATCCGACCCTGCAGGATCCCGACTGCGTCTTCCAGTTGCTGAAGAAGCATTATGAGCGTTACACCCCGGAGGTCGTCTCGGGCATTACCGGCACCCCGGTGGAGAAGCTGCTGGCCGTCTACGAAGCCTACAGCGCGACGGGCGGCGCCGGCAAATCGGCCACCATCATGTACGCCATGGGGTGGACCCAGCACACCGTGGGGACGCAGAACATCCGGGCGATGGCGATGATCCAGCTCCTGCTGGGCAACATCGGCGTCGCCGGCGGCGGGGTCAACGCCCTGCGCGGCGAGTCGAACGTCCAGGGGTCGACCGACTACGGCCTGCTCTTCCACATCCTGCCGGGGTATCTGCCGACCCCCAACACGGCGGTGCCGACGCTGGCCGCCTATATCGAAGCGCACACCCCCAAGACCCAGGATCCCCAGAGCGCCAACTGGTGGGGGAATCGCGGCAAGTACGTCACCTCGTTGCTGCGTGCCCATTACGGCGCCAACGTCTCGGCGGCAGAGCAGTTCGGTTACGACTATCTCCCCAAGCTCGACGCGGGGCAGAACGGTTCCTGGCTGATGCTCTTCGACCGCATGTTCAATGGCGGCATCCAGGGGTTCTTCGCCTGGGGTCAGAATCCGGCCTGCTCAGGGAGCAACGCCGGCAAGGTGCGCAAGGCGCTGGCCAAACTCGACTGGATGGTGACGGTCAATCTCTTCGACAACGAGACCGCCTCCTTCTGGAAGGGGCCGGACGTGAATCCGGCCGACATCCAGACCGAAGTCTTCTTCCTGCCGGCGGCCGTCTCCTTCGAGAAGGAAGGGAGCATCACCAACTCCAGTCGCCTCGCCCAGTGGCGTTACGCGGCGGCCAAGCCGCTCGGCAACTCCCGGCCGGATATCGACATCATCAACGACCTGCAGTTCCAGGTTCGCCGTCTCTACGCCGCCGAAGGGGGCGCCTTCCCCGAGCCGATCCTGAAGCTCGCCTGGGACTACGGCTTCAAGATGCCCGATGGCCGCATTCCCCACATCGACGTTCATGCCGTGGCCAAGGAGATCAACGGCTATTTCCTGCAGGACAAGGAACTGGAGGTCGCCGGGGTCAAGAAGCAGTTCAAAAAGGGAGATCTTGTTCCCGGTTTCGCTCTGCTGCAGGACGACGGCTCCACCTCGTCGGGGAATTGGCTGTACTGCAACAGTTACGCGGCTGCCGGCAACATGATGGCTCGGCGCGGGCAGAAGGATCCGAGCGGCATCGGTCTCTACCCCGAGTGGGCCTGGTGCTGGCCGGTCAACCGCCGCATCCTCTACAACCGTGCCTCGGTCGACGGCGACGGCAAGCCGTGGGATGCCAAGCGGCCGGTCATCTGGTGGAACGGCGGGTGGAAAGGGGATGTCCCCGACGGACCCTGGCCGCCGATGAACGCTGCCGGCGGCAAGAAGCCCTTCATCATGACCGCCGACGGGGTCGGGGCGCTGTTCGCACCCGGCCTCAACGAGGGCCCCTTCCCCGAGCACTACGAGCCCCTGGAGTGTCCGCTGGAGCACAACCCGCTCTCCGGCACGCGGATCAATCCCGTCGTGCGCCTCTTCTTCGAAGCGGGGGGCGCCCAGGAGGACGCCTATTTCTCCAACGATCAGCGCTACCCCTACGTCGCCACGACCTATCGGGTGACCGAACACTGGCAAACCGGGGTTATGACCCGCAACACCCCCTGGCTGCTCGAGATGCAGCCCCATCAGTTCGTCGAACTCAGCACGGAGCTGGCCAAGGAGAAGGGGATCAAGGGCGGCGACATGGTGACGGTTTCCTCGGGCCGCGGGAAAATCGAGGCGGTAGCGGTCGTCACCCGGCGTTTCCAGCCCTTCAGGATTCAGAATTCGACGGTCCACCAGATTGGTTTGCCATGGCATTACGGCTGGCATACGCCGAAGGTCGGCGACAGCGCCAACCTGTTGACCCCCAGTGTCGGGGACGGCAACACCATGATCCCGGAAACCAAGGCGTTCATGGTCAATATCGAAAAGAAAAGGGGGTGATGAGCGATGGCGCGCAAGGCATTCTTAATTGATACCACTCGTTGCACCGCCTGCCGCGGTTGTCAGGTCGCCTGCAAGCAGTGGAACCACCTCCCCGCAGAGGGGACGGTGAACCGGGGGAGCTACGAAAACCCCCCCCAACTCACGACCCACACCTACAACCAGGTTCGTTTCATCGAAGCGGAGAAGGATGGCGACCTGCGCTGGCTCTTCCTCAACAAGCGCTGCATGCACTGCGGCGACGCCGGCTGCATCAAGGTCTGCCCTTCGGCCGGCGCTCTCTACCGCACTGAGGACGGCCTGGTTGCCTTCAATCAGGAGAAATGCATCGGTTGCAACTACTGCGTCAACGGCTGTCCCTTCGACGTCCCCCGCTTTACCGGGGAGAAGAAGGTGAGCAAGTGCCACGCCTGCCTCGACCGGGTGAGCAGCGGCCTCGTCCCCGCCTGCGTCAAGACCTGCCCCACCGGCACCCTGCAATTCGGCGACCGCGCCAAACTCATCGCCGCAGCTAAGGCGAAGGGCAAGAAGATTTATGGCGAAAACGACCTGAAGGGCCTCGGCGTACTCTACGTCCTGGACGACACCCCCGGAACCTATGAGTTGCCGGAGAACCCGGCCATCCCGGCCTCCATCTTTCTGTGGAAGGACGTCATCAAGCCCTTTGGCATTCTCGGCTTCTGGGGCGCTATCGGCGCCGCGGTGCTGCACTACGTCACCATCGGGCCGAAGCAGCTGGAAAATGGCGATGACCACGACACTCCGGAGAAAGGGGTCTGAACATGAGCAAATACGTCGAGCGTTTCAACGCCGGGGAGCGGGTGCTGCACTGGACCGTGGCCCTCGCCTTCTTCATCCTGGTCCTGACCGGCCTGGGGCTCTACGCCCGCAGCTTCTTCGGTTATTTCGACTTCTTCGGCGGCCCCCGGCAGGGGATCCTGTTTCACAAGGTGGCCGGCATCCTCTTCGCGGTCTGTTCGCTGCTGCTGGCCTGCAGTCATCTGCGGGAGATGTTCACCTTCGACCAGGATGACCGGCGCTGGCTCAGAAACTGCGGGGGCTATCTCTCCCGCGACAAGCAGGAGATTCCCCAGGGGAAGTTCAACTGCGGGCAGAAGCTGTTCGGCATCTTCTCCCTGGCGGCGACGGTCTGCATGGCCGTCACCGGCATTGTCATCTGGGACCCGACCGCCTTCGGCCGCGGGCTCACCCAGTTCTCCCTGATGATCCACGGACTCTTCTTCACCCTGTTCATCATGGGGGTCATCGTCCACGTCTATCTCGCCACCGTCGGCAATCCCGGAACCCTCGATGGCATGCTCTACGGCAAGGTGCGAAAATCCTGGGCGAAGATGCACGCCATCAAATGGTACCGCAAGGTGGTCAAGGATTGATGCCGCTGTGGGAGCGGGCCGAAAACGGCCGCTCCAGGAAAGGAGACAGGCCATGTTTATCGAGTTGCGAAAACAACGTCTGCAGGAACTCGGGCGAAAGCACCCGCTATTTGCCGAAATCTTCGATTTTTACGTTCAGCTGTACGGATTCTTCGGCGAGGAGCAGGCGCCCTTTCTCACCGCGGTGCCGGGCCAGGATAACTCCGAGCTGCGGCGGCAAGAGGGTTTTCCGCTGCTGAGCGGGGAGAGCCTGGCGGTCGACCCGGCCACGGCCCGCTCCTTTTTCTTTCGCCTGATCGTGCTGCTGGAGCTGCACGGCCGCCAGGGGTTTGCGGACCTGGCCGCCCTCAAGCAGGCGGTGGCCGACGACTGTCTCGATCTGGGCCGGCTGCTGCGGGCCAGCCTCGACCGCGACCGCCGGCCGCTGGAGCTGGCGGCGGAGCTGGCGGGATGTCAGCCGGCGATCCTCGAATTTGTCCTCGCCACCGCCCTCGGCTACGCCCTCAAGCGCTGCCGCGAGGAGGGGCTGGTGGCCGATACGGCTGGCTGGACGCACGGCTACTGCCCCCTGTGCGGCGGGGTGCCGGTGATGGGCGAACTCGCCGGGGAGGCGGGAAAGAAGCAGCTCCACTGCGGCACCTGCGACACCTCCTGGGCGTTCAACCGGCTCCAGTGCGCGCACTGCGGCAACGACGATGTCGCTACCCTCGAATATTTCACCGCCGAGGGGGATGCCAGCCACCGGGTCAACGTCTGCCGCAAATGCTCCTGCTACCTGAAGCTGGTCGACAACCGGCAGACCGGGGCGGAGCTCCCCCTCGACATCGAGGACCTCGCCACCCTCCATCTTGACCTTATGGCCCAGCAGGAGGGTTTCACCCGGGGAAAGAGGGGGGAGGTGGGGGCCGGCTGAAAGTGTATACACCCGACCCACTCCGGGTCGAAACGACCCAGGCTGATGTCTGGTAACAGCCCGGAATTAAATGGTTTCAGGAAGGGCACGGATTGTGCTCACCCCTCACAGGAGAAAATCGCGACAGCAACCCGGAGGAGTCATGCAGCCCAGAGAAGAACTCCCCATCTTCAGGGTGACCAGGGGAACGCTCGCCCCGGCCGGACGGCGGGTGGTTCAGGAGTATCCCCTCAAACTGGTCGTCAACGGCCGGGAGCTGGCCACCCTGATCGCCTCGCCGCACCGGCTCAACTTCCTGGTGGCCGGCTTCCTGCGCCTGCAGGGGTTCATCTCCTCCCTCGATGAGGTGCAGATGCTGGGAATCTGCACCGAGCGGGGGGTGGCCGAGGTCCGCATCCGTGGCGAGGTGCCGGAGCGGCTGCGGCCGACCCTCACCTCCGGCTGCGGCACGGGGGTCGTCTTCAATCTCCCTGTCCTCGCCAACTCAAAAACAGATCACCCTCCCCTGGAGGGAGGGGTGAAGGGGGTGGCCTCGGACCCGGCGGTTTCCCTGCGCTTTACCCCCGACGCCGTCTTCTCCCTGATGCGTGAGCTCTCCCGGCGGGCCGAGCAGTATGCCAGCCACGGCGGCATCCATTCGGCAGCAGCGGGTGACGGGCAGCACCTGCTCCTCTTCGCCGAGGACCTAGGGCGCCACAACACCCTCGACCGCCTTGCCGGGGAGGCGCTTTTCAAGGGGGTCGACTTGCGGGGACGGTTGCTGGCGACTTCCGGGCGCATCTCCACCGAGATGGTGGCCAAGGCCGCCAGCCTCGGCATTGCCGTGGTCGCCTCGCGCACCTCGCCGACCGATATGGCAGTGCGGGCGGCCGAGGCGGCCGGCATCACCCTGATCGGCTACCTGCGCGGGGACTCCTTCGAGGTCTTCAGCCATCCGGAACGCCTGGCGGTCGCTTCTGGAGGGGCAGAGTTGGACGTAGAACCGGCAGGGGCGGAGTCTCCCCGTCCGGGGTGCGAAAATCGCGCCCCGACTCTCAGGCATGGTCGGATTTCGGGCGTTACCGGCGTCATCCTCGCCGGCGGCGAATCGCGCCGCATGGGAAGCGACAAATCGCTGCTTCCCCTTGACGGCGGCCGTTTCATCGACCACGCCTACCGGACGCTGGCCGCGCTGTTCGACGAGGTGCTCATCGTCACCAACTCCCCCGACCTCTACGCCGGGCTGCCCTGCCGCAAGGTCCCCGACCTCTACCCGGTAAAGGGTTCGCTGGCCGGAATCCATTCGGGAATCAGCCACGCCCGCACCGAAAAGATCTTCGTCGTCGCCTGCGACATGCCCTTCCTCTCTGCCGAAGTCATTCGCCGCCTCTGCGCGGGGGGCGAAGCGGCCGACGTGGTCATCCCTCGCAGCGAGCGGGGCGTCGAGCCGCTGCACGCCCTTTACGACACGCGCTGCCTGCCAGCCGTCGAGGATCTGCTCGACGCCGGGGAGAAGAAGATCGTCCGCTTCTTCCCGCGGGTGCGGGTGTGCGAGGTGTCGCCAGCGGCCTTCGCCGACTGCGATCCGGAAGGCCTCTCCTTCCGCAACATCAATACCCCGCAGGAGTACTTCGCCCTGAGGGAAGGTGCTCGGGAAGAGCGGGTGGCGGCCACCGAGCTGGCGCCGCCAGGCCGGCAGCACGGCTAGCAGGCTTCAGAAACATTCAGGAGGAGAGCATGTTCGGTCTGGGAACACAGGAATTGGTCATCATTCTCGTGCTGGTACTGGTCATCTTCGGCGCTGGCAAGCTGCCGCAGGTCGGCGGCGCGCTGGGCAAGGGGATCCGCAACTTCAAGAGCGGATTGCGGGAGGAGGGGGGGAGGTTGTTGTGATTGTTGAGGAGACCCGCAAGGTGAATTAAGGGGAGTCTGCCAAAACAGGAAAGGCCCAACTCGCATTAACAGGTTGGGCCTTTGAGTATCTTGAATTGTAATTATTGAGGAACCCCCAGAGCTGTTGTCAGGCGAAATGTCAACGATATCTGGGAAAGGTCCGTATAGTTAGGAGTCATTTGATTTTGTCCAGCAGTTCCATTTTTTTGACGGTGTAGTCCTTTTCCGAGATAAGTCCTTCATCGAACAGTTCTTTTAAATATTTCAGCTTATTTCTAATTTCATCTTTCAGCATATCTTCAGATGCTTGGATCGGTTCCGTTTTTTCGAAAGGAGCGTCCTTGATTTCAGCCTTTGGCGCAACTGCCGGGGGAGGTCCCTTTTTAGTCTGGACGATGGGAAGCGTTGCAGTGCTGTTTGATTCCTTCAGCTTTTCGAGATCTGCCACAAACCACATCGGGGCATCCTTGCCCGTTTCAAATTTATGAAGTTTGGCATAGGGGGCGGTTGCAGATATGGTGGTTTCCGAAGTTTGTATTTTTAAGGGATCGATACTAGAAAAACTGGGGCTAATAGCCGTATTTTCGCCAGGTTGGCGGCTGTAGTTGATAAAATTGAATGCGATATTCAATCGTCCGGCGGGTTCAATGAAAATCACTCCTTCTGTTTTCCGACTGACGGAAAATATCAAGAAATCGCCCTGGTTAAAGGAAATGAACCGGATTCGCTGACTAGCATCGGCTTTTGCCAGTGTCAGGGCCAGGACAGGTGCCAATCGGTCAATTTCAGAGGCCTGGAAAACAGGGCTTTGTTTCTCTGTTCTCATCAGTCCGCTTTTTTCGACG
>Ga0302046_10003955_pt1 | contig 13268 bp, 10 predicted proteins | sample RVTome_11_FD_200261 | JGI IMG/M metagenome (GOLD analysis project Ga0302046, IMG submission 200261) | Soil microbial communities from uranium-contaminated site in the Upper Colorado River Basin, Wyoming, United States - RVT147D111 (version 2) ...
CGAAGGGATCGCCCGCTCGGAAGCCTGGCTGCGTCATCGTTCGACTCCCACTCGCTCGAGGGGGTCGTAGTCGGCCCATCGCCTGAGCTGCTCCAACCCCTCCTCTTCTGCGTGGGCGACCACGTCGGCGGACTCGCCGGTGATCTCCGCCACCTGCAGCAGATCGAGACCGCCGACGGTACGCAGCAACAGCACATCGGCCTGGACGGGCTCGAGCGATCCGAGCCACTGCAGCGCTTCTTCGACCGGTCGCGAGGACCGCGGCGCGAGGCGGTGGATCCGCCCGTTCGTGTGCCTGCGGAGCCGCTGGGGATCCGACCGTTTGCGCGCGTCGACGAGGTGTCCACGCGCGACCGCGAAGACCCACCGCCGGAACGACGCCTCGTCACCCTCGAACGACGGGAGGCTGGATGCCACGTCGTTCCATGTCTCTTTCGCCAGGTCGTCGGCACGGTCGGGGAGCTGCGCCTTGAGATACCGGACGACGCGGGGGTGGAACTCGCGGTACAGGACGGCGACCGCCCACTCGACCCCGGACCGCGCGGCCGCCATCACCGTCTCGAAGCGCTCGCCCGGCAGGCCGCCGTCGGTCACGATCAGCGACCGCTGCGGGGCGGCGAGCGCCTCCTGCGGTTCCGGCTCGACGCTGCCGAGCGGCAGGCGGAACGCGAACCGCGAACCGCTGCCGACCTCGCTCGTCACCTCGAGGAGCGTGCCGTGCAGGCCCAGGACCTCGGAGGCTAGTGCCAGGCCGAGCCCGGTGCCTCGCGTGGAGCGCGTGTTGGGGTCGCCGCCGCGGAAGAACCGCTCGCCGATGTGCGCGAGCTCGTCGGCGGGGATCCCGGGGCCGTCGTCGCTCACCGAGACAACGACCTCGCGCCCGACCGTCTCGGCCGCGAGGGTCACGCGGCTCTCCGCAGGGGTGTACTTCGCCGCGTTCGTCAGCAGGTTCTCGATCACACGCTCGATCAAGAGTGGGTCGGCGAACGTGGACAGCTCTTCCTGGATCTCGATCCGCACGGTGTGGAGGCGGAACAGGCTCGCCAATCGGTCGACGACACCGCAAGCGAGCGCGTGCAGGTCGAACGGCACCGGCTCGATCTGCAGCTGGCCCCCGTCGAGGCGTCCGAAGTCCAGCAGCTCGCCGATCAGCGTGTCGAGCGCCGCGGCGTTCGCGTTCAGCCGCGCGAGCAGGTCGCGCCGATCGTCTTCGCCGATCTGCTCCCATCCGTCTTCGAGCGTCCGGCCCATCCCAGCGATGACCGTGAGCGGCGTGCGAAGCTCGTGCGAGACGCTCGACAGGAAATCGCTCTTCATGCGGTCGAGCTCTGCGAGGCGCTCCATCGCGTGCCGCTGCTGCTCGAAGCGGCGCGCGTTCTCGAGCGCGACCGCGCCCTGCTGCGCCAGCATCTGGAAGACCTCGACGTCCTGCGCCGCCGGTGCCGGGCCTTCGGCCCCGACGACGAGGAGCGCGTCGACGCGCTCGTCGGTGGTGACCGGCACGATCACCGCCGACCGGAGTTGGATGGCGGCCAGGCGCTCGTCGACGTCCAGATCGGCGGCCTCGCCGACGACGACCGTGCGGGCCTCGCTCAGCGCGCGCTCGACCGCCTCGGACGGGAACGCCTCGATGCCGCCGGGGAAGTCGCGCGCGGTCTCCGCCGGCAGGATCACTCGGTACCCGCCCGCCACCTGCACGTAGATCCGCGTCACGGGGAACCCGAGGGCGACCACCGAGTCGACGATCGCACCCAGGACCGCGAGCGGCTCGACCGCGCTCATCCGCCGGCTGGCCGCCGAAACGACGGCCAGCAGCGCCCACCGGCGTTCCGATTCGAGGCGCGCGTCGCGATGCGCGGCCATCTGCCGCTTGAGCTGGCCGACCAGAAGGTTCGCGAGCAACGCGAGGACGAGCAGGACGCCGATGTGGAACGGATCCCACGCCGCCCAGCCGACGAACGCGACGTACGAGCCGACCGTCATCGCGAAGAAGACCACCTGGACGCGGGTCGAGAACGCGACCGCGAAGAACAGGGTCGTCAGCGCGTACAGGAACACCAGGGGTGAATCGTGGCCCCCGGTTGCCCAGACGCCGACCGCGATCATCATCAGGTTGAGGGCCGACCAGGCGTACAACCCCGCGATCCCCCACCCGATTCGGAAGAACCGATCGTACGGAAGGAGCGTCACGACCGCCGCGCTGACCGCGGAGGCGACGAACACCAGCGCGAACGGCCCAGTGATCACGTCGCCACGTCGTGCGATGACCAGCGTCGCTGCGGCGACGAGCGGCGCGAGCAGCGTGATCCGCATCCCGACGCGAAGCGTCGCGAGCTGCAGCGGGACCGGTGCCTCGGCAGGCGCCAACGCCGGGTCGCTGTCGGGTCGAAGGGGTTCCGTCATGCGTTCCATGACATGGGCTACGGTAGGGGGCGTCACCCTAGTGGGGAACCGCCGACCGACTATTTCGGCTACTGCGGTGCGGGATGCCGGTTAGGCCTTCCGGCGTACCCTGCCGGTCGGCCCGTGCTTGCGTTCAGACGTCCGGCGGGAGTTAGGCTCGGTCACTCCCCCGTTCGAGTAGCCCGCTCGGCATCTGCGAGGGTGTCAGCCGCGGAAGCGATAACCGACGCTGCGAACGGTCTCCACGACGTCGCGCCGGAGCTTCTTGCGCAGATAGCCGACGTAGACCTCGACCACGTTGGAGGTCGGGTCGCGGTCATACCCCCAGACCTGATCGAGGAGCTGAGTCTGTGAAAGGACCTGACCCGCATTACGCATCAGCGTCTCGAGCAGCGCGAACTCTCGTGGCGTGAGCTCGACCGATCGCCCACCGATACGGACCTCACGGGTTCCGATGTCGATGGTTACGCGACCGTGCGAGAGCTCGGTCGACGCCGTCTACTCGGCCGTGCGCAGACGCGCCCGGATCCGAGCCAGCAGCTCCGAGAAGCTGCAGGGCTTCGTGAGGTAGTCATCGGCGCCGGCGTTCAAGAGGGCGACCCGATCGGGGATCGCATCGTTCGCGGTGAGCACGATCACCGGCACGGACGAGCCGGCGGCGCGCAGCCTGGTCAGGATCTCCTGCCCCGTCATCCTGGGAAGCACGAGATCGAGGACGATGAGATCGAACTCCGAGGACCTCGACAACTCCAGGCCTTCGGCGCCGTCGGATGCGGTCCGGACGGCGAATCCCTCGGCCTTGAGCCCCCGCTCGATGAACGCCGCGACGGGGGCCTCGTCCTGAACGACCAGCACGTTCACGGGCATCCCTCCGGCCAGATGAGCTTGGGGGGTGCCCCCCGAGACCGCCCGTTCGTCCCTCTATGTTGAGACCCCCCACCACCCAGCGGCAAACGACCAGGACAACCCGCACGATCAGGCTTGATGAGAGATCTCTCAGGGGCACCTCATGTCGGCCTCAGGTCCCGATGACAACGTGGCTGATCGGAGCTGCGAGAAGGAGGTACGACATGAACGCTCCTTGGGTCGTCGTCGAAGCCGACGACAAGCAGACCATCCAGCGTGAGTTCGGCGAGGGCGAGATCCTGGACCGATTCCCCTCGAAGGAGCACTCGGTGTTCCTCGTCCAGAGCCCGAAGTTGCCGACGCTCCCGAACACCGTGCTTCAGGGCCCCATCTACGGTGTAGGCATCTTCAGGGACGAGCGGAGAGCGCGCACGCTCGCCAAGCATCTCGCCCAGACCTAGGGCTCGGCGCAGAAGCAGAAAGGGATCGCCGACCGCATCCCTTCGCGTATCGGATCTCGCCCGGCTCCGTGCGAGCCGGGCGAGATCCTAGCGTCATTCGGCCCGAGCTCATGTGAGCGTGCGTTCATTCGTAAGGCCGATGACCTGCGGGACCGCCATTCGTACGCTGGCACGTCGATGCGCTCCCTTGGCGCCCGGCGCCACACACGTTCCCATATCCCCTTACCGTTCCCCGGCGGCGTCTTCGATCTCGAGCGTCTCGTTCTCCAGGCGCTCCGCCAGCACGCGCAGGAGCGCAAGCGAGATGTCCGGTCGTTCACGGATCATGCTCTCGAACTCCCGCCGCCCGATCCGCAGGGTCCGGACGTCGTCCTCCGCGACGAGCGACGCCATCCTCGGCCTGCGGGTGATGATGGACATCTCTCCGACGACCTCACCCGCTCCGCGTCTGGCCAGCGTCGAGGCCGACGCGCGGCTTCCCCGCGTGACGACGACCGTGCCGACGAGCACGAGATGCAGCTCGTCGCCCATCTCGCCCTCGGCCGAGATCACGTCGCCGCCGGCGAACGTCCGCTCCTCGGCGATATCGGCGAGCCTCCTGAGATCGGCTGTCGACAGCCCAGCGAACAACGCGATCTTCCGCAATGCGAGGACGCGCTCCATCGGGGACAGCGAGGTGCGTGAGCGGCTCATGGCATCTCCTGGTTGCTCGGTCGAGCGAACGAGCTCGACGCACGAACGGATGAGCGGATCCGGATCGTGCGTCATCCGCTCGATCCAGTCGTCGCGCGGAGCGACGGAACGGTCGCTGCGTTCCCACAGCGGCAGGAGCGGGCTCACGATCGAGCTGTGGTCGGTCGCCTCGAGCGCCTCGATCGCGTTCGCAAGCTGATCGGGATCCGCCCCACCGAGGTTGTCCAACGCCGCTCGCACCGCGTCGCCGTGGCGACTCACGATGGAGATCGCCGACAGGGCGACGACCGCGTGTGAACGACCGCGCTCGAGCAGCGCGGCGCGAAGCAGCTCCGTCTCCTCGCCCGCCGACGGGATCGCGTCTGCGGCCTCGAGATCGCGCCGCGCGAGGGAACCCCTCTCCCGCGCGACGCGACCGAGCGCGCTCGCGTGTTCCTCGAGCCCGACATCCTTCAGGACGTCGAGCGCGACGGCGCGCTGCGTCGCGTCGTCCGCCCCCAGCGCTTCGATCGCCGGCGTGATCGCGGCGGCCGGCGCCGACGCGCCCAGGGTTCTGAGCGCCTCCGACCGAACGGCGATCGAGGCGTCATGGAGCATCGGCGCGACGAACCCACTGACGTCGTCCGCGCTCAGCGACCCGAGCCCGCGGGTGGCGGCGATCCGCGCCTCGGAGGTCTCGGCGGTGAGGAGCCGGCGAAGGCGATCGACGGCTCGCTCCCGAGCCGCTCCTCGCAGGAGCGCCGCGCACGCGGCGGCGGCCACCGTCGGGTCGGGATCGGTTTCGTGCCGGAGAAGCATGTCGACGATGCCGGGATCTGTCGACCGGGCGATTGCCTCGATCGAGGCGAGGCGAACAGCCGGGTCCTCGTCGTCGAGCGCGCGCTGGAGCGTGGGCGCATCGAGCGCCCCGGCGAGGCCGAGGCCGCGGATCGCGAGGGCCCGCACCGTCGCGTCGTGGTCCGACGTCCGCTCATCGAGCGCGGCTCGAACGTGCGCGTCGTCGCCGACGGCCGAGAGCAGCTCGACCCCCAGCCGCCGGAGACGAGGATCTGGGTCGTGCGACGCTTCGAGCGCGCTCCCGACGGCCGTCGCGTCCAGCTCGAGCACGACGGCGCTACCTTCGACTGGCCGGCGTTCGAACACGCTCGGGCGTCCGGCTCGGAGCGCATCGACGAGCGCGCCCGTGTATGAGCGGCGGATCCGCCATGCGACGGCGACGGTGAGCACGGCCACGACGAGCCCGATAAGTGAGAGCTGCCGCGCGGTCAGAACCTGCTGGCCGAACAGGGCCACGAGCCCGGCGATCGCCGTTCCCGTCTGGCTCGGCCCACCGAAGAAGAACGCACGGACCTGGTCGCGCCTGGTCTCGGGGACGACGTTGACGAGCGTCTCCCAGGCCGGCGAGGTCACGCCCTGGAGCCACACCATCACGCCCGCCCGGACGGCGACGAGCGTCGTGAACGAGGCGCTCGCGAGCAGCAGGCCGAACGTTCCCGTGTAGAGCACCGGCAGCGCCAGGATCACCGCAGCCGCGCCGAGCCACCCGAGGAGCCGGTTCGCGAGGAGGATGGAGATCACGAACGCGACGGCGGTCACCCCCGCACCGAACAGGCCGAAGAACCCGGCGAGCTGCACGGGGTCGGGGTAACGCGTGGTCGCCGCCTGCGCGAAGGGGAGGAACAGCGAGTAGAACAGCACGGAGAAGAGCACGCCGGCCGCCGTCATCCATCCGAGCAACGGCGAGCGGCGGACGAACGATAGACCGTCAACGACGTCACGCAGCGCCGACGACCGCCGACGGGCGCGCACCCGCGGCGTCCTCCCACGCTGGCGAACGCCCAGCGCCGCGGCGCAGAGCAGCGCGGCGCCCACCAGACTCGCGGCCCACACCAGCAAGAGGTTGGCGACGCCCACCGCCTCGGCGAGCGGCCGCGTCACGAGGCCCCCGAGGACCGCGCCGAGGATCGCCCCCGAGCCGAACAGCGGGAACAGACGCTTGGCGCGGCGTGTGTCTGTCACGGCGCCCGCCGTCCCCCACAGGAAGACGGATTGCAGGAGCCAGCCGACGACTACGGTCAGCCACATGAGCCGGAAGATCCAACCGACGCCGGTCGCGACGATCGCGCGCTCGACGAGCACGAGGACGGCAACCAGCGCGGGCATCGCCACGTAGGCGCGGTGCCGTTCGAATCTTTCGAGCGACCCGGTGAGCACGAGCATCGCGAGGAGACAGGTCACGCCCTGCGCCAAATACATGACGGGCAGTGCCTCGGGCCCGACGCGGTCGAAGAACATCGCGTTGATGCCGCTCTCGCCGATCGTCGATCCGGCCGAGGCGACGAACATGAGGCCGACGATCGAGCCGACGGTTCGCCCTTCGCCGGCGCGGACCTTGAGGATGGACGCGACGGCGCTCACGGTCTCACCCCATCGGTCACCGCGCAGGCTTACCCGGCGGATCCAGATCGTGGTGCTGGGAGCACGACGGCATCGACCGGGTGGCCCTTCAACGAGAGATGGCGGTGCTCGAGCGGCGCCTGCTCGAGACCGGCGGCCGTCGCCGCCTCGCCGGTGACGAGCACCTCGCCGACCGCTGCCTGGGAGGCGAGGTGGGCCGCGACGTTCACGGGGTCCCCGAGCGCGGTGAAGTCGCTCGAACTGTCGGATCCGACCATCCCAACGAAGGCGGTGCCGGTGTGGACGCCGGCCCCGAGCGGAGCCCACGGTCCTTGAGGCCCGCCGTGACCGGTGGCTCGCAACAGCTCCTCCGCGGTCTCGACGGCCCGGGCCGCGTGCTCGGTGCCGGCCAGGAACGGCACGAACAGGCCGACGACCTCGTCGCCGACGAACTTCTCGATGATCGCATCACCGTCGATGAGGACCCCGCTCGCCGCCCGATAGAAGCGGTTCATCAGGCGGGTGAAGTCGAGCACCGGCATCTGCCGAGCGAGCTTGCTGGAGCCGCGGACGTCCGCGAACAGCATCGAGATCTCGACCTCGCCCCCGCGGACCTCCTGTTCGGCGCCTGCGACGGGACACATCTGCGCCTGCTGGCCGAGGCCCTGGAAGCAGCGCCCGCAGATCTTCGGCTGCTTCTCCCAGGGCGCGAAGCCGTAGCGCCTCAGGATGAACTTGCCCGGTGAGCCGAAGGGAGCCTTGCAGAGTCGGCATCGAGGGCTCGACGGGATCAAGCGGAGCGGACTCTTGTCCCGCAGGTGCGGATGCGTCCCGTTGAGGAAGTCGTGCCACTCCTCTTCGGGGGTCGCGTACCTGGTCATGATCGCGGGGGTAGCGTATCCCGCCGGCTCGGTGTCGTGAAGCGAGGCGTTCTTTGCGCGTGGCCTCCGTGTCGTCGGGGGGATCGCTACCCGGCCCCCTCCGCCGGCTCGCCTACGAGCACACACGCGGCCGTGTGCTCATCGGTGCTCGCGGGTCGCAGTTCGGGGTCGATCGTTCGGCAGCGGTCTTCCGCCACGGGGCACCGTGGGTGGAAGCGGCAGCCGGGAGGGACGTCTGTTGGGTTCGGTGGCTCGCCGGTGAGGATCTGCTGCGTAGAGCGATCGCGAGGGTCGCGCTTCGGCACGACTGAGAGCAGCGCCTTGGTGTAGGGGTGCTGCGGGCTGAGGATCACCGCGCGGGCCGGCCCCTCCTCGACGATCCGACCGAGGTACATGACGGCGATCCGATCGGCGAAGCGCGCGGCAGTCGACAGGTCATGCGTGATCATCAGGACGCCGAGCCTGTTGTCACGCCTGAGGCGATCCAGCAGTCGGAGGACCCCGGCGCGGATCGATACATCGAGCATCGAGACCGGCTCGTCGGCGACGAGCAGCTTGGGGTCGAGCACCAGGCTCGCGGCGATCGCGACGCGCTGACGCTGGCCGCCCGACAGCTCGTGCGGGAAGCGATCGAGGTATATCTCCGCGGGGGTCATCTCGACGCGGGCGAGCGCCTCCACGACGACCTGCTCGCGGTGCGAGCGACCGCCGCCGATCCCGTGGATCAGCATGGGCTCCTCGATCGCCTGACGCACGCGGAACCTCGGGTCCAGGGACTCGTAGGGATCCTGGTAGATCATCTGCATCGTGCGCCGGACGGGCTGGAGCTCGCGCTGCGAGAGATCAGTGATGTTCCGACCCTCCAACGCGATCGTGCCGGATACCGGGTCGACGAGCCGTAGGATCGTCTGCGCGATCGTGGTCTTGCCGCATCCGGACTCACCGACCAGCGCGAGCATCTCCCCGGGGCGCAGGCAAAAGGAAACGCCGTCCACCGCCCTCACGAACCTCCGTGGCTCGCGCCTCAGCGCGCCGATGATCCCGCGCCGGACCGGGTATCCGGTGAACAGGTCTCGCACCTCGAGGAGCGGTGGGCCACCTGGGGCCACCGGGGGGCGTTCGCTCTGCTCGGCCAACGCGCCGCTCATCGGCGTGCGGACCCCGCCCCGACCGGATCGTCGTTGAGGTGGCAGGCTGCCATCCGACCGTCGCCGAGCGACAGCAGCACGGGTCGTTCGTCACGGCAGCGCTCGAACGCGCGGTCGCATCGCTCCCGGAACGGGCACCCCACGATCTCGCGGTCCAATCGCGGTGGCGCGCCGGGGATGGACGCGACGCCCTCCTCGCCATAGAGGTCGGGCGTGGCCGCGAACAGCAGCCGGGTGCGCTTCGCTTCCGCGTCTGCGGAGGTGTGGCAACGATTGGCGCGATCGGATGCTCGTCCCCCTTTCACCGCGTTCGCGCCGGTGTACGACCGAACCTTAGGGTATGAGGGTCGAGCACGTCCGTGCAGACGCTCACGCCGCGGGGTGCCCGTTCGTCACCCGCAGCGCACCCGAGATCTGCTTCCCCGGGGGATGGTTCCGATCGGTGAAGGGCCCACTCAGCGAATTCGGTCGGATAACCACCTGGCGGGGCATGGGCTCCCGTTCACGATCCTCGATGCCAACGACCGGATCGGCGATTGCCTGGTGGAGCCGGTGGGATTCGCTTCGCCCGTTCACCCCCGACCACTACCGCGAGCTGGACGGTTGGCTCGGGACGCGGGCCGGTTCGCGCTATCGGCGGGGGAGCGACGCTTCGACGCCGGTCTCTCGAGTACCGCGTCGTCCAGTTCCTAGATCCGTCGTGCTTCTCGCTCCTCCGATGGATCGTCTGCCGATCGAGCCGCCCGACGTACCCCGCGCCGGGCGGCGATCTTTCCGGCGATGTAGTCCGCGTCGCGCCCGACGCCCTGGATCTGCTCAGAGGAAACCGAATAGAGGAACTTGAGACCGATGAAGTAGAGACCGGGCTCCGATCCGACGATCCCGCGCTTGTGTTGTGGCTCTTGGGGGCCGAGTATCGGAAGGTCGATCCAGGAGAACCCGGGGTGGAATCCCGTGCACCACACCACGTTGGCGACGTCCACGGAAGGGCCGTCCTCGAGTTGCGGGAGCCCGCCCTGGACACCGGCAACGCGAGGAACTCGTTCCACCCCGAGTGCTGCGAGATCCTTGGGTTTGGTCCGGATCAACGGCTCGCCAGTCGAGATCCACTTGGGCCGAGCCTTCCTGCCGATCGGAGTCCTGGTCGTCAGCACGCGGTGAAAGACGACCCGACCGATGAACGGCATCAGGACGCGGGCTGCGACGCTCTCGGGACGGAAGGGGAGCGCGCCGTTGTCGGCTCCGGACAGCGATACGTTGTGGGTCCTCGCAACTTCGATGGCGACCTCGGCGCCCGAGTTGCCCGCTCCGACGACCAGGACGTCTCCTTCCTGGAGCTGCCCCGGATTCTTGTACTCGGCAACGTGAAGCTGCACGATCCGCGGATCGAGCTCGGGCGCGTACTCGGGAACGCGAGGCCGTTGCCAGCTCGACATCGCGACCACCACGTTGTCGGCTTCGAACCGTCGATCCCTCGACGTCGCGACGAAGCGATCTCCTTCCCGGGTCAGTCTGTCCACTCTGACTCCGGTCTCGACCCGAAGGTCGAACTTCCGAGCGTACGACTCGAGGTAATCGGCCATCTCGTTCTTGCTCGGGAACCCCCAGTGGTATCCGGGGAACGGCATACCCGGCAGGCGGTTGAGACGATTGGGAGTGAACAGCCGCAGTGAGTCCCACCGGTTGCGCCACGCGTCCCCGATGCGTTCGTTGGCGTCGACGATCTTGTGGGGGAGATCACGCCGGGACAGGTGGTACCCGGTCGCCAGCCCGGCCTGCCCACCTCCGATGACCAGAGTCTCCACGAACTCACGTCCGGCTCGGGCGGCCATGCCATCCACCCCCGTCAACCGATCGGCGCCGGGAAGATCCCGCGGATCAACCCCGCTTGGCCTATACTCTCAATTGGAGTAAACTATACTCGCGTTTGGAGTATGTCAAGGGAGGGTGTGGCCACGCAACTGACCACCACGTCGTACGCAGTTCTGGCCCAGGTCGCCGTGCATCCCTGGTCGACATACGAGCTGGTGCAGCAGCGGGTGCGCTACTTCAGGTACGTGTGGCCGCGAGCCGAAAGCGCCATCTACCGAGAGGTTAAGCGTCTGTCTTCCATGGGCCTGCTCGACGGGCAGAAGGAGCACGTCGGGAAACGGGCACGCACCGTGTACTCGATCACCGAGAAGGGGCGGGAGGCCCTCCGTGGATGGCTCGCTACTCCCGTATCTCCGTTCTCTATGGATTTCGAGGCCATGATCCGTGTCTTCGTTGCTCCACTCGGGACCAAGGAACAGATCGTCACGACGCTTCATCAGGTCCGTGACGATGCTCGGGAAATGCTCCGGTTCGGAGGCGAGGTCAAGCAGGAGTTTCTCGAGGGCATCGCCGTGACTCAGGATCAGGTCTACATCCGCGCCCTAGCGGTGGACTTCTTCATCAGCCTCCTCAATACCGTCGCGTCGTGGGCTGACCGAACGCTCACGGAGATCGAATCGTGGGACGACCTCAGCCCCGATGGGAAGAACGAGCGGGCACTCGAGAAGATCCGTGGACTGCCGGTTCCAACGCCCGGATCAGTGGAGCGGACACCGCTACCACCTCGGACTCAACTCCGACCGCGACGACACGACGGGCGAGTCTGAGTGCGTAGCGAGGGTGCGCCATTTGCTCTGGTCGTGACGGACCCTCGGTGGTTCGGCGCAGGATGCCGACGTGCGGGTGGGCCCCCTGGGGCTCGAACCCAGAACCTGCGGATTAAGAGTCTGGTGTGAAGGTGCAGGTCAGAGACCCGCAGGGCCTTTGAGCTGCGACTTCGCGTCTCAGCCCCACCCATCGTTTCTCGTCGTTTCCCGTTCTCTCACGGGGATGAGACGGGTACAGCGGTACCCTTGACGTTGTCATTTCGATTACGACCTTGATTGGCAGCAGCGATGATTCGAGCCGCATCGGCCACAATCTCCAGGCGCTCCGCCAGCCTAGCCTTCCACTTCCCGGCCATCGCTCCCGGCGGCCACGGACGGTGCTGACGGAAACAGGATGGCCCCTCCGAGCCAGAGCGTCGCGGCGAGCACGAGGCCCCAGCCGACCCGGATTGCGACGGAGCCCGCTTCTCCGACCGATGAGCCGAGCGTCGCGGCCAATGCGGCACACGCCACGCCGATGTTCCAGGTGATTGTCCTGGCCGTTGCGTGCCGGTCGATCCGCCCGGTCAGCCTGGCGCGCGCCACCGCGTCAGATCGCAGGAGCAGGGGAGCGAGGTACGCGAGCGAGGCTGCGATGGCCTGAAACAGCACGCCCGACAGCATCGCAGCGCCGAGCGCGTCGAGGTACCTCCATCGTCCAGTCGCGACGACCACGACGTCCGCGCCGACGACCATGGCGAACCACGTCGGCACCATGACCAACGCCGCTCGGCCGGCGGACGGATGGGCACGGCGTGCCGCCCGGATCAGCGGCACGCCGATCTCCAGGACGGCCCGTCCGTACACGAGCAATCCGACCGCCGCCAACAACCGGAGCGCCACGGCCCATGCGCCGCCCACCCCTGTGCCGAACAGGGCGAGAACGGCCACCGTGAGCGCCGTCGCCGCCCACGGCAGCACGGCGGCCGCCCGGCCGTCCGCCCCCGGCTCGATGCGCGTTCGGACCATGGTCGGTCCGAAGAACACCACGGTTGCCAAGAAGGTGATACCGGCCCACCCCAGGACGTTCACGTGCAGGTGCGCGACGCGTGCTGAAAAGGTCCACGAGCCGGTGAGAACGGCCGAGCCGATCAGCGCCCCGAGGATGGCACCGTGCACGAACCCGCCATGGGCTCGCTCGTAGGAGCGAACGACCCATGCGAACCGTCCGCCGAGAGATCGCCGGCGGAGGCGGCGCAGCACGGCGTAAGAGCGCATCACCTCGGCGAGGAGGATCGTGGCCCCGGCCGCGACGACCCACGTGTCACCGTTGGGGACGCCCCACAGGACCGCGGCGATGCCCACGTTCGCAACCGGGAGCTGCCATCTCGAGGCCCGGCCGCCGTGGTGGGTGAGCGTGCGAGCGAAGTGGTCCGAGAGCGCCAGGATCAGATTCGTGACCACGCCGAGCGTGAACAGGTGCACGCCGAACCACCGCCCGCCGGGCCATCGGCCGCCCGCCACCAGCCACGCGATGAGCGCTACCAGGTACATTCCGACGACGGCGGCCACGTTCCGAAGGTGCGCGAACGGGTTCGCGCCTTCGGTGGGCTTCTGCTCAGGCATGTCTCGGGGCATACAGGACGGTAGTCTCCGCGTTCCCTCGGCTTGTGATCGCCCCCCGGTCATCCGGGCGATGGAGGAGGCGGACCCGTCCTATCCCCACCAGGCCAACTCCTCCGGGGTCATCGACTGATCGTTGGGATGACTTAGTCTCAGAACTCGTGACGGAGAGTGCCCGGTCCGTGGTGCGCGTCAAGC
>Ga0302046_10003956_pt1 | contig 13267 bp, 9 predicted proteins | sample RVTome_11_FD_200261 | JGI IMG/M metagenome (GOLD analysis project Ga0302046, IMG submission 200261) | Soil microbial communities from uranium-contaminated site in the Upper Colorado River Basin, Wyoming, United States - RVT147D111 (version 2) ...
GGCTCGCAGTTGTTCGACGTAAGCGTCCTGATCGGCCCGGCCGGGCTTGGCATGGACGATCACCAGCACCATTCGGCAGGAAACGGCATCGTGATCGGCGACGGCCTGGCTGAACGCGCGAACGATGCGATCAATCCGATAGTTCGGTCGCGTGTTGCGCGGGCTGAGAAACACGAGCTCATCCTGTCCGATGCCCAGTCGTTCGCGCCAGTGTTTACGACCGCGCTTGGCCACGTCGAGATTGAAGCTTTTCGGATCGGGGTTCCAGCGGATCAACCTGAAATCCCGTGCCGGTCGGTCGGGAACGATGGCTCGGCATCGCTGGACCATCGGCGGACTCCAGGCCGTGATCAGCGTCGCGCGAGACAGCAACGCCTTGCGCAACGGCGGATAGGACGGGTGTTTCCGCACCGCCGAGTCGTCGACATCCGAGCCCCACGCGGTCACCACCAGCGGGGCCGGCAGCGACTGCAGGGTGGTCAGACGGTCCAATTGCTCGCCGCAGTAGAGGTTGTTCACGTGGATGACGTCGAACCGCGGTCGGTTCAGTGAACGACGCAATCGGTGACGGTTCAAGCGTCGTTCGAGTCGTCCGATCCCGGGCACGCGAACGTTACCGCGCAATCGAATCTCGTCGTAGCGCAGGTTCGTCGCCTGTGTGTCGTACTCACGTCCCAGGCGATCGATGAGCCCGGACCCGTTCAGCACCTGCATTTCGACGCCGCGCCTTGCGAGCGCGGCCACGAGACGTACCGAGTGAATCGTGACCGTGTCACCGGCGAACAGCACGCGAAGCGGCAATCGGGACGATGCTTGGCTCTTCATGACCTTCATCGATGGAGTCGAGGGAGGCACGTACGTCGGGTTCAGGCGCATACTTCGCTTGGCGGGACGGCGGCGGTGCTCTTCCGGGCTTGCCAGTCGCTCGGGACGTAGAACACGCCGCGCTTCGAGTCGATGATCGTACCCCGTCCGTTGGGCGCGCCCGGTTGCACGACGAGCGTGGCACAGAGGCGTACGTGGTCGAGCGTCCGACTCATGCCGCTGTCGCAAACCCACAGGCTCAGTGGATACCGGCCCGGATAGAGACACAAACACGGCACGCGCACGTCGACCACGTGCATGCCCTCGGCGTCACCGACGGTCAGTCCGTCGTGGCGCGCCTGAAGGTCGACCAGCTCGTGGCCTTCCGACGAATGAATGCGAGCCCCGAACTGCGGATTGCGTACCATCTGCGAGAACTTCACGTGAAAGCGAACGTGCAACGATCCTCCGACGAACGTGTGGTTGGTCGGTTCCTCGTGCGGGCCGAGAATGGCCAGCGACTGCACGCGAGCCTCGCCGCTGCCGTCGCGGTTGTTCCATTGGCGCACATCGACCTGGGCGGCGTCCCGGCTGGCGGTGAGGTAACGGCTCAGCACCTCATCGAGCGGGCCGTCCTCTTGCAGCCGGCCGTTCTCGAGGAACAGGATGCGACCGGCCAGTCCGTGCAAGACCGCCATGTTGTGACTGACCAGCAGCACGGTCCGGCCCCGACCCCTTGCCGCCGTCGTCGCATCGACACACTTGGCCTGAAACGCCGCATCGCCGACCGACAGGGCTTCGTCGATGATCAGGATCTCGCCGTCGAGGTGGGCCGCCACCGCGAACGCCAAACGCATCTGCATGCCGGTGCTGAAGCGTTTGATCGGCGTGTCGAGGAATTCCTCGACCTCGGCGAAGGCGACGATTTCATCGAACTTGCGTCGAATCTCGGCCCGGCTCATGCCGAGCAGCGCGCCGTTGAGAAACACGTTCTGCCGACCGGTCAGGTCGGGATGGAAGCCGGTACCGACTTCGAGCAGACTCGCGACCCGCCCCCGGAGCAGCGCTCGACCGGAGGTCGGATGGGTCACGCCGCTCAGAATCTTGAGCAGCGTACTCTTGCCCGCGCCGTTGCGACCGATGATCCCGACGACCTCGCCGGGAGCCACGCTGAACGACACATCGTTCAGAGCCCACAAATCATGCGCCCGGCTACGATGCCACGGCATCCGCGACCACACGGAGTCCCCGCGATGGCGCGCGTTGGGAATCCGGTAGCGCTTGCTCAGTCCCTCGACGCGGATCACGTCGTCTTTCATCGAACCGTCGCCGGGACCGAAACGCATCGTAGTGAATTTCCCCTGTCGCTGAAGTTTCACGCTCGATGAGGGCGCGATTCGATCCGCGCCGACTTGTTCTCGGGTTGCGTTCTGCAAGGGTTCACGCCTCGGATCTCAGGATTGGTTTCGAACGGGACCTGTCACACCTGCGACAATGTTACAGTAGGTCCGCGACGCCGCGTTCGGCCCGTCGAAACGCCGCCCCGCCCACGACGAGAAACAGGGCCGCGTACGAAACGGAAACGAGTAACGCCGTCGTATCGAGCGGCGCGTCCAACAACGCGGTGCGGAACCCGCAGATCACCCCGGTCATCGGGTTCAGTCGAACGTACGCCTGAAAGCGCTCGGGCACCATGGAAAACGGATAGACGATCGGCGTGAGGAACATCCACATCTGCATGGCGAATCCGATGCCTTGCGTCACGTCGCGGAAACGGCAATTGATGCTCGCCAGCAGCAGGCCGATGCCCAAACTCAGGCCGCCGCAGAGCAGCAGCATCGCCGGCACCATCGCGATGCGGACCGTGAGCGTCACGTCGTAATAGGCCATCAGGCCGACCAGCACGACGCACCCGATGCAAAAATCGATCAGCGCGGTCGCGACGGTCGCGGTCGGCACGGCGAGACGCGGAAAATAGACCTTCTTGATCATGGCTCCGTTGGCGACCAGGCTCGCGCTGCTGCGCTGAATCGCGCCGGCCATGAACTGCCACGGCAACATGCCGGTGAGCACGAAGATCGGATACGGGGTCTCGCCGGTGCTGATCTTGACCAGCCGACCGAACACGACGGCGAAGACCAGGGTGGCGGCCAGCGGCTGCATGATCGCCCACAACGAGCCCAAGGCCGTCTGGTGATAGCGCACCCGAATGTCGCGCAAGGCGAGATAGAAAACGATTTCCCGCCGGGCCCAGATCGAGCCGAGCAGGTCACTCCAACCACGGAGGGCGGGGGTGATTTCGGTGATCGGCTCGGCGGGCGCGACCCCCGAGAAAACGGATGAACGCGTGGTAGGTATCGTGCTCATGCGGTGATCAATGATTTCATGCGTTGGGCGGACTCCGTCCCCATGGGAGGCGCCCCGCTCCGCGCGAGGAGCTTCCCTGCGGCTGTACGCTTTGATTGTCGCTTGATTTCCCGCTCCCGACGGTGTCCGCAGGTAGGATGCGAAAGGCAACGCAACGGAACACCATGGTCCAATTCGACTAGAACGGGGAGCGGATTAACTTACGGATCGCGACCTTGGTAGGGCTCGCGAAACGACTTGCGCGCTTCTTCATGCCTGACCCGGGCAGTTTGGACTATAGGACTTCAGCACGGACACGATTCGCCGAGGAAAAAACTCGCGTTCCCGCTTGACCTTACATGTAAGTGTAAGGTGTATACTCTACTGAGGTGCGGACATGAACCCGGATACGGCTGCACGAATGACCATTGGCGAAGCGGCAGAGGCGGTCGGTGTGGCGCCTACGACGCTCAGGTACTATGAGCGGGAAGGGTTGCTGTCACCGACCGACCGGAGCCGGGCGGGCTATCGGCTCTACGACGATGAGGCGATTCAGCGGCTCGAGTTCATCCGCGCGGCACAGGCCGTCGGTTTCACGCTGGACGATATCCGGGCGCTCCTGGAGCTCAACGGAGATTCGCCGTGCAAGCAGGTGCAAGCCTTGATTGAAAGGCGGCTGGCCGAGGTCGACGAGAAGCTCGCCGACCTGCAGCGCGTGCGATCCACGCTGGCCGACGCCTTCGAGCGGTGCCGTACATCGAACAAAGGGTGCGCCGTGGTGGCGGACTTGAAACGAAAACGCGAGTAACGGAGATTGATGTAATGCGAACACACAGGAATCTGATGCTGGCCGCCGTCTCTGTGGCCGGGATTGTCGTCACGGGCTTCGTGCTTGCCCAGGCGCGTACCGAGCGCCCGGACTGCCCCGGAAAGATCACCTGCCCGCAGACGGGCGAGATCATCTGCCGGGATCACTGCCCGAACATGGATCCGGACCGCTCGGATTGTCCGGGTCGGATCGTTTGTTCGTCGACCGGGGAGCTGGTCTGCAAGGATCGCTGCCCGCTCAACAAGAACGGCACGCCTGCCGAGGCGGAGCAAGCCAAGATCCCGTCCTGCTGCGCGAAGCGTGGCTGAACGGATTGCCAGACACCCATCGGATTGAACTGAGATGCAGCATTGTCCTTCATGCAGCCATCCGGGACGGAAAGTCAAGCGTGTGACGCTCGAAAGTCTGCTGCGTGCCGATCGCCGCGCGGACATCGGGGACGGTCCGTACCATGTCTGCCTCACGCCGGAATGCGAGACGGTTTACTTCGGAGCGGGCGACACCACCGCTTTCATAAAAACCGATTTGTCCGTGCGGTTCGGCTTGAAAGAAAACGAGCCGCCTCGCCCCGTGTGCTATTGCTTCGACCACAGCCTCGAAAGCATCCACGACGAGATTCGGCGGACGGGCCGTTCGACGGTGGCGGACAGCATCAAGGCAAAGATGAAAGAGCCGGGGTGTCGTTGCGAATACACGAACCCCTTGGGCGGCTGCTGCTTGAACAGCGTGCGGGAAGCGGTCGAACAAGGATTTACGATTGCCGACCTCGAGGACGGATGCGCTGCCCCAGCGACAAGATCCGGACAGCCGCATGAGGATTGTTGCCCTACGGAACCGGATGCTTACCGCGTCGCAACGCCCCATCGTCAGGCGGGCATGATCGCAGCAGTTGGATCGGTGCTCGCCGCCGTTCTGTCGTCGGCATGCTGCTGGCTACCGCTGTTGTTGATCGCGATCGGGGCGTCGGCGGCGGGCGTGGCCGGATTCTTCGAAGCGTATCGCCCCTATTTCATCACCGGCGCGGCTGTCCTGCTCGGCACCGGGTTCTACACCGTGTATTTCCGTCAGGCGAAATGCGCTCCGGAGTCGGCTTGTGCGGCACCCAATCGGAGGCTGCGCACGTTCAGTCGGATCATGCTCTGGACGGCCACGGCACTCGTCGGTGCGTTCGTGTTCTTCCCGAACTATGTCGGTTACCTGTTCGCCGCGCCGACACAAGAAGCTCCCGCCACCCTTGGCGCTCAGCAGGTCGAGGTACGGTACCGGATCGAGGGCATGACCTGCGCCGGGTGCGCGGACATCCTTCGGAACGCGCTGAAGAACGCGCTGAATGTCGAGACGGTCCAAGTCGATTATCCTACCGAGTCGGCGCTGATCCGCTACGACTCGGACCGCTTCGTGATCCACGAAAAGGTTGTAGAAGTGGCGAAGCGTGCAGGATACGCAGCGAGCGTCGCGAGCGAATCGGGGCAAAAGTGACGATTAGGGTAAGTAGTCGCGAATCAGCGCATCGCGATCGGCATCGCTTCGACACTGGCGTCGCGCAGCCTCGAAGTAGGCGTCGGCGCGGGAGGGATCGCCCTGGGTCAAGCAATACCGTCCGGCGTAGAGATTGGGACCGACGAAACCGTGCCCATCGGGCAGTGACGCGGTGAGTCGATCGATGCCGGCGAGCAGCCGCGCGACCGCCGGCATGTCACCGCGCAGCTCGAGTACGAACAGGTTCGTGAAGTGATGCACGAGAAAATCAGGTGGCTTCGCCTCGGGCGGCGGGAGCAAACCATACCCGACGCGAGGCGCGGCCTCATACACGTCGGTGAGCCCGACGATCCACACCGTGTTGTCGGTGCGCGACCAGTGCGGCGCGTCGAGCGGATCGAGGCTCCGATTCAGCTCCATGGCCAGGAATTCGACACCCGGCCGGCCGTACCGCGGCACGCCGTAGATCGGGGCGGTGCAGCGCTGCGGTACGCAATGCGGCGCGACCACCGCGAAGGCATCGTCGGTCGCCGACCGCGCGCGCAGAAACGTCAGTACACCTCGCCAGTCGCGTTTTTCCGGCGTCTGTAGCGACCGCACCGACGCACGGGTCATCGGAACCGCAACCGTGCCGATGACCGCGAAAAACACCAAGCCGGAACCGACTCGTCCGAGCCGCAACGTGGAGAGTCGCAACGCATCGGCGGCGATGGCGACCGAGCCGACCAACGGCACGGCCATCAGCAACAAATACTGCGGCTTGGGCGGCAGCGATGAGGTCGTTGCGTAAAGCACCGAGTACAGCGCGGGAAACACCAGCACCGTGGTCGCGAACAGGATCGCCACCGGTTCGCGCGTCCGCCACATGATCCGAAACAAGCGCACGATACCCACCGCGGCGAGCACGGCAACGGCGACAAGTAACCAGGACGGCCCCGAGGCGGCGGAGAGCGTACGGGCCGAATACCCGTTAAGGAGGGCGGCGTACGAATCCGAGAGCATGCCGGTGAACCGCGTCGTCCAGTCGATGCCCGAGTCGCCGACGCACTGTCGGCCCATGCGCAGAAAGATCAGCAGGCCTACCGGGTTGTAGACGGCGTAGGCGGTGATCATCGCAGTGCCCGCGGCCCATTGCTTGTGCGTTTCGAGACGACGTTGCGTCGAATCCGTACCCCGGCGACTCGCCATCCATGTCGCCAACGAATAAGCCACCAATCCGAGAAAGATGAAGTGCGGACCCACCCAGCGCGTCAACAGCAGAGCCAGCAGACACAAACCGAAATTCAACCAGGTGATGAACGTATGGCGTTGTCGGGCGTGGACAAACAGAAGAACGGTGGCCAGGGTAAGAAAGAAGAAGATGGTATACGGTCGTGCTTCCTGCGACATGGCGACGTGCAACGGGCAAACCGCCAGCAGCACCGCCGCGCCGAGCCCCGCCGCCGTCCCCGCGATCCGACCGATCCACAAGCCGAGAAGAAACACGCACCCGGTGCCGAAGCAAGCGGCGGGAAATCGTACCCACCAGTCGCTGTTCGCCAGCCCCAAGCGTGCGAGCCCCGCCCCGATCAGATAATCGAGCGGCGCTTGCGCCTGGTTGCTCGCGCCCGCCACGACACGATCGAGCGGCAGCGGGTAGTACGACACCTGATGAAGCTCGTCCATCCACAGGCTTTCCGCCCCGAGATGAGCCAGCCGGAGCGGCAAGGCCGCTACCGTGACCAAACCGAGACCGATCATCAGCGCACGCTGACCCCGCTTGGGCTCGTTCTTGCGCACTTGGTTGTCGGTTTCGAGCATGGTCGGCTCCCGCTTCGATACGTCCATGACGCGGCAACGACACTCGAACTATCGGAACCACCGACAGCCCGCTTGAGTCCGGAAAACGAACGGATCGGCACGATTAAGTCGGTCCGAGTAACGTCCGATGAGAGGCGTAGCGAGAGTCGGAGTAGATTCGGACCGTACGCCACTTCATGTTTTCGGACGATCCTTGACCGCTCGGGCCATGCAGTCGAGGGCACGCGGCGTCTCTCCACCGACAGGAGACGATGGACTTATGGCGCATGCATGCCTGATCAATCCCGCCGGCATCAAGAGCATCACCAGCTTGCAGATGCACACGCCGAATCCGCCGATCGGCTTGGCGTACATCGCCGCGGCGATCCGGGCCGCGGGGCATCGCGTCACCGTCATCGACGCGACCGGCGAAGCCATGGACCAGATTTCACCCATGCCCGGCCGGTCGGACATCCTCATTCAAGGCTTGAATCCAGACCAGGTGGCCGACCGCGTGCCCGCCGATGCCGATGTGATCGGATTGACCTGCATGTTCAGCCCGATCTGGCCACTGGCCCGCGAAACCCTCGACGCCGTCCGACGCAAACGACCTGACGTTCCGATCCTGATCGGCGGCGAACATCCGACGGCCGTACCCGAGCACACGCTCGCATCCGAGGCCGTCGATTGTTGCGTGATGGGCGAAGGTGAGGAAACCATCGTCGAGCTGCTCGATTGCTTGCTAAGCGGCGGTGACCCGGCGACGGTGTACGGCATCGCGTTTCTCGACGACGATCGCGTCGTGCGCACGCCGCCCCGCGCCCGCAACCGCGCGATCAACGATATTCCTCTGCCCGCCTGGGATCTGCTGCCCATCAACGAGTACATCGAGCGACGGCAGAACAACGGGATCAACCAGGGAAGGGCGATGCCCATTCTCGCCACCCGCGGCTGCCCGTATCGCTGCACGTTCTGCAGCAGTCCGCAGATGTGGACCACCACGTACACCATGCGCGACGTCGGCCAGGTGTGTGACGAGATCGAACGGTACATGCGCGACTATGCGGTCACCGACTTTCACTTTCAGGACCTCACCGCCATCGTCAGCAAGCCCTGGATTCTCGCGTTTTGTAAGGAAGTCGTGCGACGTGGGTTACGCATCACGTGGCAACTCCCGTCCGGCACGCGGAGTGAAGCGATCGATGACGAGGTGTGCCAATGGCTCGCCGCCGCCGGGGTCAAGCAGATGGCCTACGCCCCGGAGAGCGGCTCGGCCGAGATGCGCAAGCGCATCGCCAAACGCGTCACCATCGAAAAGATGGTGCCGTCGATTCGCGCCGCCTTGCGCCACAAGCTGACGCTCAGTTGCTTCTTCGTGATCGGTTTTCCCGGTGAGACCACACGGACGCTCCGTGAGACCCTGCGCTTGATTCGTCGTCTGGCCTGGATCGGGGTCCATGACGTGTCGGTTACGAAATTCGTACCCTACCCGGGATCGGCCCTGTTCGATGACTTGCGCGCGTCCGGTCGCATCCAGTTGAACGACGCGTTCTTCCTGTCGCCGTTCAGTTTTTATGACAATCACGGAGCGGCGTTCTGCTACGCCGACGATTTGACGCCGAAGCAGCTCCACCGCTGGATGACCTGGCTGTTCCTGAACTTCTACGTGCTTTCCATGGCCCGGCACCCGATACGCACCCTCGGCACGATGGTGCGCGTGTTGCTGACCGGACGCGAAGACACGCGGTACGCGAAGTGGTTCCGCGCTCGCATCAACACCCGGCTCAAATGGCGTCGCGCGGTGCGGGAACAGAGCCATCAACAAACACCGATCAAGGAACACGCGGTCGAACGCGTGACGCCCGGCGACAACCCGAACGTCATCCCCGCGTCGACGCACCGAGCGCGGGAGCAACAAAAAGTGACGATCGCATAATGGCACGCTGGAAAAAATCACAAATCGGACAAGAACGTGAGCATGGGAGAACCCAGGTCGCGACGCGCATCGGATGGCTGAACGCACCACCGGCACAGCCGGATGCGTCGCTCGCGCCAAATTCGCCGAATCCCTACCACCAATTCATCGCGGAAGCCAACGAGAACGTCCGCACGTTCTACGACGCCCTCAGCGAGGACCAGTTCGACTGGCATCGTCGTTACCGCTACTACCGGCAAACGCTGATCAACCTGATCCGACATTTCGTACCCGACGGTTCCCGCGTACTCGACGTCGGCAGCGCGACCGGCGACCTGCTTGCCGCCCTCCACCCGCGCGAAGGCGTCGGGCTGGACTGCGCGCCGAACATGGTCGAGATCGCCCGACGCGGCCATCCGGGCCTGACGTTCGTTCCGGGTTTCGCCGAACGGCTCGACGAAGCCGACATCCCCGACGGTCCCTACGAATACATCACGCTGGTCAACGTGATCGGCGAGATGGCGGACATCGGGACCGCCCTGCGCAAGCTACACCGCTACTGCTCGGCCGAGACCCGGATCATCATCGTCCATTTCAATCACCTGTGGGAACCGGTGTGCCGACTCGCGGCGAGGCTGGGTCTCAAGACGAACAATCCCACGCCCAACTGGCTGTCCGCCCCCGACGTCGCGGACCTGCTGACCGTTTCCGACTTCGAGGTGATTCGCAAAGGCTATTCCACGCCCATGCCGGTGCGCATTCCCGGATTGGCCTGGCTGTGCAACGCGGTGCTCGGTCGACTGAACGGTTTTCGCAAGCTCGGGTTTCTTTCCTACGTGGTCGCCCGACCGATCGTGCCCGCCGAGTCGCCGGACCGTCGGTCGGTTTCCGTGGTCGTGCCCTGCAAAAACGAGCAGGACAACATCGACGGGCTGGTCGAACGCATCCCCGAGATGGGCGCGGGCACCGAGATCATCTTCGTCGACGACCAATCGACCGACGCCACCGCCGCTCATATCGACGCCGCGATCGCCCGGCGAACCGATCGTAACATCAAACGGGTCACCGGCCCGGGGCGGGGGAAGGGGGCGGCGTGCCGGGCCGGCTTCGCGCAAGCGACCGGCGACGTGCTCATGATCCTCGACGCCGACATGACCGTCATGCCCGAGGAGTTGCCGGCGTTCTTCCACGCCCTGGTCACCGGCCGGGGCGAATTCATCAACGGCTCGCGCATGGTCTATCCGCAGGAACAGGACGCCATGCGCACGTTCAATATCGTGGGCAACAAGGTCTTCGCCGGCCTGTTCAGTCTGCTCCTCGACCAACGCATTCGCGACACGCTGTGCGGAACGAAGGTCATCTGGCGACGCGACTACGGCAAGCTGATGGCCTCGCGCGCGTACTTCGACAGTTGCGACGTCTGGGGCGATTACGACTGGCTCTTCGGGGCGGCGAAGAACAACCTCAAGATCGTCGAACTGCCCGTGCACTACCGCGAACGCGTCGCCGGCGTGACCAAGATGACGCGACGGGTGCGGAACGGTCTGACCATGCTGCGCATGTGCGGTATCGCGTTCCGCAAGCTGCGCTGGATCTGACGGAACGTCCGATGATCGACGACAAGCTTCAACAACATCGCAACGTCTGGGCTTGCAAACCGGTGCTGCGCCGGGTCTATCAACAGTATTTCGACAAGGTGCTGGCGCGCATCGCGGCGCTCGAACCGATCGTCGAGCTGGGCAGCGGCCCCGGATTCTTCAAGGAGTATCACCAGAGTCTGATCGCGACGGACATCGAGGCGACGCAGTGGACCGACATGGTGGCCGACGGCTGCGCGTTGCCGTTCTCCGACGGCGGCGTCGGCAACCTGGTGATGATCGACGTGTTTCATCATCTCGCCCGGCCCGGCGATTTCCTGCACGAAGCGAGCCGCGTGCTCAGGCCCGGCGGACGATTGGTGATGCTCGAGCCCTGGACGAGCCCGGTCGGCTACCGTTTCTACAGGCACGTCCACCACGAAGACGCCGACCGTAACGCGGACCCGGCCACTCCCTTCGCCGGCGACAAACACCCGTTCGACGGCAACGCCGCCCTGCCCGAGTTGTATTTCACCGCCCGGGGTCATGCACAACCGCGCGGACACCTGCGCGACCGGTTGCACCTGCTCTCGGTCGAGCGATTCGTCGCCATGAGTTGGCTGCTGAGCGGCGGATTTCGTCCTTACCACCTGCTGCCGCTACGCCTGTTCCCGCTGATTGCCCGGGCCGATCGCTGGACCGGCCCGATCGCACGCTGGTTGGCCCTGCGCGCCGTGATCACGCTGGAAAGGCCGAAGTGCGCATCGCCGGTTTCCGCACCGCAGGAACCGCGTCGACTCGATGTCACGCGGAGCCGGTCGAAAGTCACGCGAGGTGAACCATGCGTAGCGCATTGATTCTGGTTGCCATCCTGGCGGTGACCGTGCGCCTCGCGTTCGTCGGTTCGGTGATGCGTCATCACGGCGTCGAAGAAATCCGCGCGGCCTGTCCGGACAGTGCCGAGTATCTGAAACTGGCCGACAACATCGTGGCTCACGGGGAGTATGGGACCGCCGATCCGGTTTCGCGTCACATCGCGCTCGCCCGTCCGCCCGGATATCCCCTGTTCTGCGCCGCCATGGACGTAATCGGCGGATCGACACCGGCCGTCCTTGTCGTCCAGGCGTTGTTGGGCTGTTGGATCGCCGTGGCCACGACCCTGCTCGCCTGGGTCTTGCTGCGAAACCGCTTCGTTGCTCTCGTCGCCGGCGTCGCGGTAACGCTCTCGCCGACCGGCATCGGGCTGACCGGCGTGGTGCTGGCCGAATTGCTCTTTACCGCGACGCTGTTGCTCGGCTTGTTGCTGCTTTACTTCAGCATCACCCATGCGCGACGGTTGATGACCATCGGCTCGGGGGCGGTGTTCGGCGTGGGAGTCCTGATCAAACCCGCGCTGATTTTCTGGCCGTTGGCCACACCGGTGATCGGGTGGCTGTTCGCCCGGCGAGCCGGCGTCCCGATCCGCGTTCGTACGCTGGCTACGTGTGTGGCGTTACAACTGGTCTTCATCGGCGGATGGACGCTCCGCAACGGGCTGGCCGATGGGTGCTACACACCGTCGATCATCGGGCCGAAGAATCTTCGCTACTACGTTGCGCCGCGCGTCGAAGCCTGGGTCGAGGCCGGGCAAATGCCGACCGGCTCTGCGATTCTTACGCATCGCTCGGCCGCTTGGGATCGTGACAAACACGAACTGGCGACCGGCGTGATCGACTCGGCCGGGATCGTGCAACGGCAATACGCCGAGAGCATGACGGTCTTCCGCGCCCATCCGATGATTACGGCGCGCGTGTACCTTCAAAACATACGAGAAGGTCTGACCGAAAGCTGGAGTTACCTGCCCGCGCAACTGCCCGCCGGTGCGCCGATGCGGCGGGTACTCGAAATCCTCACGCGTGTCATCGGAAAAGTGCAAACACCCGCGTGGGTGCCGGCTCTCGCCGGCTTGGGCGTACTTGCGTGGCGACGGCGTGATGAGTCGGCACGAGCGCAGCTTTACGGGTTGCTCACGTTGGTCGTGATCGCGGCGATGTTCATCGCCCTGTCGGGCACGACGTTCTGGACCGGCTCACGCATTCTGTATCCCTGCGAGTTCGCGCTGATCATCCTCGGCGTGAGCGGCGTGGCGACCGTGGGGCGACTGGTGCGTGGTCTCATCTTCGCCCCCGTCCTCGACGGGCCCCCAGCCGAGTCATCCCGCCGGGTCGTGCCGGGGGCGATCGCGATCGTCCTGATCGCCGTGGCGGGTTACGCGCCGACCGCCGACACCCGCGCCGGCTATTACATTGACGATTACGTGCTGCGCGAGACCGTCGTCGAACACGGTTGGCCGGGCGGATACCTGCACTCGTGGATGGGGGTCGGCGTTCGACCATTCGGGCTGCTGCACATGATGGCCTGGCATCGCTGGGTCTGGGCCTGGCCGGTGGTGCAACAGGTCGCGTTGATCATCCAGCACGCGCTGGTCTGCCTGATGCTCTATCTGCTGATCCGCGAGATCACCGACAACCTGCGGGCGGCCATGGCCGGGGCGGCGGT
>Ga0302046_10003958_pt1 | contig 13262 bp, 15 predicted proteins | sample RVTome_11_FD_200261 | JGI IMG/M metagenome (GOLD analysis project Ga0302046, IMG submission 200261) | Soil microbial communities from uranium-contaminated site in the Upper Colorado River Basin, Wyoming, United States - RVT147D111 (version 2) ...
CGCGCGACTCGCGGCTTCGCTGCTGCGCGAGGCGCTCGCCAGGCGCCTCTACCTGTTCGTAGCCCCGGTCACGTTCGGTGGGCAGGGCGTGCCGGCGTTTCCGGACGATGCCGACTCCTTGGGCTGGGACCGGTACGAGCTCGTGCTGCCGCCGGAGGCCCACGGACGCGACACGCTCATCGTGCTCGACCGGGACGACGTGCCGGAGGGCGACGACGGGTGGGAGGGCGACGAGGCGTGGGAAGGCGACGCACGGGCGGGCGACGAAGCGCGGGTTGGCGACGACGCACGAGCGGGCGACGAAGCGCGGGCGGGCGCGCCCGGGTTGGACGGCGACGACGCGCGCCCGCAGCCTCCGGGCGACGGTTGATGTTCACGGGCATCGTGGAGGCGACCGGGCTCATCCGGGACGTCGAGGACCTGCGGACGACCCGGCGGTTCCGGGTGGAGGCGCCCGCGCTGGCAGGCCGGCTCGCCCCCGGCGACTCGGTCGCGGTGGACGGAGCCTGCCTGACCGTCGTGGAAGCCGACGCCGAGGGCTTCGCCGTCGACGTCATCGGCACGACGCTCGAGCGTACGGTGGCGGCGGGCTACGCCGAGGGCGCGCGCGTGAACCTCGAGCGGGCGCTGGCGGTGGGGGGCAGGCTCGACGGCCATCTCGTTCAGGGGCACGTGGATGGATTGGGTCATCTCATCCGATGCGACATGGAAGGCGAGTTCTGGCTGATGGACTTTCGGCTGCCGGAGGACGTGGCGCGCCTCACCGTGGAGCGCGGCTCGATCGCGGTGAACGGCGTGAGCCTGACGGTCAACGCGCTCCCATCCGCCGACGTTTGCCGCGTGGGCGTGATTCCGTTCACGTATCGTGAGACCAACCTGGGAGACCTGAACGAGGGTGCGCCGGTGAACGTGGAGGGGGACCTGATCGGAAAGTACGTGGGTAAAGTGCTGGCCGGGCGCGCACGTTGAGAACGCTTCCGCTCCATCCGAGGGCACCGTCATGAGGTTCGACCGCGTCGAGGATGCCATCGAGGACATCCGCCAGGGGCGGATGGTCATCGTGGCCGACGACGAGGACCGGGAGAACGAAGGGGACCTGGTCATGGCGGCCGCGGCCGTCACCCCCGACCACGTCAACTTCATGTCGATGTACGGCCGGGGCCTCATCTGCGTCGCCCTCACCGCCGAGCACGCCGACCGGCTCGAGCTGCCGCTCATGGCCGCCATGAACACCGATCCCCAGGGCACGGCGTTCACGGTGTCGGTGGACGCGCACCGGCGCTTCGGCGTGACGACCGGCATCAGCGCCCACGACCGGGCGAAGACCATCCAGGTGCTGTTCGATCCGGAGAGCACGCCCATGGACCTCCGGCGGCCCGGCCACATCTTCCCGCTCCGCGCCAAGCCGGGTGGCGTGCTCCGTCGGGTCGGCCAGACGGAGGCGGCCGTGGACCTCGCTGAGCTGGCGGGGTTTCCGCCGGTCGGCGTCATCTGCGAGATCCTCGACGCCGACGGCACCATGGCCCGGCGGCCCCAGCTGGAGATCTTCGCCCGCGAGCACGGCCTGAAGTTCATCACGGTGGCGCAGCTCGTCGCGTACCGGCTCACCAAGACGCGCCTCGTCCGACGCGAGGCCGAGGCCGCGCTCCCCACGCGGTTCGGCAGCTTTCGGGTGATCGCGTATTCGAACGTCCTCGACGAGCGGGAGCACGTCGCGCTCGTGAAGGGGGACCCCGGCGGCAGAGCCAACGTCCTGGTCAGGATGCACTCCGAGTGCATGACCGGGGACGTGTTCGGCTCGATGCGCTGCGATTGCGGAGAGCAGCTCGGGGCGGCCATGAAGCAGATCGAGGACGAGGGCGAGGGGGCCATCGTGTACCTCCGCCAGGAGGGCCGCGGCATCGGCCTGGGCAACAAGCTCAAGGCCTACAGGCTGCAGGACGAGGGGCTCGACACCGTGGAGGCAAACGCCGAGCTCGGCTTCCAGCCGGACCTGAGGGACTACGGCATCGGCGCGCAGATCCTGCTGGACCTCGGGCTGCACTCGATCCGCCTGCTCACGAACAACCCGCGCAAGATCGTCGGCCTCGACGGCTACGACATCGAGATCACGGGGCGCGAGCCCCTGCGGATCGAGCCGGGCGAGCACAACGAGCGGTACCTGGACACGAAGCGCTCCAAGCTCGGGCACATCCTGTGAGCTCCCAGGGCTCGCCCGTGGCGCGTGCACGGGACGGCCCGGACGCTCGGGGCCTGCGCATCGCCGTGCTGGCCGCGCGCTTCAACGCCGACGTCACGGATAGGCTGCTGGATGGCGCGTTGGCCGCGCTCCGCGAGCACGGTGCCTCGGAGTCGGACATAGAGGTCGTGCGCGTGCCCGGCGCCTGGGAGCTGCCGCAGGCGGCGGCGCGCGCGGTCGCCGCGCGCCGGTTCGACGCCGTCGTCACGCTCGGATGCGTGATCCGCGGCGAGACGCCGCACTTCGAGTTCGTCTGCTCCCAAGCGACGCTCGGGCTCGGCGCCGTGGCCCGCGCCGCGGACGTACCCGTGGTGTTCGGCGTCCTGACGACCGACGACCGCGCCCAGGCGCTCGCCCGCGCGGGCGAGGGTCCGGCCAACAAGGGCTTCGAGACCGCCATGGCCGCCCTCGACATGGTCGCGGTCTTTCGCGCGATGGAGGAGGGTTGACCGAAGCCGGCAGGCTCGGGCCGACGGAGAGGTTGCACCGTAGCCGCGCCAGGGCCTGGATTCTCCAGATCCACTACCGGTGGGAGAGCGGCGGCGTCGAGGCGGGGCTCGGTCGGGCCCTGGCCGACACGATGGCGACGCGCCGCATCTCGCCCCGCAGGCTTCCGTACGTGCGTCGGATCGTGGGAATCATGGAGGAGCACCTGACCGAGATCGACGCGGCGCTGCGGGCCGCGCTCGACAACTGGCGCTTGGACAGGCTGTCGACGATCGATCGGGCCGTGCTGCGCATCGGCGCGGCCGAGCTGCTCTACATGGTGGACGAGATCCCGCCCAAGGTCGCGATCCAGGAGGCGATCCGCCTCGCCGAGGCGTACGGCGGCGACGACTCCCCACGCTTCGTCAACGGCGTGCTCGACGCGCTCTACAAGCGGCGCCGGGCGCCGCGGTGACCTCGCCGGGTCGGCCCGCCGGGCCGCTGCGCATCCTCGTCGTCAACTGGCTGGACAAGGAGAACCCGAAGGCGGGGGGCGCGGAGACGCACCTGCACGAGGTCTTCGGACGGATCGCGGGCCGCGGGCACGAGGTCACCGCGCTGGTCTCGGGGTGGGATGGATGCGCGCCGCGCGCACGCCTCGACGGCATGGACTTCCACCGCGCCGGGCGGCGCTACACGTTCTCGCTGGCGGCCGCACGGTACTTCCGCCGCCACCTCGCGGGCCACGGCTACGACGTGGTGGTGGAGGACCTCAACAAGGTGCCCGTGTTCGCGCCGCTCTGGGCCGGTGCCCCCGTGGTGCTGCTGGCTCACCACCTCTTCGGCATCACCGCGTTCCAGGCGGGACCCGCGCCCCTGGCGCTGGCCACCTGGCTGCTCGAGCGGCCGATTCCGCGGGTGTTCGGGGCGTCGCCCGCCATCGCGGTCTCCGAGAGCACCAAGGACGATCTCGTGGGGCGCGGGCTTCGGCCCGACCGGATCCGGGTGATCCCCAACGGCATCGCGCTCGACTTCTTCCAGCCGGGCGGCACCCGTCGTGAGCGGCCGACCCTGCTGTTCCTCGGCAGGCTAAAACGGTACAAGCGGGTGGACCTCGTGCTCGAGGCCGTCGCCCGCCTGGCCGCCGAGGGCATCGACGTCCAGCTGCTCGTCGGGGGAGAGGGCGATCAGGCGGACGCGCTGCGCGCGCGCGCGCGAGGGTTGGGCGTGGAGGGCAGGGTCCAATTCCTAGGCTTCGTGGGCGAGGAGCGGAAGCGCGAGCTTCTTCGCGAGACGTGGGTGCACGTGCTCACGTCTCCCAAGGAGGGCTGGGGCATCTCGAACCTGGAGGCCGCGGCGTGCGGCACGCCGAGCGTGGCGAGCGACTCGCCCGGCCTGCGCGAGTCCGTCGTGGCCGGCCGCACGGGGCTTCTCGTGCCGCACGGGGAGGTGCCAGCGTTGGTCGGCGCCCTGCGCACCCTGCTGACGGACGCGCCGCTGCGTGAGCGATTGGGCCGCCAGGCCAGGGAGTTCGCCGAGGGCTTCTCGTGGGACGCCTCGGCAGTGGCCGTCGAGGCGTACCTCGACAAGGTGGTCGCCCCAGGCGGGCTCGGCTAACTTTCGGCATCAGCGACAGTCGAGCCCACAACCTCGGAGAGACCGGTGAGAGTCCAGATCACGGAACGCCACTGCGACGTCCCGAGCAACGTTATGGAGCGCACCGAGCAGCAGCTCGAGGCGCTGGCGAAGTACGATCCGCGGGCCTCATCCGCGGATGTCGTGTATGTGGAGGAGAAGCACCTGAAGAAGGTCGAGATCATCGTGCACATCGACGGCGTCGAGCCGGTCATCGCGACCGGCGAGGGCTCCGAGTTCCGCACCTCGCTCGACCAGGCCGTCGACCGCCTGCGCCGCAAGCTGCGGCGGGAGCGCAAGCGGCGTAACGATCACCAGGCTCCACCGCTGGCGGAGCGCGTCACCCAGAGCTGAGAGCACCGGACCAGTCGCTACCGTGAGCATCCGCTGACCGCCCGGACGATTCCCGTCCAGGAGATCCTGGACGCGAAGCGCGACAGCCTGGGGCTGGAGCTCCTCAACGAGGGAGTCGGGCTCGACCGCCCGGCCGGCGACGCCGACGTCAGCTCGCCGGGTCTCGTCCTCGCGGGTCACACCGCGCGGGTGCCACGCGGCCGCATGTGGGTCTTCGGCGAGACGGAGATGACCTACATGGCCGCGCTGACGGAGGACGTGGCCCGCGGGCGGCTCGACGCGCTCTTCTCGTACGCGGTTCCGGCCGTCTTCGTGACGAAGGGTCAGGAGGTTCCGCGCTACTTCCTGGAGGTCGCGGGCGGGCATGATGTGCCCGTGCTGCGCTGTTCCCGCTCCACGAAGGAGTTCTACAGGCGCATCAAGCCGTTCCTGGAGCTGGCGCTGGCCCCCACCACCACGCTCCACGGCTCGCTGGCGGACGTGTACGGAGTCGGGCTCCTGTTCGTCGGCGACAGCGGCGTCGGCAAGAGCGAGTGCGTCCTCGACTTGGTCGAGCGCGGCCACCGCCTCGTCGCGGACGATCTCGTGCTGGCAACGAGGCGCGGCAACGACGTGATCATAGGCCGCGGACACGAGCTTCAGCGGCATCACATGGAGATCCGCGGTATCGGCATCATCGACGTGCAGGCGCTCTTCGGCATCCGTGCGATCCGCCAGCAGAAGCGCATCGAGGTGATCGTGGACCTGGAGCGGTGGAACCTGGAGCGGGACTACTCGCGCACGGGGCTCGAGGAGCAGTACCAGGACATCCTCGGTGTCCGCATCCCCAAGGTCACCGTGCCGCTCAACGCGGGTAAGAACATCACGGTCATCGGGGAGGTCGTCGCGATGAATCACCTGCTGAGCTACTCGGGAACCCGGTCGGCGCAGGCCTTCGACCTGAGGCTCCGTCAGTACCTGGAACAAGACTATGAATGATCGACGCCCGGCGGGCGAGAACTCCGGCGCCCGCGGGATCGTGGTGGGCCACGGGGACCTGGCGCGTGGGCTCGTGGACGCGGTGCGCCGGATCGCAGGCGGAGCCGCCGACACGTTGACCCCCCTCTCGAACGAGGGCAGGAGCCCCCAGCAGCTGGTGGCCGACCTGGAGGCGATGGCCGGCAACGGGCCGGTGATCGTGTTCGTGGATCTGCAGACCGGAAGCTGCGGGATCGCCGCGCTGGCCTCGTCCCGCGACAACGCCGCGCGCGCGGTGGTGTGCGGTGTCAACCTGCCCATGCTCCTGGACTTCGTCTTCAATCGCACGCAACCGGTGAGCGAGATTGCGCAGCGGCTCGTGGAGCTGGGCCGTGGCTCGATCCAGCCCGCGCAACCGCCGCGATGAGCCCATCACACGCCTCGTTACCCGGGATCCTCGCCGCGGCCCTCCGCCGCCACGCGCCCCGAACGAACGCCGGCGTCCGCTGAAGCCTCCATGCCCATCGTACTCTTCCGGGTCGACGAGCGGCTGATCCACGGTCAGGTGGTCATCGGCTGGGGCCACGAGCTTCGTCCGGATCGCTACGTCGTGGTGGACGCCCAGCTCGCGGGTAGCGGTTGGGAGCAGGATCTCTACCGGCTGGGCGCCAGCAACAAGGACGTCCTCTTCGTGACCGTGGAGGAGGCTCGCGCGCGGCTGGCCGAGTGGCGTGAGGAGCCGGAGCGGTCCATCCTTCTCACCAGGGACATCGCCACGATGCGCCGTCTGAGCGAGGGTGGGATGCTGGCCGGCGCGCAGGTCAATCTCGGCGGGATCCATCATGGGCCCGGTCGAGACGAGGTCCTGACGTACCTCCACCTGACCGAGGACGATCGAGCGGACCTGATGGCGATCGAGGCGGAGGGGGCCAAAGTCACCGCCCGCGACCTTCCGGACACGCACCGGGTGGGGTTGGGCGCCCTGCTGAAGGGTTAGTCGGAGCCAATGGATATCCTGCTGGCCACGCTTCTGGGGGGCCTGCTCGCGCTCGACGCCACGTCCGTGGGGCAGTTCATGGTGTCCCGGCCCCTGGTGGCCGGTGCCGTCGTCGGATGGGCGCTGGGCGATCCCGCCACGGGCATCACCGTGGGCGCCGTGCTCGAGCTCTACCTTCTGGTTTCGTTCCCGACCGGCGGCTCCCGCTTCCCCGAGGGCGCGACCGCGACCGTCGTGGCGGTCGCGACCGCCGCGGGCTCTGAGGCCGCGGGCGCGCTCCCTCTGGCGGTGGCGGTGGGCCTGGTGTGGGGACAGGTCGGCGGCTTCTCGATCACCGCGCTGCGGCTGCTCAACAACCGTCTCGTGCCCGAGCCGGGGGACCGCTTTCCGGGTCCGCGCCGGGTGGCCGCGCTCCACCTGGCCGCGATCCTGCTCGACTTTGCCCGCGGGGCCGCGGTCACCCTCGTGGGCGCCTGGATCGGGCGCGCGGTGTTGACGGCCGCCGGATCGACCTGGCCGCTCTCGCGCACGGGCTCCCTGGGCCTCATGCTCGTGGGCGCGGCCGTGTCGGTGGGCATCCTGCTCAGGGATCTCGGCGGATTCAGGCGCCGGCGCGTGCTGTTCACGGGCGGACTCGCGCTCGGCATACTGGGAGCGCGCCTCCTGTGACAAGCGAGATCTCCCGGGGCGTGTTGGTTTCCACCTTCCTGCGCTCGTTCCTGATCCAGGGCTCGTGGAACTACCACACCATGCTCGGCGCCGGATTCGCGTTCGCCATGCTGCCGGGATTGCGCCGGCTCTTCGGAAACGACGGCAGCGCCATGCGCGCCTCGCTCGATCGGCACCTCGAGCACTTCAACGCGCATCCCTATATGTCCACGCTGGCGCTCGGGGCGGCGTTGCGGCTCGAGGCCGAGGGGAGCGACGCGGATACCGTTCGCCGGTTCAAGTCCGCTGTGCGCGGCCCCCTGGGAGGCCTCGGCGACACGCTCGTGTGGGCGACATGGCTGCCGTCGATGTCCGTGGCCGGGCTCGCGCTGCTCTGGCTCGGGGTGCCGGGCTGGCTGGCGGCCGTGGCGTTTCTGGTCGCCTACAACCTCGGCCACCTGTGGCTCAGGGTGTGGGCCTTCCGCGCCGGCCTGCGCGAAGGCAGAGACGTGGGCCGGCGGCTCGGACGGACGGACCTCATGGGCTGGGCCACGCGGTTGAGGGGAATCACCGCGCTGCTCGTCGGACTCCTGGCCGGCGCGGTGCTCGCGGGGCGCGGCGGGCTGAGCGACGCCGGTCCGCTGTGGGGCGCGCTGGCCACGGCCGCCTTCGTCGGCGGCCTCCTGGCCGGTCACCATGCCTGGCGTCCGGCCGCGGTCGCGGTCGTCGGCGTCGTCGCGCTGCTGGCCGCGTGGGGGTTGGCGGCGTGAGGCCGCCGCGGCCGTGCCAGCGCGAGGTGGAGATCGTCAACAGGGCCGGCATGCACGCGCGCCCCGCGGCCGAGTTCGTGAAGTTGGCCGGGCGCTTCTCCTCCGAGATCAGGGTCGAGAAGGACGGCATCGAGGTCAACGGCAAGAGCATCATGGGCGTGCTGATGCTCGCCGCAGAGCGCGGGAGTCGCCTGCGGCTGTCCGCCACGGGAAGCGACGCCGAGGACGCGCTCGAGGCGCTCTCGGACCTCGTCGGCCGCGGGTTCGAGGAGGTGGAGGCCTGATGGCTCTTGCTCCTCCCACCGCGCCGGGCCTCGCGCCGGCGGATACGCGTGTCCACCATCCTTGACGGGGCGCCGGCGAGCGAGGGCATAGCCGCGGGCAAGGTCCTCTGCTTGGAGTGGGGCCTGCCGGTCGTTCCGCACGAGACCATCCCCGGCGAGCGGATCGAGGACGAGGTCGAGCGCTTCCACCAGGCGCGCGGGTGGGCGGCCGAGCAGTTGCGCGAGGTGAAGGCGACCACCGAGAGCAGGCTCGGGTCGGTCGAAGCACGGATCTTCGATCCGCAGATCCTGATGCTCGAGGACGTCGAGGTGGTCGAGGGCACGCTGCGCTACATCCGAGAGAACCACCTGAGCGCGCAGCGCGCTTTCGAGTGGCGCATGCTCGAGCTGCAGGGGATGTGGGCGCGCACCTCGCACCCCATGGTGCTGGACCGGTTGAACGACGTGGAAGACGTCATGATCCGCGTCCTGCACAGGCTGCTCGGCCACCACGATCCCTCGGAGCTGCAGGCGCTGGAGGGGGGCGTGATCCTGGTCACGTCCAACCTCACGCCCAGCCTCACGGTGCACCTGGATCCGGACCACGTCATCGGCATCGCCACCGACCGTGGCACGCGCACCGCGCATTGGGCAATTCTGGCTCGTTCGCTCGAGATCCCCGCCGTCGTCGGCCTGGGGGACGTCTCGAAGAGGGCCGCCGAGGCGCAGGATGCGATCCTGGACGGCCGCATAGGCCGCGTCGTGCTGGATCCGAGCCCCGAGGAGCGCGCCCGGTTCGCGGCACGCCAGGACCGGCTGAGCCTCTGGGAGGAAGAGAGCAGCGTCATCGCTTCCATGGAGTCCGTCACCAGGGACGGGCAGCGCGTGGAGCTCAGGGCGAACCTCGACCTTCCCGAGGAGGCGGAGCAAGCGCGGGAGCACGGCGCGGACGGCGTCGGCCTCTTCCGCACGGAGTTCCTGGTGGTGGGGCGAAACACCATGCCCGACGAGGAGGAGCAGTTCCGAGCCTACAGGAGCGTTGCGGAGGCGTTCCCGAGCAGCGCCGTCTACATCCGCACCTTCGACCTCGGGGGCGACAAGTTCCCGATGTTTCTGAGCATGCCGCAGGAGGCGAATCCGTTCCTCGGCTGGAGGTCGATCAGGGTGTGCCTGGACGAGCCGGAGCTGTTCCGGACGCAGCTGCGCGCGCTGCTGCGCGCCACCGCGTACGGGGACATCCGCATGATGGTTCCGCTCGTCAACGACGTCGAGGAGGTCCAGCAGGTGCGGAGCCTCCTCGAGGAGGAGGAGGCACGCCTCGCGCGCGACGGCGTCGACTACAATCCGGGGTACAAGCTCGGCATCATGATCGAGACGCCGGCCGCGGCGCTGGACGCAGCCGAGCTCGCCCGCTACTGCGACTTCTTCTCCATCGGCACGAACGACCTGATCCAGTACACGCTCGCCGTCGACCGGACCAACTCGAGGCTCGCCAAGCTCTACAACCCGTTCCATCCGGCCGTCGTACGCCAGCTGCACCAGGTCTCACGCGTGGGCCGGGCCGCGGGCATCGAGGTGAGCGTATGCGGTGAGATGGCCTCCAACCCCCTCGGCGCCTTCCTGCTCCTGGGCCTCGACATTACCGCTCTGTCCATGTCGTGGCCGTCGCTGACCGAGATCAAGAAGGTGGTCCGCGACATTCGGATGGAGGACGCGCGGACGGCCGCCAGGAAGGCCCTCGCCGCGCCCACCAGTCGTGACGTGACGGACTGCCTGGTCGCCGGCATCGGTGACTCGGTCGACCTGAAGGTCTTCTCCGGCCGGTGGAGCTTGTCGGTGCCGGACTGATTGCGTAGCCTTCCGCCCGGCCTGGGGCGGTCCGCCCCACCACCGAGCCATCCTTGCCTGGACCCACCGTTGAGCCTGACGCTGTTCACCTCCGAGTCCGTCACCGAAGGTCACCCGGACAAGATCGCCGATCAGATATCCGACGCCGTCCTCGACCATCTGCTCGTGCAGGACCCCAATGCGCGTGTAGCCTGCGAGACACTCGTGACGACCGGGCTCGCGCTCGTCGCCGGCGAGGTATCGACGAGCTGCTACGTGCACCTACCCGACATCGTGCGCGGCACGCTGCAGCGTATAGGCTACACGAACGCCGCGCTCGGCATAGACGCCATGACGTGCGCCGTCCTGACGAACCTCGACCAGCAGTCGCCCGACATCGCGAAGGGTGTGGACAGCGGGGGCGCCGGCGATCAGGGCATGATGTTCGGATACGCGTGCGACGAGACTCCGGACCTGATGCCGCCCACGATCCACTACGCGCATGCCATCACCAAGCGCCTGGCTCAGGTCCGCAAGAGCGGTGAGCTTCCCTGGATCCGCCCTGACGGCAAGGCCCAGGTCACCATCGAGTTCGACGACGACAGGGCCGTGAGGGTGCACACGGTCGTCGTCAGCACGCAGCACGATCCCGACGTACGGGACGCCGACCTCCGTGAGGGTGTCGCCAAGAAGGTGGTGAAGGCGGTCCTGCCGCCGGAGCTCTACCAGGAGGACGACTGCGTGCTGCACGTCAACCCGACGGGGCGGTTCGTCATCGGCGGCCCGCACGGAGACGCGGGACTCACGGGCCGCAAGATCATCGTCGACACGTACGGTGGCGTCGGGCGGCACGGCGGCGGCGCCTTCTCCGGGAAGGACGCCACCAAGGTCGATCGCTCGGCGGCCTACGCCGCCCGATGGGCCGCGAAGAACGTGGTGGCGGCGGGGCTCGCGAGAAGGTGCGAGATCCAGCTCGCCTACGCCATCGGGGTGGCCGAGCCCGTGTCGATCCGGGTGTACACGTTCGGCACGGGCGCCGTGAAGGAGGAGGAGCTGTCCAAGGCGCTCCGCAAGGTGTTCGACTTCCGCCCGAGGTCGATCATCGAGACGCTGGGGCTGCGCAACGCGATCTACATGCCCACGGCCGCCTACGGCCACTTCGGCCGCCAGCCGGAGCAGCGGGTGCCCGACGCCGGCGGAAGCGGGCCCGTGCAGTTCTTCCCCTGGGAGCTCACGAACCGGGTGGACGACCTGAGGACCGCCGTCGGCGCGTAGCTGCGGCGGGGGCGCGCGGGCCGGCCGGCGACATGAACGGATGAGAACCCCTCAGGGGCTTCGGAGTATTGGTGGGAGTGACGGGGGTGCGCATCCCTCGTCCGGTTCCCTGCCAGGAGGCTCTCCGCACGTGCTGGTAGAGGTCAGAGTTCAGAGCTTGGCGCTCGACCGCTCCAACAACACCCCCGTCGTGATCTTGCAGGAGCGTGACGGCAACCGCGTGCTCCCCATCTGGATCGGCCCGAGCGAGGCGAGCGCGATCGCCATGCAGCTGGCCGACATGGAGTTCTCTCGTCCCCTCACGCACGACCTGCTCTGCTCGGTCCTCAGGGGACTCGGCGGCACGCTCCAGAAGGTGATCATCACCAAGGTGGAGCACAGCACCTACTACGCCGAGCTCATCGTGCACAAGAACGGAGAGGTCTTCTCGCTGGACGCGCGGCCGTCGGACTCGATCGCCGTGGCGCTGCGGGTAGAGGCCCGTATCTTCGCGCAGGACGACCTGCTCGAGGAGGCCACGATCGAGATCGCCGAGGACGAGTCGGCCGCGGAGCTGACTTTCGACGTCCAGGAACCCGTCGAGCCCCGGTCGATGGACCCGGAGGAGCTCAAGGAACACCTGCGGAGGCTGAACCCAGAGGACTTTGGGCGCTTCACGCCCTAGGAGCGCTCCGGGCGCTTCCGGGGAAGCTCCGAGCTCTGCGGGAGCGGCCCGGCATCCCCTCCTCGGAACGCGGAAGCGTCGTGCGGGGCCGTGGCGCGCCGGCCCGCTCCTCGGAGCGCGAGCGCGTGGGGCCGGTTCGGGGCGGGGCCATCTGCTTCTCCGCGATGCGTGTATGATGCTGGCGCTCGTCGGGGCGGCGCTCGCTCCCGCATCCGCCGCGGCGCAGGTCGAGGCCGAGCCGACCCTGAGCGGCCGCGTGTTCGTTGCCGATACCGCGCTACGGACTGGTACCGTGGTCCTCCACCGGATCAGCGACCTCGGCCAGGGCGAGCTGGACTCGGTGCGCGTGGCCGCGGACGGAGCCTTCTCGTTCCGGCTCCCGCGCGTTCCCGACCCGGCGCGCGACGACGTGTACTTCGCCTCGGTTCGCCACGCGGGCGTGCTGTACTTCGGGCACGCGGTCACCCTCGCGGCCCAGCTCGACTCGCTCTACGAGATCCACACCTACGACACGCTCATGGCCCCGCCGGAGGGCGTCGATCTGGTGGTGCAGGCCCGCAACGTCTTCTTCGAGCCGGACAGCAGCGGGTGGCGCGTGACCGACGTCTTCCAGATTCGCAACGACCGCGATCGCACGCTCGTGGCTCGTGACGGCGGTCGGGTGTGGATCTACCCCCTGCCCGCGGAGGCTCGCGACCCGCAGCCCGGTCAGGGCGAGCTCTCGCTCGATCCCATGAGCTTCGAGGACGGGTCGATCGTGGTGCGGGCGGCCGTCCCGCCGGGCGAGCGCCTGTTCGTGATACGCTACAGCGTGGACGACCCCTTCCTGTCGCTGCCGACGCCGGGCAGGACGGAGGCGCTGGACATCCTCGTGCGCGAGCCCGCCCCGCCGCTCGAAGCCGAGGGGCTCGCGCTGGTCGGGCGCGTCGAGCTGGAGCCGGGCACCACGTACCGCCGCTTCAGCGCGGACGACCTGTCGCTGTCGACGATCCGGCTGCGCGAGGGGGAGGACCGGGGCGCGCCCCCGGTACGCTGGATCGCGGTCGCGCTCGCTCTCGTGCTCGCGGCCGCCGGACTGTTCGCGTTCCGAGGCGGTGGTCGGCTGGCGCCGGCCGCCGCGGGCGATCGTGGAGCGCTCCTGCTCCAGGTGGCGCGGCTGGACGAGGAGTTCGAGACCTCGAGCGCTCCATCCGATGCCACCCTCCGC
>Ga0302046_10003959_pt1 | contig 13261 bp, 11 predicted proteins | sample RVTome_11_FD_200261 | JGI IMG/M metagenome (GOLD analysis project Ga0302046, IMG submission 200261) | Soil microbial communities from uranium-contaminated site in the Upper Colorado River Basin, Wyoming, United States - RVT147D111 (version 2) ...
GCCGACGAGGCGGCCTGGCTGCACCGCTCGATCCAGCGCGTGCTCCGCGACGCGATCCGGGCAGGAGGCACGACCATCCGTGACTATCGCACGGCCGAAGGTGGAAGGGGCGAGTATGGACGGCGCCTGTTCGTGTACGGACGAATGGGTGAGCCCTGCGCGCGCTGCCGTGACGTGGTTCGGCGCCTGGTGTTCGGCAACCGCTCGGCGTTCTACTGCCCCACCTGCCAGCCCGCGGCCGAGGGCGCGCGCGCCCCGGCCAGCGGCCCGCTCGGCCGTCCGCGGGCGGCGCGTGGGTAGCGCCCGGGCCGGCGGGATCTTGGGCACTCACCCCCTCGGCCGATCGGCCGCCGACCGAGCGAGCGCACCGCGCTCGGCCGAGCTCCGAGGCGGCACCCGGCGCCTCGCGCTCGCAGCGTCATGCGCGTGTGGCCTGGCCGCGGCGTACCCCGTGTCCGTCGGAGCGCAGATGACGCCCGGCGAGCGGCTCCCGGTGCGCGAGGTTCGTCTCGACAACGGCATGCGCTTCCTGCTGCTGCCACGGGAGGGCGCGCCCACCGTCTCGTTCGTCGTCCAGTTCGGCGTGGGCGGGGTCCACGAGCATCTTGGAACCACGGGCTCGGCGCACCTGCTCGAGCACATGCTCTTCAAGGGCACGACGAGCATCGGAACCACCGACGTCGAGGCGGAGCGCGCGCTGTTCGGCGCCATGGACGCGGCTCATGATTCCCTCCTGCGCGCCCGCTCGGCGGAGGATTCGGCGGCGGCGGGCGCGCTGCGGACGCGTCTGGACCGGTTCGAGGACTCGGCGCGCGTCTACGTGGTGGCCAACGAGCTCGATCGAATCCTCACGAGCGCCGGGGCGCAGGGACTCAACGCCACCACGACGTCGGAGTCGACGATCTACTACGTCGAGCTGCCGTCGAACCGCTCGGAGCTCTGGTTCGCGCTCGAGGCGGATCGCATGGCTAATCCGGTGTTCCGGGAGTTCTACACCGAGCGGGACGTGGTGACGGAGGAGCGCCGCATGCGCGTCGAGACGAGCCCGAGCGGACTGCTGTACGAGCTGCACCTGGCCACGGCCTACACCGTGCACCCGTACGGAGTCCCCGTTGTCGGCTACATGTCCGACCTCCGGTCGCTGAGCCGCGGCGACGTGGCGACGTACCACGACCGATTCTACGGGCCGGGCAACGCGGTCGTGGCTGTCGTGGGCGACCTGGACTCCGGCCGCATGGAGCGGTGGGCGCGGCGCTACTTCGGCCCGCTTCGGAGCGGGGAGGAACCGCCGCTGGTCCTCGCCGAGGAGCCTCCGCAGCGCGGAGAGCGGCGGGTCGAGCTGGAGTGGGACGCGGAGCCGCTTCTGCGCATCGGCTGGCACGTGCCGTCCTCGCTCCACGACGACGCTCCCGCGCTCTCGATCCTCTCGTCGCTGCTCACGGGCGGCCGCACGTCTCGGCTCTACCAGCGACTGGTGGTCGCCGACAGGCTCGTGACGTCGATCTTCAGCTCGATGGGCCCCGGCCAGGCGCATCCGCAGCTCTTTCAGCTCGACGCCACCCCGCGGGCTCCCGCCGCACCCGCCGACGTGGAGGCGGCCATCTACCAGGAGCTAGCGCGCCTCGCCGCCGAGGGGCCGAGCGAGGACGAGCTGCAGCGTGTCCGCAACCAGATCCGGGCCGGTGCCGTGCGGCGCCTCCAGTCCAACCTCGGCCTCGCCTTCCAGCTCGCGAGCTCGGAGTCGCTGACCGGAGACTGGCGCGAGACGTTTCGTGCTTCGGCCCGCCTCCAGGAAGTCGACGCGGAGGATATCCGCCGCGTGGTCGCGGCGTACTTCACGGAGAGCAACCGCACGGTAGCGACTTTGGTGCGGACGGTGGAGGGATGAGCGCGCCTCCGGCGGGGCGGACGCCCGCGCGTGCCGTGCACGAGCGGCGCGCGCCGCTCGCCTCGCTCCTGTTCGGCGTCCTCCCGCTGGCCGCCCTTCCGGGGCCGGCGCACGCCGCCCAACAGCTTCCGACCGGACGGGCCGCCGTGGAGGCGCTGTCGTACGATCCCCTCGAGTTCGAGGCCCCGAAGGCCGAGCGTCACGACGTCTCCGGCGTCCGCGTCCTCCTGCTCGAGGAGCACACGCTGCCGCTCGTCACGGTCTTCGCGCGCTTTCGCGGCGGCTACGGGCTCTTCGACCGCGAGTACTACGCGCCGGCCATGGGGCTGCCCGAGCTGCTGCGATACGGCGGCACGAGCACGCTCGCTCCGGACTCGGTCGACGAGGCCCTCGAGCTCCACGCCATCCAAACGTCCTTCGGGAGCGGAGGCGGCAGCATATCCTCCACGCTCAACATGCTCACCGAGCACCTGGACGTGGCCGTCGAGCTGTGGGAGGACATGCTCCTTCGTCCCGGCTTCGACGAGCGCCAGATCGAGGTGTGGCGCGGGCGCCAACTCGACAATGTTGCTCGCCTACGGGACGATCCGGCACGGCTCGCGTTCTCGACCTTCAATCGTCTCCTCTACGGCGACCACCCCGTCGGGTGGGAGATGGACGCCGCCGACCTCGCGCCCGAGCGCGTGACGTCCGAGCGGTTCCGGGAGGTCCACCGCCGTATCGTCTGCCGGGACAACCTGCTGCTCGGTGTGACCGGCGACCTCACCTGGCGCGAGGCCGAGCCCCTCCTGTCGAGGCTCGTCGATTCCGTCCCCGCCTGCGCCGAGCCCCTGCCGGAGCCGCCCATGCCCGCCATCCGTCGCGAGCCGGGCGTCTTCCTCCTCGAGCGGGACCTCGAGCAGGCGGTCATCGTGATGGCGCACCCGGCGGCGGTTCGGCTCGAGGACCATCCCGACTTCTTCGCCGCCACCATCGCCAACGCCATCCTGGGAGCCGGCGGCTTCTCGAGCCGGATCCTGGGCAGGGTGCGCACCGCGGAGGGCTACGCCTACTCCGCGTCGTCGGTTTGGACCATGCCGAGGCGCGCCGAGGGGATTCTCGGAGCCATCACGCGAACGAGCCCCGGAAACACGGTGCCCGCCATCGAGGCGATCCTGGAGACGATGTCGGAGCTGCGCCGGGAGGCCCCGACGGAGGTGGAGGTGCGCACCGCGGTGGACCGCATCGTCAACGGCTTCGTCTTCAACTTCGACTCGCCGGCCCAGATCGTCGCGCGCACGATGTTCTATCTCGCGCAGGACCTCCCCGAGGACTGGCTCGAGCGCTACTGGAGGGGCGTTCAGGAGGTGGCGGCTTCCGACATCCGGGAGGCGTTTGCCAGGCACCTGCACCCCGAGGAGATGACCATGCTCGTCGTGGGCGATCCGGACCGGATCGGGCGGGCGGCGCTCGCTTCCCTCGGTCCGGTCACGGTGCTGGACCCGCGCTGAGGCGGCCGGAGGCCTACGCCGTCCCCCAGTGAAGCGCGGCGATGCCGCCCGTGAGCAGCCTCCATCCCACGTCGGAGAAGCCGGCGCGCTCGAAGATCCCGCCGAGGCCGGCAGGGCCCGGAAAGTCCCTCACCGACTCGGGCAGGTAGGTGTACGCCCAGGGGTGCCCGGACACGACGCGCCCCACCACGGGCAGCAGTCGGTGGAAGTAGAAGAGGTAGCCGGCGCGCACGAGCGGGTTCGGCGGCACGGTGAACTCCAGAACCACCAACCGGGCGCCCGGCCGCAGGACCCGCCTGAGCTCCGCCAGACCGGACCCGACGTGACCGAGGTTGCGCACGCCGAGGCCCACCGTCGCCCCGTGAAACGAGCCGTCGGGAAAGGGAAGCCGCAGCGTGTCCCCGCAGACGGCGCGGACCGGTCGCCCCGCGATCTTGGATGCTCCACGCGCCAGCATCGGGTGCGCGAAGTCCGAAGCGACCACGCGGCCGCTGAAGCCCGGCCGGCCTGCCAGCTCGAGCGCCAGGTCGAAAGTGCCCGTGCACGCGTCCAGATAGGTGCCTGACGGGTTCTCCTCCCAGCGGAGCCGCGCCACGGCCCTCCTCCTCCACGAACGATCCACGTTCAGGCTGAGAACGTGGTTCAGCAGGTCGTATCGCGGTGCGATCTCGGAAAAGATCCTCTGGACCTGCTTCTCTCGCTCGGCCCCCTGCTTCGGCGCCGCGTCTCTCGGGGATTGCATGACAGAGGTGGTCTGGCCGCGTAGCTTTCGGGGGCCCCGAGCGGTGAACCGGGGGGGAGCGGGTCCGGAAGCTACGGGAAGCGGAAGGGGGGCTCAACGGCCGCTCGCGAAACCGTCACGCGCCGGCCCGAGTACTGGGGCGCATGAGCGCCGACACGGCTTCCCTGTCTCGTGCCGCCGCCCGGTGGTGGGCGCACACTCGGCAGGATACGGTACCTCTGTCCGCTCCGGACTACGCCAAGCTCGAAGATCGAGAGCTCGCCACGCTCGCGGCGCGCGGCCGCGAGGCAGCGTTCCGCGAGCTGCTCGTCCGATACGAGCGCCCCGTCTTCTCGCTCATCTACCGCATGGTGCGGGACCGCGCGCTCGCCGAGGACCTGGCCCAGGAAGCGTTCATCCGCGCGTTCAACGCCATCGGCTCGTACAAGACCAACTACAAGTTCAGCAACTGGATCCTCAAGATCGCGAACAACCACACGATCGATCATCTCCGCAAGCGGCGGCTCGATACCGTCTCGATCCACGGCTCTCCCCACGCGACCACAGACGAGGAGATGAGCCAGACGCGCGTGGTGGTCGAGTCACGCGACGAGAATCCGCACGAGTTCCTCGAGCACAAGGAGCTAGGCGGCCAGATCGAGCGGGCCATCGGCGAGCTGCGAGAGGAGTACAGGACGGTGATCCTGCTCCGTCACGTGGAGGGATACGCCTACGACGAGATCGCCGACATCATGGACCTGCCGCTGGGAACGGTGAAAACGTATCTGCACAGGGCACGCGGCGAGCTCAGGAAGAGCCTCGCCCACCTCGCCTCATGACGACGGATCCGCTCGTGACGAACGGTGCAAGCGCCCGGGAAGGCGGTGGAACGGGCCGCGCCGGCGCCGCAGACGGGCCGATCTCGTGAAACTCGGGGGGCCCCGGACCCGTAGGGCGAAACGGCTGAAACGAGCAGGAGTACGCAGGTGAACCACGTCACTCAGAACGAGCATCCGACCGCAGAGCGGCTGCAGGCGTTCCTCGAGGGCGACCTTCCCGAGGGGGAGCGACCCGAGGTCGAGCGGCACCTCACGGCGTGCACCCATTGCTCCGCCGAGCTGGACGCCTGGAGGGTGCTCGTCGAGGATCTCGGGGCTCTCGCCTCGCTGGAGCCGCGCGCCGGCTTCGCGGACCGGGTCATGGCGGGCGTGCGCGTTTCTGCTCCGCTCCCGCTGGCGGCGAGGGTACGCGCCCGCCTGAGGACGCTCCTGCCGGCGTCGCGGCCCGCGCACGTATCGGGCGAGGTCCTGCAGGACCTCCTGGAAGGCGCGCTTCCCGCGCGCCGGGCCGCCCGAGTGGGCGGGCACCTGGGCGACTGCCCCGCCTGCGCGGCGAGCGCGAGCTCGTGGCGAGACCTGTTCGGAGCGCTCGACGGCCTCGGACGACTCTCCCCGAGTCACGGTTTCATGGAGCGCGTGCTCGCTCGTGTCCGCACCGCCGCGCCAGCGAGCTCCGCCGCCTCCGCTCCGGCGCGCTCACCGGCTCGGGCGTGGGAGCGCGGGCTGGCCTGGGGCCTGCGCCTGGTGCCGCGGACGCGGCGCGCGTGGGCGGCGCTGTCGGGCATCGCCGTCACGCCGGCCGTGACGGGAGCGGTGCTCCTCTACGCCGTGTTCTCACACCCGACGCTCACGCCGCGAGGCCTGCTGGCGTTCGCCTGGTGGCAGGTGAGCGACGTGGCCGCGACGGCCGGAAGCGCGCTCGCGGCGACCACGGTCGAGAGCGATGGGCTCTTCGGACTGTACGCCCTGTTGCAGACGCTCGCCTCGGCGCCGCTGGCGCTGGCCGGCGGCGTCGGTGCCTACCTGATCTTCTCGGCGCTCGCCTTGCGGGTGCTCTACAAGAACCTCATCTCCCGGCGTCCCGTGGACGGCCCATATGCTCATGCTTCCGCGTCGTAGGACCCGTTGGTTGTCGGAGGCTCTGCCGCTCGCGAGCTTCGGCCTGGCGGGCCTCTTCGGGCCTCCCGGTGCCCGGGCTCAGTCCCCCGCAACGCCACAGCTGCGTGAGGTCGTGTCGAAGGAGGTGTCGGTCGGAAGCGCCGAGGCGGCGCTCCGCCTGGATCTCGCCGGCGGCGCCGACCTCGAGGTCAGCTTCGAGAACGGAGTCGTGCTCGTGGACGGGGAGCCGGTCGGCGGCTTCCAGCCGGGCGGGGAGTTGGAGCGAGCCTGGCGCGAGCTGCTCGGCAGCGCGGTGGCGCTCGAGAACGGTCCGCTCGCCCGCGCGCTGGTCGACTGGACGGTCCCGGCCGATATGAGCGGCGAGGACGCCGACGTGGCGAGCCGGATCGACGGAGCGTTGGAGGAGGCGCTCACGGCAGACGAAGCGCAGGCGGACCCGACGGAGCCCTCCGTGTCGGTTTCCTTGGGAGACGAGGACGCGCTGCTGCGGGTGCTGCTCGGCTCGCTCGACCGGTTCGGGGTCTTGGAGGACGCGTTCGAGGGTCTCGGCCCAGACTTCCAGGTCCATGTCGACGAGGACGTGGAGGTGCCCGCAGGGTCGGTGGTGGAAGGCACGCTCGTGGTCATCGAGGGAGACCTGACGGTCGCGGGCGAGATCATGGGCGACGTGGTCGTCATCGGCGGCTCGCTCGAGCTGCTGGAGGGCAGCGAGGTGTCGGGCCAGGTCCGTTTCGCCGACGCGCGCATCGTCCGCAATCAGGGAGTAGTGGCGGGTGGGCTGGTGGACGTGCTCGAGGACGAGCGCGAGCGCGAGGCCGACCTCAGGAGCCGCCTGAGGAGCGAGGTGCGCGACGAGGTCCGGAGTGAGCTTCGGCGCGAGATCAGAGACGTCACCAGGATGGAGTTCGACGACCGTGACGGGTTCTCGCTCATGGCGCCGTTCGCCGCGGTGGCGCGTGGCGTGGGCGGCGTGCTCGAGAACCTGATCGTGGTCCTCGTGCTGGGTCTGATCGGAGCCGCGGCGGTCGCGTTCGCCGGTGAGAACGTCGACGCCATCGCCGAGACCGCGCGACGGGCTCCGGGACGCTCCGCCATGGTCGGCATCGCGGGAACGTTCCTGCTGATCCCCACGTGGATCCTGGGGGCCGTGGCGCTCGTGGTCTCGATCGTCGGCATTCCGGTGGCGGTCGCCTGGCTTCCGCTCTTCCCGATGGCCGCCGCCGCCGCGGGCGTCCTGGGCTACGTCGCGATCGCGCGCAACACGGGCGAGTGGCTCGCCGACAGCGACTACCCGTGGACGGGCTGGATCCGGAAGTCCAACGGCGTATTCACGATCTTCGCCGGGCTGCTCGGCCTCGTGTTCGCGTTCATGGCGGCCAACGTGATCTCGATCGCGCCGTTCCTCCGATTCCTGAGCGCACTGCTGACGTTCGCGGGAGTGCTGATCACCTTGGCGGCGGTGCAGATCGGCTTCGGCGCGGTCCTGCTGACGAGGGGCGGCCGGAGGCGCGAGTACTGGCGGTCCTACGATCCCGACGAGGCATGGGAGGCGGCGATGAACGTCGACGTCGACGTGGACGTGGAGCAGGCCGCGAGGGGCGGCACCGGAGGCGGCAGGCGTGGCGCGGGCGGCACGCGGCGCGGGGGCGGTTCGGGCACCGGCGACAAGGGTTCGGGCACCGGCGACAAAGGTTCGAGCACCGGCGACAAGGGTTCGGGCACCGGCCGTACCGGTTCGGGGGCCGGCGGTGCGGGAGCGGGCACCGGCGGTCCGGAAGCGGCTGCGGGCGAGGAGGGCGATCATGCGTAGCCTCATCGCCCTCGCCGCCGCGGCGGCGCTCGGCCTGCCCTCCCTGGCGCAGGGCCAGAGCTGGCGCGACGTAACGATGTCCCGCCAGCTCGAGAGCAACGACCCCGTCCGGGTCTACGTGGAATACGGAGCGGGACGGTTCACCGTGCGCTCCATGGACGAGGGATTGCTCTACCGCATGCACCTCCGGTACGACGAGGAGCGGTTCGAGCCCGTGTCGGATCTCTCCGGGAACGTGCTCCGGCTCGGCGCAGAGTCCGTGGGGCGCGGCGTGGACTTCGACAAGCATTCCGGCGAGCTGGAGATCGAGCTGGCGCGCGGCATCCCCATGGACCTGGACCTGGAGTTCGGCGCGGTCCGGGCCGACATCGACCTCGGCGGGCTCGCGCTGACCGACCTCGATCTGAGCACCGGGGCCTCGGAGTCCACCGTGGATGTCTCCGAGCCGAACCCGTCCACCATGGGCTCGGCCCGCTTCGAGGTTGGCGCGGCGGAGTTCACCGCGAGGGGGCTCGGCAACCTGAACGCGGAACGGATCGAGGTGGACGCGGGCGTCGGCGAGCTGACGCTGTGGCTCGACGGGCGCTGGCAGCGCGACGCGGCGCTGGCGCTCAACATGGGCCTCGGGTCTCTCGAGCTGCGCATTCCGGAAGGACTCGGGGTACGACTCAGGAAGGACAGCTTCCTGACCTCACTCGACTCGGAGGGATTGGTCAAGCGCGGCGACGCGTACTATTCCCTGGACTGGGAGGACGCTTCCCGAAAAGTCACGATCGACCTGGACGCGGCATTCGGCAGCGTCTCGGTCGTCTGGATACGTTAAGCCCTTGGAGGTTCGATGATCGGTACTCTGCTCACCTTCTTCGCGGTAGGCCTCGTCACGCTCGTGGTGGCGGGGATCGTGCTGTCGATCATCGGTGTCGTGTTTTCGCTCACGTTCGGCCTGGCGACCTTCCTGCTGTTCAAGGTGGCGCCCATCCTGCTGGTGGGCTGGATCGTCGTGAAGCTCATCGAGAAGGCACGCGGTCCGGACGCGCTGTCGGACGCGGACCGGAAGTGGCTGGAGGGCCGCTGAGCGGCTGACCCGTCCGCGCCGTCGGTCGGCGCGGGGCGCACCACCTCCGCCGACCCGACCTCCGCCTCACATGCCGGCCGTCACGTACTTGGTCAGCCCACCACCGGCGAAGCGGAGGGAGTTTGGTCCCTCGGCGGCGTAGACGTTTCCGTCCGCGTCGACGGCCACGCCTTCGCCCGCCGCGCCCTGGTACGGCCTCGTGTCGGCGGGAAACGGCGGGATGAACGCCGTGACCCAGTCCTCGGACGCGGAGCCTATCCGCACCCCGTTCATCCAGTTCGGGTGCGAGCTCGGGCTCGACTCGGAATCGATGGCGTAGAGGCGGTCGTCCTCCGTGATGAACACCCCGCTGATGCGTCCGAACGTGTAGAGCGACTCGAGATAGTTGCCGTCCTGGTCGAAGATCTCGATGCGATGGTTGCCGCGGTCCGCCACGAACAGCCGGCCTCGCGAGTCGAACGCCAGCGCGTGCGGCGTGCGGAACTCACCGTGCAGCGATCCGATCCGTCCCCACTCGGTGATCAGCTCACCGTCGGGCGTGTACTTCAGAATGCGTCCGGTCGATCCCTCGGGCGGGTTCGAGTTCTGTCCGCTGTGGCCGTCGGCTACGAAGATGCTCCCGTCGGGCGCCGTGATGACGTCGTTGGGCTGATTCAGCTGACCGGGTCCGCTACCCGGAGACCCCGCGATGCCGAGCCGCATCAACTCCTGGCCCGAAGGGCTGAACTTGATGACTTGATGGCCCTTCGTCCCGGCCTCGTTGCCGGCGAAGTCGGTCACCCAGACGTTGCTCGCGCCGTCCACGTGGAGCCCGTGCGGCGTGACGAAGAGCCCCGCGCCGAACTGCTCCAGCACCTCGCCGGTGTTCCGGTCGAACTTGAGGACCGGGTCGACGAGGTTCGTGTCGCAGCTCATCGCGGCGCCGCCCCCGAAGCTGCCCGCGCCACACCGGTCGTAGGCCCAGACGTGCCCGTCGATGGGGTCGATGTCGACACCGGCGGTCGAGCCCCACTCCCTGCCGTCGGGGAGTTGCCCCCAGTTCGAGATCACGGTCGGATTCGGGTTCGGCAGGCCCTCGCCCGTGATCGGGTTGCCCCTCGACGTCCCGGAGCCCGCCGGCTCCATGGCGCACGCAGGCAGCAGGATCGCGGCACAAGCGACCAGCGCGGTGGTGGAAACGCGTGACGGTGACATTGCGGCCCTCCTTCTGGTCACGGAGCGGCCGTCTCGGCCGCGTCTGCGGACCGGCAACATCGGCACCCGGAGGGCGGCACGCCAGGCAGCGAGCGGCGGCGCCCCGACGTCAGCCCACCAGCACCGCCAGCGCGTCCGAGACCGTCCGCGTCACGTCTTCGAGCGCCACGGCCGCCGCGGACCGCGGTGCCGACAGCACCGTGGGCACGCCCTCGTCCCCGGCCACCGCGACCGCGGGGTCGAGCGGGATCCTGCCCAGGAACGGAATCTCCATCTCGGCCGCGAGCGCCTCCCCACCGCCCGCCCCGAACACGTCCACCACCTCGCCGCAGTGCGGACAGGCAAGCCCGCTCATGTTCTCCACCACGCCGAGCACTCGCGTGTTGACGCGCTCGAACATCTTGACGCCACGGCGCACGTCGCCGGTCGCGACCAGCTGCGGGGTGGTGACCATCACCGCGCCGTCCAGGTCGATGGTCTGCACCAGCGAGAGCTGCGCGTCTCCCGTGCCCGGGGGCATGTCGACGACCAGGATGTCCAGCGGTCCCCAGTCGACCTGCTCCAGGAACTGCTTCAGGATGCCGGAGATGAGCGGTCCGCGCATGATGGCGGGCTGCTCCTTGTCGAGCAGTAAGCCGAGGCTCATGAGCCTAACGCCATGCGCCTCGAGGGGCTCGATCATCTCCTTGCCCTTCGGGCCGGTCACGTTCGGACGCCTGTCCACACCGAACATGAGCGGGATGTTCGGACCGTAGATGTCAGCGTCCAGCAACCCCACTCGCTGGCCCTGCTTCGCCAACGCGGCCGCCAGGTTGGCCGCAACCATCGACTTACCCACCCCCCCCTTCCCTGAGCTGACCGCGACCACGTGACGCACGTCCGACAGGATGCCGGGCTTGGGTGTCGGAGCCGGCACCGAACCTGGCTTCAGCCCGCCGCGCCGGCCCCCACCGCCGCCCCCCGCTGGCCCCATCTGCGGCAGCTGCACGTTGATCTTGACCGCGGTGATGCCGTCGAGCGCGGCCACCGCAGACCTGGCCTCCTTGACGAGCTCCTTGGGATCGGCCGGGCCGAGCATGAACTGGAAGTGGGCGACGCCGTCCTCGCCGACTTCCACCCCCTGGACGTGTCCGCCGCTCACCAGGTCGCGGCCGGTGGCCGGGTGCGCGATGCGCGCGAGGGTTGCCATGACGGCGCGTCGCAGCTCGTCGGAATTCATCGATCGATCATGCGTTTTCTCGGGTGGAAACGGGTCCCGGAAAAAGAGAACCCGAAGCGGTTGAAAAGGCCACGGGGCGACCCCGGACGCGAGCGTGGGATCCGCCCGACTCCGCCCGGGGGCAAGCGCCACGGGCGCAACCCTCGAGGCGAAGTGGGCATCCAAGAAAGTGCGAGGCGATGCCACCGGCCGCGATGTCACGAATCAAACGCGCGGCTCGTCTCGTAAGGACGAATACGACGACGGCGGCTCGGCGCATCCGGCCGATGCCTCGACGAAAGATCTGACGATAGATGAGGAAGGGGTGGGGTTATGGTTCGGAGAGGACTCACGGCGATGGCGTGGCTGGCGGGGCTGGCAGCGCTCGCGTACCAGGATGTGGTGACGCCGCTGGCTCAGCGAGCGCTGGGCGCGGAGGTGGTGGACGAGCGGGTCGAGGGGACCGATTGGCACCTCGACCCCGTCGGGGACGCGTTCGCGAACCCGACGTCGGAGTCGTGCGAGAGCACGGCGGCGCTCGCGGAGGGCTGGCGGGCCGACCGGACCTGAGAAGGAACGGTCGGTCCGTCAGCGCCGGCGGCCAAGGAATCGAGGCATCGCAGGCGGCCGAGGCATCGCACGATAGGGGCGACACGCCCCCGGGAGCACGGGTCGCCTAGGACGCCGCGCTTCCACCAACCGGCTCCTGGACCCTTCACACCCCGCGCGCGGCGTTGCGCTCCCAACCACCCGCGGTGAGATTCCCGGTCCAATCGGCCCTGGTGGCCGGTCCCGCGCCTCCCGCCACCGGCGACGACGCGCGCCTCGGGGCAGTGGGGAGGACCCTGCCGCCCCCGCTTTTTTCAGCCGAACCGTTCACCCCGCCAACCCGCCCCTTCCATGAACGGCATCTTTACCGCACCGACTCCCGTCAACGAGCCGGTGCTCACCTACGCGCCCGGAACGTCCGAGCGCGCCGAGCTGAAGGCCGAGCTCGCCGCGCAGGCCGACCGGGTGGTGGACATTCCGCTCATCATCGCCGGAGAAGAGATCCGTACCGGCGACACGTCCGACGTGATCATGCCCCACGCGCACGGCCACGTGCTGGCCCGTGCCCATCATGCCGGCCCGAAGGAGGTCGAGCGGGCCGTCGCGGCCGCGGCGGAGGCGCACCACGACTGGTCCACGACCAGGTGGGAAGACCGTGCGGCGGTGTTCCTGAAGGCGGCCGAGCTGCTCGCCGGCCCGTGGCGGCAGCGCCTCAACGCCGCGACGATGCTCGGCCAGAGCAAGACCGCGCACGAGGCCGAGATCGACTCCGCGTGCGAGACGATCGACTTCTTCCGCTTCAACGCGCACTTCGCCGAGCAGGTCTACGAGATCCAGCCGTTCTCGGACGACGGCGTTTGGAACCAGGCCGAGTACCGAGCGCTCGAGGGCTTCGTCTACGCCATCAGCCCGTTCAACTTCACGGCCATCGGCGCCAACCTCACCGGCACGCCCGCACTGATGGGCAACGCCATCATATGGAAGCCGGCACACTCGTCGATCCTGTCCAGCTACTACGTGATGAAGCTCTTCGAGGCCGCGGGACTGCCACCGGGCGTCGTGAACTTCGTCGCGGGCGACGCGGTCGCCATCACGCGTGAGCTGCTCTCGCACCCGGACTTCGCCGGGATCCACTTCACGGGCTCGACCGGCGTCTTCAAGAGCTTCTGGAAGACGATCGGGGACAAGATGGAGACCTATCGCTCCTACCCGCGCATCGTCGGCGAGACGGGCGGCAAGGACTTCATCGTCGTGCACCCGAGCGCGGACCCGGCGGAGGTGACGACGGGCATCATACGCGGCGCCTTCGGCTATCAGGGGCAGAAGTGCAGCGCGGCGTCGCGCGCCTACGTTCCCGCGAGCATGTGGGAGGAGCTTC
>Ga0302046_10003960_pt1 | contig 13260 bp, 10 predicted proteins | sample RVTome_11_FD_200261 | JGI IMG/M metagenome (GOLD analysis project Ga0302046, IMG submission 200261) | Soil microbial communities from uranium-contaminated site in the Upper Colorado River Basin, Wyoming, United States - RVT147D111 (version 2) ...
GGCTACCTGCCGCAGGAAGCCTCCGTGTTCCGCGGCCTGACGGTCGTCGACAACATCCGCGCCATCCTCGAGACGCGCCGGGACTTGAGGCGCGCCGACCGCCAGGCGCATCTCGAGGAGCTGCTCGAGGAATTGCACATCGGCCACGTCCGCGACAGCCTCGGGATCAGCCTCTCGGGCGGCGAGCGCCGGCGCGTCGAGATCGCGCGCGCGCTCGCGACCGAGCCCAAGTTCATCCTGCTCGACGAGCCGTTCGCGGGAGTCGACCCGATCTCGGTGCTCGACATCCAGCGCATCATCCGGCACCTGAGCCAGCGCGGCATCGGCGTCCTGATCACCGACCATAATGTGCGCGAGACACTTGGAATCTGCGGTCACGCCTATATCGTCAACGAGGGAGAGGTGCTGGCTTCCGGAACGCCGGAGGAAGTGCTCTCGAACAAGAACGTCCGGGAAGTGTATCTCGGCGAGGGATTCTCTCTTTAGGGTATCGTCGCCTTCATGCTCAAACCGTCTCTACAGCTCAGACTCAGCCAACAGCTGACGATGACGCCGCAGCTGCAGCAGGCCATCCGGCTGCTGCAGCTGCCGGTCATGGAGCTGCAGACACAGATCCTCGACGCCCTCGAGCAGAACATCATGCTCGAGGCCGAGGAGCCGCCGGCCGCGGAAACGCCGGATGCCGCGGCAGACGACGAGCAGCGCGAGACCGAGATCCCCGACGAGCCCGAGTGGGACGAGATACAGCGAACGGGTCCGGCCGATTCGCCGCGCGCCGCCGATCCGAATCTGACCTTCGAGCAGGCAGACCGCTCCGATGAGACGCTCGCGGATCACCTGCTCTGGCAGCTCGAGCTCGAGAATCTCGATACGCGGACGACGACGATCGGTCAGGCCATCATCGACGCGATCAACGAGGACGGCTACGTCAACGACGCCATCGAGGAGATCAGGACCACCCTGGCGCCGGACGTGCTCGCGACGACGGCCGAGATCGAGGAGGTCCTCACGATCGTCCAGAACTTCGATCCCGTCGGCGTCGCCGCGCGCTCGGTCAGCGAATGCGTGCTGCTCCAGCTCAGGCAGCTCGACCCCGAGACGCCCGGGATCGCGCTGGCGAAGCAGATCGCCGCGGAGCACCTCGAGCTCGTGGCCGAGCATCAGTTCGCGCAGTTGAGGCGCCTTTCGCAGTCCTCCGAGGAGGAGGTGGACGAGGCCCTGGCTTTGGTCCGCTCCTGCCACCCGCGGCCGGGCGCGGCGATCTTCGCGCCGGCAGCCGAGTACGTCGTGCCAGACGTCTTCGTGCGCAAGATAGACGACAGCTGGATCGTCGAGCTCAACTCCTCGCTCGCGCCCCGGCTCAAGGTCAACAGCCTCTATGCCGGCTCGCTCGGCCGCGGCGGCGAGTACGACGCGCTCAAGGTGCAGCTGCAGGAGGCCCGCTGGCTGATCCGCAGCCTCGAGATCCGCAATGAGACGCTGCTCAAGGTCGCACATACGATCGTGCAGCGTCAGACCGAGTTCCTCGAGCACGGCGAGGAGCACATGCGGCCCATGGTGCTCAGGGATATCGCCGAGGCGATCGAGATGCACGAATCGACGGTATCCCGCGTGACGACGAACAAATATATGCATACGCCGCGCGGCGTATTCGAGTTCCGCTACTTCTTTTCGAGCCATTTGGCGGGCGACGAGGGCGAGCAGTCATCGATCGCCGTTCGTGCCAAGATCCGCAAGCTGATAGGCGGCGAGAATCCTGTCAAGCCGATGAGCGATAATCAGATCGCCCGGCTGCTCTCGGAGGACGGCGTCAAGGTGGCGCGGCGGACCGTCGCCAAGTACAGGGAGGCAATGAACATCCCGTCCTCGAGCGAGAGGAGAAAGACCAAGCTGGTTAGCTAAAGGAGGACCCCATGCAGCTGACGATCACCGGCCATCACATTGACGTGACGCCGGCGCTCAGGGAAAAGGTCGAGTCGAAACTCGCCAAGCTCGAGCGCCACTTCGATCACTTGACCGATATTCACTGCGTCCTCACCGTCGAGAAGCTCGAGCACAAGGCCGAGGCGACCGTCCACGTGAGCGGCGGAACTATCTTTGCAGACGCGATCGACCAGGACATGTACGCGGCGGTCGACTCGCTGCTCGACAAGCTCGCTCGGCAGGTGAAGAAGCACAAAGAGAAGCTCACCGATCATCACGCACGCGAGGCCGGCAAGCCTCGGCACGGTTGAGCCGCGGCAGGCGGGCCCGTGCGTCTCGTCATCATCAGCGGCGTCTCCGGGTCCGGCAAGAGTGTCGCCCTGCATGCGCTCGAAGACCTCGGCTTCTATTGCATCGACAACATTCCGGCCGGTCTTCTGAACTCTTTCGTCGAGCATATCCTGAAACGCCGCGACAGCGTGTTCGAGAACGTCGGCGTCGGCCTCGATGCGCGCAACCGCCCCGACGACATCGACCAGATTCCGGACCTGATCCGGAATCTTCGCGCCACCGGCATCAACTGCGAGCTCATCTTCCTCCAGGCCGATGACGAAGTGCTTATGTCGCGCTTCAGCGAGACGCGGCGCAAGCACCCCTTGTCGGTCAAGGGAGCGGGGCTGCGCGAAGCCATCGCCGAGGAACGCAAGCTGCTCGGCGCGATCATCGATGCGGCCGACGTCCTGATCGACACGAGCAAGACATCGGCGCATGCGCTCCGCGAACGGATCCGCGCGCGGATCGGCGAGCGTGAGCCGCACGCGCTCTCGATCCTGATCGAGTCGTTCGGCTACAAGCACGGACTGCCGGCCGATGCCGATTTCGTTTTCGACGTGCGCTGCCTGCCGAACCCGTACTGGGACCCCCGGCTCAGGCACCTTTGCGGCAAGGACGACGCGGTGCGTGCCTTCCTTTCGGCCGAGCCCGAGGTGACGCGCATGATCGAGGACATCGCGGAGTTTCTCAAAACCTGGATCGTCAAATACCAGGACTTCCAGCGCAGCTACCTGACGGTCGCGATCGGCTGCACGGGCGGGCAGCACCGCTCCGTCTATATCGCCGACGCGCTTGCCGAGAGGCTCTCGCCGGGCTTCGGCCCGATCCGGACTCTGCATCACGAGCTGCCCGCGCAATGAGCCAGGCAGCGGAACCGGGCGCCGCGCCGACCTCCCTGCAGGCGCTCCAGTCCGCGCTCGAGACCGGCGCGATGCGCCAGGTTCGGCACCTCGTCAACGCGCTCAATCCGGCCGAGATCGCGGATCTCCTCGAGTCGCTGCCGCCGGCCCAGCGCGGGATCGTCTTCGAGCTCATCGCGCCCGAGGACGAGGGCGACGTGCTCGTCGAGCTCAACGAGGAAGTGCGCACAACGCTGATCGGCAGCATGGCCACCGAGCGCCTCGTCGCTGCGGCCGCGAATCTCGACCTCGACGACCTGGCCGACCTGATCGCCGAGCTGCCCGAGGCCGTCAATCGCGAGGTGCTGCGCTCCCTCGACGCGAGCGATCGGCAACGGCTGCAGAGCGTGCTGCGCTACGACGAGGACAGCGCCGGCGGCCTGATGAACCCGGACACCGTAACCGTGCGCGCCAACGTCACGGTCGAGGTCGTGCTCAGATACCTCCGGATGCACAGCGAGCTGCCGCCCGGCACCGATGCCGTCTTCGTCGTCAACCGCGGCGGCGACTATCTCGGCACGCTGCCGCTGACGCGGCTGCTCTCGGCGGCGCCCGACGCCACGGTCGCCGACATCATGAGCACCGATTTGCCGACGATCGATGCCACGACGGAAGCGGCACAGGTCGCGACGCTGTTCGAGAATCACGATCTCGTCACGGCGGCCGTCGTCGACGACCGCGGCAAGCTCATCGGCCGGATCAACGTCGACGACGTGCTCGACGTGATCCGCGAGGAGGCGAGTCACTCCGTGCTCAGCATGGTGGGTCTCGACGAGGACGACGACATGTTCGCGCCGATCGCCGCGAGCGCGAGGCGCCGCTCGATCTGGCTCGGTGTCAATCTGGCGACGGCTTTCCTCGCCGCCTGGGTCGCCGGGCTCTTCGAAGCCACACTCGATCAGCTCGTAATGCTTGCGATCCTGATGCCCGTCGTGCCCAGCATGGGCGGCGTCGCCGGAACCCAGACGCTGATACTGATCACGCGCGGAATCGCGCTCGGTCAGATCGAGCGCGCCAACGCGCGCTGGCTGCTGCAGAAGGAAGTCGGCGTCGCGATTCTGAACGCGATCGGCTGGGCGACCGTGGTCGCGCTCGTGACGGCCTGGTGGTTCGACACCTGGCTCATCGGCGCCGTCATCGCGCTCGCGCTCGCCGTCAGTCTTCTGTTCGCGGCCGTCAGCGGTTTTCTGATACCTGTCACGCTGAAGCGCCTCAGGATCGACCCGGCGCTCGCCGGCGGCGTCGTGCTGACGACGATCACCGACGTTGTCGGGCTCGTGAGCTTCCTCGGCATCGGCACGCTGTTGCTGCTCTAGCCCGGGCTCAGTGCTCGAGATCGGCGCGCAGGTATTGCGGCGCCTCGAGCGCATGGATCGGCTCGTCGCGCAGGAAGGCCAGGAGGTCCTCGCTGCGGGCAAGCCCGTCGCGGTAACCCATCTCGATCAGCTCGCGCGTATAGCCCGATTCGAAGAGCAGGTAGCTGATCAGCTGCCGCCCGTCGCGCGTGCCGGCACCGACGCCCTTGAGCAGGAGGCGGAGCGCGAGCGGCAGCTCCGGCGCGTGGGCCCCGGCCGCCTCACGCAAGTCACGGCTCGGCAGGATGACGACGCTGTCGATGCGCCTCAAGTTCGCGATCGGAGGCTTGAGGCCGCTGGTGCCGACCTGCTCGATGATCAGGTTGATGCGCGTGATGCGCTCGAGATCGGCATAGAGCCCGTCCATGAACAGGGTATCGAGCATGTAGCCGGCAAGATGCGCGAACGTCGGCGGCGTCAGCTCCTCGCCAGGCGAGGGATCGGGATCGGGATGCTCGTCGCGGACGCCGATGACGAGCAGCCTGTCGGCGCCGAGACGGATCGGGGCGCTGAGCGGCGAGCGATGCCGCATCGAGCCGTCGCCGTAGTACTGCGAGCCGATTCTGACCGGCGGGAAGATGAACGGCACGGCGGCACTCGCCATCAGGTGCTCGATCTGGATCATCGCCGGCCGCCCGATCCGCCGCGACCTCGACCAGGAGGGCGGCGCCTCGCGCGACTGGAAGAACGTGACCGAGCGCGCCGAGCTGTAGGCCGAAGCCGTCACGGCGAGCGCGTGAATCTGGCCGCGCCTGAGCGCCTGGTCGATGCGATGGAAGCGGATGCTCCGGCGCAACAGATCCTCGAGCGGCGACGCGTCGAGCAGCGAGAGCGGATTGTGCTTGCCGAGACCGCCGAGCACGATGGCGGCGAGCCAGTGCAGGCTCGACTTCAGCATGCTGAAAGAGTCGGACCTGAAGACCTGGCCGACCTCGAAATTGGCCCAGACCTGCTCCATGTCGCGCACGGCGCCGTGGAAGTGACTCGCGCGGCTCGCGAGCACGGCGGCGTTGATCGCGCCCGCCGAGGTTCCCGACAGCACGGCGAACGGGCAGGGCGATTTCTCGGGCAGGAGCTCCGCGATCGCCTTGAGCACTCCGACCTGGTAGGCACCGCGGGCGCCGGCGCCCGGCAGGATCAGAGCCTTGCGCATGCCTTCGGCCACGGGCCGGATCAGCCGCCGCCGTCAGGCACGGTCAGGATCTGCATCGTGTTGGTCGCGCCGGCGACGCCCTCCTGCTGCCCGTGCGTGAACAGGACGAGGTCGCCCGGCATCAGGTCGCCCGAGCGTCTGAGCGCATCCATCGCTGCCTGCTGGATTCCTTCGCGCTCGATGTTGACGACGTCGAACGACACGGGATAGACGCCGCGATAGAGCGTGACCCTGCGGCGCGAGCTCTCGTGTCGCGTCAGCGCGTAGATCGGTATATCGGTGCGCTGACGCGACATCCAGAGCGTCGTCGAGCCCGACTCGGTCAGGGCGATGATCGCGCGGACGCTGAGATGGTTGGCCGTGTACATCACGGCCATGGCGATCGCCTGGTCGACGTGGTTGAAGCGGTCGTCGTCGCGGAAATAGACCGGCGCGCGCGTCGTCTCGTGCTTCTCGGCGCCGACACAGACCTTGGCCATCGTCTGCACGGCATCGACCGGAGACTGGCCGACGGCCGTCTCGGCCGAGAGCATCACGGCGTCGGTGCCGTCCATGACGGCGTTGGCGACGTCGGAGACCTCGGCGCGCGTCGGCGAGGCGCTCGAGATCATCGATTCGAGCATCTGCGTCGCCGTGATCGAGACCTTGTTGCGCGACCGGGCAAGACGGATCAGGCCTTTCTGCAGCCCCGTCATCGCCGCGTAGCCGACCTCGACCGCGAGGTCGCCGCGCGCGACCATGATCACGTCGCTCGCGTCGATGATCGCTTCGATGTTCTCGACGGCCTCGGCGCGCTCGATCTTGGCCACGATGTGGCCGGCTCCGCCGGCCTCGGTCAGAAGGCGCCGCGCCTCGTTGACGTCGCCTGCGTCGCGGACGAACGAGACGGCCACGAAATCGAGCTCGAGCCTGGCAGCGATCGCGATGTCCTCGCGATCCTTCGCCGTCAGCGCGTCGGCCGTCAGTCCGCCGCCCTGCTTGTTCAGGCCTTTTCGATTCGAGAGCACTCCGCCGCGCACGACCGAGCAGCGCACCTGCGTGCCCTCGATCGCGCTCACACCGAGCACGATCTGCCCGTCGTTGAGCAGCAGCGTGTCGCCGGGCGCGATATCCCTGACCAGATCGCGATAGGCGACGCCGACGGCCGCATCGGTTCCGGCGGCCGGATCGAGCGCCGTATCGAGCGTGAACTCGCTGCCCCGGACCAGTGTCGTCTGTCCCTGCGCGAAGGACTCGATGCGGATCTTCGGACCCTGCAGATCGCCCATGATCGCGATGTGACGGCCGACCTCGGCTGCGACGCGGCGGACGCGCCGGATGCGCTCGACCTGGGCCTCGGCGGAACCGTGCGAGAAGTTGACGCGCACGACGTCGACGCCGGCCGTGAACAGGTTGACGAGCGTCTCGGCAGAGTCGGTGGCAGGGCCGAGCGTCGCGACGATCTTGGTCCGGCGCCTGCGCGCGGGCGCGTGCCGCGCGATTGCGATGGTCGAATCCAGCGTTTCTACGGATGACACAAGATCAGCCTGAAGTCGTTGACGTTGGTCCGGGTCGGACCGGTTCGGATCAGAAGATCACAGGTATCGAAGAAAGTATAGCTGTCATGTTCCGCAAGCTGCGTCTCGAGCGAGACGCCGCGCCGGGCGCCAAGCGCCAGCGTCGAAGGCAGCACGATGCCGCCGGCATGATCCCCCTGACCGTCGATGCCGTCGGTGTCGGCCGCGAGCGCATAGATGCCGGGGCAGCCGTCGAGCTCGAGCGCGAGCCCCGAGAGATAGACGAGGTTGCGCCCGCCGCGGCCGCCGGTCCTGCTGAGAACCACGCGCGTCTCGCCGCCCGAGAGAATCGCGAGGCGCCGGCCCGCCCGAAGCTGCTCGCGCGCGAGCCCCGCGTGCTCGCGACCGAGGAATTCGGCCTCCGCATCGAGATCGTCGCCGAGCATCAAGAGCTCGTAACCCTCGGCGCGAAGCAGATCTCCGGCCGCCGCGAGCGCCGTCGAAGCCGAGCCGATCAGCGCCGCCTCGTCGCCTGCAAAGGCCGGGTCGCCGGGCTTCGGCGATTCGTTCCGCGGGTCGCTCAGGACCGGCAGCAGCGCTTCCGGCTTGGGATAGCCGTAACGCTCGAGCACGGCGATCGCGTCGGCCTGCGTGCTTCGATCGGGGATCGTCGGCCCCGAGGCGATGTCGCCGAGATCGTCGCCCGGAACGTCGGAGATCGCCCAGGTCGTAACCGGCGCAGGATGCGCGGCGACGGCGAGACGGCCGCCCTTGAGCGCCGAGAGATGCTTGCGGACGCAGTTGATCTCCTTGATGTTGGCGCCGGCGTGCATCAGATAGTTCGCGGCGTCGCGCTTGTCCCCGAGCCCGATGCCCGCGACAGGCGCCGAAGCGAGCGCCGAGCCGCCGCCCGAGACGAGGAAGAAGAGGCGCTCGTCCGGCGCCTCGCCCCGCGCGATCTCGAGCAGGCGCCGGCCCGCGGCGACGCTCGACTCGTCGGGAGACGGATGCCCGGCCTCGACGATCTCGATCGCACCGGAGTCCTCGCCTTGCTTCAGCCCGTGCCCGTAACGCGTGACGACGAAGCCCCGGACCGGCGCGCGCCAGTGGGCATGGAACGCCGCGGCCATCGCGGCCGCGCCCTTGCCCGCGCCGAGCACGACCGCGGGTCCGTGCGTCTCCATCCCGGCGACGGCCTCGGGGATCAGGCGCTCGGGCAGGACGGCATCGAGGGCCGCGCGAAAGGCGCGCATGAGAAGGTCCTGCTCGGTCTGCCCGCTCACCGGCCGGTCCCTTCCCGCGCGCGCCGCTCGAGGACGGCCACGGCCGGCAGCTCCTTGCCTTCGAGAAATTCGAGGAAGGCGCCGCCGCCGGTCGAGATGTACGAGATGCGATCGGCGACGCCGAACTGCTCGATCGCGGCGAGCGTATCGCCGCCGCCGACGATCGAGAACGCGTCGCTCGCGGCGACGCTCTCGGCGAGACTCCTTGTGCCCGCCGCGAACTGCTCGATCTCGAAGACGCCGAGGGGCCCGTTCCAGACGATCGTGCCGGCCTCGCGCACGATAGCCGCGTGGGCCCGCGCCGTCTCGGGCCCGATGTCGAGGATCATCTCGTCGGGACCGACGCCCGCCACGGGCTTCGTCGAAGCTTCGGCGCCGGCGTCGAGCGCCGTCGCGACGACGACGTCGGTCGGCAGGGGTATGGCCGCCCTGCCGAATTCGCAGGCCAGGAGCCGCCGCGCGAAGTCGAGCATGTCCGGCTCGTGCAGCGACCTGCCGACGGCGAAGCCGCTGGCCGCGATGATCGTGTTCGCGATACCGCCGCCCAGGATCAGCGTGTCGACCATCGCGGCGAGACGCTCGAGGACGCCGAGCTTGCCCGAGACCTTGGCGCCGCCGACGATCGCGACGAGCGGCCGCCTCGGCTGCTCCAACGCCCCGGCCAGCGCCTCGAGCTCGGCCATGAGCAAGGGTCCGGCGCAGGCGACCGGCGCGTGCTCCGCGACGCCGACCGTGCTCGCCTGAGCCCGATGGGCCGTGCCGAAAGCGTCCATGACGAAGACGTCGCAGAGCGCGGCCATGCGCCGGGCGAGCTTCGGGTCGTTCTTCTTCTCGCCGACCTCAAAGCGCACGTTCTCGGCCAGCACGAGCTCGCCCGGCGCGAGATCGACGCCGTCGAGCCAGTCCGTCGCAAAGCGCACCTCGCGTCCGAGGAGCTCGCCGAGGCGCCGGGCGACCGGAGCGAGCGAGAGCTTCGGATCCGGCCTGCCTTCCTCGGGCCGGCCGAGATGGGACATCAGGATGACGCGCGCGCCCTGGCCGAGCGCGCGCTCGAGCGTCGGCAGCACCGCGCGGAGCCTCGCGTCGCTCCTGACCTCGCCGTCCTCTATCGGCGCGTTCAAGTCAGCGCGAATCAGGACGCGCCTGCCCGCGAGCTCAAGCTCCGACATCGCGAGCAAAGCCGTCATCGCGGCTAGCCGGCAGCCATCAGCGCCAGTGTCGTGTCGAGCATGCGGTTGGAGAAGCCCCACTCGTTGTCGTACCAGGCCAGGACCTTGACCTGCGTGCCGCCGAGGACCTTGGTGAGCCCCGCGTCGTAGATCGACGAGGCGGGGTTGTGATTGAAATCGATCGACACGAGCGGCTCGTCGTTATAGACGAGTACGCCCGCGAGCGCGCCTTCGCTCGCCGCCCTGACGGCCGCATGGATCTCGTCGACGGTCGTCGCGCGCGAGGCCTGAAACGTCAGGTCGACGACCGAGACGTTGATCGTCGGCACGCGCATCGCGAAGCCGTCGAGCCGGCCGTCGAGCTCGGGCAGCACGAGGCCGACCGCCGCCGCGGCGCCGGTCTTGGTCGGAATCATCGACTGCGTCGCCGAGCGGGCGCGCCTCAGGTCCTTGTGATAGACGTCGGTCAGGACCTGATCGTTGGTGTAGGCGTGGATCGTCGTCATGAGCCCGCGCTCGATGCCGATCGCCTCGTGCAGGACCTTGGCCAGCGGCGCGAGGCAGTTCGTCGTGCACGAGGCATTCGAGATGACCGTGTGCGAGGCGTCGAGCGTCGCGTGATTGACGCCGTAGACGATCGTCGCGTCGACGTCCTTGCCGGCCGGCGCCGAGATCACGACCTTGCGCGCGCCGGCTACGATGTGCGTCGAGGCCTTTTCCTTCGAGGCGAAGAGGCCCGTGCATTCGAGGACGACGTCGACGCCGAGCTCCTTCCACGGCAGCTTCGCGGGGTCGCGCTCGGCGCAGACGCGGATCCGATCGTCGTCGATGACGAGGGCATCACCATCGACGGCAACGGGGAAGGGGAACGGCCCGTGAGCCGAGTCGTGCCGCGTCAGATGCGCGTTCGTCTTCGCGTCACCGAGATCGTTGACCGCGACGATCCGAAGCTCGTGCCGGCGTTCGCCTTCATAGAGCGCCCGAAGCACGTTGCGGCCGATGCGGCCGTATCCGTTGATTGCAATCCTGATGGGCACGCGCGCCTCCTCGTTGGTGTTGGTCCGCCGTCTCAGACGAGACGCCGCGCCGCCTCGGCCACGGCCGCCGCCGTGAATCCGAAGCGCGCGAAGAGCTCCTTCGCCGGAGCCGAAAGGCCGAAAGTCGTCATCGCGATGACGTCGCCCCGGCCTTCGGTGTAGCGCCACCAGCCGTCGGCGGCGCCGGCCTCAATGATCAGGCGAGCCGTCCCCGGCGGCAAGACGTGCCGGCGGTAGGCCGGATCCTGCTCCTCGAAGCGCTCGACACAGGGCATCGAGACGACCCTGACCTCGACGCCGTCGGCCTCGAGGTCCGCTGCCGCCTCGACTGCGAGCTGGAGCTCCGAGCCCGTCGCGATCAGGACGATCTCGGGCGGAGCCTCGCCGTTCGAGAGGATATATCCGCCGCGCGGGACCATCGCGATCTGATCCTCGGTGCGCGGCTGATGCGGCAGCGTCTGCCGGCTCAGCGCGAGCGCCGTCGGGCCGTCCAGGCGCTCGACGGCCGCGCGCCAGGCGACGGCCGTCTCGAGCGCGTCGGCCGGCCGCCAGACGTGCATGTTGGGCATGGCGCGCAGGCTCGCCAGATGCTCGACGGGCTGGTGCGTCGGCCCGTCCTCGCCGAGCCCGATCGAGTCGTGGGTCAGCACCCAGACGACGCGCAGGCCCATCAGCGCCGCCATGCGCAGGCTGCTGCGCGCATAGTCCGTGAAGACGAGGAAAGTGCCGCCGTAGGGCAAGAGGCCGCCGTGCAGCGCGAGGCCGTTCATGATGCCGCCCATGCCGAACTCGCGCACGCCATAGTGGATGTAGTTGCCGCCGAAGCCGGCGGCATCGATCCGCTTCGAGCCCGCGAACCAGGTGTTGTTCGAGCCGGTCAGATCGGCCGAGCCGCCGACGAGCTCGGGCAGCCGCGGGCCGAAGCCGTCGAGCGCGCGCTCCGAGGCCTTGCGCGTCGCGACGCCGGCGGCTTCGCGGTCGACGGCCCCGACGACGGAATCGGCGTCGGCGTCCCAGCCCGCGGGCAGACCGCCCGCAACGCGCCGCAGAAACTCCGAGGCGAGATCGGGATGCGCGTCGCGATAGCGTTCGAACCGCCGCTGCCAGGCGCCGACGAGCTCGCAACCGCGCGCCCTCGCGTCCCAGGCCTCGCGAAGGTGCTCCGGAACCTCGAACGGCGGATGCGGCCAGCCGAGCGTCTGCCTCGCGGCGGCGACCTCGTCCTCGCCGAGCGCCGCGCCGTGCGTCGCCTCCGTGCCCTGCTTGTTCGGCGCGCCGAAACCTATGATCGTCTTGCAGCAGATCAGCGTCGGCCGCGAGCTCTCGGCGCGCGCGGCTTCGAAGGCGGCCGCGACGGCGGCCGCATCGTGACCGTCGACGTTCTCGATCACGGACCAGCCGTAGGCCCTGAAGCGCATCGGCGTGTCGTCGGTGAACCAGGCGTCGACCTGGCCGTCGATCGAGATGCCGTTGTCGTCGTAGACGGCGATCAGCTTGCTCAAACCCAGCGTGCCGGCCAGCGAGCAGGCTTCGTGCGAGACGCCTTCCATGAGGCAGCCGTCGCCGAGAAAGACGTAGGTATGGTGGTCGACGATCTCGTGGCCCGGCCTGTTGAACTGGCTCGCGAGAATCCGCTCGGCGAGCGCCATGCCGACGGCGTTGGCGATTCCCTGACCGAGCGGCCCCGTCGTCGTCTCAATGCCGATCTCGAGCTCGCGCTCGGGATGACCGGCCGTGCGCGAGTCGAGCTGACGGAAGGCCCTGAGCTCCTCGATGCCGAGCCGATAGCCGCAGAGGTATGCGAGCGAGTACAGCAGCATCGAGCCATGACCGTTCGACAGAACGAAGCGATCGCGGTCGGGCCATTCGGGATGCCCGGGACTGAACCTGAGATAGTCGTTCCAGAGCACCTCGGCGATGTCGGCCATCCCCATCGGCATGCCCGGGTGCCCGCTCTTCGCCGCCTGAACGGCGTCCATGGACAGGGCGCGGATGGCGTTCGCAAGCTCGCGCCGGGACGGCCGGCCGGCCGTCGCTATCTTGTCGCCACTCGATGCCATGTATTTGTTGTGATTGGCTTCAAAGATCGGAGAGCAAAGATTGTCGCCTACGGGCCAAGCGGCGCGCAACCGCGGGCCCGGTCGGATCTGTGAGCCAAATCCATGAGCCTGAGCGGGTCATTGAGTAAGATACGCCGACCGTTCAGAACGCGAGAAGCAAGAAGAATGTCCGACGACAGGGACAGCTCCCCGCTTCGCCTGCTGCAGATCAGCGACACGCACCTGCACGCGAGCAAGGACAGCCGCATGCGAGGTGTCAACACCTACGACACCTTCCGCGCCGTGCTCGACGAGGCCCAGGCCCACGAGGCCTGGCCCGCGGATGCCGTGCTCGTCAGCGGCGACATCGTCCAGGACGAGAGCCGCGCCGGCTACGAGCTGTTTCGCTCCGAGATGGAGAAGCTCGGCGTCAGAGTGCTCTGCCTGCCCGGCAATCACGACGATCCGAAGCTCATGGACGAGATACTCACGGGGGAGCCGTTTCATTTCTGCGGCTCAGTCCGGCTCGGCGGCTGGTCGCTGATACTGCTCAACACCTTTCTTACCGGTGAG
>Ga0302046_10003961_pt1 | contig 13259 bp, 9 predicted proteins | sample RVTome_11_FD_200261 | JGI IMG/M metagenome (GOLD analysis project Ga0302046, IMG submission 200261) | Soil microbial communities from uranium-contaminated site in the Upper Colorado River Basin, Wyoming, United States - RVT147D111 (version 2) ...
CGAGCATGTAGTCGGCGTCGGTGCTGCCCGAGACGTCGACCACGTAGAGCACGTTGAACGACCCGGGGGGCATCTCCCCGATCGCGCACACGCCCGTCACGTCCATGGAGGCGGGCGGCATCAGCAGCGGCGAGTAGTTCACGGGGTCGGTGATCTGGATCGTGAGTGATTGGCCGGTCGTCGGAATCGAGGTCGAGTTCGGCCCCGTACCTCGGAGCCCGGCCGGGACGGCCGCTGCCAGCGCGAGCGCGGCAACGGCGGCGAATGGCATCAGGATTCTGGTAGTGCGCGTCATGGTAGTGCCTCCTGGGCGCCGACCAGAGTGTCGCCGCGGGAGGCACCGGCACTACCATCCTGGGTGTCGGCGCGGTCAGCGACGATCAAGTGGGTCCGCGCCACTGCGGATGAGAATAAGGATGCGAACGGAATCGCCAAGGTGGCGCCCGTGAGCGCGCTCGCGCGCGGGCGTGACGAATAGCAGGTGTGTCCATGATCGCGCGCGGCGGCGCGCACGGCGCTGGCGCGCGCGTGCCGCGCGGCGCAGAGCCGATGCGGGATCGCATGGCGAGTGTCCTACATTTTTCGAAGGCGCACGCGCCGTGAACGTTCGAACTCCATCGCGACCCGTGCTAGCGTCCGGCGCCGGAGAACGCTCGATGGCGACGTCGCGATCCCTTCCGCAGTCGGCCGCTCCTCTCGGCGAGAGCCTCGCCCTGCCGCGCGCCGGCGAGCGCCGAAACCTCACGGTCATGTTCTGCGATCTCGTGGGCTCCACCGCGCTCGCGGAGCGGCTCGACCCCGAGGACTGGCAGCAGCTCGTGCGCGCGTACCACGCCGCCTGCACGCGCACGATCCTCGCGCACGGCGGGCACGTGGCGCAGTACCTCGGCGACGGCGTCCTCGCGTACTTCGGCTATCCGCGCGCGCACGAGAACAACGCCGAGCGCGCGGTACGGGCCGGCCTCCAGATCGTGGACGAGGTGGGCCGGCTCGACGCGACCGGCCCGCTCGCGGCGCGGGGCGCGCGCCTGTCGCTGCGCGTCGGGATCCACGCCGGCCTGGTGGTGATCGGCGCGGACGACGACGACGTCGACACGGACCCGTCGCTGGCGTTCGGGCACACGGTCAACGTGGCGGCGCGCCTGCAGGCGATCGCGGCGCCCGACAGCGTCGTCGTGAGCGACGCCGTCATGCGGCGCGCCTCGGGCCTGCTCGTGACCGAGAGCCTGGGACCGCACGACCTGCCGGGCATCTCCGCGCCGCTCGCGGTGCACCGCGTGCACGAGGTGCGCCCCGCCGTCCCCGGCGGGAGCGCGACGCCGCTCGTGGCCCGGCAGCGCGAGATCGACTGGCTGCTCGATCGCTGGGAGGTCGTGCGGGAGCGGCGCGGCCAGGTGGTGCTGCTGAGCGGCGAGGCGGGGATCGGGAAGTCGCGCCTCGCGCGCGCCCTGCGGGACGGCCTCGCGGACGACGGGCACACGTGGCTCGAAGGGCACTGCGCGCCGACGCGGGAGCACAGCCCGTTCTTTCCGGTGATCGACCTCCTCCGGCACTGGCTCGACCTCGACGCGGGCGCGGCCGCGGCGTCCGCGTGCGAGAAGCTCGCGCACGCTTTGCGGCAGGCGAGCCCCGGCCTCGACGAGGCGCTGCCGTTCCTTGCCGAGCTCCTGGGGCTGCCCCTCACGCGGGGTGGCGACGAGCCACGCCTGAGCGTCGAGGAGCACCGCCAGCGCTTGCTCGGCGCGTTGACGGCGTGCATCGTCGCGCTCGCGGAGCGCCGGCCGATCACGCTGGTGATCGAGGACCTGCACTGGGTCGATCCGTCCACGCTCGACCTGCTGGGGATGCTCGTCGAGCAGGCGCCCAGCGCCTCCCTGCTGGTCGTCCTGACGTTCCGCCCCGACTTCCGGCCTCCCTGGACGGGCCGCTCGCACGTCTCCCTGCTCACGCTCGCCCAGCTCACCCGCGCGCAGACCCGCGCGATGATCGCCCACCTCACGTCGGGTGTCCTGACCGACGACGTCGTCGAGCAGATCGCCATCATCACCGACGGCGTGCCGCTCTACGTGGAGGAGCTCACCCGGGCGCTCGTCGAGGCGCAGGATCCCGAGGCGGGGGCGGCGCCGGCGGTCGCGCCGACGGTGGTCCCGTCCACCCTGCAGGATTCCCTCATGGCGCGGCTCGACCGCCTCGGGCAGGCGAAGCCGGTGGCGCAGATCGGCGCCGTGCTGGGGCGCCACTTCTCCGAGGACCTCTTGGGGGCGGTCGCGGCGATGGAGCCCGCGGCGCTCGCGGCGGCGCTGCGCCAGCTCGTCGAGGCGGAGTTCCTGGCGCGGCGGGGCGTCTCCGCCGGCGCCACCTACGTCTTTCGGCACGTGCTGGTGCAGGAGACCGCCTATCAGTCCCTCTTGAAGCGCACCCGCCGGCATCTGCATGGGCGGGTGGCGCGCGTGCTGGTGGAGGCCTTCCCCGAGAGCGCGGCGGCCGAGCCCGAGGTGGTCGCCTGGCACGCCGAGGCGGGGGGGCTGCTCGACGTGGCGGTGACGTACTACCGGCGCGCCGCCACGCAGGCGAGCGTCCGCTCGGCGCACGAGGAGGCGATCGGACACCTGAAGGCGGCGATCCGCTCGCTGACGCGACGCCCGGCGACGGCCGAGCGCAACGAGCAGGAGGCCGCGCTCCTCATGGCCGTCGGGAGCGCGCTGGTGGCGGCGCGGGGCGCCGCGACCGAGCACGCAGACCGCTGCGCGCAGGTCGTCGGCGCGGCCGACGGCGACTCCCGGAGCGCGCGCCGCCGCTGGCAGGACTGGCGCACCGCCGGCTCCCCCGCGGCCCGCTGACGCGCGCCGCCGGACGCGCAGATTCCGCCTTCGTGACGGGAGCCGGACCTGATACGTAGGACCTCGTGTCGAGGAGGTATCTCATGCAATCGTGCCGACGCATCGACATCCCGAGCGGCGCCGTCGCCGTGGCGGTGCTCGTCCTTCCCGCCGTGCTCGCGCTGGCGCCCCCGGCCCTGGCGCGCGATACCGTCTTCTCGTCGCCGCCCATGCGGTCCCCCACCGGAGGCGAGCTCGAGTGCGCGGTGATGAACGTGTCGAGCAAGAAGCCCATGGAGGGCGTGACGATCGCGTTCCGCCGCACCAACGGCGGCACCGCCGGCGCGACGTCGACCTGCGGCGACACCCTGGCGCCGCTGATGGGCTGCCGGGCGACGCTGACGGGGTTCTGCGAGAGCCTGCCGTGCGCCTGCATCTTCACGATCGCGAAGGGCGACAAGAAGGCGCTGCGGGGCGCCCTGATGACGGTCGACGGCAGCGGCACCGTCACGGGCGCGGTCGAGCTGCATCGCTGAGCCGCGCCCGGGACGGGAGACCGCTCAGCCGCCCGGCGGGCAGGCGGTCGGGGGCTCGGCCTCGGCCGGCAGGACGAGCTTCCAGCCGCGCGCGCGCCGCTGCCACGCGGAGTGATTCATGAACATCTCGGCGCCCACCTTGAGCTGCACCGCCATCAGGGCCTCGGTCGCCAGCGGCGCGAGGTCGCCGTATGCCCGGAAGCGGAAGGTGTGGATCCCGCGGCGCGGGTGAGAGCGGACGTCGATGCGCTCGATGCCCCAGTGCTCCCGGCGCGCCTCGCGGCTCCGGTAGCGCCAGCGGTGGGCGCCGGTCTGCGTCAACAGGCCGGCGGCGAGCTCCGCCTCGTAGATCGCGCCGTGCGCGTTCGTGAGCAGCAGGCCGAACGGCTCGGTCGTGAGCGCCGCGCCGTCGCAAAGCGCGATGCTGCCGTGGACGGAGAGGTAGTCGTGTCCCGGATCGCCCGGGCGGAACCGGATCTGGCCCGGATCCTTGCCGATCCCCGCGCACGCGCAGTCCGGGTCGAGGCAGCCGATCAGCCCGTCGCCGTCGTCGTCGGTGAAGCCGTCGCAGGGCTGGAGCGCCTCCACGCACACCAGGGTGAGGTCGGCGCTGGTGTGCGTCGCGTCCGGATCGTCGGCGAAGCAGGTCGCGGCGATCGTGAACGGGCCCGGGTCGGCGCACTCGACGATCGTCGAGAAGGTGCCGAGCGGGTCGACGGGGACCTCGACGCCGTCGACCTCGACGCGGTCGATCCCGGCGGGGTGGAGGCCGGGGAGGATCGTCGCGAGCTTGCTTGGATCGTCGACCTGCACGAACGTCCCCCCCGTGCGGGCGGCCACGTACGCGAGGTCCTCGGGATCGGAGCCGAGGCCGACGCCGACGGTGTCGATGACCGTGCCGGCGGCGACGGCGGCGTCGAGCGCGGCCTCGCAGGCCCCGTCGAAGCAGCGCCCGCCGACGTTGGAGCGCCCGTCTGAGAGGAAGAACACGCGCCGCTGCCCGTCGTCGGGAAGCTGCGCGAGGATGTCGTTGGCGGCGGCCAGCGCCGCCGAGAAGCTCGTGTTGTTGCCGAGGACGCTCCGGCGCACGCGGGTGAACTCCCCGACGGACGAGCCGAGCGGGTGCTCGGAGCGCAGCGAGCGCAGCACTTCCTCGACGTCCGGGGTGCCGTTGGCGTCGCGATCGGCGAGCGCCGGGCTGGTGAAGACCTGGCGGACCGCGCCGCTGTTCGGGGTCGCCGGGTCGACGTCGGTGGGCGAGGCGCCCGAGGCGAAGGCCACGAGGCCGACCCGGACGTCGGCGCCGTCGGCGAGCGACGCGTTCAGCGCCAGGATGCCCGCGATCTCGCCGTCGAGGGTCTCGCCGGCCTCGCCGTCGCCGTTGAAGTCGTCCCCGGGGTCGGGCGCGGCGAACGACCCGAGGCCGTCGCCGTCGGCGTCGACGTAGGGGATGGCGTTCGCCGGATCGGTCATGTAGTCGGCGTCCGTGCTCCCCGAGACGTCGACGACGTAGAGCACGTTGAACGCGGCCGGCGGGGTCGCGCCGATGACGCACGTGCCCGTCACCTCCTGGGAGGCGGGCGCCAGCAGCAGCGGTGTGAAGTTCGCCGGGCTGGTGATGGCGATGGTGAGCGACTGCCCGGTCGACGGAATCGAGGTCGAGTTCGGTCCCGGTCCCGAGTCACCGGCCGGAGCGGCGGCCGGCCACGAGACGACGGCGGCCGCGACGAGTGACGTCAGCAGCTTCGTGAAACGAAGCATGGGTCTCCCTCCTCGGCGCAGGGGACGAGTCCCGTCGCGAGGGATGCCGGCAGCAACGATGGCCGTCGTGTCGGCGCGGCTCGCGATCGTCGAGTCATCCGCGCCAGTGAACAACGGCTATATGCATAAGTATGAAATGAACGACAAGATGCAGAACGATACAGATATAATTAGTTATGACACTGCGCGTGCCACTTTGCCCGTGCTACGTTGGGGTCCTGAGCTGAATGGCGCAGGCGGGCTGTGCTGGACGGACCAGTCCGCCGGGCGACGAGGTGCGACGGTGCCGGCGACCGCGGCGCCAGGGCATTGCCGCAGGTCGCCGGCGACACCCCGGCGCCGCTCACGGGCTGCCGGGCGCTCCGGAGCGCCTCAGCCCGACGCCGAGGCGACGACGTGCGCGAAGGTTCCGGGGTGGTGGGTGCCGACCGGAGCAGCGCCGCCCGGCTGACGGCGCCGCCGCCGATCGTCACCGGGGCGCCGGCGCGCGCGATCACGCCGATCGCGCCGCACCCCGAGATCGTGGCCCTCCGCCACCGCCTCGGCTTCGACTACGGGAAGTTCGACTACGTGATGCACGAGGGACGGTCGACGCGCGTTTCCTGCGCCGGGCGCGCGACGGCGGCGCGCATCCGATCGATCGGTTCACGGCGCTCGGCTACGCGGGGCCCGCCGACGCGCCCGAGGAGGTCTGGCGGATCGTCGGGCGCGCCGGCCTCGAGGCGCTCGCGTGGCGCCTGTGCGCGCGGCTCGGCCCGGGCACCGACCTGCGCGCGCACGCGCGCGAGGCGACCGCGCGGGGATGGGTCGTGCTCGCCGCCGGCGAGCGCAACCTCTGCGGTGAGGCCGGATCCGTCTCGGCGTCCGGGGCCGAGCCATGACGCCTCCGGCGGAGCTGGCGCGCCGCCTCGTCGCCTGGGCCGTCGACACCGAGGGGTCGACCCGCTCGGCGGCGCTCATCCGGATCGGGCTCGCGGCCCTACTGTGGTCGCGCTGGGCCCGGGATCTGCAGCTCTTCCGCGACCTCCCGCCGGGCGGCGTGCCTCTCGCCCTGCTGTTCTTCGCCTCGACCACCGCGATGCTCGTCGGGCTCTGCACGCGCGTTGCGACCGCCGTCGCCGGCGGCGTCGCGCTCTTCCTGTGCTACGGCGGCGCGGCGCTCGGGCACCCGCACTGGGGCCAGCACCACGCCGTTCTGCTGGCGCACGCGACCGCGCTCTGCGCGCTCACGCCCTGCGGCCGCTCGTACTCCCTCGACCGCTGGCTCGCCGTGGGCCGCGCTACGCGCCGGGCGCCCGCTCCCGGCCGAGCGCGGCAACCTCTGGGGCCTGCGACTGCTCGCCTGCCAGGTGTCGCTGGTCTACTTCTGGTCGGCATACGACAAGACGAGCCTCGGCTTCCTCGGCGGCGACCGCCTCGAGTTCATCGTGCTGTGGCTCTTCTTCGGCTCGACGCATCCGGCCATTCCCGGGTTCCACCTGCTGATGACCCTGCTCGCCGTCGGCACCGTCGCGCTCGAGTACGCGCTGGCGATCGGGATGCTCCTTCCGGCCACCCGGCGCTGGCTGGCCGTGCCCGGGCTCGTCCTGCACGGCGTGTTCTACGTACTGAGGGGGTCGGAGAGCGCATGGCGGGAGGCGGCAACGAGGCCGCGGGAGGTCGTAGCGGACGATGCCGTGCCTCGGCAAGCCGGGGGCCCGTGGGTCACGTCCTCGTCGACTTCACGCGCGCGCCGGTGGCACGGCCTTCCGTGCCCCGCGTCCGCCCTTGAGACGGAGCACCACCGAGGGCAAGGTGGGGGAGGCATCTCAAGTGGAACGCGAGGACACCGTGACGCCGACGAGCGAGCACGACACGCGGGAGGCGGCCGCCCTGATGGCGCGCTTCGCCGAGCGTACCGGGCTCGCGGCGGCGCACGCGGAGCGGCGCTATCTCTGGACCGACGCCTTCGCGGTCTGCAACTTCCTCGGTCTCGGGCGCGCGTCCGGCGACCGGCGCTACACCGAGCTCGCCCTCCGGCTCGTCGAGCGGGTCCACCACGTGCTCGGCCGCCACCGCGCCGACGACGCGCGCACGGGCTGGCTGAGCGGCGCCGGCGAGGCCGAGGGGGAGGCGCATCCGACGCGCGGCGGCCTCAGGATCGGGAAGCCGCTGCCCGAGCGCGGCCCGTCCGAGCCCTTCGACGAGCGGCGCGAGTGGGAACGGGACGGCCAGTACTTCCACTATCTCACCAAGTGGATGCACGCCCTCGACCAGGTGACGCGCGCGACCCGCGATCCGCGCTTCAACCTCTGGGCGCGGGAGCTCGCCGCGAGCGCCTACGAGGCCTTCACCTACGCCGTCCCCGGCAGCGCGCGACGGCGCATGTACTGGAAGATCAGCATCGACCGCTCGCGGCCGCTCGTCGGCTCGATGGGACACCACGACCCGCTCGAAGGCTACGTCACCTACGTGCAGCTTCAGACGACCGCGTCCTGGCTGGCGGCGCCCGCGGAGGGACCGAACCTCGGCGACCACGCCGCGGCGTTCGTCGCCATGCTCGAGGGCGCCGAGCTCGCGACCGGTGACCCGCTCGGGATCGGCGGCCTGCTCGGCGACGCCTGCCGGGTCGCGCAGCTCGCGCGCGCGGGCGCCTTCCCGGGCGATGGGCTCCTCGAGGCGCTCGTGGCCGCCGCCCTGCAGGGTCTCCGCGCCTGGACCCGGCAGGACGAGCTCCGGGCCCCGGCGGCGCACCGCCTCGCGTTCCGGGAGCTCGGCCTCGCGATCGGCCTCCACGCGGTCGCCCTGATGGTACGGCAGGGAGCGGCGGCCGCGCTCGGCCCGCGCGGCCAGGCGGCGCTCGCCGAGCTCCAGCGCTACGCGCCGCTCGCCGCCGAGCTGGTCGGCTTCTGGCGCGACCCGGCGTCGCAGCGGTCGCCGACCTGGACCGAGCACCGCGACATCAACGAGGCGATGCTGGCGACCGCCCTCGCGCCCGAGGGCTTCCTCCTCCTCGTCGCGCCGCGCTGACGCGCGCCCGCCGCGCCGGCGTCGCGGCGGGCGCCGCGATCTGCTACCGGTGGGGCCAGGTGAGCGAGCCCTGGTGGAAATCCGCGGTCGTGTACCAGATCTATCCGCGGAGCTTCGCCGACGCGAGCGGCGACGGCGTCGGCGACCTCGAGGGCATCCGGCGCCGGCTCGACCACGTCGCCTGGCTCGGCGTCGACGCGATCTGGCTCTCGCCGTTCTACTGCTCGCCGATGAAGGATTTCGGCTACGACGTTGCCGACCACTGCGACGTCGATCCGCTCTTCGGCACGCTCGCGGACTTCGACCGCCTGCTCGCCGACGCGCACGCGCGCGGCCTGCGCGTGCTCCTCGACTGGGTGCCGAACCACACCAGCGACCGGCATCCCTGGTTCGTCGAGTCGCGCGCGGCGCGTGCGTCGGCGAAACGCGACTGGTACGTCTGGCGCGACGGCGCCGGCGGCGGCGGGCCGCCCAACAACTGGCGCGCGGCGCTCGCCGACGGGCCGGCGTGGACGTGGGACGAGGCCAGCGCGCAGTGGTACCTGCACCTCTTCCTGCCCGAGCAGCCCGACCTCAACTGGGCGCACCCCGGGGTGGTCGCCGCGATGCACGACACGCTGCGCTTCTGGCTCGACCGCGGCGTCGACGGCTTCCGGATGGACGTGATCCACTGCATCGGAAAGAACCCCGCGCTGGCCGACGTGCCCCCCGACCTCGCCCCGATCCCGGTGGCGGGCCTGAACGACGATCCGCGCACGCACCTGCTCATCCGCGACCTCCGGCGCGTGCTCGAGGAATATCCGGGCGAGCGGGTGATGATCGGCGAGGTGTTCCTGCTCTCGACCCGCAAGGTGGCGCGCTACTACGGCGACGGGCACGGGCTGCACCTCGCCTTCAACTTCCTGCCGCTCTACGCGCCCTGGGAGGAGCGCGCCTGGCGTGAGCGCATCGTCGAGGTGATGGAGACGCTCGATCCCCTCGACGCCTGGCCGACCTGGGTGCTCTCGAACCACGACAACCCGCGCCACCGGACGCGCTACGGCAGCCTGCACCGGGCGCGCGCCGCCGCCGTGCTGCTGCTCACGCTGCGCGGCACGCCCTTCCTCTACGCCGGCGAGGAGCTCGGCCTCGAGGACGCCCTGATCCTCGAGGCGCACGGCCTCGACCCCGGCGGCCGCGACGGCTGCCGGGCGCCGATTCCGTGGACCGCGGACGGCGGGCACGGCTGGGGCGAGGCGACGCCGTGGCGCCCGTGGCCGCCCGAGGCCGCGACCCGGAACGCGGAGACGCTCAGGGCCGACCCGACCTCGATCCTGCACCTCTACCGGCGCCTGCTCGCCGCGCGTCGCGCCTCGCCGGCGCTCGCGCTCGGGAGCTGGACGGCGCTCGCCGCGCCCGCGGGCGTGCTCGCCTACCGGCGCCGGCGCGACGGCGACGAGCGCGCGGTCGTGGTGAGCTTTCAGGACGACACGGTCGCGTGGCCGCTCGCCGGCGCCTGGGAGGTCGAGATCGCGAGCGACGGCGCGGGCGAGGGTGCACCGTACGCGGGACGGGTAGGGCCCGAGCAGGCGCTCGTGCTCCGGCCGCGCCGGAAGGAGGCGTTCCATGGTACGCGCTGACGATCCGCACGCCGCCGGCGGACCCGGGTCGCGCCTGCTGGCGCGCTTCACCGAGAGCCCGGCGATGCGCCGCCTCGCGCGCGGGCTCGCGGGCGAGCTCCTGCTCGCCGACCACGAGGGCGACATCGTCGACCCCGACCTCGACCCGCGGGTGTTCACCACCGTCCCCGCCGACCTCGGCCCGGAGCGCTACGCGCACGTCTCGCTCCTGATGGCGGGCGAGGCGTACCTGCCGGGCTGCCTGGTCGTGGGGGCGGCCCTTCGCTACCACGTCCAGACGCGGGCGGCGCTCGTCTGCCTCGTCGACGACACGGTGCCGGCGCCGGCGCGGGCGATGCTCGCCGAGGTCTACGACCGGGTACCGGTGGTCGCGCGCCTGCGCGCGCACGAGGACAGCTACCCGCCGCACCTGCTCTCCGACGCCTGGCGCGACGTCTACACCAAGCTCCACGTCTTCGACGCCGGCCTTCTCCCCTACGCGCGCGTGACGTTCGTCGACGCCGACCTGCTGCCGCTGCGCTGCTTCGACCACCTGTTCACGCTGCCGGCGCCGGCGGCGGTGATCGAGAGCGTCCACCCGCTCAGCCAGTACGCCTACGTGCACCACATGCAGGGGGTGCGCCACGGCAAGCCGGTGCCGCCCCGCATCCTCGCGGTCTCCGACGACGACGACATCACCGGCGGCATCAACGCCGGGCTGCTGGTGGTCGCACCCGACCGCGCGCGCTTCGAGGACATGACCGCCCGCATCCGCCGGCCCATGCCCGAGTGGGGACCCCGCCACCGGGCGCTCTACGATCTCGGGATCCGCTACGGGTTCCCCGAGCAGCACTTCCTCCAGATGGAGCTCCAGGACGCCTGGACGGCGATCGACCCGCGCTTCAACTCCATGCGGACCGACCTCCCGCACAGCTTCGGCGTGCACTGGATCATCGGCCGCAAGCCCTGGCACAACCAGGCCAATCCCGGCCGCACGGTGAGCCAGGCGCTGTGGTCGATGGCGTGGGAGACGCTCCGGCTGCATTCCCCGGCGGTTTGCGCCGAACTCGAGCAGCGCGGCCTGGTGGCGGACCGGCCCTCCTAGCAGCCAACGGGCTGCTAGCCGGCGCGCTCGCCGCGGCGCGGGTCTCAGACCGGGTCGCTGCCGTCGTAGCGCAGGCTCTCGAAGAGCGCCGTCGAGAGGTAGCGCTCGCCGAAGCTCGGGAGGACGATGACCAGCATCTTGCCCTTGGCCTCGGGACGGGCGGCGACCGCGAGCGCGGCGGCGACCGCGGCGCCCGACGAGATGCCCGAGAGCAGCCCCTCCTCGCGGGCGAGGCGGAGCGCTATCGCCCGATGCGCGAGGTGGAAAGCGCGCGGACATGTGCTAAGCGACGCGATCCATGCGGACCCGACGCGCGCTCCCGATCGTGCTGCTCGCGATCGCCGCCGCCGCCGGTGCCGCCGGCGCGGCGGACGACGGCTTCCTCCTCCAGAGTCCCGGGGTCGGGCAGCCCGCCGACATGGACGCGTGGCGCGCGGGCGACCGGCTCGACGAGCTGAAGCCCTATCCGCCGGCGGCGCCCGGCCAGCCCAATCCCGCTGCGCCGCTCCACGAGTTCGGGGGGCGCGGCCAGTCCTCCTACGCGGGGCCCGAGCCCCCCGAGCCCTTCGTCCGCTGGCGCCGGCGCATGAAGGCGCAGCGCCCGGTGGTCGACGCCGCCGCCCGCCGCGTTCTCGAGGCACGCTTCGACCTCACCTGCCGGACGGAGCCCGGGGTCACGATGAGCCGCGCGAAGCCGCAGCCGATCGGGCCGACCGCCCGGCTGCCCGAGGGGATCGCGAGCTGGGAGGCGTACGCGGCGCTCGCGCCCGCGGACGTCCGCGCGCGCGGCGACTTCCCCTGGACGCCGCTCGATCACCCCCTGCACTCGACGGCCCACATGCTCTTCCCCGCCACCTGGACGCGCGTCCATCCCGAGCACGAGCGCTTCGACGTCGGCTTCGACGTCCCGGACTGCTTCCTGCCGGAGTTTCCGCCGCCGCTCTACCTGACGACGCATCCCGAGCTGGGGGACGTGACCCGCGGCGTCGAGGTCACCTTCGGGAACTACTTCGAGATGTTCGACGGGCTGGTCACGCCCGAGCAGATGGAGGGCCTGCGCCTCCTGGTGACGCCGTTCCAGACGACGTGGTTCAACGTCACCGACCACCGCGTGACCGACGCGCCGAGCCAGGGCGTCTCCTGCTTCGCCTGCCACGTGAACGGCCACACCAACGGCGCCATCGAGCTGGCGCCCGACTCGCGGCCGAACTACGCGCGCCTGCGCACCGACACGCCCACCATGCGCGGCAACTACGCGCAGCTCGTCCTGTCGTCGAAGCGCGCCATCCACTCCATGGACCACTTCGCCGAGGTCGAGGAGTACTTCGACGGCGACACCACCCTGCTCGCCGCCATCGGCGGCCGCCACCTGCAGCGCGCCCAGACCAACCGCATGGGCGATTTCAACGCCATCATCGACTTCCCGCCCGCGCCCAAGCTCGACCTCGTCGGCCGCCTGATCCCGTCGGCGGCCACGCCCGCGGAGCTACGGGGCGAGGAGCTCTTCAACGGCACGGCGCTTTGCGGCCGCTGCCATCCGGCGGCCCAGCACTTCACCGACCAGTCGATGCACGACCTCAAGGTCGAGCGCTTCTACGCCGGCCGCCCGGAGGGCCCGATCAAGACCTTCCCGTTGCGGGGCATCAAGGACTCGCCGCCGTACTTCCACGATGGCCGGCTGCTGACGCTCGAGGATGCCGTCGTGTTCTTCGACGTCGTCCTCGGGACGGGCCTCAGCGCGGAGGAGAAGGCCGACCTGGTCGCCTACCTGCGCGCCCTGTAGCGCGCGGGCCGCCGCTCAGCGGCGCCAGCGGGGCGAACGCTTCTCGAGGAACGCCGCCATGCCCTCGCGGCCCTCGTCGCCCGCGAAGCTCGCGGCGATGGTCGCGCTCGCGAGCTCGTAGGCGCGCTCGAGGCCGCAGTCGAGCTGGCGGTAGAAGGTGCGCTTGCCGGCGGCGACGGTGGCGGCGGGCTTGGCGGCGATGCGCGCCGCGAGCTCGCCGACGGCGGCGTCGAGGTGCTCGGCCGGCACCACCCGGTTCACCAGCCCCCACGCGAGTGCCTGCGCGGCGCCGATCATCTCGCCCGTGAGGACCATCTCCATGGCGTGCTTGCGAAGCAGGTTCCGGCCGATCGCGACCGCGGGGGTCGAGCAGAAGAAGCCCCAGTCGACGCCCGGTGTCGTGAAGCGGGCGTCCGCGGAGGCGACGGCGAGGTCGCACTGGGCGACGAGCTGGCAGCCCGCTGCCGCCGCCACCCCCTGCACGCGCGCGATGACCGGCTGCGGCAGCTCGGCGATCGCGAGCATGGTGCGCGCGCAGCGGCGAAAGAGATCGGCGATCCGCGCCTCGTCGCCGAGCGCCTGGATCTCCTTGACGTCGTGGCCGGCCGAGAACGCCCGGCCGGTGGCGGCGAGGACGACGACCCGCAC
>Ga0302046_10003962_pt1 | contig 13258 bp, 13 predicted proteins | sample RVTome_11_FD_200261 | JGI IMG/M metagenome (GOLD analysis project Ga0302046, IMG submission 200261) | Soil microbial communities from uranium-contaminated site in the Upper Colorado River Basin, Wyoming, United States - RVT147D111 (version 2) ...
GGCTGGTTGTATTTTCCATGCACCGCCATCTCCGATCTGAACGCCGTCACCTTCTCGGGAAAACCGTCGCTGGTTTCTCTTCGTAATCGATCGATCCAAGTGGACATTGTCTCGACCGTGGCTTCGTGGAGCCGGGAGATTTCGTCCGAGGTCAAATTGCGCGTAAGCTGCAACGGAGACAAACGGGCGCGATGCAGGATTTCATCGGAGTATGCGTTGCCGATGCCGGAGAAAGTCCTGGGGTTTGTCAGTGTGCGTTTCAACGTGCGGTTTTCGGTGACGAGGGCCTTTGAGAAGTCCTGCAGTGAGCAACTCAGAATCTCCAGCCCCCCACGGTCGTGTTCCGGCAGGTCAACCCTACGCGCAATGTGGAGGGAGGCACGTTTGGTGGAACCTGCTTCGGTAAAGAGGAGTGAGCCGTGCGGGAAATCGAACGCCGCCAGTCCGACCCTCTTGGGTATGGCAGCAGCTGGCGGTCGCCAACGCAGCCGGCCGGCTATCATGAGGTGGATGATGACGCAGTACTGGTCGTCGAGTTCGAATACGATGCGCTTGCCCAGACGTGAGACCGCATTGACCGTGCGGTTCTCGATGTCGGAAGGAGTGGGGGCCACGGAGCGAAGCAGGAACGGACTGGATATTCGAATGCCGGCGAGGCTGGTCCCTTTTACGAGTGCGTTTAGTCGCTCGACGTAAACGGTGACGTCCGGTAGCTCGGGCATGTGCGTGGAACCGCAGGTTCTGCGCTCGGAGCCGAGCGCGCCGGCCCCCGATTAGGCGCGAAGTTCGGTCACCTCCCTAATCTGCCCCAGCCAGCGCCGGCTCGCTCCTCGGGAACGGCTGTCCGTACCGACCTTCGTTTCCGTAGTGGCGTTTCCATTCTTCCCTCAGGCAGAAAGGATCAAGACCCGCTGCGCGGTCCACCGCCAGGACGCCGTCAAGGTGATCGATTTCGTGCTGCAACAACTCCGACAGGGCACCTTCCGCTTCGATCGTGTGCTCTTCTCCTTGTTCGCTCAGATACCGAACCTTGATCTTGTGAGCACGTTGGACCTGAACCATCAGGTCCGGGAAGGAGAAGCAGTCGTCCCAAACCAGGAAATCCTCGTGCCCCACGTCGGTAATTTCAGGGTTGCACAACAACCACGGCCCATGGATGTCGACGAAGATCATGCGGATCGGGGCCCCGATTTGAGGTGCTGCAATCCCCCGACCGGAATCGCGGCGGTCCTGGAAATCCTGAAGTGTATCGCGCAGGTCATGCGCGACCATCCGTGCCGCGGGCGATTTCGGGCTCTGCACGGGTTCGCATTTCATTCGGAGTATGGGATCGCCAAGGAGGCGAATGCGATGAATCGTCATCTGGACACCCACGCGGTTTCGGGGGACCACCAATCTAGGGTCGATCCATGATTGCGGCTACGGTCTTGGCAGCCGGAGACTCGGCCAGAATGGGATCCCCGAAGGCACTGCTGGACTACCGTGGAATGACCTTCCTCAGCTCGATCCTGCAGACTTTGAAGCAAGCCGGGATCGAACGTCAGCTTGTCGTGTTGAGTGCCGAACTGCTCAACGCGCTGTCTCCCAGTGACTTGAGCCACGTGGAGTCAGTGATCAGTCAAGAACCGGCAGCCGGTCCGATAGGGTCCATTCGGACCGCCCTCCGGCTTTACCGGGCCGAACGCCTTCGGGCCTTACTCGTCTGGCCGGTGGATCTGCCCCACGTGCGTGTCGACACGATCCAGTGTCTGACGTCTTCGCTGGATGACGAAGCCGACATCCTACTTCCGAGGTTCCGGGGCCGACGGGGTCACCCGGTGATTCTTGGGTCGGGAATCTTTCGGGAGGTGCTTGAACTGCCATCTGGCCAGACGATGCGTGCGATTGTGCGGGCCGATCGGAGTCGGGTCAAAGAGGTAGACGTCGATGACCCGGCGGTCGTTGATTCGGTGAATACCCCCCGAGACTACCAGCGTCTCGTGGGTGGCTGAGTTCTTCGATATCTGGCCGCGACGTTGTGATGCTGCGGGCCGGCTTTGAAGACTCGCGAGCAGATCACCTTCTCGCGACTGCAGCGGGCGCCGTCCAGGCGATGCCCGTCAACTTCATGTTGCCTTCCGAGGGGGTCTCTTCGTCGCCCGGGTCGAGGCCGACGCCCTGGGCCAGGAGACCCCGGATGTCCTCGTTCGCGGGCGAGGCGTTCCGGAACCGTTCCGTCACCACCTCCATGGAGGCGCGCGCCTCGTGGAAGGCGACCCCCTCGGCGAGGCGGCCCACCGCGTTCAGACGCGCAGGGAATCCGGCACCCCCTCCGTGCCCTCCGCAGGCTCACATAGGGAACCCGCCATGGATCACGAGACCCTGAGCCAACACTGGACCGCCGGGGGCCAATACAGCAAAAAGAAAGGAGCCTCGATTCGTGAGGCTCCTTCCCGCGTTCCTGCGTCAATTGCTGGATTTTTCCGTCAGGGGCCACCAACGTCCACTGTGACCGGTTGGTCGCCCGTTACGCCCACGCGTAGCGCCATGACGTACTGCACGTCCAGTTCGTCGCGCCACACCCCGTAAATCCGATCGTCGGTAAACCGAAGCGGACGAAACTTGTTGGGCATTTGAATCACCCCAAGAAATCGCCCTTCGGAGTCGAACACATCCCAGGACCTCGAGCCCGGGGAGTTCATCGGGTTGAAGTCCTGTCGCTCGGCCTCGGTCAGCTCGCTGGGAACCTGAAGGTGCTGGACCCACAGGCTGCCGGCGGGCCCACCAAAGAACTGCTGATACGCGGGGTACATGTCCTCGAAGCTGATCGCGCTTCTGAACTGCTCGATCATCTGTGGCGGGGCCTGTCCCTGTTGCCCAATGGCGTTGATGATCATGTCGACCATGATTGTTTTGTCTTCCTCGGCCACCACCATTGGCTCGAATGGCTTTTTGACCATCCGCACGAGCGTGCCGGCGTCGTCATACAATCCGATTTCATATGTGTTGTTCACGCCGTACCAAACCCCTCCTCCCACGGCGAGTGCCCACATCGGTTCGGGAGAGAAGAAATGGAATTCCGGGCTGCCTCCTGACATCGAAAACGTCTTTCCTGCCGGGACCTTCATCAGCGTGTCTACCGTGGTCCCATCCGTCCGGCGGGCCACGATCGTATCCATTGAGTCGGCCACCGGCTGGTCCGGCGTAAACTGCATGGGGCGGACCTGAACGACGGCGAGCCCCGACTGAGAGTCTTGCCACTTTATGGGAATTCCGTCCGCCATGTCGATTCGGTAGTTGCCGGCGGGGGATCCGGACTCGACGAAGTGCTGTACACGCATATTGCGCATGTCGACAACGCCTAGAGTGTCGGCCGGTGCGTCAATCAATGCAGCTCCACCGAGTGCCCCGATTTCTCCCGGCCCGCCGCCGCTCGTGCCAATGGTGCGCAGGTATTCGCCTGAGGCAGCGAATACACGGATCTCGGCGGCTTGCTGGTCGAGGACGTAGATGTCACCACTGCCGCCCACCGTCACACCGGTAATCTGGCCGAACTGGTAGTTGATGTCCCCCTCAGCGCTCCCGATTCTGAACTCCTCAGTGAGCTGCCAACGCGTGTTCTCGTCCCAGGAACCCATGGCGGGATTCTCGATTATCTGTATGCCGGCGCTGTCTGTGATCGTGCCGGCCCATTCACTGCCTTCGCCTGCTGCGCACGCGAAACCCACCGCGCAAGCGGCTGCAAAGGCTACTCTCCTTCCAGGCATTGTCAGCTCCTCGTTATGGTGCACGCCCACCGCGCGAAGATCAGCGGCCCGGAAAGATAAAAGGACGGAGGTTTGGTGAACGTATGAGTCGAGCTTATCGGTCAAGATGGGTTGTTGAGCGGTGGCGGGGCTGTATCTTTCAGTTAGTCAACAAAAACGTTGAAAAAGTTGCCAATCATGATTGACGCGATTACAATGAGCGGCCCATGGACATGATTTCACCTGGTCTGGCCGGCCACCGAGGGTTGAGGGGGGATATCCTCGTCTTCCTCAAGAAGGCTCAACCTCTTACAGCTAAAGAGCTTGCGGACAAGTTCGCCGTCTCGGCCAATGCAGTCCGAAGGCACCTGAAGGAGCTGGAGGCTGAGGGCTTGGCTGAATATGTCCGTGAACAACGGGGCAATGGCGCACCCACCTATTCCTTCAGGCTCACTGCCGAGGGGGAAGGGATCTTTCCCAACAGATACGAGGATGCCCTCCGGAGACTGCTTGACCACGTCGTGGCGCATGAGGGTCGGGACGCGGCGGTGTCGGTGGTAGGGCAGGAGTACGCCGGTCTGCGCGCCAAGCTGAGCGGCAATCTGGAAGGGAAAGAGCCGGAGGAGCGGCTGCGGGTGATCGCAGCGGCCTTCAAGGACGCCGGATTCATGGCTGAGTGCGACAACACTAATGGGAAACTGGTGCTGCGCATTCACAATTGCGCGCTGCGTGCGGCGGTGTCGTGTCTGCCGGAGGTCTGCGATCAGGAGCTGAACTTCCTGAAGGATACGTTCGGGGCTGAAATGGAGCGCGGTTCGCATATCATCGATGGATGCAACTCGTGCGAATACGTCGTGTTGACCAACGAGGCAAAGGAAGCTGAAACCGTATGACTTCGATCGAAACACAAGTCAATCAACCATACAAGTACGGCTGGGTCACCGATATCGATGCTGATACCGTCCCGGCTGGGCTCAATGAAGATGTCATTCGCATGATCTCCGAGAAGAAGGGCGAACCGGAGTTCATGCTCGACTGGCGGCTGAAGGCGTTCCGCCATTGGTCGACGATGGTGGAGCCCACCTGGGCTAACGTGAAATACGAGCCGATCGACTACCAATCGATCGCGTACTATTCGGCACCCAAGCCGAAGAAGCAGCTGACGAGCCTCGACGAAGTAGATCCTGCCCTGCTGGAAACATTCGAGAAGTTGGGCATCCCCATCAGCGAGCGGAAACGGCTTGCCGGTGTTGCCGTGGACGCCGTCTTCGATAGCGTTTCCGTTGCGACCACGTTCCGCGAGGAACTCGACAAGCACGGTGTGATCTTCTGCCCGTTCTCCGAGGCTGTGCGGGAGCATCCGGAAATCGTGAAGAAGTATCTGGGAACGGTCGTGCCCACGAACGACAATTTCTTCGCCGCCTTGAACTCGGCCGTGTTCACCGATGGATCATTCTGCTACGTACCGAAGGGTGTACGGTGTCCGCTCGAGTTATCCACCTACTTCAGGATCAACTCGGCTGGAACCGGACAGTTCGAGCGCACGCTCATTATCGCGGAGGAAGGCGCCTATGTGAGCTATCTCGAAGGTTGCTCGGCGCCCATGCGGGATGAGAATCAGCTGCATGCCGCCGTGGTCGAGCTCGTTGCTCTCGACAATGCTCAAATCAAGTACTCTACCGTGCAGAACTGGTACCCAGGTGACAAGGAGGGCAAGGGTGGCATCTACAACTTTGTCACCAAGCGTGGGAAGGCCCTGAAGAACGCCAAGATATCGTGGACGCAGGTAGAGACAGGTTCGGCGATTACGTGGAAGTACCCAAGCTGCATTCTGCAGGGTGACAATTCGATTGGTGAGTTTTATTCGGTTGCTGTCACAAACAATCGTCAGCAGGCGGATACGGGTACGAAAATGATTCACCTGGGCAAGAATACGCGGAGCACCATCGTGTCCAAGGGGATTTCCGCGGGACGGAGCCAGAACACCTATCGGGGTCAGGTCAAGGTAATGAAGGGCGCGGAGAACGCGCGCAACTATTCACAGTGCGACTCCATGCTGATCGGAGATCAGTGTGGGGCACACACGTTTCCCTACATCGACGTTCGCAACAGCACGACGACCATGGAGCACGAAGCGTCGACGTCGAAGGTTGGCGAGGATCAGATATTCTATTGCCAGCAAAGGGGACTCTCGGCAGAAGACGCGGTTTCGATGATCGTCAATGGTTTCTGCAAGGAAGTATTCCGTGAGCTACCCATGGAGTTCGCCGTTGAAGCGCAGAAACTGTTGGGCATCAGTCTCGAGGGCAGCGTTGGATAGTCCCGACCCGCGACCAGGAAAAGAACGATTGAAGGAGAAGTGCAACCAAAGATGATCGAAATCTCAAATCTGCATGCGTCGGTGGAAGGCGCGGAGATCCTCAAAGGCATCAATCTGCGCGTCAACGCAGGTCAGGTGCACGCTATCATGGGCCCGAACGGTTCAGGCAAATCCACCTTGGCGCAAGTTCTGGCCGGCCACCCGGCGTACGACGTGACGGAGGGATCCGTGACCTTCGAGGGCCAGGATCTCCTGGACATGTCCCCCGAGGATCGCGCGGTAGGGGGGTTGTTTATGGCCTTCCAATACCCGGTGGCAATCCGTGGCATAACGAACGCCTACTTCCTTCGTTCAGCCGTGAACTCCCTCAGAAAGTCGCGAGGTGAGGAAGAGTTGGACACGCTGGATTTTCTGGATGTCCTGGATGAGAAACTTCGCGTCATTGGATGGGACGACAGCCTGATGAACCGCCCGGTGAACGAGGGGTTTTCGGGTGGAGAAAAGAAGCGCAACGAGATTCTGCAACTCGCTGTACTTGAACCCAAACTTGCGATCCTCGACGAGACGGATTCAGGCCTCGATATCGATGCCCTCAAGATCGTAGCGGACGCGGTGAACAAGCTCCGAACCCCGGACAACGCCACCATCGTCGTGACTCACTATCAGCGACTGCTCAACTACATCCAGCCGGACTTCGTACACGTCCTCGCTGGCGGTCGGATTGTCAAATCGGGCGGCAAGGAACTCGCGCTCGAGCTGGAGGAGAAAGGTTACGACTGGCTGACGGGTGAGCCGGCCGAAGCGGCTGGTGTGAGCCAATGAGCGTCAATCGAAAGGACGCTTACGTAACGGCTTACCGAGGCTTCACGTCAAACGGTGCGGCCGGAGATCCCATTTGGCTCAAATCACTGAGAGAGCGGGGTATTGGCCAGTTTGCCGAATTGGATTTCCCGACGACCCGACAGGAAGACTGGCGTTTCACCAGCGTCAAGTCGGTCATAGAAGCTGACTTTGAGCTGGCCAGTGGTGGAACGACGGATGCGAGTACGGTGGCCGAGTTCGGGTATGGAACCGACCCCGGCGCTCGGATCGTAACGGTTAACGGTTCTACTGCAATGGACCAGACCCTTGAAAGCCGTGTTCCCAAGGGCGTCGTCATTTGTTCCCTGCAGCAGGCCATCCGAGAGCATGCGGACATCCTCCAGGAGCATCTGGGTCGGTATGTGAATGGAAGCGCTAATGCGTTTGCGGCGCTGAACACGGCGTTCGCGAGCCAGGGCGTTTTCGTCTACGTGCCAGCGAACACAACCGTGGATACCTTGATCGAGTTGTTGTATCTCATGCAGCCCGCTGCCACGCCAATCGTCGCGCATCCCCGTTCCCTGATCGTAGTGGAGAGTGGTGCGAAGGTACGTATTGTGGAAACGTACGCTTCCGCGGTTGACGATTGTTATCTGACGAACGCGGTGACGGAAGCGGTTGTGGGAGATGGTGCATCTGTGGATCTGTATCGGGTCCAACGGGAATCGCCAAACGCCTTTCATTTGGCCACGACATACTCCACGCAAGGGCGTGACAGTCGGTATTCCATCCACACAATCCCTTTGGGGAGCAGATTGAGCCGGCACGATATCCGGATGGTGATGAACGGTGAGGGCGGTCATGGTACGCTCAACGGCCTTTACGTCTTGCGCGGCGAGCAGCACGTGGACCACAACACCGTCATCGAACACGCTAAACCTCATTGCGAGAGTCACGAATACTTCAACGGTATTCTCGACGATGCCGCACGTGCCGTTTTTAATGGCCGGATCATTGTGAGACCGGGTGCGCAGAAGACTGACTCGAAGCAGACGAACAACAACCTCCTTCTTTCGAAAGAGGCCCGCGCTGACAGTCAGCCCCAGCTCGAAATCTACGCTGACGACGTGCGGTGTACGCACGGTGCCACGCTGGGGCCATTGGACGCGAATGCGCTGTTTTACCTCCAGTCCCGCGGGATCGAGGCGGGGGAGGCCAGGCGCATGCTGACCATGGGGTTTGGAATGGAAGTGCTGACGGGGATCGAACTGCCAAATGTTCGTGAACGTCTGGAAAGTCTGGTGCAGGCGCGGCTCGGGGCCGCGTTGGGAGCCTCGGTTTGACCTCGACGGCGCTCGGTGCTGACTCGCCCCAGGTCAATCGGGCGGAAGGCGCATTTGACGTGAGCAGGATCAGGTCCGATTTCCCAATCCTGCGGCAGGACGTCAATGGGAAGCCGCTGGTCTATCTGGACAACGCGGCGTCGTCTCAGAAACCCATGGCCGTGATCAACGCCATTTCGTCGTACTACGAGCATACGCACGCCAACATCCATCGGGGCGTCCATCATTTGAGTCAGCAGGCGACCAATGCCTATGAACACGCCCGTGAAGTCGTTGCGCGTTTCATCAATGCCCCTGACCCCCGCGAGGTGATATTCGTTCGCGGTACCACCGAGGGAATCAATCTCGTGGCGGGGACCTACGGCCGGGCCAACGTCGGACCGGGGGATGAGGTGCTCATCACGCACCTCGAGCACCATTCGAACATTGTCCCATGGCAGCTTCTGTGTGAGGAGAAGGGAGCCGCCCTCAAGGTCATCCCGATGACCGAATCCGGTGACCTTCGTATGGACGAATACGAGAGACTTCTCACGGACCGGACGAAGCTGGTGGCGGTGGGTCATGTCTCCAACGCATTGGGCACACTGAATCCGCTCGTCGAGATCGTTCGGTCTGCCCATGCACGTGGGATTCCGGTTGTTGTCGATGGAGCGCAAGCTGCTCCGCATCTCTTTATTGACGTGCGGGCACTCGGCTGCGACTTCTATGCATTCTCGAGTCACAAGATGTTTGGTCCGACGGGAATCGGTGCCCTATACGGTCGCGCCGAGTTGCTGGAGGCGATGCCCCCGTACCAGGGTGGCGGCGACATGATTGCCACCGTGAGCTTCGAGGGATCGACGTACGCGGCTATTCCGTCAAAGTTTGAGGCGGGTACTCCCAATATCGCCGGCGCCGTGGGGTTTGCAGCGGCCGTACAATATTTGGACGGTTTGGGCAGGTCGAGCATTCAGCAGTATGAGGATGAGCTGGTCGACTACGCCGTTCGCAGTTTGCGTCAGATCGACGGTCTGCGACTCATCGGTGAACCTTGCAAGCGGGTTGGCGTGGTCTCCTTTGTCCTTGATGACATACATGCCCACGATCTCGGGACCGTTCTCGATCAGGAAGGGGTCGCCGTGCGGACGGGCCATCATTGTGCGCAACCCGTCATGGACTTCTACCATGTGCCGGCGACGGTGCGTGCGTCATTTGCCTTCTATAACACGGGGGCGGAAGTGGATGCCCTGGTGGCGGGCTTGTACAGAGCCAAGGAAGTGTTTGCCGGTGGCTGAGCTACGCGAGCTGTATCAGCAGATCATCCTGGATCACAACCGCGCCCCCCGAAACTTCAAACAACCGGAAACCGCCAATCGCGAGGCGAGTGGCAACAATCCGATTTGCGGAGACCGGATTACGGTCTACGTCAACGTCGATGACAACGTCATCGAGGACATCGGATTTCAGGGATCGGGTTGTGCCATTTCGCGCGCTTCGAGTTCACTCATGACGGCGGCGGTGAAGGGAAAGACCGTCCAGGAGGCCCGGGAGCTGTTTCGGACCTTCCACGACATGGTAACCGGGACCGAAGCCAACCCGGACAAGGACAGGCTCGGAAAACTCGCTGTATTTGGCGGTGTCCGTGAATTCCCTGCGCGCGTCAAGTGCGCCAGTCTGCCATGGCACACGTTGAAGGCCGCTCTCGAGGATTCTTCCAAGGCTGTGACCACCGAATAGCCATGCCCTTCGAGGAGCAACGCCCGGTTGTATCGCTCGACAAGCTCACCAATCACCCTACGCGCTTCCCTCGAGCGTCTGAAAGTCGTGCAGGTACAAACACTCCGCGTCCGGCCGCGTGGTGATAATCGTGCTCTGATGTGTGCGATCCCCGCGCGTATGCCGTCGACGATGCGGCGCGAGGAGCCGATGCGCCCGCATCAGCCGCAACACGCGGTGGTTGCCCACGGCCAGCCCATGCCGGAGCCGCAGACGCACGCGCACCTTGCGATGCCCTTCGGTGTGAAACGTGCTCGTCGCCAACACCTCCCGAATCGCCGTCACGACCGTCGCGTCATCGACCGACGTCTTCGGGCCCCGTTTGCCGACACCACCGTGCGGATCTAGACGCCCGACCTGGTCGCCGCGCAGCGGCTTCGTCCGCTCGGGCCTGCCGCCGTGCATAGACCGTCGAACACGGCACCCGCCAGATCGCACACACCATCGTCAGTCGATAGGGCCGTCCCGTGCCCACACTCACCAGCCCCGCGACCGCTTCAACCTCGTCAACTCGTCCGCGAACCCCATTTTTTCCAGGAGCATCTCGGCGAGCTCCAGTTGCATCGCTAGTTCCCCGACCTTCGCTTGCGTCTGTCTCAACGCCCGCTCCTCGGGATCGCCTCCCCCCTTCTTCAACCCGGCTTGCCCGCCGTCGAGGAAATGCTTCCGCCACGTCTCGAGTTCATGGACCGTTACCTGAACCTCGCGACTCACTGCATCGACGCTCTCCCCACGGAAAAGGCGCAGAAGCACTTCGGTCTTGGCCTTGGCACTCCAGCGCTCAGGCACCGGCTTCTCTTCAAGTTCCTTGGACATGATCCTCGTCTCACTCTCAAACCCCTCTACGTTGGTTTTATTCGCTGTCCAAGGAGATCGGGGGCTCCATAAGCACATGAAGTCGTGAGACCTGGCGGTGCTGAGACTCCAGGGATAGGGTACGTTTGCTCGTCGGCAGGAACGACGAAACGTTGCTCGATCAATCATTCCGAGGGTGGTTTCGGCAACACGGGGTGGCAGCCCATTCTCGACCATCCACACCCAACTCGTACAACGCATTCGTGTCCAAAGGTGGGCCGTGCGCGCGAGTCCGAGGTGGCGGACGGCCAATCGTGCCTTCCACGTACTGACGTTGAGGATGCGGGCCAAGTCTTTGAGACCTCTGCACTGCAATGGAGAATCAACGAATTCACTGATTACGCGCAAGGGTAAACGAGGAAGCAGAGGATTATCAGTAAGGTACTCTCTCAACGTCGGGTTCGTACTGGCCGTTGCTTTCGCTACGGCTCGGGCGACTGTTTCTGCGACAATATGAGGGTCTTCGATAACGGCGGTATACCCTGCTACCAGCGCTCGCAGCGCACTTTCGGAAAGACGCCTGGGGTGCGACACGGCGACTATTGAAGGGATTTTGACGACAAGTGTCTGATCTGAGTCGCAGCATATAAGATCTGAATTCATCGGATCATGCACTAATGAGGTGTCATGGTATTGCTCCACATGTTGATACTCCAGGTCATGAAATGCCTGCCGAAAGCGACGGCGGTTCAATATCCGCCGATTTGCGATGACGACCCTGAGGTCTCGCCGTGCGAATCTGAAAGGGCTTTTACCCAATGGCATGGTTTCGCAACCCGTGCACGAGACTCGATTTGGGGCCTAGTCTAGGCCCAGGGATTCAAGCCGCTACTCTGCGCCTGCGTTGCCTCGGGTCGCAGACGGTTTCCCAGAAAGCATTGTCCTTTCCCTAAGGATGCTCGTTTGTCGGGATTTGTTACATCAGGCCACGATCATGCCTAGCTAGTACTACTGTGTCATAAAATGCCGAGAGCCATTGACGCCGCACGCCGGGCAGCAGGGGAGCCGGGTGATCAAGTCACGGGCGAGCAGCATGCGCTGCGTGGTGAGCGACGTGGGATCGTGTCGTTCCGGCCGCGCGGGGAGCGCCACGTGGCGCGAAACCCTTGGGTAGCGGAGCACACGGGACCGCGAAGACGCAGTTCCAAGCCCTTACCGCGGCCCTGGTGGGGTGGTCAACCTGGCTCGGATGGCGCGCCTGCTGGCCGACCCAGCACCGCCCTCGCCGACTCGCGCTGCGCTCCGCGACCGCGTCGCCGCTCTTCTCTCCCTTATCGCCATGATCTACGCCCTGAGTGCCTCTGCCCAGCACACGCCCCCGACGCCAGCGCGCCAGCGCCCGAACCCGCCTCCGATCAGGTTTCTAGTCCTTAGTCCTAGTCGTGTCCGGTGCCTTGGATAACCTCGCCAAAGCAAAGCCATTTGCGACGAGATACTCGGGAAGGCCAACGTTCGGCCCCCCGACTGCAACCATCTGGCCTCTGGTCCTCATGTCGTTACTTGAGTATCCGTGGTCCCAATCTCACGGCAGGAGTGTCAAGAGAGTGGGAAGGACCGAGACTTAGGCGTGTGCGTATAGAAATCGTCCGTAACTGGAACAAGTGAGGCTCAAGATGGGACCCCTCCATTTCATGGGAACCGTGGATATCTCGATTAACCGACCCCACCTTTGGATGAAAATATTGATTTTCTCACGTCTAGGTCTCACGAACGCGTTTGTTCTGTTGAGTGCCGCTGTACTAATGTTTGGGTGCGTCGACGTAAGTAGCCCTGGTCTCGACGAAACGTCCTATCGACTGTCAGATGGGAGCCATGCCATTGTGACGCGTGAACTTCGCCCCGCCGGACCACCAAACAAGCGTCCTTGGGATGACGACGCTCAATCTCTAGACAGCGCTATTGCGTCTGTGGGCGGTCGGGCGACGGTTGGTATCAAGGTGCCCTCTTCGGATCGCTTCTTGACCCAACGTGTGAGGTCTGTTCCCAACGTTGATGGTTTTGAAGCCGGGATCAGGTTCCTGGAGAACTCGGGCATTCGGGTTTTGCATCGTATGCCCAGGATCGGCGTCGTAGCCGTTGCGTTTGGTGACGCTTCACCGAGCACCATCTGGCGACACCCCTTGATTGACTACGTTGAGCCGGATCGGCCCGTGACCCACGCATCAGTGCCGAGAGCTGCTGTGCCCAAGGTGGAGGGGAAGCCTACGGCGTACTCATGCACACCAAGCGGGGCTGGCCCGCAATGTGTTCCATGGGGAATCACATTGGCCGGTTTCCCACAACAATGGTCGAATTGGGACGGATCGGGGGCGAAGGTATTGGTAATCGATTTGCCGTACCAGAGGGGTCATCAGGACCTGCCGTACATACCAAACGAAAACTGTGGTTCATTTATGGGTTGGGATGGATGTGCCGGTTTCCTCGATGATCACGGTACGCACGTGCTGGGAACTCTTGCC
>Ga0302046_10003963_pt1 | contig 13258 bp, 11 predicted proteins | sample RVTome_11_FD_200261 | JGI IMG/M metagenome (GOLD analysis project Ga0302046, IMG submission 200261) | Soil microbial communities from uranium-contaminated site in the Upper Colorado River Basin, Wyoming, United States - RVT147D111 (version 2) ...
TCGAGGATCCGCGCTACGCCGACCAGATCGAACGCCTGGTCCGAGAGTCGTTGCGGGAGTACGGAACCAGGTTCATCCCCCAACAGCACCGCCCCACGCCGTCCCATCCCTCGCGCCCGATTCGCGGTGCTGTTGGGGGATGAACCTGGTTCCGTACTCCCGCGGGGGAAGTACCGTTGGGGAATGAACCTGGTTCCGTACTCCCTCGCGGCGCTGTGCGCCTGCTCCGATGCGCCGGAGCCGCCTTCGCGCTACACGCTGCGCGGATCCTGGGGAGCTCCCGCGGAGCTCCTGTTCCGCGTCGATGCCGAGCGAGCTCCGCTCGACGCCGCCGCGCTCCGCCGAGCGGTCGAGGAGGCCGGCGCTCCGTGGAGCGCGCTCGCCCCGCTGCGGCTGCGCGCGGCGGGAGAGCACGAGGAGCCCGACTTCACCGTCTCCTTCGAGCGCGGCGACCACGGCCCGTGCCAACCCTTCGGCGCGGACACGAGCGTGGCGCACACCGGACCGGTCTCGCGCGGCACCTTCGTGCACCTGGACGCGGAGCGTGACTGGGCGGCGGGGAGTCCCGGGCTCCGCGACGTGTTGCTCCACGAGCTCGGACACGTGCTCGGCCTCGGCCACAGCCCCGACCCCGGGGCGTTGATGCACCCGGACCCGAGCGTCGCCGCGATCACGGCGTCGGATCGGGACGGAGTGTGGACGCTCTACGGCGGTGGGGGCGCCCCGGGCTCGCGCGACGTCGTCGTCGAGCGCGTGCTCGCCGCGGGCTCCGAGCATCTGGCCGTGGTGCGCGGGATAGGCGCGGCGGACACGACCGACTTCGAGCTGTTCGACACGGACGGCGACGGAGACGACGAGCTGGTGGCCTGGCGCACGGACGAAGCCGGGGTGGGCGAGCTCGTCGTCTTCCACTTCGCTCCCGGTCCGCGCGTCGCGCACACCGTGGGGCCGCGCGCGGGGATGGTCGGAGCGGGCGCGGCCGTCGACTTCATCCATACGCCGGAGGGGGATCGGCTGCTCGTCGTCGAGTACCCGAGCGGCAACCGCTTCGCGCGCGCGTTCGACCAGCGCGGCCGCCTGGAGCCGTGGGACGCCGAGCGTGCTCCGCGGCGAGACGGAACGCGTGGACGCCGCTTCGAAGGGGATCTCGACGGGGACGGTCGCGCGGAACGGGTTCGGCGCCCCTGAGCGTGAGCGGGAGTACGGAACCTGGTTCATCCCCCAACAGCACCGCGAGTCGGGGGCGAGGGATGGGACGGCGTGGGGCGGTGCTGTTGGGGGATGAACCAGGTTCCGTACTCCCGCTCGCTCCCTACAGGTCCTCGAGGAAGGCGATCAGGCTCGTCCTGTCCGCCGGCGAGAGGGCCTGGTACGCCTGCTGCGCCGCCGTCGCTTCGCCCCTGTGGACGTTGATCGCCCGGCGGAGCGTCTCGGCGCTCCCGTCGTGCATGTAGGGAGCGGTGTCGCGGATGCCCCACAGGGGCGGCGTCCGGAACACGCCGACGTCCGCGCCGGGCTCGGCCATGCCCTCGTACGAGGAAGGCGCGACGTCGTGCAGCAGGAGGTCCGAGTAGAGCGGCACCGGTCCGGCTGGTCCCATCAACGAGGGGACGTGGCACGTCGCGCAGCCGATCTGGTGGAAGAGGAACTCGCCCGTCAGCACCTCTTGCGCCGTCGGGTCCACGCGCAGGGGAGGACCGAGCTCGAGCAGGAAGAAGGCCATGTCGAGGACCTCCGCATCGCTCAGCTCGGGATCGGCCACGACGTCCGCGTCCGCGATCAGGGCAAACCCACGGCCGTCGTCGGAGGTCGTCATCCCGAGCTCGCCGCCGGCGGCGTCGCGGACGAAGTCCGCCAGCCGCGGGACCTGCGCCTTCCAACCGAATCGGCCCACCTCCGTCACGCCTCCCACGGAGATCCTGCGCGCGACGCCCCGGATCCCGTCGCCGTCGAGGTCGAGCGGGTCCTCGTTCGCCAGGATCTCCGCGGCCGGGATCGCGTCGATCAGCCCGTCGCCGAGGATCGAGGGCGTCTGCCGCTGCTCGAACACGTCCGCAGTGTCGGGTGCCTCCTCGCGACCCGGGTGGAAGGGCGGGCGGAGCTTCGAGAGGCCCTGCCCGCCGGGGACGTCCATGAAGGGCGTCACGCCGCTGTTGTTCCGACCCATGCGGGAGACGTTGAGCTCGAGGCCGCCTGCGCCCCCGACCGCCGGGTCCTGGTGGCATCCGCGGCAACTGTCGGCGTTCATCTCGGGCGCGCCGAGCCCGCGCGACCGGTGCATGGGTTGGTCGAAGAGCCGCCGCCCGCGCAGCCACTGCTCGCGCTCCACCGGATCGAGGAAGCGACCCGGACCGCCCGGGTCGCCGACCCTGGGGACGTCGGAGCCGTCCTGGATCGCGAGCGCCGTCGAGCTGCCCAGCGCGCCGGTGATGCACAGGGTCGCCAGGAGGGTCGTCGTCCTTTGTCGCATCGCGTCTTCCTCTCTACAGGTGCTCGAGGAACTCGATCAGGTCCGACCGGGAGTCCGGCGGGAGCGCCAGGAACGCGTCGCGGCTCGCCTGGCCCTCGCCCGCGTGCATCTCCACAGCCTCGAGCAGCGTCTCGGCTCGCCCGTCGTGCAGGAAGGGCGCGTGCAGCGACACTCCCCACAGGGGTTGCGTGCGGAACTCGCTCCCCGTGTTCTGCGGCGAGAGCGCGGAGGCCTGGGGGATGCCGAGCCAGATCCCGTCGGCGAGCGCCGGACCCATGTCGTGCAGGAGCAGGTCCGTGTAGGCGACCACCGGACCGCGCGACGAGGGCAGCGTGGGGACGTGGCAAGCCGTGCAACCCGTCTGCACGAAGAGCTGCTCGCCGCGCACCGCCGCTGCGGTGAACGGCAGGAGCTTGCTCGGCGGCGCGAGGAACCGCGTGAACGCGATCAGGTCGCCGAGGTCGGCCACGGAGATCTCCGGGTCGGGGACGCCGTCCTGGTCGGTGATGGGTTCGTCCGGATCGGTCGCTCCCTGCAAGGCGTTGCAGGCCAGGCTCACGGCGGCGCCGGAGCCGAGGAACGGGTCCGACGTGATCCCCATCTGGTTGAAGAGGGGCGGTCGGGTGAACGCCTCGACGTTGTTCGCCTGCGACTTGGTGCCGAAGCGTCCGATGCCGACGGCGTCGGTGTTGAAGCGACCGCTGATCCCATCGCCGTCGAGGTCGTCCGGATCCGCGCGCAAGAGGAGGATCGTGTCGGGGACGAACTCGAACAGCCCCGTGCCGAAGAGCGGCAGGGCGTTCCGCTGCGCGACGTAGACGGGGTCTCCGCCGACGTCCGCCGGGATCTCCATCCGCTCCTTCTGCAGCGAGAAGCTCGTGCCGCGGCCGAAGGCCGGGACGACGATGCTCGGGAGGTTGGGGAGCGGGCGCCGCTGGCCGTTGAACTCCCGCATCGCAACGTAGAAGTTGCGGTAGAGCTGTGCGGACCCTCCGACCGTCGGCGTGCTGTGGCAGGACTCGCAGGAGGTCGCGTTGTAGAGCGCGCCCAGCCCCTCGCCGGGCGTGAAGCGCTTCACGAAGAGCGCCTTCCCGCGCTCGAAGGCGCTGCGCTCCGCCGGCGTGAGCCCGCCGATCGGCCCGCCGAGGGGCAACCGCCGGCGCACCTCCGCTTCCGCGGGAGCCGGAGTCCCGGCGGCGACCGGCGGTGTGCCGGTCGTCCGCTGACTCGCCGTAGGCGCGTCGCCGTCGGGGACCTTGCGCCCGCATGCGCCGAGCAGGAGCGCCGCGGCGACTCCGCATCCGAGGAGGCCCGAGCTGTTCATCGCGAGGGGGTGAGGGCGGGGAAGGAGGTCGCCAGGGGCTCAGCGAACGTACCAGGGATTCCCGATCCGTGGGGCCCTTGGACGCCGTGGATGGCGCTCGGGTTCCTCGCCGACCGCCGCGCGCGTCAGTACCCGAGTCCCAGCATGGTTTCGAGGTCGATCCCGTCGACCAGCGAAAGCGCTTCCAGGCGCAGCAGGGCTTCGGCGCGGGAAGCGGGGAACTCCCGTGCGACCCGCAGGTAGGCCGACCGCGCTCGCACCGGGTCCCCGAGGCGTTCGAGCGTCTCGCCGAAGAGCAGCAGCCCCTGCTCGCGCCGCACGTCGTCCTGCTGGTGGAGGAGCTCCTCGAGAGCGGGCAGGGCCGAATCGGGGCGCTCGAGCTCGAGGTAGCACGACCCCATCCGGTAGAGGAGCTCGGAGCGCTGGTGCGGAGTGTCCGCCAGGGCAAGGCCCTGCTCGTAGGCCTCGACGGCCCTGCGTGTCTCCCCTGCGTCCCGGAGCTCGTCCCCCTTGCGGACGAGGTCCGCGGCGGTGGGTGAATCGGGACGCGACAAGAACCGGGAAGCAGCAAGGGCGAGGAAGAGGACCGCCGCTGCGACGACGTAGAACTTGGAGAGAGAGGAGCGCCCGAGCCCAGCGTGCGCCGCGGCGAGGACCGTTCGCGTCAGCGGGGCCGGGACGTCCTCCTCGCCCGCTCGATAGGCCTCCCGGATCGCGCGGTAGCAGTGGGCGGTCTCGTTGCAGCTTCCGCACGCTTCCAGGTGCCGATCGAGCTCGACACGGTCGGCAGCGGAGAGCGCGCCGTCGAGGTAGTCGATGACCCTGTCTTCGAAGCGCCGGCAGTCACTCACTGGAACACTCCTTGGGCGATGCGAGCGATTCCGGGAGCAGCGAGCGCAGGTTCGCCAGCGCGTAGCGCATGCGCGACTTCACGGTCGCCAGCGCGTCCCCGGTGATCGCGGCGATGCTCTGGTAGTCGAGTCCGGCTCGCTCGCGAAGCAGGAACACTTCGCGCTGGCTCTCGGGGATCCGAGCGAGCGCGGCTTCGATCCAGGCTCTCTGCTCGGAGGCTTGGGAGCGCAGCAGCGGATCGGCCGAGGGGCAGCTCGCTCGCGACGCCTCCCTGCTCGGGTCATCGGAATCGGGGTACATCATCGGTTGCTCCGTGGGATCCGTTCGCAGTCCAGCGCGTCTGTGGTGGTCGGTCACGACGTTGTGCGTGATCGTGTAGAGCCAGGCTCGAAAGGTCCCGATCGGCGCGTAGCGCGATCGGTTGCGAACGACGCGCAGGAACACCTCCTGGAAGAGGTCCTCCGCCACGCCCCGCCGGCCGACGCGGTGCAGGAGGAAGGTGAACAGGGGACGTCGATGACGCTGGAAGAGGAGCTCGAACGAGGACAGGTCTCCTTCGGAGTAGGCCAGCATCAGCGCCTCGTCGGTCCTCTCGTCCAGGATGGTCATGAACGGGCCGGCTAGTACCCCAGGTACCCCAGGCCTAGAAGGTCGGTGCTGAGCTGGAAGTCACGGCTCGCTCGGGTGTCGCTTGCCGTGCGCTCCAGGTCGAGCAGGGTCTGTCGAATCCCCATCAGCATGCGCGTGAGTTCGCTGCTCTTGTACTCGGTGTCGTTGAGCAGCTTGCTGTTGCGGTAGCGATTCTCGAGGAGCTCACGGGCGGCGTCGAACCCGCCGGCCCTCTGCAGGTCCATCGCGGAGAGCAGGGCCCTCGCGTTGTGGACGATCTCGGCCTGGACGAGTACGTCGAGGTTGCGCGACAGCTCGACCGCCTCCGCGGAGTCGGTAGTGGCGCAGGACAAGGGCGGCGCGTGGACGATGCGCGCCTCGTTCGACGTGCGGTCCAGGTACCGGAGCGTCGCCGTGACCAGCGGTTGCGCGGCGCCGGCGACCTGCGTCTTCGCCTGGACGCGCAGGCGGACCACGAACTTGTCCTGTGCGCCGCTCGCCAGGTCCTCCAGCGCGACCACGACTTCGCCGGCTTCGAATCGATGAGGTGCGCCGATGACCTCCCAGGCCTCGACGCCGTTCCCCAGAGCCAGGCGGACCTCGATCTCGCCGCCCACGATCCTGGTCAGCTGGTCGATCTCGTGATCGAGGTGGTCTCCGACCGACTCCGCCGTCCGGACGTAGTAGTACTTGCCCCCCGCGCGCGCGGCGATGCCGCGCAGGAGCACGTCGTCGTAGGAGAGCCCCATCCCCATGGTGGAGATGTGGACCCCGCGCTCGCGGAAGCGTGCGGCCTGCGCGCGGATCTCGTCCGGAGCGGTGATGCCCACCGTCGGGAGTCCGTCGGAGAGCAGCACGACTCGATTCAGGCGCTCTCGGTCGACGTGCCTCAGGACCTCCTCGCAGCCGGCGGTCACGCCTCCGTACAGGTCGGTCGAGCCGCCCGAGGTCAGCCCGCGGATCGCCTCGAGGAACACGCGTCGGTCGCCGACCGGTGCGGAGGGCACGAGCGTCGCTATCTCGTCGTCGTAGGCCACGACGGCCAGGCGGTCCCCTTCGCGCAGGCGGCCGACGAGCTGCTCCGCGGCGCTCTTGGCGTGCGTGAGCTTGTCCTCGGATCCCATCGACCCGCTCCGGTCGATCACCAGCGCGAGGTTCATCGCGGGTCTCGGCAGCGCGGGCAGCTCCGCCGCGGCCAGCGCTACGTGCACGTAGACGTCCTGCGGGTCGCCCTCGAGGATCAGGGGGTGACTGGAGCGCGCGAGCAGCTCGAGCACCTCCGCCGAGCCGTCCGGCGACGCTCCAGCGTGCGATGCCGACGAATCCTGCCGCACCAGGGGAACGAGCCCGGTCGCGAGGAGAGCGGTTACGAGAATCTTCTTCATGTCACGACCTCCGTGTTGCGGCGGGGAACGCACGGAGGGGTGCGAGGGATTCGTCGAGCTCGGATTTCCTCGGGCAGAGGGAACGATCGGAAGTCGGCCTGCTCCTGGGAGGGCGATGACTCCGTCTGGCAAGCCGTAGAGGAGGCGCTCGAGGAATCTGGCGGATCGCCCTGGCCGGCATCGTTGTTGTGCAGGACCGCCAGTCGTGCTCGGCGTCGATTCGATCCCACCACGTCTCACATGAGAACGATCCCGCTCCTCCTCCTGCTTGTGCTGCCGTCCTTCTCCTGCGTCAGCGCCGTTCGCGTCTACGAGGAAGTCCCCGGCAAGGAACCAGTGCGGCTGCCTGGACTGCCCTTCTATGGGAAGACGGGTCGATCGAAACGCACGACGATCTACGAGCAGCGCTGGCTCGAGGCCACGCTGACCATCGAGACGTTCCGCCTGAGCGGGACGGGCGCTGACCAGAAGAAGATCCCCCTTGCGCAGACGAGCTACTCTCGCACCGTGGCCTTCCAGAATGCGGACCAGTTGACCGCGGTCGAGAGGCTCGTGGCGAAGGGAGACGAGGCTTCGGTGGGGCTCTTCCTCGGTCTGCCCCTGGTAGATGCGGCCATCCAGGCGAACTGGCCTGGATCGATGACGGCGAACCATTCCGAGAGCATCGCCGTCGTGGACTACGAGAAGAAGATGTACCTGAATGCCCCGCTTCCGTGGAACGGTAGCGCGACGGTCGCGCCCGAGTACAAGGACGACGGAACCCTCGGCAAGGTCACCACGACGACGGAGCAGGACGTAGGGGCCATTCTCCCCGTCAAGGAACTCGTGACGAGCGTGCTCGGCATCGGAGCGGGGGGAGCCGGCGTCGTGTCTGCCATGCGGCCGACGCCTGGCCCCCCAGGTCCGGATGACCGCTGGTCCGTTCGCCTCGACGTCAGGCTCGGTGGTCAGTCCACCACCTTCACCCAGACCGTGAAGGAGAAGGAGGATCTCTTGCCGGTCCTGGACCAGTGTCACCAGGGCGATGGCTACACCACCAAGCCCCTCTCCGCTTCGAGCTCCGCCGGGAAGAGCGACTCGAAGAGCTACTCCTTCTCGGGATCGGTGACGCCTCCGCAGAAGTGACGTGCCATGGGGAGCCGCGTCCGCGAGCCCTGTCCGCCCGGGCGGCGAGGCTGGTCGACGGTTTCCGGAACCGCTAGGCTCCCTCGCGGCATGACGCCGCGACTCCTCACCCTCCTCGCGTTCCTTTGCCTCTCCTGCGCGACCACGACGGAGGGGCCGGAGCCCGAGCCGCGCGAGCCCTCGTCTGCTGCATCCGACGGGGACGTCCTCGTGGTCCCGACGCCGGATTCGCTCGACCGCGGGGTCTGGAACGTGGGCAGCGGGGAGCACGGTCACTTCGCGCTCGCCTGGCGCCCGGTCGGCGGCAGGGTCCCGCGCAACGAGCCGTTCGAGCTCGAGGTGCTCGTCTTCCGCGACGGCGAGCTCGTGACGCCGCAGGCCGTGCTCGTGCGCGGCTGGATGCCCGACCACGGGCACGGGTTCGTGCGCGATCCGCTCACGACCGTCCTCGGCGACGGCCGGCTCGGCGTCGAGGGGATGCTGTTCCACATGCGCGGGTTCTGGCAGCTCTTCTTCGACCTGCACGACGGGAGCACGTCCGACGTCGTCGCGTTCGAGCTGACGATCCGGTGATGCGTCCGGCGATCCACTCGATGCTCCTCCTCGCCGCCCTGTTAAGCACGGCCCTGCGCCTGGGGCAGGAAGAAGTCGTGCTGGCGCCGGAGGAGGTCGCGCTCGCGCTCGAGTTCTCGCCCCTGCCGGGGATCCCCCCCGACCCGACGAACCGGTACTACGAGAACGAGGCGGCCGCGCGCTTCGGTCAGGCCCTGTTCTTCGATCAGCGTCTGTCGGGCACGGGCACGATCTCGTGCGCGTCGTGCCACGACCCGGAGAGCGGATGGGCGGACGGGCGCACGCACGCGATCGCCGTGTCGTTCAATCCGACGCACACGATGACGCTCTGGAACGTGGCGCACAACCGCTGGTTCTTCTGGGACGGGCGCAAGGACTCGCTGTGGTCGCAGGCGCTCGCGCCGTTCGAGGATCCGCGCGAGCACGACTCGAGCCGGCTTCACGTCGTGCGCACGGTCCTGGGCGACGAGGACTACCGCCGCGCCTACGAGCCCCTGTTCGGCGTCCCCCCGGACCTCTCGGACCGCGAACGATTCCCCGAGCACGGCCGACCGGTGCCCGGCGTGCCGCACCACCCGCACGAGGTCGCGTGGAGCTCGATGAGCGAGCAGGATCGCGACACGGTCGACGACGCGTTCGTGAACATCGGCAAGTCGATCGCGGCCTTCGAGCGCAGGCTCATCGCCGACCGCGCGCCCTGGGACGTGTTCGTCGAGGGACTGCGCACGGGCGACCCTAGCAAGGTGCAAGCGATCTCGGAGTCGGCGCAGCGCGGCTTCGCACTGTTCGCCGGCAAGGCCAGGTGCCATCTCTGCCACGACGGTCCGAACTTCACCGACATGGAGTTCCACCCCAACCGCGTGCCGACGGAGGAGGGCGTGGAGCTCGGCCGCCCGATCGGGATCGGGAGGCTGCTGAAGGACCCGTTCAACGGCGCTTCGCGGCACGCCGACGACGGCGGCGAGACCGCGCGGCTCAAGCTGCGTCTCCCGCGCACGCACGCGCACCCGCCGGGCGAGTGGAAGACGCCGACGCTGCGCAACGTCGCTACCACCGCGCCCTACATGCACGAGGGCCAGGTCGCGACGCTCGAGGAGGTGATCGAGTTCTACTCGACGCTCGAGAACGCGGCGCCGGCCGGGATCCCGAACTCCGGGCAGGTCGTGGAGACGATCCTCCAGCCGCTGCACCTGACCGACGCGGAGAAGGCCGAGCTGCTCGCGTTCCTCGAGGCGCTGACCGACGACTCCTTCCCGGAGGAGCTGACGCGCGCTCCGGAGACGCCCTACGTGCGCTAGGAGCACGTAGAGAGGCCCCAGGCCGTGCCGCCGTCAGTGCCCGCGCTCGAGCGCCTCCCAGTCGGTCTCGCGCAGCGGGAGCGGCTCTTGCCCGGCCAGCTCGCGCACGGTCCGCAGCGTGCGCTCGTTCGGGTCGAACAGCGCGACCAGCGCATCCGTGACGTCCACCGTGCGCGCGCCGGCATGCCGCTGCACGACGTCCCAGCGGCTGACCAAGAGGTCCACGTGCGTCTCGTCGACCGGTTCCTGAGCAACGGACAGCCCCGCGAGCGTGGTGCGGCAGGCGAGCAGGACGAGCAGGGACGAGAGGACGAGCAGGTGGGAAGGTCCCATGGTTTCGACTTCTCCAGGGACGCAGCCTGGCCGGCGCGAGCGCGCCGGTGCAACGGGCCGAAGAGCGTAGGCGCTCGCGCGGCGCTCGCAGGGACCGTCTCAGTAGACGGTGACGAGTGTTCGCTCGCGCACGCTCGCGAAGGGCGGGCCCAGGTAGGCTCGCCAGAGCGACTCGAGGCCCGCCAGCGCGGGAATAGCCGGGACGAGCAGCTCGAGCGAGGCCCGCCCTTGTGCGTCGAGGTGACCCCAGCCCGCGAGGCCGGCCGCCGGACCGTCGAGGATCCAAGTGCCGCCCGGGGGACCGAAGAGGTCGAAGACGAGGGGCTTCCCGAGGCGCGGGAGTCCGCGCCAGGCGACCTGGTGGGCCAAGTTCCACAGGACGCGGTCGTGCGGCGCGTTGCCGACGACGAGGTCGACGTCTCCGTCGCCGTCCAGGTCGCCAATCCCGAGCGCGCGGCTCTGGTCGTCGACGTTCGGCAGCGCGTCGCTCGCGTCGACGAAGGCGCCGGTGCCGTCGCCCAGGTAGAGCCGGTTGCGCGCCGGCGTGGGGGGCGAGGTGCTCCCGTTCGCCACCACGACGTCGAGGAACCCGTCGCCGTTCACGTCCGCCAGGCGCGCGTCGTAGGTGATGTCGAGCACCGCCGGGAGGTTGGCCGTCGCGTCGCTGAACACGCCGGCGCCGTCGTTCAGGTAGAGCCGGTTCTGGGCGTTGACGCTGAACTGCCGCCCGAAGTTGCCGACCAGGAGGTCCAGGTCCCCGTCGCCGTCCACGTCGCCGAGATCGACCGAGAAGGTCATCTCGAGCTGGTCGGGAAGGTTGTGGGAGACGTCGGTGAAGACGGCGTTCCCGTCGTTCGCGTAGAGGTGGTCGACGCGACCGGCCGCGCCGCTGCGCCCGTTGCCGAGGACGAGGTCGAGGTCGCCGTCGCCGTCCACGTCGCCCACCGCGACGGAGTGCGTGAAGTCGAGGTGCGCGGGCAGGTTCGAGGTCGCGTCGCTGAAGACGCCCGTGCCGTCGTTGAGGTAGAGCCGGTTCTGCTCCTGGTTGGCGATCCCCGTCGCGAGCACGGCGTCCAGGTCTCCGTCGCCGTCCAGGTCGGCCAGGGCGACGTCCTGGGTGTCTCCGCCGAACGCGGGTAGCGCTCCGATCGACTCGACGAACGACCCGCTGCCGTCGCCCAGGAGGAGCTGCTCGGCGCTCGGCCGTCCGGACGTGCCCAGGAGCGCGTCCAGGTCGCCGTCTCCGTCGACGTCGCCGAGCGCGATCGCCCGCGTGCTCACGAGTCCCGCGAAGGTGGGGAGCGCGGACGGGAGCTCGTCGAAACCGCCCTGGCCGTCGTTGAGGTAGACGCGGTTGTCCGAGGACAGCTCGCTGCCGACGGCGGCGAAGGAGTTCCCCGCCATCAGGTCCAGGTCGCCGTCTCCGTCGAGGTCCGCCAGCGCGAGCGCGAGCGTGACGTCGCGGACCGGGAAGACCTCGGGCACCGCGTCGAGGCCACCGATCCCGTCGTTCAGGACCAGGCGGTCCTGCGCCTCGGTCCCCACGACCACGTCGACGTCGCCGTCCTGATCCGCGTCCAGCGGGACGAGCCGCGCGCTCCGCTCCCGGTACAGCGCGAACGAGCCGGCCGGGGCCTCGGAGAAGACTCCGGCCCCGTCGTTCTCCAGCAGGCGATTCGCCTCCGCGGCTCCGTTCGCGACGAGCGCGTCGAGGTCTCCGTCCCCGTCCACGTCCGCCAGGGCCACGTCCCAGGTCGTGTCCGCGAGCACGGGCAGGTTGCCGCTCGCGTCGGCGAAGACGCCGGCGCCGTCGTTCAGGAAGAGCGCGTTCTCGAACGCGGCGAAGCCTCCGCGACCCAGCATCAGGTCGACGTCGCCGTCGGCGTCCACGTCGCCCAGGGCGAGGGCCTCGTAGCCCGGCAGCGACAGCGCGGACAGCGTGAACGAGCCGCTCCCGTCGTTCTCGTACAGGACGCTCGAGCCCCGGTCGACGATCGCGTCCAGGTCTCCGTCGCCGTCCACGTCCGCCAGCGCGATCGAGCTGGTGGCGTCCAGCCCGGCCGGGAGCTGCGAGGTCGCGTCGGTGAAGAAGCCGGTGCCGTCGTTGAGCGAGAGGCGGTTCTGCTCCGGGCCGTTCAGGAAGTCGCCCTCGTTGCCGGTCAGGAGGTCGAGGTCTCCGTCGCCGTCCACGTCGCCCAGGGCGACCGAGGTCGTGCTGTCGCTCACGTTCGGCAGGTTTCCGGCCGCGTGGGTAAAGACGCCCGTGCCGTCGTTGAGCAGCAGGCGATCGGGGTGCCCTCCGAAGAGCGAGGTGGAAGCCGTCCCGAGGACCAGGTCGAGGTCGCCGTCGCTGTCCACGTCTCCGGCCGCGATCGCTCGTACGTGTCCCACCGTCGCCGGCAGGTTCCCGGAAGCGTCGGTGAAGACGCCGTTCCCGTCGTTGCGGTGGAGCCGCACGGGATCGACCGACACCGGCGCGAGGACCAGGTCCTGGTCGCCGTCCCCGTCGACGTCCACCGCCAGCATCGCCTGCGGCTCGAAGGCATCCGGCGGAAGCATGCGGTGCAGCTCGGAGAAGGCCGCCGCCGGCGTGGCGCCGGTCGGGGCCGGCCGGCTGCGCTGCCCCCAGACCGAGTCGCTGGTCGCCAGCAGCAGCACGGTGGCCGTCAAGACGCAGCCTCCCTCGCGCACGAAATCGACAGAGCGCTCGAGATCGATGGTCGTCATGGGGTTCCTCCCGCCCGCGCCGCGTGCCCCGGAGACGGGCTGCCCCGATCCTAGACTCTCCCCCGGATTCCGCTGCGTTCCCCTGGGGCTCCGGCGAACTCCGCCGTCCGCGAGACGCCGAGCGCACAGTCGGCGCGTTTCCCGGAGTTCCTCCGTGGGCCCTCGCGAGCGCCCTACCTGTGACCGGTGTGCGAGATGGGGGTCTCGTGCATCGGGAGCCAGTCCCTACGAGGCGCTCTCGGAGCGTCCCTGATCCCGCCCGCGGCGAGGGGGCCGCGGGCGGGGTCGCCTGTTTTCAGGGACGGCGGTAAGAACGCTCGACCGCTCCCCAGTGCCGCGCGCGCAGCTCGCGCCAGGCGATCCGGAACCAAGGGGTGTAGCGCGTCTCGTCGTCGATCTCCGCGTCGAGCGCGCCGGGCGCGGCGAAGCGCCAGTCCTTCACCTCGGTCGCGTTCGCGCGCACGGCGCTCGGGTCGACCGGGCCGGCGAACACGCACGGGGCGGGCCTCTCCGTGCACCGCTCACCCGCCGACGCCAAGGAGGGCCGCTGGCGCATGGGGTC
>Ga0302046_10003964_pt1 | contig 13258 bp, 10 predicted proteins | sample RVTome_11_FD_200261 | JGI IMG/M metagenome (GOLD analysis project Ga0302046, IMG submission 200261) | Soil microbial communities from uranium-contaminated site in the Upper Colorado River Basin, Wyoming, United States - RVT147D111 (version 2) ...
GATCCTGCCCGTACGGCCCCGACGCGAACGCCTGCAACGCCGCATCCGTCGCGCGACCCAGCAGAAGCGGCTCGATTGGCGGCAGCAGCACCTCCGTCGGTGCCTTGAACGGCACCGACCCCGCCGGCGCCGGCCGCGGCGCCTCGTACGGATCGAACGAAGGCGCACTCCGCATGAACGCGAAGATCGGTATCGATGCCAGCGCATTGTCGATGCGCGTACACCCCGCAGCACCGACAAGCGCGCTCACCAGCACCAGAACTCCCGCCACTTTCACGCCCACACCCGTCCGTTCAATCCGTTCCCGTCCCATCCGTTTCCGTGAGTCCGTTCCCGTTGAGTCCGTTTCCGTTGAATCCGTTCCCGTTGAATCCGTTCCCGTTGAATCCGTTTCCGTTGAATCCGTTTCCGTTGAATCCGTTCCCGTTGAATCCGTTCCCCATAAACCAGAACCACTTCCCATTCCCCATTCCTGCGTTATCGTACTTCGACCGCCCCCGCCTCCCGCATCGTCCTGCGCACCGCCTCCGCGCCGTCCCCCCCAATATCGATATGCACCCCGAACGCGCCCGCCGAGAACGCCGGGTCGTACACAACGAGCGGCTTCCGGTTGGGCAGCCGCGCGAGGATGAAGAGTCCCGCCACAGTGGACAGCGCCCCGAACAGAATGGTCAACTCGAACGCGATGATCACGAAGGCGGGCAGCGAAATGATGGGCTTGCCGCCCGTGATGAGCGGCCAGTCGAGCGATGTCCAGACCGGCAGCGCGAAACCGGTCGCCGTCCCCGTGAGCCCGCCGACGAGCGTGAACATGCGGACACCGCTCTGCGGCCGGTGCAGCGCGTGCTCGAGGTCGTGACTCGGCATGGGCGAATACGCCGTGATCCTGCGGTGTCCCGCCGCACGCAGCCGCTCGACCGCATCGACCGCACTGTCCAGCGTGTCGAACACGCCGAGCACGCCGCCCGCCTGCGGGCTCATGATGCGCCTCCCGCGGTTGCCTTTTTCCGGCGCAGCGGCGGCGGCAGCACTTCCTTCAGCTCCGCGACCGACACGGCCGGCATGATGCGCAGGAACAGCAGGAACCACATGAAGAACCATGCGAAGCTGCCGGCGAGGATGCCCATCTCGACCCAGCTCGGCATGTAGTTCCGCCACTGCCACGGTTCGTACTCCGTGGCGAGGCTCGTCACGATGATCACGAAGCGCTCGAACCACATCCCGATGTTGATGAAGATCGTGATGACGAAGAGCGCCGGAATGTTGATGCGTACCTTCCGCAGCCACAGCATCTGCGGGATGATGCCGTTGCAGGTGAGCATGATCCAGGTCGCCCACCAGTAGTCGCCGAACAGGCGGTTCCAGAACGCGGTGCGCTCGGGCGCTTCGAAGCTGTACCACGCCATGAAGAACTCGGTGAGGTACGCGAAGAACACGATGTTGGCGGTCAGCAGGATCAGCTTCGACATCGAGTCGAAGTGCCGCTCCGTGAAGTATGACTGGAGGTTGAAGATCTTGCGGATCGGGATCAGGATCGTGAGCACCAGGGCGAGGCCGCTGAAGATGGCGCCGGCCACGAAGTAGGGTGCGAAGATCGTGGTGTGCCAGCCGGGCACGATGGCGACGGCGAAGTCCCAGGACACGACGCTGTGCACGGAGAGCACGAGCGGCGTGGCGAGCGCGGCGAGATAGAGGTACGCGCGTGTGAAGTGGCGCCACTCGTCGTTGGTGTTGCGCCAGCCGAATGCGAGGATCGTGTACAGCTTTTTCCGCCAGGTCACGGTGGTCGCGTCGCGGGCCGCCGCGATGTCCGGGATCATGCCGACGAGGAAGAACGTGGCGGACACCGTGAAGTAGGTGCCGACCGCGAACACGTCCCAGAGCAGCGGCCCGCGGAAGTTGGGCCACAGGAACCGCTGGTTCGGATAGGGCAGCAGATAGTAGAAGACCCAGGGCCGGCCCAGGTGGATGATGGGGAACAGGCCGGCGGTCATCACCGCGAACACGGTCATCGCCTCGGCGGCGCGGTAGATGGACTGGCGCCAGCGCGCACGGAACAGGTACAGGATCGCGCTGATCAGGGTGCCGGAGTGCGCGATGCCGACCCAGAAGACGAACGTCGTGATGTACGCGCCCCAGCCGACGGGGCTCGTGAGGCCGGACATGCCGATGCCGACGACGATCTGCGTGCCCCACGCGAACACGAGCACGCCGAGGATGAGCAGCACGAAGCCGAGCAGTGAGAAGTAGGCCTTGCCCGGCTTGTCCAGCAGCTTGAGGACGTCGCGATTGACTTCCCCGTAGCCCGCGATCTGCGGGTGCGTTTCGGAACGACGTTCGTGCGCCATTCCTCAGTGCGCTCCCGGCGTCGCGGGCTCGTTCGCGTGTTCGCTGACCTTCTTGAGATAGATCACGGCGCTCTGGGTGTTGAGCTGTTCCAGGACGCGATAGCCGCGGCCGGACTCGGCGACCTGTGCGACGCGCGAGTTCGGGTCGCGGATGTTGCCGAACACGAGCGCATCACCGGGACAGGTCTGTGCGCACGCGGGCGTGATCTCGCCATCCCTGACGCCGCGGCCCTCCATCCGTGCGTCGTTCTCTGCCTCACGAATGCGCTGCACGCAGAACGTGCACTTCTCCATCACGCCCTTCTCGCGTACCGTGACGTCCGGATTCAGCTGCCAGTTGAGCGGCTCCGGCCACTCCCAGCTGAACCAGTTGTAGACGCGCACCTTGTACGGGCAGTTGTTCGCGCAGTAGCGCGTGCCGACGCAGCGGTTGTAGACCTGCGCGTTGAGGCCGTCCGGCGTGTGGTAGGTCGCGAAGACCGGACAGACGGACTCGCACGGCGCATTGCCGCAGTGCTGGCACATCATCGGCAGGAAGCGCGTCTGCAGCGTCTCGCCTTCGCCTTCCCAGTACCGCTCGAGGCGGATCCAGTGCTGGATGCGGCCCTGTGCGACCAGCTCCGGCCCGACAATGCCGATGTTGTTCTCCGCATAGCACGCGGTGATGCACGCACTGCAGCCGGTGCACTTCTCGAGGTCGACGACCATGGCCCAGCGCGGGTGCGTTCCCGAGTACTCGCCGTAGTGCGTGTTGGGCGGCGGGTATCCCATGGGCGAAGCATCGACCTCGACCGGTCGGAACCCGCCGCTCTCCTGGAGTTCGGTCACGCGCGCGTCCATCGGGTGCTGGGCAGCGTGCTCGCCCGCTTCGGCCGGCTCGGCCGGCGGCGCCGCAGGCGCAGCGATCGCGGCGATGACGGGCAGCCCGCGCGCGCGATCCGCGGCAGCCGCATCCACGAGCGTCGTCGCCTGCGCGATGTTCCTGCCACGCTGCGACGCGTGCAGGCCGGCCTGCGACGGGCGCCGCCAGCGGCCCACGGGACGCAGCTCCGCCCGTGTCTGCTGCCACACGAGAGAGCCGGACGCCGCCTCCGTCAGCGGCGCGAGCAGCCGGACCGCGTTGACACCGCGGCTCTCCGCGTAGGTGCCGAATTGTTCGTGGCCCTGCCCCAGCTGCACCGCGATCACGTCCGGCCGCATGCCCGGGTGATGCCATACGGGCGCCTGCACGGTGCCCTGTGCAGTTTCGACTTCCGCGAGGTGGCCGTTGTCGAGTCCCATCTCGTGCGCGACATCCGGATGCACCTCGATCCATGAGCCCCATGTGAACTTGCTCATTGGATCGGGCAGCTCCTGGAGCCACGGCCGGTTCGCCATGCGCCCGTCGTAGTACTTGTACGAGGGATAGACGACGAGAACCGGCTGCGCCGGATCGCCGTCGAAGCTCGCGGGTGAGGAGAAATCGATCGTCGCGAGGCCGCCCGCACTGATGGACGGCGCTGCCGGCGGCTGGTCCGCGCCGACGGTGAAGCCGACCTTGAGCGTCTCGCGCCACCACTCCTCGAACGGCGGGCCGGCCGGCCCGACTCCGTTGGGCGTGGCGGCCGGCCAGACGGTCGCGCGCCAGCGGCCGCGCAGCCAGTCGTACCAGGTGGTCGGTTCCGCCGCGTCGCCGCCGGGGCTCTGGAGCGGCGCGTTCGCGCGGCGCGCGACGGACAGCAGGACATCGCCCGTCTGCTTCGTGCTGAACACCGGCATCATCACGGGCTGCACGATCGCGTCGATGCCCGCGCGCGGCCGGGAGTCGTCCCAGCTCTCGAGGAAGTGGTGGTCCGGCAGCAGCAGCTGCGCGCGCGCGCTCGTGTCATCCAGGTACGTCGAGAACGACACGAACAGGCCGAGGCGGCCCAGCGCATCGGTCACCGCCTGCTGCTCCGGCATGCCGTGCACCAGATCCACGCCATTCACGAGCAGGGCAGTGACTTCGCCGCTCGCGATGCGCTGGATCACGCGCTGCACGTCCGCGTACGAGCCGGACGCGCCGGGCTGTTCGGCTGGCAGCGCGATCGTGGTGCCGAAGTTGCCGGCCACGGCGTTCAGCAGCGCGACGGCCGCGGCGACCGCGGAGGCGTTGCGGTGCGTGGATGCGATGCCCGGCCCGACGGCGAGGGAGCGGCCGCCATTCGCGAATCGCGTCGCGATGTCGCGCAGCCGCTCGGCCGTGATGCCTGCGGCCTGCGCGTTCGCCTCGACACTCACGGTGCCGAGCAGCGCCGCGGAGCCGCCCGCGCTGCCGCCGCCGTCCATGACGAGGCGCGCGAGGGCGAGCGCGACGAGGTGCTCCGTGCCCGGCACGATGGCGAGCCACTCGTCGCTGTTCATGTCCGTGAGGGACTGGTGCGGCGTCACGGAGATGAGTGTGCCGCGGCGGCCCTGGTCGTACGCGTGCGACTGAACCCAGCCGTGCATGTAGTCGACCGGCGAGATCCAGGTCTCGAGGAAGTCGGCGCCGAACGTGATGACGACATCCGCGTTCGCGAAGTCGTGCACGGGCAGCGCATCGATGCCGAAGAGCGCGCGGTTCGCGGCGCGGATCGGCTCCAGCGCGAACGGCGTCCAGCGCACGTGCTCGAAGTCCATGGCCGAGCAGAACTGGTCGACGAGCGCGTCCATGGTGCTCGCACCGCCCTGCGTGAGGAACACGCCACGGCCACGGTGCTGCGCCATCTGCTGCGCGAGCTGTGCTTCGGCGGCCTCCCACTCGAGCGGCTGCCACGTCTCGCCGCTGCGTGACAGCGGGCTGGGCACGCGGTCCGGATTGTAGAGGCCGTGCAGCGAGGCCTGGCCACGCGCGCACAGCTTGCCGTGGCTGATCGGCGAGAGCGGATTCCCCTCCGCCTTCACCGCGCGGCCCTCGCGCGTGCGGATATCCATGCCGCAGCCGGCGGGACACTCGCGACACGTGGTCCTGTACCACGTCGCCATCCCGGGCACGATCTCCTCGTGCGGGATGACGTAGGGCAGCAGCTTCTCGGCGCCGGACGGCCCGCTGCAGCCGACAAGGCCGGCGCCGGCGCCCGTGACGCCGATCACCTTCAGGAATTCCCGTCTCTCGATGCCGTCGGCCATCGCGTGCTCCGGATCAGTAGTGGCAGATCGCGCAGTCCGTGCGGACCTCGCGCTGCCGGTGGCAGTCGACGCACCATCCCATCTGCAGGGATGGCCACTGCACGATCTCGGGCATCGTCTCGACGGGGCCGTGGCATTCCTGGCAGGTCAGACCGGCATTCATGTGGCGCATGTGCGGGAAGCGCGCGTGATCCGGAATCTTGTAGATGCGGACCCACGGAATCGGCGTCTGCGTTTCCCAGTACGCGATGAGCTTGGCGAGTTCGAGGCTTTCCTGCAGGAAATTCAGCGTGCCGGCCGGGCCGATGTGACAACCTGCACAGACCTCGACCGCCGGCATGCCCGCATCGACGGAGCGATCCGCCGAGTAATGGCAGTACATGCACGGAATCTGGTCGAGGCCGGCGTGACGATCGTGCGGGAACAGAATCGGTTGCGCGATGACCTTGCTGCTGAAGGCGCCGGTCTGCTGCAGCGTGCGGGCGGCGATGAGGCCGGTGGCGACGGCCACGAGCACGAACGCCGTGGCGATGAACAGACCGCGTACTCTCATGACCGCACGTCGTGGCCGCCGTTGACCGCGTCGGACAGGATGCCTCCGTGAGCGTTCGGGTTCTTCGGGCCGTGCGGGCGGCCAGCATATGGGTCATGCCCGGGTCGCGCAAGGGAACTGCTGGCCGCGCGCAGTGCGGCACGAATGTGCGGCCCCCCTTCGCGGTGCCGCAACCCTTGCGGACCCGCGCTTCACGCGTTCGCGACCATCGCTTCTCAGGTGGGCAATTCGTCGGGATTCAGCGTTGCGGCCTCGACGACCGCGCGCCACAGCAGCTCCTGCTCGTGCGCGGAGAGCGCGGGCGGCATCGCGTTGTCGGCAACGGTGGCACGGATATCGTCGGCGACGCCGACGCGGCCCAGCGACTCGAGATGGCCGGCGAGCATGCGGCGGATCTCCGGCACGCGCGTCGTTTCCGCCATCATGTGCAGGTGCAGCGCCGCGAGTCGGCGCTGTTCTTCGCCCGTCGCGGCTTCGACGTAACCGCCCACTTCGCGACGGGTTTCCTCGATTTCGCCGCGCCCGAGTGCGAGCCATGCGAGCGTGCAGCGTGTGCGCACCGCGCCCGGCGCGACGCGGAGCAGCTTGCGGCACAGGCCGGCCGCCGCGTTGTAGCGGCGCGCGCCGAGGCACGCGTCGATCGCGCGGCCGTAATAGGCGAGGGCGCGAGCACGCTGCCCCGCGCCGAGGCACAGGTCGCCCGCCCGGCTCAGGACATGGGCCGCGGCGCCGGGTCCCGCGTGCTCGGACTCCGCTTCGAGCCGCTGGAGGCTGATCTCCAGATCCTCGGTCATCGCATGGTTCCGGGAGGGTCGCTTCGATGGCGGCCAGGCGCCAACGGCCAATGTTGTCCGACGGCGGACCTTTCTGCAAGTTATGGGCATACACACAGGTCTGCGGCGGCCCGGCGCCACGCTTGCGTGCGATGACCGCCGTCCGCCCGCAGATTCGGATGGATCCAGGCCCGGACCCAAGGAGTCCTTCCATGAAGTTCCAGCGACTTCTGATCGCCGGTGCACTCGTTGCCGCGGGCTGTGCCACCGCGGGGCGCGGCACCGAGCCGGATCCCGACGCACGGCTCGCGCTCGGACTGGCAGCGCTCGAGCGCTACGATTTCGCAGGGGCACAGGAACATTTCGCCTGGCTCCGCGAGCATCATCCCGACCAGCCGGCCGGCCAGCAGGCCCAGCTGCTGCTCGTCGCGATCGAGATCGACCCGGCCAATGCCGGCCGCAGGCTCTCGACGTCCGCGGATGCCGCCAGTGCCCTGCGGCGCTCGGAGACCTTGCCGCCGTACATGCGCTGGGTCAGCTCGACGTTCAGTCGGCTGGCCCACGAGCTGGTCGCGATCGAGGAGCGCGAGGCCCGCGAACGCGAGGCCCTGGGCAAGCCGAACGAACAGCTGCTCTCGCACGCCGCGGAGATCCGCCGCCTCACGCAGGAACGCCACGAGGCGATGGTCCGCGTGGATACGCTCGACGCGAAAATCACGCTCATGGCGAAGGATCTGAAGGAAAAGACGACCGAGCTCGAACGGTTGCGCAAGATCGTGAAGGAATGACGCAGCCGGCCGCCTCCGGCCGGTCCGGATACGAATGACGCTCAGCACGCGCCTGATCCTGACAGTCGCGGGGATCGCGATCCTCCTCGTCTCGCCCAGCATTTATGCCATCGGCAAGCTGGCGGAGCTGAACCGCATCGCCACGGAGCAGCGCATGCAGCATGGCGCGGCCTACCAGGCGCTGGGCGGGCTGCAGACGCGTCTGGCCGAGCTGGACAAGGCGGCACGCAGCTACACGGCACTGGGCGGCGATTCGCAGCGCGTCGCGATGTGGGCGATGGTCGACAGCGCACGCATGCGCCTGGATCATCTCGCGAATGCCGGCTACGCCAGCGCCGCGGAGCGAACGGCGACCCAGTTCGCCACGATCGAGCGGGGCGTCGCGCGCATCGACAGCCTGATGGCGGCGGGCGACAGGCAGGAGGCCGCGTCCGGCCTCGAGGACGTGAAGAACCTCATCGCCGGCAGCTACGACGCCAGCCTCGCCGAGCTGGGTCGCGAAATCGACGAACGCAGCAGTGCGGGCCTCGATGAAGCGCTCGCCATCGCGGAAACCGCGAGGACCACCGCGATCGGCGCCGTCATCCTGTGCGGCGCTCTCGCCCTCGCGCTCGGCCTCTGGACCACACAGACCATGACGCGGCCGATCATCCGCCTCGAAGACTCCGTCGCACGCGTCGCCAGCGGCTCGTTCCGCGTGCCCGACAACCTGCCGCACGACCGCCGCGACGAGATCGGCTCGCTGGCACGGTCGTTCCGCTCGATGACACACCGGCTGGCCGAACTCGACCGCATGAAGGCCGAGTTCATGAGCATTGCGACGCACGAGCTGAAGACGCCGATCAACGTGATCAGCGGGTACGCCGAGCTGATGGAAGAGCGCGTCTACGGCGACGTGAACGACCGGCAGACCGAGGCGCTGCGCGCGATGCGCGACCAGATCCGCAGCCTGGGCCTCCTCGTGAACCAGCTCCTCGACATCAGCCGGCTCGAGGCCGGCGGGCTCCGCCTGCAGATCCTCGACGTCGTCGTATCCGACTTCTTCGGCCGCATCACGCGCTCGTTCGGACCGCTCGCGCAGAAGAAACAGATCGCCTTCGCCGTCGAGCCCGAGCCGAACCTGCCCGCGACGTTTCCCGGAGACGCGGACCGCCTGCGCGATCAGGTGCTCGGCAACCTGATCTCGAATGCGCTCAAGTTCACGCCCGAGGGCGGGGCCGTGACCGTGCGCGCACGCACCGACGGCAGCGACGTCATCATCGAGGTGCAGGACACCGGGCCCGGCATCCCCGCAGACAAACTGCCCTTCATCTTCGACAAGTTCTTCCAGGTCGGCGAACAGGCGCGCAGCCGCGGCGCGGGCCTGGGCCTCGCCATTGCCCACGAGATCGTGGACGCGCACGGCGGCCACATCCGCGCCGTCAGCGAGCCCGGTGCGGGCACGACGTTCACGATCGAGCTCCCGCTCGGCGCCGCGCCGCGGCCGGAAGCCGTCGCCACAACCTGACGCTCACTTGATCCGGCGAGGGTCACGCGTTTAGCTTCGCAGGCCCGCTGACCGATCCTCCGGCGGGCTTTCGTGGCCGCGCCGTCCGCAGGTCCGATGGGGTGTAGCTCAATGGCAGAGCGGCCGGCTGTTAACCGGCAGGTTGCAGGTTCGAGTCCTGCCGCCCCAGTTCCTTCCAATGCTCAGCTGCTCAGCACCTCGGCGACCTTCCTGCGCAGTGAATCCGGACCGAACGGCTTCTCGAGGAAGTTGGGAGTGCTGCCCGGCTCATACTTTTCGAGCACGCCCGCGGTGTAGCCGGACATGAAGAGGACCCTTGCTTCGGGCACGGTTGCGAGCACCTGTCGCGCGAGCTCGGGACCCGTGATGTCGGGCATTACGACATCCGTGAGAAGCAGATCGATACCCTGCGTCTCCCGCTCGAGCAGACGCAGCGCCTCGGCGCCGGTCGCGGCTTCGAGCACGCGATGCCCGCCCTCGCGCAGCGTGCGCATGACAATGGCGCGCACGGCGGGATCATCATCGGCGAGCAGGACGGTGCACGCGGCCTCCGGCAACGGCCCGGCAGTGACACGCTCGGGGCGCGGGCGCGCCGGTCGCGTGCCCGCGTGTGCGGGGAAGTAGACCTTGAACGTCGTCCCGCGGTTCGGTTCGCTATAGAGCGAGATGTAGCCCGCATGCTGCTTGACGATGCCGTACACGGTCGCGAGGCCGAGCCCTGAGCCATTCTCTTTCGTGGTGAAGAAGGGCTCGAACGCGCGCGCCCGCGTCGTCGCGTCCATGCCCGAGCCGGTGTCGCTCGTTGCGAGCAGCACGTAACGGCCGGGACGCAGACCGGTGTGCGCCGCGGCGAAGGACTCATCGAGCACGGTGTTCGCCGTCTCGATCAGCAGCGTGCCGCCCGCGGGCATTGCGTCGCGTGCGTTGACGGCCAGGTTGAGCAGGACCTGCTCGATCTGACCCGCGTCGGCGAGGATGTCGAGCGGCTCGGGCTCGAGTTCGGTCAGGCATTCGATATCCTCACCGATCACGCGTCGCAGCATGCCGTCCATGTCCTTCACGACGACGTTCACGTTGATCGGCTTCAGCTCGACGAGACGCTTGCGGCTGACGAAGAGCAGCCGGCGGGTCAACGCGGTGGCGCGTGCCGCTGCCTTGCGGATCTCATCGACATCATCGCGGAACGTGCTCTCCTGCGGCAGACGCTCGACGAGCAGATCCGCGTGACCGACAATCGCGGTCAGCACGTTGTTGAAGTCGTGCGCAACGCCGCCCGCCAGGCGCCCGATCGCTTCCATCTTCTGTGCCTGGAGCAGCTGGGCTTCGAGTGCGGTCTCCGCGCTGCGGTCGCGCATCAACATCATCCAGCCGGTCGTCTTGCCGTCGTGACGCATGCGCACGAAGAAGACGCGCAGGTCGACGGGCTCGCGGTCCTGACCATCGAGGCGGACGTCGTGGCCCTTGCCGTCCTCCCACTCCGGGACGAGCCGGGACTCGAAGCGCGCGATCGCGCGGCGCGGATCGCCGGACTCGTCGATCCTGCTCGAGATGCGGAGCGCAGCTTCGTTCCAGCGGATGGGCCGGCGTTGCGCGTCGAAGGCGATGATGCCGAGCGGCGCGGCCTCGATGAGCGTCTCGAGCCGATGGATCGCGCGCTCGCGCTGCTCGAGGGCGCGACGCGTCACGAAATAGAGGAACAGCGCCGATGCGGCGACGAACGCGCTGCCCTTCGCGATCTCGATCGCCATCACGTCGCTCGGTGTGCCGCGCAAGCGCGCGAGAACGAAGTCCGTCACCACGATCCACGTCACACCCAGCGCGAAATAAAGCAGGCCCAGCCGCAGCGGCGTGCGTGATGCGCGGGTGGAATCGCGCGTCATGCGCCAGACTCGCAGGGTCCCGGCCTCGGGCGCGTGAGCGACGAGCGCATTCTCATGGAACTGGAACGCCGAGGAGGTTCAGGTTGACGCGTCCGCACACGGACGCGGGACCGCGAAAGGCTGCAGGGGTCGCGGAGCCGCGGGATCCGGCCGACTCCCATTATGGCACGGACTCCGCGCGCCTGGCAACAATGGACCGCCGCCTGGCGGGGCGGGGCTCAGCGGGAAGCGGCGCCGCGCGTGTTCCAGGCCATGACGCTCGCGCGGCCGGCGCGCGCATAGACCTGCGACGGGTACTGGTGACAGTTGGGCGTGACACTGCCCGTCACACAGCCATTGTAGCGCAGCAGCGCACGGTCCACATCGCCGTTCGTCGCACCGAGATAGTGCGCGAAGATGCGAGCGCCGTGGCAGATGTTCGCATCCACGTCGTCCAGGCGAGGCGCGCACGGCTGCCACTCGCCCGCGTGGAACGGCATCACCTGCATCAACCCCTGCGCGCCCGACTGCTCGTTGCTGATCGACGGATCCAGCCACGGATTCTCGACCAGCAGCACCGCCAGCAGCAGCTGCGGCTCGATGCCCGTGCGATTTCCCTCGCGCACCAGGGCCAGCGCGATGCGGCGCACCAGCTCCGGCTCTGCGCGGTACATCGACAGCACACGCTCGATCGGCGCGATCTCCTGCTCCGCGTCCCGCTCGACCGCGGCGAAGAAGTTGTGCAGCCGCTCAGCACGCAGCTGCATCGACCCGAGCGCATCCGGCCCGGACGACGGCTGCCACGTTCCGCCCAGCGCTCCCATCGCGATCAGACTCACCGCGATCGGAAGCGCCATCCACGTGCCCCGCACGGGGGCCTTGCCGGTGTCCGGCCCCGGGCGCGACAACACCGCCCTGGTCAGCCGGAGCAGATATCGGATCCGTTCCATTCGTTCTCGCAATCTGTTCGGAGCGCCGGGTCCCCACCCGAGCCGCCGGCCAACGGAAGCAAGCCGCGTTCCCCATTCCACCCATTGGACCCCCCTCGGAGCGGAATCCGTTGCGGAATCGTGAGATGGGTGTCGCGGCCGGGCTGACACAGACTTCGGCGGTTCTTCGGCGTTTCTTCGGAATCGTCTCCGGATCCGGACGCAGTGGCCGCGCCGCGGCTGTGGGCCCGGCGCGGCGGTCAGCCGGGGGGGAGCAGCAGCTCGCGGAGCGGGCCGCGGCCGTCGTGGGGTTCCCACGGGGCCGGCCAGGGCAACCGTTCGAAATCGGTGATGCGGGTCACGCCGGCAGCGCGCAGCGCGCGCGCGAGCGGCAGTGCAGCGGGTCCGACGCCCTCCAGCGCGGCGCTCTGCAGCACATCGCGGTAGGGAGCGACGAGCGGTACGACGAGCGCTGCGCGCGCGATGGGCGCGATGCGCAGCGTGCGGTGCAGCGGCGAAGCGCGGAACGTGGGGTCGGCATCGTACACGACGGTGTGCGATGTGTCTTGGCTGGCGAAGAGCTGGACATCGGCGCCGCGCAGGCCGGCGAACTCGGCGGTGGCGCGGAACGCGTGGATGGCAGCGGCCTCGTCTGCGGTCACGCGTCCGCGCGGGAGCGAACGCTCGAGCTCGGTGAATGCGTCTGCGACGAGTGCGGCGAACGCGCGCGCGCCGATGGGCGCGTCCTCCGCGAACACGATGTGCGGGGACACGCAGCCCTGCTGGTCGAACATCGCGGTGGCGCGCGCGACGCGGGTTGCGGTCGCGTGCGCCGTGTCGGCATCGCACAGCGCCTCGCCGCCTGCAATACCGAACGAGATGCGTGGGCCGTGCGCGATCACGCGCAACCCGTCCGCCCGCTCGCGGATGGCGGCTTCGGCCTCACGGCCGCCGTAGAAGACGAGCGCATCGGCAGCGCGCATGGCCTCGGCTTCGGGCGCGACGTCGCCGCCGGCCCACCACGTGACGCCAATGCAGGCGCCGATGCGGGCGTCTGCCTGTGTGAGCGCACGCGCGAACAGGGTGGCGAGGACCGGCTGGCCATGCGCGCTCTTCCCGAACGATGCGGCGCCGACGAGCAGTGCCCGCACGAGCGATGTGACATCGACGCCCGGCACGTTGCCGGAGAACACGTGAAACAGCAGGCCCGGGCGCGCGGCGGCCACATCTGTGAGCTCTTCCGTGCATGTCTGGTGCAGCGCGCCGGCGCGCCAGTCCTGCGCCATGCGGTCCAGGATGATCTCGATCATGCGCGTGTGGTATCCGGTGACGGCGGGCAGCAGAGCGAGCGCTTCGCCGTGCAGGGGATCGG
>Ga0302046_10003965_pt1 | contig 13249 bp, 6 predicted proteins | sample RVTome_11_FD_200261 | JGI IMG/M metagenome (GOLD analysis project Ga0302046, IMG submission 200261) | Soil microbial communities from uranium-contaminated site in the Upper Colorado River Basin, Wyoming, United States - RVT147D111 (version 2) ...
GCGCAGGCCCTCGTGGATCACGAAGAGCTTGACGCGGGCGTCGGCCCGGGTCTTCACCAGCTCGTGGGCGAGCGCGGCCCGGTCGGGCGCGGCGGCGACCGCCGTCAGCAGCTCGTCGAGCAGCCGCCGCCGCTCGGCCCAGTCCACCGGCCGCCGGTTGTCGGGATCGACGAGGCTCAGGTCCCACAGCTCGCTGCCTTGATAGAAATCGGGCACGCCGGGCGCGGTGAGCTTCACCAGCGTCTGCCCCAGCGAGTTCAGCGTGCCGAAGTGGGCCACCCGGGCGTGGAACAGCGTGAAGTCCTCGAGGAAGGCGGCCGAGCGGTCGGGGTCGAGGATCGCCTCGGCGAACCTGGCGATCGCCTCGTCGTAGCGCGCGTTGGGGTTGACCCAGGAGGTGTGCACCTTGGCCTCGCGGACCGCCTTCATGAGATACCGGCTCAGGCGCTCGCGGTCCAGCGGCCAGGCGCCGACCAGCGTCTGGTAGATGAAGTACTCGGTGTTGGCGCCCGGCACCGGGGCGCCGTCCACCATCGTGCGGTGCTTGCGGTTGAGCCGCTGCCAGGCGGCCGCCCGCGCCCGCCAGTCGGCCGGGATCTCCGAGAGCACGTTGATGCGCGCCCGCACGTCCTCCCCGCGCTTGGTGTCGTGGGTGGCGGTGGCCGACAGCGCGTGGGGCGAGCGGCGCAGCCGCTCGGCGTTGGCGGCGTGGAACTCGGCCAGCGAGGTGCCGAGGCGGCTGGCGTCGCCGCCCACCTCGTTGAGCGAGACGAGCCGGTTGAACCGGTAGAGCACGGTGTCCTCGTAGCCCTTGGCGGTGATGGGCCCGGTCAGCTGCTGGAAGCGCCGCACGAAGTCCACCCGCTCCTCCCGGTCGGCCTCGGTCGCCCAGTCGGGGAAGCGGAGCGTGAGCACGTCGTGGATCCAGTCGTAGACGGACTCGCTCATGGTGGGTGTGCGCCGCTTGGCGCGCGCCACCGCGCGCGCGATGTACTCGCGGTCCCGGGCGCTGACCAGCGTCGAGGCGCCGACCGTCTGGCTCCGGAGGCCGGGCGCCGCCGCCCCGCCGCCGGGGTCGGCGGACTCGCCGACGTACGTGCGGTAGACCGGGAAGGCGGCGATGATCTCGCGCAGCGCGGTGGTGAGGCTGCCCAGGGTGAAATCGCGGGACGAGCGGTGCTTCTCGGAGATCCGGTTGAGGCGATGGCTGAGCACGTTCAGCTCGGACGCCATCGACGTCTCCATGACGAGGCGCTTGCACTCGTCGACGACCTCCGAGAACGGCGGCCGCACGCCGATGGTGCGCGCGTAGCCCTGTTCCAGGGCCCGGGCCTGGCTGCGGTCGACGAAGATGCCGTTGACGAGGTTGAGGAACTCGTAGCCGGTCGTCCCGGCGGTCGGCCAGCCCTCGGGCAGATGCTCGCCGGGGGCGAGGATCTTCTCGGCGACGACGTAGAAATCGCCGGCGCCGTCCTCGAGCCCGAGCGCGCGGGCGCAGCCCCGTTGCAGGCGCCGGAAGTACTCGGCCGGCGCGTAGAGGCCGTCGGGGTGGTCCACCCGCAGCCCGGTGACGGCGCCCTCGCCGACGAGCCGGAAGACCAGGCGGTGCGTCTCGGCGAAGACCTCGGGCGCCTCCACCCGGATGGCGGCCAGCTCGTTGATGTCGAAGAACCGCCGGTAGTTGATCTCCTCGCCGGCGACGCGCCAGTACGCGAGCCGGTAGGCCTGGTCGGCCAGCAGCGCGTCGAGGAGGTCGAAGCTGCGAGGATCGCCCGGCGTGCCGTTGAAGATCCGGAGGTTGGCCTCGATGAACTCGCGCACGGCCGGCGAGGCGGCCAGGAGCGCGGCCAGGCGCGTGCGCCCGATCTCCACCTCGCGCCGGCGGGCGGCCATCCGGTTGGGGTCGGTGTCGGTGCGGGGGGGAATGGTGGTGAGCCAGCCGATCAGGGACTTCAGCTCCACCAGGTCGGGGTGCTCGGGCCCCAGGCGCGCCTGCAGCTCGGCCAGCCGGTGGCCGAGCACCCGGCCCCACGAGCGCGGCGCCAGCGGCATCACGTGGTCGTAGTAGCGCACGCGGAAGCCGCCGTCCTCGAGCGCGAGCTGCAGCTGGCCGGAGTCGAGCACGGCGCCGTACTGATCCCCGAGGATCGGCAGCAGCACCTTGCCGGCCAGCTCGGCCTTCACCGGCGCCCAGTCGACGTCGAAGTATACGGCCGACGGCGCCGCGGGGCCGTTCTCCAGCACGTCCTGCCAGCGCGCGTTGCGGTTGCCGGCGATGCCCATGTGATTGGGGACGAGGTCGATCAGCAGCCCCATGCCGCGGGCGCGCAGGGCCTTCGCGAGGCGCTGGAAGGCCGCCTCCCCGCCCAGCTCCGCGCGCAGCCGGTTGTGATCGCTCACGTCGTAGCCGTGGCTGGCGGTCGAGGAGGTCTCGAAGAAGGGCGAGGTGTAGCAGTCGCTCACGCCCAGCCGCTCCAGGTAGTCCAGCAGCGCGGCCGCGTCGTCGAAGGTGAGGTGGGGACCGAGCTGCAGCCGGTAGGTCGCCAGCGGCACCCGCATCAGGCCGGCTCCGCGGCGAGGTTGAAGCCGAGCGCCTCGCCGAGCGGGCCGAGGACGGCCCGCGCCTCGGGACGCGCCCGCCAGATCTCGAAGAAGCGGTTCTGGGTGCGCCACAGCCCGAACCGCAAACCGAGCGCGGTGGCGTCCTCGACGAGCCGCCGGGCGTCGGCCGCGCGCTCGGCGGTCGGCTCGGCGGCGAGGGCGTCCAGCGCGCGATCGACCAGGGCCTGCATCCGGGGCTTGGCCGGCGCCAGGTCGAGCGTGAGCCCGAGCGCGCTCGCCTCCGCCATCGTCTCCAGCAGTCGCTCGGGCAACGGGCCCACGCCCTCCACCCGGGCCAGCTCGGCCAGGGTCTGCTGCTCGAGCACGTGGCGGGCGACGATGGCCAGCGCCTCGGGGATGGGGGCGTCGGCCTCGCGCAGGTACCGCACCAGCTTGCGGTTCTCCTCCCAGATCGCCCGGTACGTGGCCTCGTGGCGCTCCAGCACGGAGGCGGTGACCCGGGCCAGCACGCGGCGCCGCTCCTCGAGAAACAGGTGGGGCAGGGCGAACGGCTCGCCCGGGAAGTGCTCGTCGAGGCCGCGCACCATGTCGGCCAGCGAGTAGCGCGCGTAGCGGCGCAGCAGGTCCTCCTTCATGCGGTCGTAGGCGGCCCGGCCCTCCCAGGCGCGCAGCGCGCACGTGAAGTCGTGGCCGCCGAAGTACAGGAGCGCGTACATGGCCTCCCGGCTCTCGCCCGACACCTCCGCCTGCACGCGGACGTGGCCGATGCGCAGCGTGGTGGCGCCGTAGGCCTCGCGCGCCTCGTCCAGACGCTGCACGCCGTAGGCGTAGACGGCGGCGTCGTCGGGGTGCTCCTCGAAGAGGCCGGTGATCGCGTAGTGCGCCACCACCCGGCGCAGGTCGACGACGGCCGGCGCCACCAGGCGGCGATAGACCTCGCCGCCGTCGCCGTAGCCCGCCACGTTGCCGGGCGCCGCCGCCAGCCGCTTCTCGAGCTCCGGCTCGTGATGGCCGGCGCCCAGGTCACGCAGGTACTGCAGCGCCATGGCCGCGTATTTCAGGACCTGGACCGGCTCGATCCCCGAGATCTCGTCGAAGAACCAGCCGCAGGAGGTGTACATGAGCAGCCGGTTGCGCTGCAGCTCGAGCAGGCGCCGGGTCTCCAGCCGGGCGCCCTCGTCGAGCGGCCCCCGGGCGTGCGCGGCCAGGAAGGCCGCGAACGTCTCGGGCCGGCGGTCGAGCACCACCCACACGTAGTCGTCGCGCGCCGCCCACGGGTCGCGCAGGTGGACGGCCGCCCGGGCCTCGTAGAGCGGATCGACGAAGTCGCGCAGCCAGTCGAGCGCCTCGCGCAGCGGCGCCCGCCAGCGCTGGTGCCGGTCGGCCCGGAACCGGCAGCCGCAGTCGGCCCGCCAGCGCTCGACACCGTGGGCGCACGACCACGAGGTGTTCTGGTGGACCTGCGCCTCGTGGGTCGGCGGATGCGCGGCCAGGAAGGCGCCGTAGTTGGTCAGCTCGATCGAGTCGTCCGCCTCCAGGTCGGCGAGGGCGGCGGCCAGGGCCATCTCGCCGAAGCGCGAGTGGTGCCCGTACGACTCGCCGTCGGTCGCGCAGTGCACGAGCTGGGGCCAGTCGCGCGCCTCCGAGAAGGCCGCCCGCAGCCGGGCGGCGAACCGCTCGCCGCTCTCCAGCAGGCGCTCGAAGGCGATGGCGCGGGACACCGGCCCGTCGTAGAAGAAGAGCGCCAGGCTGAGACCCCGTGGGCCCCGCCAGAGATACGGCCGGCTGGGGTCGACGGCGTGGTTGATCTCGTCCCAGGCCCCGCCGGCCAGCGGGCGGATCCGCCACGCCTGGGACGGGGCCAGGATCGTGAACTTCACGCCGGCCTCGGCCAGCACCTCCAGCGTCTCGTCGTCGACGGCCGTCTCCGGCAGCCACAGCCCTTCCGCCTCGCGGCCGAAGCGGAGCCGGAAGTCCTCCAGGCCCCAGCGCACCTGGGTGACCTTGTCCGCCCGCGAGGCCAGCGGCATGATCTGGTGGTTGTAGACCTGGGCCAGCGCGTTGCCGTGGCCGCGCGCGCGCACGCTGGCGCGGTCGGCCTCCACGATGGCCCGCGCCACGCCGGGCGCCCGCCGCTCCAGCCAGGCGAACAGCGTGGGCCCGACGTTGAACGAGATCCGCTCGAAGTTGTCGACGATGTCGAGGATGCGGTTGGCGGCGTCGACGCGGCGGGCGGCGGTGTTCGGCGCGTAGCACTCGGCCGTGATGCGCTCGTTCCAGTCGTGGTAGGGGGCGGCCGAGTCCTGGACCTCGACGGCCTCGAGCCAGGGGTTCTCGCGGGGCGGCTGGTAGAAGTGTCCGTGGATGACGATCGCGCGGCGGGCGGGCACGGCGGCGGACTCTAGAATTCCTCCAGCCCCAGCAGGAACTCGCGGCGCCCGCCCCGCGGGACGACGACGATGCCGGAGGGGTCGACGTAGTGCCGCCGGCGGTCGATCACCGGGTCCACGCCGATCTCGCTGTCGGCCGGGATGATGTTGAAGCGGTCGACGATCACGCGCTTGAGGCGGGCGCCCTTGCCGACCGTGGTGTGGTCCATGACGATGGAATCCTCGATCACCGCCCCCTCGTTCACCCACACCGAGCGGCCCAGGATCGAGTTGCGGATGGTGGCCCGCTTGACCAGCGAGGCCTCGCCGATGTGGGCGTTGTCGACGTCGCCGCCGATGAAGCGGGCGGGGGGGCCGGGATGCTGGCCGGTGCGAATGGGCCACCAGCGGTTGTCGAGGTCGAAGCGCGGCGACTCGCCGAGCAGGTCCATGTGGGCGTCCCAGTAGGTCTGCACGGTGCCGACGTCGCGCCAGTAGCCGCTCTCCTCGTAGGGCTTGACGCCCGGCACCTCGTTGGCCTGGAAGTCGTAGGCGTACACCCGCCCGGTTGGCACCAGCTCGGGGATGATGGAGCGGCCGAAGTCGTGGTCGGTGCTGCGGCGCGCGTCGGCCAGCAGCGCGTCGACCAGCGCCTGGCGCGAGAAGAGATAGTTGCCCATCGACACCAGGGCCCGCTCGGGATCGCCCGGCATGCCCTTGGGGCGGGCCGGCTTCTCCTCGAAGGCGACCACGCGGCCGCTGCGGTCGACCTCCAGCACCCCGAACTGGGTGGCGTCCCGGCGCGGCACCGGCCGGGCGGCCACCGAGACGTCGGCCCCCGACTCCTCGTGGAAGGCCAGCATCTGGTTGACGTCCATCCGGTAGACGTGGTCGGCGCCGAAGATGGCCACGACGTCGGGGTTGAAGTCGTCCACCACGTTGAGGTTCTGCAGCACGGCGTCGGCGGTGCCCCGGTACCAGGCGGGGCCGAAGCGCATCTGGGGCGGCACCACGGTGATGAAGTAGTCGGGCAGGATCCCGGTGGTGCGCCACGACATGCGCAGGTGCTCGATCAGCGACTGCGACTTGTACTGCACGAGGACGTAGAGCGCGGCCATCTCGGAGTTCACGAAGTTGGAGAGCACGAAATCCACGATGCGGTACCGGCCCCCGAACGGCACCGCCGGCTTGGAGCGGTCGCGGGTGAGCGGGTGCAGGCGCTCGCCCTTGCCGCCGGCCATGATCATGCCCAGGATGCGCGAGCGCCGCCGCGGCGCCATTATAGGAGCCGCCAGCCCGGTATGAACCGCAGGTGGCCTGGTCGAGATGCGGGGTGGCTCCGTCCTGCAGTCATGCGCTCACGGGGTTGGTGATTGCGCCCAGGTCGGGTTCAGGTCGGGGAAGACGAAGTTCTCGCGCTCGAGGCGGCGGAGGGTGTCGGCGGCCTCGACGGCCAGCGGCTGGCCCTGGCGGAGCGAGTGGGCCATCTCGCTCAGCCGCTTGAACCCGGCGTAGTGCTCGGCCACCCGCCGCTCGGCGTAGTCGCGGGCGGCGCCGGTGGTGATGAGGAACTGCCAGTCGGAGGCCTGCAGCAGCATGAGCTCGCGCGCGGCCTGGCCGAGCACGCGGGCGAGGGCGGGGTCGCCGCCGTCGCCGAGCTGCAGGTGGTCGACCCACTCGCGCTCGGCCGAGTACACCCGGTCCCACGTCCACTCGGTGTCGCGGTTGAGCCACACGCGATGGTCGCCGCCCTCGCCCCACGAGCCTTCCGGCAGCTGCAGCGGGCCCTGCGGCGGCACGACCGCGAGCGCCTCGGCGAGCGTCATCGGCCGCACGCCGTTGCGCGACATCTCGCGCACGACCTGCTCGAGCCAGAGCGGTCCCTCGAACCACCAGTGGCCGAACAGCTCGGCGTCGTAGGGCGAGCACACCATGCCGCCGCGGCCGGCTCGCGCCTGCTCGATGGTCTCCTTCACCAGGCCCACGAAGTGGCCGGCCTGCAGCCCGACCTTCTCGGCGGCCACCTTGGGGTCGTACACCTGCTTGGTGCCGAGGTCGCCGGAGCTGTCGGTGATCTTCCAGAACCGCAGGCCGCCGGGGAAGTGCTTCTTGTGGAACTCGAGGTAGGCGTACTCGCCGGGGTACCCGCGCTCGCGGCTCCACACCTGGACCGTCGAGCGAGGGTCGCGGATGAAGGCGATGGCCGAGCCGGTGCCGCCGCGCGAGGCGACCCGGTACGGCTCGTAGGGCGAGCGCGGCTCGACGGCCGGCATCGGCGAGGTGGCCTCGCCGACCTCGCCCCGCAGGCCGATGAAATCGCGGTAGAGGAACACCGGCTCGCCGGCGGCGACCAGGTGCGAGTCGGCCACGAAGTACTCGAGGCCGTGGGCGGCCAGCAGCTCCTCGATGCCCGGCCGCATCCGGCGCTCGCGCCCGCGCTCGGGCCCCGCCGGCGCGGTCCACTCGTAGCGCGGCCGGTAGGCGCACTCGGGCAGCCAGATGCCGCGGGGGCGCCGGCCGAAGTGGCGCGTGTGGGTCTCGACGGCGGCGCGCAGCTGCAGGTGGATGGACTCGTCGCGCGAGAGCAGCGGCAGGTACCCATGGGTCGCCGCGCACGTGATGAGCTCCAGATGGCCGCCGCGCTGCAGCTCGGCGAACGTGCCGGGGATGTCACCGCCGATGCGGCGGTGCAGCTCCCACATCCGCTCGTAGAACTCCTCCCAGAAGTCCGCCAGATCGACGATCGCCTGCTGGCCTTCCTTCTTGAAATGCTCCCGGCTCTCCTGGCACGCCCGCCGCACGTTCTCGTAGTAGAAGGACAGCTCCTTCTGGAACTCCGGCGAGGCGAGCTGCTCGGTGAGCACCGGCGAGATGTTGATCGTCCACTTCGGCGACAGGCCCTCGGCCACCAGGCGGTGCGCCGTCTCGAGCAGCGGGAGGTAGCATTCGAACGTGGCCTCGTTCAACCAGTCGCTGCCGTGGGGCCAGCGGCCGTGATTGACCACCATCGGAAGATGGGTGTGGAGGACCAGTGAGAACGGGTAGCTCATCCGTGGATACCTTTCGCCTTGGGCCGGGCCCTGCCGCCGGGGCGACCAAGGGCCATTGGACCGTATGAAGTCCCTCGGCGCAAGCCTTCATCTCGGCGCCATCCTTCACGAGACCGGCACGACGTTCCGGGTGTGGGCGCCCCGCTGCCGATCGGTGGACGTCGCCATCGAGGGCCGCCGCCCCGAGCCCCTCATGCCGCGCGAGGACGGCCTGTTCGAGCGCACGGTGGGGGGCCTCGGCGCCGGCAGCCGCTACCAGTACCGCCTGGACGGCGAGCGCTACCGGCCGGACCCGGTCTCACGCTTCCAGCCCGAGGGGGTCCACGGGCCCTCGGTGGTGGTCGACTCCGCCCGCTTCCCGTGGACCGACCAGGGATTCCGCGGCCACGCGCTGGCCGACCTGGTCATCTACGAGCTGCACGTCGGCGCCTTCACGGCCGCCGGCACGTTCGAGGCCGTCATCCCGCACCTGCGCAGCCTGGTCGACCTCGGCGTGACCGCCATCGAGCTGATGCCGGTGGCCGAGTTCCCCGGCTCGCGCAACTGGGGCTACGACGGCGTCCATCTCTATGCCCCGCAGTCGACCTACGGCGGCCCCCGCGGCCTGCGCCGGCTGGTCGACGCCGCCCACGGGCACGGCCTCAGCGTCCTGCTCGACGTCGTCTACAACCACCTGGGCCCCGAGGGCAACTACCTGGCCGAGTACGGCCCGTACTTCACCGACCGCTACAAGACGCCCTGGGGCAGCGCGATCGACTTCGACGGCCCCGACAGCGAGGGCGTGCGGCGCCACGTCGTCGACAACGCCCGGTACTGGGTGCGCGAGTTCCACCTGGACGGCCTCCGCCTGGACGCCATCCACTCGATCTTCGACGCCAGCCCCGTCCACGTCCTCACCGAGGTGGCCGAGGGGGCCCGCGAGGAGGCGCGGCTGCTCGATCGGCCCGTCCACGTCATGGCCGAGTCGCACGACAACGACCGCAAGATCGTGCTGCCGGCGGCCGAGGGCGGGCTGGGCCTGGACGCGGTCTGGTCCGACGACTTCCACCACGCCGTCCACAGCCGGCTCACCGGCGAGCGGGGCGGCTACTACGTCGATTTCGCGCAGGGCCGCGGCCTGGCCCGCGCCATCGCCGAGGGCTTCGCCTACCAGGGGGAGCCCTCCGAGTACTTCGGCCGGCCACGGGGCACGCCGAGCGCCGACCTCGGCGGCGAGCGCTTCGTCATCGCGCTCCAGAACCACGACCAGGTCGGCAACCGCGCGGTGGGCGATCGGCTGTCGACGATCGTGCCGTTCGCCGCGGCGAAGATGGCGGCCGCCCTGCTGTTCGCCGCCCCGGCCCTGCCCCTGCTGTTCATGGGCGAGGAGTACGGCGAGACCTCCCCCTTCCAGTTCTTCACCTCGTTCCTGGACCCCGCCCTGGTCGAGGCCGTGCGCCGGGGCCGCGCCGCCGAGTTCGCCCGCTTCGGCTGGGGGGGCAAGATCCCCGATCCCTCCGAGCCGGCCACCTTCCTGCGCTCGCGCCTGAGCCATCCGCTGGCGGGCGCGCCCCGCCACCGCGAGCTGCGCGAGTACTACCGCCAGTGGCTCGCCCTGCGGCGCAGCCATCCCGCGCTCGGCGCCCACGGCAAGGAGCGGGCGCGGTGCGAGACCGACGCGACCGGCAGCGTCCTCACGCTCGACCGCCCGGGGCCGGATGGCGGCGGCGTGCGGCTCGTCGCCAACCTCACCGCGGCGCCGCAGCCGCTGGCGCCCCCGGCCGGCGGGCGCGTGCTGCTCGACAGCGAGGACAAGCGCTTCGCCGGCGCCGCGCCCTCGCGGCCGCTGGCGCCGTACCAGGCCATCCTCTACGAGATGGGGCGCTAGCAGGCCGCCGGTGCTGCCGGCCGACGAGGTCTCGGCGCGGCTCGCTGCGATCGTGCAGTCGTCCGACGACGCCATCGTGGGCAAGACGCTGGAGGGTGTCGTCACGTCGTGGAATCCGGCGGCGGAGCGGATGTTCGGGTGGGCGGCGGCGGAGGCGGTGGGGCGGCACATCACGCTGATCATCCCCGAGGAGCGCCGGGCGGAGGAGGACGACGTGCTGGCGCGCATCGTTCGCGGCGAGATCGTCGACCACTTCGAGACCGTCCGCGTCACCAAGACGGGGCAGCCGCTGGACGTCTCGCTCACCATCTCGCCGATCAGGGACGGGAGCGGGCGCATCATCGGCGCCTCGAAGATCGCCCGCGACATCACCGAGCGCAAGCGCGCGGAGACCGAACGGGCCATGCTCCTGGCCCGGGAGCAGGCGGCGCGGAACGAGGCCGAGGCGGCCAGCCGCAGCAAGGACGAGTTCCTGGCGGTGCTCTCCCACGAGCTGCGGACGCCGCTCAACGCCATCTACGGCTGGACCCGCATGCTCAGCGACGCCCCGCTCGACCCGGCCATGACGGCCCGGGCGCTCCAGGCGATCCGGCGCAACGCCGACTCCCTGGTGAAGCTGGTGGAGGACCTGCTCGACGTCTCGCGGATCATCACCGGCAACCTCCGGCTCGAGGTCCGCCGGGTGGGTCTTCGCGCCGTGATCGAGGCGGCCCTGGACACCGTGAGCCCGGCGGCCGCCGCCAAGGGCGTGCGGCTGGAGACCGTGCTGGACGAGGGCGCCGGGCCGATCATGGGCTCGCCGGAGCGGCTGCAGCAGATCGTCTGGAACCTACTCGTCAACGCGGTGAAGTTCACGCCGCGCGGCGGCCGCGTGCAGGTGCACCTGCACCGGGTGAACTCTCACGTGCAGGTCGTGGTCAGCGACACCGGGCAGGGCATCGAGCCGGATCTTCTGCCCTTCGTCTTCGAGCGCTTCCGCCAGGGCGACAGCAGCAGCACGCGGCCCCACGCGGGGCTGGGGATCGGGCTGGCGCTGGTCCGCCACCTCGTCGAGCTGCACGGCGGCAGCGTCAGCGCCGAGAGCCCGGGGCCGGGGAAGGGCGCCACCTTCACGGTGAAGCTGCCGGTCGCCATGGTCATGGCCTCGCCGCCGCCGGCCGAGCGTGCCGCGACGCTCCCGCTGGAGCCGGCGCCGGCTTCGCCGCCGCCACCGGCCGTGCCGCCCTCGCTGCGGGGCGTGGGCGTGCTGCTGGTGGACGACGACCTCGACGGCCTGGACCTGGCGAGCGTGATCCTGACCAGCTGCGGGGCCGACGTGCGGGCGTGCTCGACGCCGCTGGCCGCGCTGGAGGCGGTCGCCGGCTGGACGCCGGACGTCGCCGTGCTGGACATCGAGATGCCGGGCGAGGACGGCTTCGGCGTGCTGCGACGCCTGCGGGCGGTGGCCGCCGAGCGGGGCGTGCGCATCCCGGCGCTGGCGCTCACGGCCTACGGCCGCCCCGCCGATCGCAAGCGGGCGCTGGCGGCCGGATTCAACCTGCATCTCGCCAAGCCCGTCGACCCGGCCGAGCTGGCGCTGGCCGTCGCCAGCCTCGCCGGCCGCACCGGCTGACACGCGCGCCGCTCCGTTGCGGAGGCGGCGGGCGGGGTGGTAGCGTCCTGCCGTGCCCGCCCGCCGGCCCGTCGATCCGATCGATCACATCCTGGCGCTCGACCCCGGGCGGCGTGGCATCGCGGCGTTCTTCCAGCCGGGCGGCGCGCTCGCCGCCGCGCGGGCCCTCGCCCGCGCGCGCCGCGTGCTGATGGTCACCGGGTTCGTCGTCGCCGACGGCATGCCCGAGACCGACGGGCCGCCCGGCGCGGCGGTGCTGGGGCGCGCGCTGCGGCGGCTCGGGTCGCGCGTCCGCTACACGAGCGACCCCGTCGTGCTGCCCGCGCTGGAGGCGTCGCTGAAGGCGCTCGGCGAGCCGCCCGACGTCTTCGCGTATCCCGAGGGCGCCGGGGCCGCGGCCGAGGTGCTCGCGCGCGAGCGGCCGACGCACCTGGTGGCCATCGAGCGGCCGGGGCGCGGGCGCAACGGTGACTACCTGAACGCCCGCGGCGTCTCGGTGGCGGCGTGGAACCGTCCGCTGGACGAGATGTTCCTGCCCGCCGGGCGCCGGCGCCGGCCGGTGACCATCGGCGTCGGCGACGGCGGCAACGAGATCGGCATGGGGCGTGCGCGGGCACGGCTGGCGCGCCAGGGCGCGCTCATGGCGCGGATCGCCTCGGTCATCCCCGCCGACCACCTGGTCGTCGCCGGCGTCTCCAACTGGGGCGCCTACGGCATCGTGGCCCAGCTCGGCCGCCTCACCGGGCAGCGCCTGCTGCACGCGCCGGCCGACGAGCGGCGGCTGATCGACGCCTGCGTCGCCGCCGGCGCCGCCGACGGCCTCACCCGCCGCCGCGAGCCCACCGTCGACGCGCTCGACGCCGACACCCACGCGGCCGTCGTCGCGCTGCTCGGGTTATCATGGGGCGACCTGTCCAGGCGAGGAGAGCGCCCATGAGCATCCTTGACGACTACCGCGCGAGACATCCCCGGGCCGCCGCGCTCGCCGAGCGCGCGTGCCGGGCGATCCCGGGCGGCATCACCCACGACATCCGCCACCTGACCCCGTTCCCCGTCTACGTCGAGCGCGCGGCCGGCAGCCACAAGTGGGACGTCGACGGCCACGAGTACGTCGACTACTGGATGGGCCACGGCGCACTGTTCCTCGGCCACTGCCACCCGGCCGTCGTGCGGGCCGTGCAGGAGCAGATGGCGCGCGGCACCCACCTGGGCGCCTGCCACGAGCTGGAGGTGCGCTGGGCCGAGCTGGTCAACCAGCTCATCCCCTGCGGGGAGCTGACCCGCTTCACGATGTCCGGCACCGAGGCGACCCACCTGGCCATGCGCGTCGCCCGCGCCTACACCGGCCGCCCGAAGATCCTGAAGCTGGCCGGCCACTTCCACGGCTGGCACGACGGCGCCGTCGCCGCCGTGAGCCCGCCCTACGACGTGCCGTGGTCGGCCGGTGTGCCCAGCGCGATGATCGACCAGGTGGTGACCGTCCCCGCCAACGACATCAAGGCGGCGGAGATCGCGCTGGGCCGCGGCGACATCGCCGCCGTCATCCTGGAGCCGGCCGGCGGCGGCTCCGGCACCATCCCCACGATCCCGGGCTACCTCCAGGAGCTGCGCGCCCTCACCACGCGCGACAACGTCGTGCTCATCTTCGACGAGGTCATCACCGGCTTCCGCTACGCGCCGGGCGGCGCCCAGCAGTACTTCAACGTCACGCCGGACCTCACCACGCTGGCCAAGATCGTGGCCGGCGGCCTGCCGGGGGGCGCCCTCACCGGCCGGCGCGAGATCATGT
>Ga0302046_10003966_pt1 | contig 13248 bp, 9 predicted proteins | sample RVTome_11_FD_200261 | JGI IMG/M metagenome (GOLD analysis project Ga0302046, IMG submission 200261) | Soil microbial communities from uranium-contaminated site in the Upper Colorado River Basin, Wyoming, United States - RVT147D111 (version 2) ...
CGCCTTGGAGTGATTGAGATAGACGTAATCCAGGCGATACATGGGCTGGACTTCCAACTCGACGCCCGGAAGGGCTTTTACCGCCGACGCCTGATTGAAGGGCACCGTGCTGATCACATCGAAGTCACCATTGATGAGTCCCAGCACCCGTGCGTTGCTCTCCGGCACATACCGCATTTCGATCTTGTCCAGATAAGGCAGCGGCCGTCCGTCGGCGTCCTTGCCCCAGTAATGCTCGTTGCGGGACAGGGTAAGGTGGGAGCCCCGCTTGTACTCGTCGACCTTGAATGCGCCGCTGCATACGGGCGAAATCCCGAACTTTTCGGGATCGGCCTCATACGTTGCTTTATGGACCACGGAAGCCGCAAAGATCGATACTGACGAAATCAGCGGCGAATAGGGTTCCTTCAAGGTAAAGCGCACGTGCTTGTCGTCGACCGCCTCGATCGACGCGACCGGTCCGAAGAGAAATCCGTAAGTGCCGTCCGGCCTTGCGGCCGTCTGGTAGGAGAAGACCACGTCCTCGACAGTGACCGGCTCGCCGTTGCTGAACTTGGCATCGCGCAACTTGAAGGTATAGACGAGTTCGTCCTCCGAGATGCTCCAGGACTCGGCGAGCCCCGGCGCAACGCCTTCGCCGGTCGCATCGGCCTCCACCAGGGTGTCGCAGACCTGCTCGATTGCCCAGATCGAGCCATTGTCCGCAGGGATAAAGGGATCCATGGTGAGCGGTTCATCCGGCCGCGCGAACACCAAGGTTCCGCCGGTCTTGACCTCGGCCGCCTTGGCGGTAGCCGCGGGCCCCGGCAGGCCCGGCGCTACCGCCAGCGCCACCCCCAAAGACACCACCACTCCGGCATATATTAATCGGCGCCGGACCCGGTCAATATTTCTACTTGTCATGGAATGCCTCCCTGTTTCTTTGCACCCCTCGTGTTCAAGCGTTCAGGTTATCGATGGTTCGCTTGAACGAGCGGTTGACTGCCGAGAGCCCGTTGGTCCCGGTTGGTCGCGGTACAAGTAGAGCCCTTGTCCCGATGCGCGATTTTATCTTATCGGCCAGGTTCTGTGTACCTTAACTGTCGCAGCGCGCTGCGCCCCCGCCGGTCAGGGCCGGCGGACGCGGCGGTGGCCAGGTGGACTCCCATTCGGGGGCGAGCTACAAGTTATCCTGCTCCATGACGGTGGACCCGAGGGAGGAGCGCCATGTGTGATTCTTTCGTCGCGCTGGGAAACAGCACGGCCAGCGGCTCGGTCCTGCTGGCAAAGAGCGCCGACACCTCGGTCAACGAGGCCCAGCACCTGGTTCGCCAGCCGCGCCGCGAGTATCGCGAGGGCGCGTTCGTGCGGATTACGCATTTGAACATCCCCCAGGCCCGCGTTACCTACGAAACGATCCTCGGCAAGTCGTTCTGGGCCTGGGGCACTGAAGTCGCCTGCAACGAGCATGGGGTCGCCGCCGGCAACGAGGGAGCCTTCAGCAATCAGGACGAGGAGGACAAAGAGGGGGTTACCGTTATCGACTTGCTGCGTCTGGCTGTCGAGCGGGCGTCTACGGCACGCGAGGCCGTGGACGTCATCGCCCATCACGTCGAAACCTACGGGCAGAGCGGTAACAGCCAGTTCTATGGCCACTTCTTCTGCGACACCGGCATCCTGGTGAGCGACCGCGCCGAAGCCTATGTCGTCAATTGCGCAGGGCGGCACTGGGCAGCGCGCAAGGTGGGCGACGTTATGGCAATCTCCAACCGCTATCAGATCACGGACGATTGGGATCTCTCGTCGCTTCCATTCGACAATGGCGCGAAGCCGGATTTCCGCGCCACCTTCGCCGACGAGAAGGCCGAGGAGGAAGTGGCGGCCTCGCGACGTGAATCCCGGGCGCAGTCGCTGCTGGAGGCCCGTCGGGGAGCGATCACGGTGAAGGACATGGCCGATATACTCCGCGACGTGGGCGAGGACCCGGAATCCTACAACATTCCGGACGACGAGCGGCCGACACGCATATGCATGCACGCCGGCCCGCACGAATCGCGTTTCTGGCATGCAACAAACGCGATGATCTCGGACGCCGGTGTGGATGGGGTGACGGTTTGGATGACCGGAACCTCAGCGACCGACCTTTCCATCTTCAAGCCGCTGTTCTTTGGCGTGGCGATGCCGGATCTCGGCCCCATGCCTCTCGGGACTTACGCGGCGGGCACGCTCTGGTGGAAGCACGAGCGTCTGCACCGCAGGGCGATCGCCGACTATGCCGCGCTCAAGCCCGAGATCCGCGCCGATTTCGATCCCCTCGAGCAGGAGTTTTTCGGCGAGGCGCCATCGGTCGTGAAGGCCGCGACCAATGTGAAGACCGACTTCGCTGTCGACTGCTGGCGCCGGGCCGAGGCGGTCACGGACCGTTGGATAGAGAAGCTGGAGAGGCAGAATTTTTTCATCGAGCACGGGCCCTTTCGCGAGATGTGGGACCGGCTGAACAGAGAGGCCTCGTTTCCGATCTAGGAGGGTGGCCAGCCGAACCGTCTGCGGCGGCGCGTCTTTTCCGTTTGGCCCTTTGATCAAAGCAAGCCTGCTCAAAGCGAGGAGGCGACAGGGAGTCGGACGGTACCGGCCTCACACAGCGGCTCGGCTTAGTCTCCCTATCAGGCACGACGTCACGGACTCACGGGCAAAAGACACCCCGTGGGGACGAACGGCTCAACCGGGCATCGGGAGCTTGGGCGGCGGAATGGTGGTGCAGGGAGTCTCGAGCGAACCCGTCTCTGCTGATTTCCCTGATCTGCACGGAAAATACAGGGAATATTCGCGAATCAGGCCGGATTCGGCCCTCTCGGCCCCTTGTAAGCTGCTGAATTGAGTGCTGTTTTCTAGCAAATTCCCTACGCGACGGATCAGGGAACTGAAACGCCGGATCAGGGAAAGAACAGGGAACTCCTGACCTCACGCGCCCCAAGCCCCTGAACGCGCCGCGTTGGCTTGTTCCGCCCGTGGCTAAGGTCGCCACAAGCTAATCTGGTGGCGAAGGAGAAATAGGGGGCCCCCTGACCTCGCCTCTCTATGCCAACCCGTGCCCTGCCGTGACGGCCGGGCGGCATCAAGTTATGGTGACATGCCCAGGGCCCGGCCGGCCACGTCGGAGGTTCTGCGCCGGCAGACGGATGCTGTGGGGAAGAAGGAACCGGCCAAATGGCGCCCGCAGAGGTCGAAGCTTTAAGCGGCATGATGACCCCGGCGCTGCTCCGTCGCATGGCCGGGGCGCGCTCTTTCGCCCGCGGCGAGGCTTACTTCGCGGCGGGTGCAGTGCGCTCGCTGCGGGCCTATGACGGCGGCGTCAGGGCCGTGGTCCAGGGAACCCGCCGCTACCGGGTGCACCTTTGGGCGGAGGACGGCGAACTCGGCTACGATTGCTCCTGCCCGGTCGGGCACGAAGGCGAGTTCTGCAAGCACTGCGTGGCGGTGGTCCTGGCCTGGCACGCGGGTGGGCAGAGACCCGGACCGGGTGCCTGCGAAGAAGACGGATCCGTGTTCGGGGAGGCGGATCTCCGCGCCTACCTGTTGGGGCTGGACACGGAGGAGCTTGTGTCCCTGCTCCTCGAGCAGGCGGATGAGGACGAGCGCCTCCACAGGCGCTTGGCGCTCCAAGCCGCCCGGGCAACGTCGGCAACGGCCCCTACATCGGCTTGGAAGGACGCCCTCGCCGAGGCCCTGGGGACCGATGACTTCGTCGATTACCGGGAGGCCTGCGACTATGCCTGCGGTATCGAGGAGGTGATCGAGACCCTCGAGGATTACCTGCGGGACGGTGAGTCGGGGAAGGTCATCGGCCTCGCCGAACACGGTATAGCCGAGCTCGAGCGAAGCCTGGAGCATGTCGACGATTCGGACGGCTGGTTGGGCGGTCTCATCGGCCGTCTGCAGGCGCTGCACCTCGAGGCCTGCCGGCAGGCCCGGCCCGAGCCCGTGGAGCTGGCAGAGCGTCTCTTCGAGGCGGAGATGGACTCGTCCTTCAACGCCTTCCACCGGGCGGCCCTCGTCTACGCGGACGTTCTGGGCGAAGCAGGGATTGCGGCTTATCGCCGGCTGGCCGAGGCGGACTGGGCGAAGGTTCCGGCGTTGGGCCCGGGCGAGGACGACCCGAACCGCTACGGTCAGCGCTATCGGATCACATCCATCATGGAGGCGCTGGCCCAGGAGGACGGCGATCTCGAGGCCCTGGTTGCGGTGAAATCCCGCGATCTTTCCATGCCCCACGGTTTTCTGGAGATCGCCAAGCTCTATCAAGACGCTGGAGATCCCGACCTGGCACTCGACTGGGCGGAACGGGGCTGGCAGGCGTTCCCGGACAGGCGCCGGGACGAGCGCCTGCGGGCCTTCATCGCGGATGCCTACCAGGAGCGGGGCCGCCGCGACGAGGCGATGGCGCTCATCTGGGAGGCCTTCGTGGAATACCCTAGCCTAGAAAGGTACCGGCAGCTGGAACGCCATGGGCGGCGCGCCAACGAGTGGTCCGATTGGCGGGACAAGGCCCTGGCCCTGATCCGAAAGCGCATCGCGGAAAAGACGGCGCAACTGACCGATCGACCGGTCTGGACGCGCAGCCGGCTTCAGGACCAGTCCGTGCTGGTCGAGATCTTCCTCTACGAAGGCGATGGGGAGGCCGCCTGGCGCGAAGCTCAAGCGGGCGGGTGCTCCGAGGGCCTGCGGCTCGAGCTCGCCAAACGGCGGGAAAAAACTCATCCGGGGGATGCCGTCGGTATTTACAAGGTTCATGTCGCCAGACTGCTCCGCAACACAGGTCAGCGAGTCTATGTTGAAGCGCTCGGCATCCTGGAGAAAATCCGCGCGATCCAAGCGCGTTGCGGGCAGGAAGCCGCGTTCAGACCTTCGTGGGCGAACTGCGGGTCACCCAGCGGCGCAAGCGCAACCTGATGAAGATGCTCGACGCAAAGGGCTGGTGAACCCGTGATCGACTCCGCGTACATAGGCCTTAAGGCACCGGAGACTCGGAATGGTCCGGAGTGAGCAAGACTGGGACGAGATCAATTTCGAAGACCGGCGGCTGCGGGAGGGCGAACATGCCCTCTCGCCCACCGGCATCGCCGAGCAGAACGACAGCCTGCTTCGGAGGTATCGGGAGTTCCGACGGGCCGCCGACGCCGTGGTGGCGGCTTGGCGGACCCGCCCCGAGGTCGTGGCGGTGGCGCTGCTGGGATCGCTGGCCGTGGCACCTTGGAAGGAGGTGCCGCGCTTCGCCCCCTATCGCCGGGCGCGCATCGCCCTATGGCACGAGTGCAAGGACGTCGATTTGGCGGTGTGGCTCGTGGATCTGCGAGATCTCGATGGCTTGCGCCGGGCCAAGGACCGCGCCTTGCGTGCGTTGCAGGCGGCAAGCGGCATCGGTGTCGCGTCCCATCAGGTGGACGTGTTCGTCCTCGAGCCCGGCACGGACCGCTATCTGGGGCGGCTCTGCCGGTTCAACCGCTGCCCCAAGGGCAAGATCGAGTGCCTCGTGCCAGGCTGCGGCGCCACAAGATTCTTACAGCAGCATCGGGACTTCCGATGGTGGTCGGAGTCCCTGGCGGTAGACCGCGTCCTACACTTGTTCGACCGCACGACCGGCCGGCTCGCCCGCGCTGCCGAGCTGCCGCTGCCGACTAGCGAGGAAGAGGCCGCCGATAGGGCACACTCATGACTGGTATACCGTGAGGACACTTCGGCCGGAGACGCAAAACCGAATATCGGCGGAACCGTATTGGCCACACCTGGGGCGATGCTGGTCCAGGCGTTTCATCCTTGAAAATTAGCAGATTCTAAATGGCGTGTTTCGGCCAAGAACGGCCGTTCACTGGAGCCTCCCGCTAGGTCCGCTTGCGGATTAGAAAGCGGCCGTTCGTACAACGCTCCTCAAACCGCCGGTTTTGACCCTGTCCGGTCATTCCAGAAGTGCAGCTTGTAGCTGGTATTGTGCGTGGCATGCATTGCGACTTCGAGGCTATGGCGTATTCGCAGCCCACGGGGACAGGTGTTTTGCGTTGGGATTCAGTATCGTCCAGCCTGTCGAACGCCTCTCTTTTGCGATGCAATTGTGAACGAAGGCATCAAGGGGAACAGCGATGAAGTTTCTTGAGCCGTACTCTGCCCATCTTCTCAGCATCCTGCGCATTATGTCAGGTCTGCTTTTTCTGCAACACGGCACAACAAAATATCTCAATTTTCCGGTTTCATCCTTCAGCAAAGCCTCGACTTTCACGATGAGCGGTGTATCCAGCCTAAGGCGTCTGAGAAACAACAGCGATTCGATTCACCCGACGGGTTCCGCATCTGACGCACCCTTTGCCTGGGCTAAGCCTACGATTTTTATAACACAATCGGGAGAAAACGGCTGAGTTAGATCGGCTATCTGGGAAATGTCAGGTTCATGCTGGGGCTATTGGCCAGGAGCTCGCGCGTATAGTCCGCCTTCGGCGAGACGAAAACCGACTCAACTGAAGCGCTTTCGACGATGCGTCCCACGCTCATGACTGCAACCCGGTGCGCTATGGTGCGGATCAATGCCAGGTTGTGGGTAATGAACAACAGGCCCAGGTTCATGCTGCGCTGCAACTCCACCAGCAACTCGACAAGGGCGGCCTGCACCGACACGTCGAGCGCAGATGTGACCTCGTCGCACACCAGGACCTGCGGCTCCGCCGCGAGCGCCCGCGCGAGGGCCACGCGCTGGCGCTCGCCACCGCTAAGCTGGTCCGGGTAGCGATCGATCAGGCCTGAGCTCAATGCCACCCGCTCTAGATGTGCAAGCACGTGTTCCCGCGCTTCGCGGCCTCCGAGGTCGAAGAACACATACAGCGGACGCGCAACGATCTGGCCGACGGTGCGGCGCGGGTTGAGTGAGGCGTAAGGGCTCTGGAACACATACTGAATCGCTCGGCGCACCGCACGCGGCCGCCGCCGGGCCTGAGGTTCCAGCGCCTCGCCCGCGAGCATCAGCTCCCCCGAGAACGTCGGGTGCAACCCCGCGACGCAACGCGCCAGCGTGGTCTTGCCGCTGCCGGACTCGCCGGCCACTGCCATGCATTCCCCCGCGTCCAGCGCTATGCTCACATTGTGAAGCACGGGATGGCGACCGTACCAGGCACAGAGGTCGCGAACGACGAGCAACGAGCTGGTCGGGGCCGGCGATTGCTTGCTCGCGGTGCTCCCTGCGCTCCCTGCGCTCTCCAGGAGCGCGCTGCCTTCCGCCCGCACACGTGTGTGATGCCAGCAGCGCACCGAGTGGTGTGCGCCCACGGGTTCGACGGATGGGAAGCGCACGCGACACTCGCCGGTGGCGTAAGCGCAGCGTGGCGCGAAGGTGCACCCCGACGGGCGCTGTGTGGGCGACGGTGCATGGCCAGGGATACCGACGAGGTTGCGCCGCCTGCGCACGTCGGGAATCGCGGCGATCAGCCGGCGCGTATAGGGATGGGCAGGGTCACGGAAGAGAACCCCGGTCGGTCCCGACTCCACGATGCGGCCCGCGTACATGACCAGCATGCGGTCGGCCAGCGACGCCACGACCGCGAGATCGTGGCTCACGTACAGCGCAGCGACGCCGTAGTGGCGGCACAGGGTTCGAACGGTCTCCAGCACGTGGGCCTGGGTGGTGACGTCAAGACCGGTGGTCGGCTCGTCGAGCACGATCACGGCTGGCCGGCAGGCGAACGCCATGGCGAGCACCACCCGTTGCTGCTGGCCGCCGGAGAGCTGATGCGTGTAACGTTGCAGGAAGGACGCCTGTGCGGGCAGCTTGACTTCCTCGAGCATCTCGAACACGCGTCTGCGGCGCTGAGTGTCGTCGAGGTCCGGCTGGTGGACCGCGAGCATCTCCTTGAGCTGCAGGCCGACGCGAAGGGCCGGATTGAGAGCGGCTGAGGGGTCTTGCGGAATGTAGGCCACGGTATGACCCCGTGCCGCATTCAGCGCGACCGCGTCCAGCTCGAGCACGTCGCGGCCGGCAATGGTGACGCGGCCCGCCTCGATCTCGCTGCCGCGCCGGCAAAATCCCAGCAAGGCAAGACCGATCGTGGTCTTGCCGGAGCCGGATTCGCCCACGAGCCCCAAGACCTCGGCCTGCTCGATCTGGAAGTCGATCTCGTCGACGATGTCGAAGGGCGAGCCGGTGAGGCCGATGCGCAACCCGGCTACCTCCACGGCTGGCACGCTCACGCGGCGCTGCTCCGCCCGATGCCGATGGCGGCGCGCGCAATCCCATCGGTGATCAGATTGGTCCCGACGGTCAGGAGGCCAACGGCGATCACGGGTAGCGCCACAGGCCAAGGTTGGATGGTGAGGCCGACCCGGTTCTCATTGATCATCAATCCCCAGTCCGCCGCCGGCGGCTGCAGACCGAAGCCCAGGAAGCTGACCGCGGCGACCAGTCCGATGGAGTAGGTCAGACGCAACCCGAACTCCACGAGCAGTGGCGAAGAGATGTTCGGCAGCAGCTCGCCGACCAGAATGCTCCAGCGCGATTCTCCCAGCGCTTCTGCGGACTTAACGAAATCGCGTTCAACCACCTCGAGCGCCGCCCCGCGGGTCACACGAGCGACGCGGGGCGCGTGCGACAGGCCCACCGTCAAGACGATCAGCCAAAGCTGCGGCCCCACACTCGAAATCAGCAGCAGCACGAATACGATCTGCGGAAACGCGAGCAGAACGTCCATCGCGCGCATCAAGACATCGTCGATCCAGTTGCGCATATAGGCCGATATCAGGCCGACGAGAATGCCAAAGCCTAGCCCGAACACCGTTGCGAGGATGGAAAGCCCAAGCACGGAGCGCCCGCCCCACAGGAAGCGACTGAGTACGTCGCGCCCGAGATAGTCGGTGCCGAGCCACGCCTCGTTCGATGGTGGCTCATAGGGCGGCGCGACGAACTCGGTGGGAGAGTACGGGGAGAACACGGGGCCAAGCAGTGCGATGGCGACGACTGCCGCTGTGATGCCCAATCCGATCCATGTCCGCTTGAACCGCGACGATGCGACGACGGTTTGCAGCCAGGGAGCTCGGAGCGCGCTCGGCCCTGTGGCCAGGGCTGCCGCTTGCACACTGGGGACGCCGCTCACTGTAAGCTCGTACGCAGCTTCGGTGTCACTAGTATCGTGATCACGTCAGCCACCAGGTTAAGCACCACATAGAGCCCGCCCACCAGCAGGCTCAGCGCCTGCACTACCGGCAGATCCCGGTTTGCAACGCCGTCAACCAGGCTCTGACCGATGCCAGGATAACGAAATACGTACTCGACCACCACCACGCCGCCGGCAAGCCACGCAAGCTGGAGCGCTGTAACCTGCACGGCTGGAACGATGGCGTTCGGCAGCGCGTGGCGCAGGACCACCAGCCGTTGCGGAAGGCCCTTGAGCCGCGCCATCTGCACATACTCGCTCTCCATCACTTCGACCATCGAGGCACGTATGATGCGGGCCATGTACGGAACCACGGCGAGGTCGAGGGTAAGGGCCGGAAGCAGGATCTGATCGAACTGCCGCCAGATCGGACGGGTGTCGTCGAGCAGCGCCACGGCGGGCAGCACGTGGAAGACGCCGGTGGCAAAGATCAGAATGAGCGCGATGCCAATGACGAACTCGGGCAACGCTGCCAACACAAGAGACGCCATCGTGAGCACATGATCGAGGCCGCGGTCCCGGCGCACGGCGCTGGCAATCCCCACCAGAAACGACGCGGGGATCGCGATCAATGCAGCGACTAGAACGAGAAATGCGGAGTTGCCAATGCGCAGGCCGATCAGATGTGACACCGGCTTCTGCGTCGCCAGGGACTGACCAAGATCGCCGGTAACGAGTCCGCCTAGCCACTTGGCGTATTGCAGCCACACCGGATCATCGAGGTGCAACTGCGCGCGCAACGCCGCAAGCCGTTCGGGCGTGGCGGTTCTGGCCAGTATCGCCGTGGCGGCATCACCCGAAAGGGCCTGGGTCGCCGCAAACACCACCAGGGACACGAACCAGAGCGTGAGAATGCCGAGACCCAAGCGACCCAAGATCAGGCGGATCATGTCGCAGTGACCCTGTACGCTAGGGTAATTGCAGGCCGACATACTCGTCGCGGGATCCAGTGCACCGAAACGTCCCTTGGACCCTCATGCGATATCACCGCCCGGAGCGCGTTGCGGGCGAACCATTCCTGCCGAGTCCGCCGCTGCCCAACGCTACACGAAGTACACCTTACCGAAGGCATAGTTCCCGAGGGGCGTTCCCGTCTTCGCGGGCGCGAAGCCGTCGATCTTCGCGCTATAAGCGTCCACCTGATTGCGGAAACCCCAGATGATATAGCCGCCGCTTTCATATTCGATCTGCTGGGCCTGGTGCAGCAGCTCACAGCGCTTGCTCGCATCAAGCGTACCGCGGGCCTTATCGAAGAGCTGGATAAAGGTCGGGTCGGCCCAATGGGTCTCGTTGTATGGCGCGGTCGGTAGCGTGCCCTGAGCAATCTGGGGAATGTAGTCGCGCGTGAACCAGAAGTCCTGCGCGAATGTCCATTTGAGATAGTCGTCGCCGTAAAACACCCCGCTGTCGACCTTGCGGATATTCACTGTGACACCCGCGCCTTTGGCCTGTTCGGCGAACACCTGTGCGGCTTCCACGACACCCGCCGCCACCGGTGACGTCACGAGCTCAACCACGAGATTTTCATGGCCGGCTTCCTTCAGCAACGCCTTCGCCTGCTCGAGGTCCTGCTCGCGCTGCGGCAGATCCGAGGCATAGCACGGATCGAACGGCGAGTAGAGATCGTTACCGACCCAACCTTGGCCAGCCAGTGCCTGATCGATCATTTGCTGGCGGTCGACGATGAGCCGAAACGCCTGGCGCACGCGCACGTCGTCGAACGGCGGCTGGTCCACACGCATGGTGAACGGCAGCCAGGCGCCGGTATTTGCCACCAACGCCTTGAGCTCCGGGTTCGCCTCCACCGCACGAAGCTGCCCAAGAGGCAAGTTATCGACGGCCTGCACCTGGCCGCTGAGAAGAGCGTTCACGCGCGCGGTGTCGTCCTGAAAGTCGATGATCACGAGCTCATCGACGTGCGGCTCACCGTCTCTCCAGTAGTTCGGATTGGCGGGAAAGCGGCTCTGCTCGCCTGGCGTGAAGCTTCCGAACTTGAAGGGGCCTGTGCCTACGGGGTGGTTCGGGTCATAGTCGATCGGGACGATGCCGTTGAAGTACTGGCCCAGTTGCTCGTCGAACACAGCGAACGGTTGCTTGAGTTGAATCGAGAACGTGCGCTCGTCGTGTTTCTTGAAGCCTTGCGGATCGATGTCGGTCAGACCCGCGGCGCCAACCTTCGGGTTCTTCGGGTTGATGATGCGCTGGATCGAGAAGATGGCATCGTCGGATGTCATCGTCTTACCATTGTGGAACTCGACACCCCGCTTGAGCCGGATAGTCCACACGTCGGCGTTCGGGTTTGCCGAGATCTCCTCCGCCAGCAGCAGCTCGTATTCGTAGTTGGGATTGCGGTTCAGCAACGGCTCATAGAGAGCGTAAGTGCGCGCAATATCTGGATAGCCGACGGGACCATGGGCGTCGAGGTGGTCCTTGGCCCCGCCGCCGGTCGCTCCGACGCTCAGCACACCCCCCTTCTTGGCGGCCGCTGCGGTGGGAATCCCGAGCAGACTGCGCGCACCGTACAACACCGTACCGGAAAGCGCGGCGCCCACCACCTGGCGCCGGGTAAGCTTCGAGCGGCATGGGCTCGCCAGTCTGTCATTGTCGCTCATGCTAGTTTCCTTGTGGAGCAGAACCCCCTGTGGGTGATCGCGATCCTAGAATGTCGTTAGATATCGACCGCAAGCAGCCCATGCACGGCGTCCGACGCGGATTTGACCGGCCTGATTCTCGTCGGGGTCCCTGAATCAACGCGACGTTGCTCCGGCAAGATTATAGTCGACGGTGACGGGAGTCAAACAGGCTGCGCGACGGGCAACAGGACGCGTGCGACACCCGCCGCGCACTCTCGCTAGATGTTAGCTTGACAGGCGTGCTGAACTTGGACAAATTGCCGCGCGTTCCTCCCCGCGTGCATGCCCAACCCTTTCCTTTCATCTCCTTGTTCCCACAACACTTCTTGTGGCGATTCGACCGAGAAAAGCGACGATATGGCCCACCTCGACCTTCCGCAAGCGAGAATCTGGTACGACCAGACAGGCGCGGGGGCAGACATCGTATGGCTCGCCGCCGGTGACATGCCGGGGGCAACCTGGCGCGACTACCAGGTGCCTGCCTTCAAGAATTTCAGGAACACGACTTGGGACGCTCGCGGGGTCGGGCGGACCACCTCTCACGCGCCGCGGCCGTGGCCTATCGAGATCCATGCCGCCGACTGCGTTCAGCTTATCCAGCGGCGCTGCAATCCGCCCGTTTTCCTGGTCGGTCTGTCGATGGGATCACTCATCGCTCAGGAGGTCTCGCTCAACTGCCCCGATCTGGTTCGGGCCGCGATCATCATGGGCACGTGCGCGCGCAAGACAGGTTTCATCAAGGAATGGGAGGACGCGGAGATCGAGTTCCGCCGAGCTGGTGGGACCCTTTCGCGCGCGTTCGCCGTCGCGCACTACGCCATTCTCATGTACCCGGCTGAGGTGCTCGGCGATGACGCGTTGTGGGCGAAAGTGCGCCCCGTGGTCGCCCCCGACTACGGGAGCCGCGACGGTGCAGCGCTCGCCGAACAGTGGCAGGCATGCGTCGACTACGACTCGTTGCCGCGCCTGCCTTCCTGCCAGGTGCCGCTGCACGTCGTCGCCTTCTCACACGACGTGCAGACGCCCCCAGCGCGTGGCAAGGTCGTCGCCGACGCTGCTCCGAAGGGCCATTTCCATCTCTTGGAAGGCCTCGGACACGGCTCGGCCTTTGGCCACCGACCCGACGTCGTAAACGCCGTCATTCGAGACATAATCGAGGGATACATGTCGGACCCGTGACGTGTCCCTTCCATTTATTCGACGAGTGGACCGAGGTGTTCGGCTCGGAGCGCCTCACCGGCGCGCTCCTCGACCGGCTCACCCACCACGTCCACATCCTCGAGATGAACGGCGAAAGCTACCGGCTGGCTCAGAGCCGGACGCGCAAGCGAGCCCAGAGCCGGGAACGACCGAAATCCGACTAGGCTAATTGAGCCGCCGTCACGACCGAGCGGTAAGCTTGCCCCGGTGGGTCCACAGGCACCTCCCGCGCTGCTCCGCTCCACGTCACA
>Ga0302046_10003967_pt1 | contig 13247 bp, 12 predicted proteins | sample RVTome_11_FD_200261 | JGI IMG/M metagenome (GOLD analysis project Ga0302046, IMG submission 200261) | Soil microbial communities from uranium-contaminated site in the Upper Colorado River Basin, Wyoming, United States - RVT147D111 (version 2) ...
CGACGCTGGCCGCCCTCTGCGCGGGCGCCGCCCCCGGCGAGCTGCGCGTCTGGGTGCACCCCGACGGCCGCGTCGAGACGTGCGGCTCTCGGTCGGCATCGCGACCCTGACGCCGCTTGACCCTCCCCGAGGGCCTGTGTGACAAGGTGCGACCTCACCGGTCAGGAGTCTCTCTCATGCGCGCCCGATTCGTCTCGCTTCTCGCGGCCCTGGCGGCCGCCGTGCTGGCGCCCGTGCCCACCGCGGCCGGCCTGGTCGCCTGCGGCGGCACCGTCACGACCAGCATCACCTTCGACGCCAACCTCGACTGCGCCGGCGACGGCCTCATCGTCGGCGCCGACAAGGTCACGATCGACCTGAACGGGTTCGCGCTCTCGGGCAATACCACCGGCGTCGGCATCCAGGTTCTCGGCTTCGAGAAGGTGACGATCGAGAACGGCCTGATCGAGAGCTTCGAGGACGGCATCCACGTCGGCGGCAACGCCCAGAAGGTGAAGATCACCGACGTCACGGTCTTCGGCTGCCAGGGCGACGGCATCGACCTCGACGACTCCGACGCCGGCAAGGTGAAAGGGTGCTTCCTGAACGGCAACCTCCTGAGGGGGCTCACCATCGGTCCCGGGGGCCAGGGCAACAAGATCGAGAAGACCACGGCGGTCGGCCACAGCACCGCCGGTTTCGAGGTAGGGGGCAGCGGCAACGTCCTGAAGAAGGTCGATGCCGCCGTGAACACCCAGGGCATCCTCCTCCTCGGCGACGGCAACGAGGTCTCGAGCTGCAGGGCGCTCCGCAGCGCCGACCACGGCATCGAGATCGAGGGCTCGTCGAACGAGGTCGCCAAGTGCGACGTCGCCGGCAGCCTGGCGGAGGGCATCCTCGTCGACGGCGGCTCGGGGAACGTCCTCGAGAAGAACGTCGTCACCGGGAGCCGCCAGGACGGGATCTTGCTGACCGACGCCGACGGCACCGTCGTCAAGAAGAACACGGTCTCCGCGAGCGAGCTCGACGGCATCGCGGTCGCCGCCGACAGCGCCGGCGTCCTGGTCGAGGGCAACGAGTCGTTCGGCAACCACACCGACGGCATCGACACCGAGAGCGCCTCGACGACCCTCAAGAAGAACGAGGTGTACGCCAACGGCGAGCTCGGCATCGAGGCGGACGGCGGCGCGATCGACGGCGGCGGCAACGAGGCCCGCGACAACGCCGACGGTGGCTGCACGGGCGGCATCGAGTGCTAGTGCGCGCCGGCGCGCGGGGGATGACCGCATGAGCTGGAGCGAGTGGAAGCGGGTCGAGGGCGACGGCTTCGCGTTCGACGAGATCGTCTACGAGAAGAAGCACCACGCCGAGCTCGAGGGCGGGATCGCGCGCGTCACCATCGACAAGCCGGCCAAGAAGTACAACACGATGACGCTGCACACCGTCGACGAGATGTTCCGCGCCTTCTACGACGCCAACCACGACCCGGCGATCGGCGTCGTCGTCGTCGCCGGCGCCGGCAAGCACTTCGGCACGGGTGGCGACGTCGAGTGGGAGAAGTGGGGGCTGCGCGAGGCGTTCTACAACCGCTATCCCCACAACCGCCTGCTCAGGATCTCGCGCAAGCCGGTCGTCGCGCAGGTGCAGGGCTACTGCCTCGGCGGCCACAACCACATGGCCTACTGCTGCGACTTTACGATCGCCGCCGACAACGCGATCTTCGGGCAGGTGGGGGCGCGGGTCTCGAGCCCGGCCGACGGCTTCTTCGTGCCGTATCTCACCAAGGTCATCGGCGCCAAGCGGGCGCGCGAGATGTGGATGCTCTGCCGCCGCTATCCCGCGGAGCAGGCCTACGAGATGGGGCTCGTGAACAAGGTCGTGCCGCTCGCCGAGCTCGCGGACGCGGTCGACGAGTGGTGCGCCGAGCTGCTGCAGGCGAGCCCGGGCTGCCTCGAGATCCTGAAGGCGGCGTTCGATCAGGAGATGGACGGCTACGCCGAGATGGGCGTGCTCTCGAGCCAGCTCTACCCCGACTGGTTCGACATGCCCGAGGGCCAGGAGGGCGCCGCCGCGTTCACCGAGCGGCGGAAGCCCGCGTACTGGAGCATCCGCGCGCGCGAGCGCGCCGCGCGCGACGCCGTCCGTGACGACCACGCCAAGAAGCCGAAGAAGTGACGGAGGGTCCATGGGCACGTACACCCGCGCCGAGCTGGAGGCGGGACTCCGGATCTACAACGCCGCCCGCGACCGGGCGTCGGAGACCGGCGACTGGTCGATCTGGGCCGAGGTCTTCACGGACGACGCCGACTACGTCGAGCACGCGTACGGCACCTTCAAGGGCCGGGCGGCGATCCGCGACTGGATCACCAAGGTGATGGCGCCGTTCCCGCACATGACCTTTCCCCAGGACTGGGTGGCGTTCGACGAGGCCGCCGGGGCGGTGGTCTTCCAGTGCCAGAACCGCCTCGCGCACCCGACCGATTCCGCCGGCGCGCCGTTCGAGTTTCCGACCTGGACGCGCCTGGTCTACGCCGGGAACGGCAAGTGGTCGTGCGAGGAGGACATCTACAATCCCGCGCGCGACGCCAACCGCGTCATCGGCGCCTGGCTGAAGGCGGGCGGGACGCTGGCGGCGCCGTTCCAGGTCGACATGAAGCACGGCGCCTGACCCGGCGCGCCCCGGGAGGCCACCTCAGCGGCGCGTGCCCCAGGCGTCCCAGTGCGTGATGCTCTTCGCCGGAATGCGCGTCGCCGGCTTGAAGTCGGTGCCGGTGTAGTAGGCGACGGGCAGCAGGACGGTCTGCGTCACCGTGTCCGGGATGCCGAGGAGCTTCGCGACTGCCTGCTCGTGGGTGAGGTGGAGCGTCGTCCACGCGCTGCCGAGGCCGCGGGCGCGCGCCGCCAGCATGAACGACCACGCCGCCGGCAGCACCGAGCCGTACATCGACGCCTGCAGCAGCACGCCGCCCTGCTCGACCCGCCCCTCGATGCAGAAGATCACGAACACCGGCGCCTCGTGCATGTGCTCGGCGAGGTAGTTCGCCGAGTCGAGGACGCGCGGGAGCTGCCGGGCGCGGATGTCGTCGCTGCCGTAGGTCGGCGGCACGGGCGGGTTGGCGACGTAGTCGCGGAAGGACTTCAAGTAGAGCTCGCCGATGGTCTTGCGCTTCGCCGGGTCGGTCACGACCAGCGCGCTCCAGCCCTGCTGGTTCGAGCCGGTCGGCGACTGGAAGGCGATCTCCAGGCAGCGCTCGATGACCGCCGGCTCGACCGGCCGCGAGAAGTCGAGGCGCTTCCTGACCGAGCGCGTGGTGGTGAGGAGGTGGTCGACGGTGGCGAGATCGAGCGCCATGCGAGGCTCCTTTCGGCTGCGGGCGACCCGCAGGCTCATAGCGAAGCCGCGCCGGCGACGCCAGCCCCGTGAGCCCGCCGCGCGCCGCGGCGCCGGTCACGATCGACGACTATGCCCGGCCGCGGCTCCCGTGGGCGCTCCGCGCGGCGAACGCGCTCGGGCGTCCGCTGGCTATCGCGAGCGCCCGGCCGCCCGCTTCACGTCCGCGACCGGCACCACCTCGGTTGCGAGCGGCCGCGGGGTTTCCTGCGGGAGGAACCAGCGGAACCAGATGCGGCCGCGCGGGTGGTCGGCGGTGGAGACCCAGTTCGGGACGCCGGGGTCGCGCGCGGCGACGACGATCGTCCACGAGCCGTCGGGCTCGTAGCGCACCTGGCCGCCGTTGATGGTCACGCGCTCGTGCCGGTAGTCGTAGGTGTGGAGGAAGGGGTTCCAGAGGCACATGTTCCAGAAGGCGCATGCGGGCGAGCGGCCGCGGATGACGAGTGCCTGGTCGGGCGCGAGGGCGAACGCGCCCATGGCGTAGGCGGCGTCGCCCGCCGCCCAGCCGAAGGTCGTCTGCGGCACCGGATAGGGGTCGTCGACGGTGTTGAGCCGGGCCTCGTCGTAGGGGATCGGCTGGAAGCCGAGCTGGTCGCGGAGGAAGGTCGCGGCGGCGCGGAAGCGCGCCGCCATGTCGGCGTCGGTCAGGCGCGGCGGCGGCGCCGGCTCGGTCGGCGCGATCGACCAGGTGGCCTTGCGGCCGTGCGCGGGGTCGACGAGGTAGTCGCGCGTGATCGCGCACACGCTGTCGGGGTCGAGCCGCAGGAAGTTGCCCGGGTGCTCGGTCGCGGAGAGCACGATCTCGAACGAGCCGTCGGCCGCGAAGGTCATCTGGCGGTCGTTGATCGTCCCGACGATGCGCGCCGAGTAGCGGCCGTCGCGCGGCCCGCCATAGACCGTGAGCGAGAAGTACACCGCGTCGCCGCGAGTGCCGCGTACGCGGTAGGTGCGCGCCGGGTCGAGGGGCGCGAAGTAGTAGAAGGCGTCGGCGTTGTCGCCGCCCCACTTGCGGTGCGGTCCGACGATCTCGGTGAAGAGCGGCCGCGTGGTGTCGGCCCACACGTAGGCGTCGAGCGCGACCGCGAGGATCGAGGGCAGCCAGCGGTAGCCCTCGGCGACCGAGACCTCGTCGTCGACCGCGGCCGGCCCGGCGAGGAACTTCTGGTCGGCCTCCCGCAGCACGTCGAGCAGCTCGTGGAAGGCGCGCGTGGTCTCGTAGGTGCGATCGGCCATGCGACGCGGCACTCTTGCTACACGCGCGTCCTCGATTGCAAGCGCCTCGCTCCGGGTGACGGCGGGTGGTACGAACGTCGCGTGCGTCGGCCTGCCCGGCCTTTGAGTTGACATGTCTATCATTGTCCAATAGGAGGCGGTTCTGGGTGATAGCAGAGACGAATGCAGCTCACCGTCCGTGACGTCTCCACCCTCCTCAGCGTCTCCGAGAAGACGGTCTATCGCTGGGTGAAGGAGGGCGTCCTGCCCTCGTACCGCATCAACGAGCAGTATCGCTTCAATCGCGCCGAGCTCCTCGAGTGGGCGACCTCGAGGCGAATGAACGTCTCGGCGGCCCTGTTCGAGGAGCCGGAGAGCGATGCCGCGCCCATACCAAACCTCGGCGAGGCCCTGCGCGCCGGCGGCATCTTCTATCGGCTGGAGGGCAAGGACCGGGAGACCGTTCTGCGGGCCGTCGTGGAGCACCTCCGGGTCCCGGAAGAGGTCGATCGCGAGTTCCTGTTGCGCGTGCTCGTCGCCCGCGAGGCCCTCCAGTCCACCGCGATCGGCGACGGCATCGCCATCCCGCACGTGCGCAACCCGATCGTGCTGCACGTCTCCCGTCCGATCGTGACGCTGTGCTTTCTCGAGCAGGCCATCGACTTCGGGGCCCTCGACGGCAGGCCGGTGCACGTGCTGTTCACCATGGTCAGTCCGACCGTTCGCGCCCATCTGCGCCTGCTCTCACGGCTCTCGTTCGCCCTCCACGATGCCGGCTTCAAGGACGCGGTGCTGCGCCAGGCCCCGCGCGAGGAGATCCTGGCCGCGTGTCGCCGGGTCGAGGATCGCCTCGGACGTGCGGGCGCCGCCGGCGGCGGGGCGCGCTAGGTGGCCGCGCTGCTCCTCGGCATCGGGCTCCTCGTCGGGGGTGGCTTCGCGGCGCTCCTCGCCCGGCGTTCGGTGCGGTGGACGACGTTCCTGGGGGTCGGGAGCGCGATCGCCGGGTGTCTCGCGGGGCTGATCCCCGCGGGCCGCGTCCTGCTCGGCGGGGCCGCGCCGTCGCTGCGGATGGCCTGGGACGTTCCCTACGGGGCGTTCTTCGTGCAGGTCGATGCGCTCTCGGCGCTCTTCCTCCTGCCGATATTCGGCCTCTCCGCGCTCGCGGCGCTGTACGGCGCCGAGTACATGGCGGCGCATGGCGACGGGCGTGCGCCGGCGACAACCTGCTTCTTCTTCAACCTGCTGGTCGCCAGCATGGCGCTCGTCGTGGTCGCCAGGAACGCGGTGCTGTTTCTCGTCGCCTGGGAGCTGATGGCGCTCGCCTCCTTCTTTCTCGTCACCCACGAGGACGACGACGAGCGCGTCCGCGACGCCGGGTGGACCTACCTGATCGCGACCCACCTGGGGACGGCGTGGCTCCTGGCGCTGTTCATCCTGCTCGGCCGAGGTGCCGACTCGCTCGACTTCGACCGCTTCGGCCCGGCCTCCGGGGCCGGCCTGCTCTTCCTGCTCGCCGTCGTCGGCTTCGGGACCAAGGCCGGGTTCGTGCCCTTCCACGTGTGGCTCCCGGAGGCCCATCCCGCCGCGCCCTCGCACGTGTCGGCGGTGATGTCGGGTGTGATGATCACCACCGGTCTCTACGGCCTCGTCCGCACCGTCACGTTCCTCGGGCCGCTGCCGGTGTGGGCCGGATGGGTGCTGATCGCGGTCGGCGTGACCTCCGGCGCGCTCGGCGTCCTCCTGGCGATCGCGCAGCACGACCTGAAGCGCCTGCTCGCGTACAGCAGCGTCGAGAACGTCGGTATCGTCGCGCTCGGCCTGGGGTTGGGGCTCGTGGGCGTGCAGGCCGGCTCGGCCCCGCTCGCCGTGCTGGGCTTTGGGGGCGGCCTGCTGCACGTCGTCAATCACGCCCTCTTCAAGGGACTCCTCTTTCTCGGGGCGGGAGCCGTCGTGCGGGCCGCCGGCACGCGGGACATCGACGCGCTCGGCGGACTGCTGAAGCGGATGCCGCGGACCGGGCTCGCCTTTCTCGTCGGGGCGGCCGCGATCTCCGGCCTGCCGTTCCTCAACGGATTCGTGGGCGAGCTCCTCATCTACATGGGAGCACTCGGCGCGGCGACGTCGCCGGGGAGTGCGGGCACCGTCCCGGCGCTGGTCGTGATCGCCGCGCTGGCGCTGATGGGAGGCCTGGCCGTCGCGTGCTTCACGAAGGCGTTCGGCGTGATCTTCCTCGGTGAGCCGCGCAGCGAGCACGCAGCGCGCGCCCGGGATCCCGGGCTCGCGATGCAGATTCCCATGCAGATCCTCGCCGCGGCCTGCCTCCTCGTCGGCGTGTGCTCACCGGTCCTGATCGGGCTCCTCGCGCCGGTGCTCGTGCAGGTCACGGGGCTTCCCATCGACGCCGTACAGGCCGAGGTGACGAGGATGGCGCATACGCTCGGGTGGCTGGTCGCGTGCGCTGCCGGCTTCCTCGGTCTCGTGGCGCTCACGGCGGGCCTCCGCCGATCGCTGCTCTCGGGGCGATCGGTGACGGCGGCCGTCACCTGGGACTGTGGCTACGCGCAGCCGTCGCCGCGGATGCAATATACGGGCTCGTCCTTCGCCCAGCCCCTGACGGAGCTGTTCGAGCCTCTGCTCGGCACGCGCCGCCGCCTCTCACCGCCGGAGGGCTTCTTCCCCAGCGCCGCCGCGTTCGCGTCGGAGACGGCGGACCCCTTTCGGGAGCATCTCTACCGCCCGGCGTTCGCCGGGATCGAGAGGTCCCTGTCGGCGTTTCGGTGGCTGCAGCACGGCCGGGTCCAGCTCTACGTGCTCTACATCGCGCTCACCCTCCTGGCCGTCCTGCTCTGGAGGCTCGGAGAGGCATGAGCGCCGCCGCCGCGGTCCCGGCGCTCCTCGCGCTCGCCCTCGCCCCGCTCCTGCTGGGCGTCACGAGCCGGACGAAGGCCGTCATGGCCGGCCGTGTCGGCCGACCGTTGCTTCAGCCCTACTTCGACGTGCTGAAGCTGATGCGCAAGGGGGCCGTGTACAGCCGCACGACGACCTGGGTCTTCCGCGCCGGGCCGGTCGTCGGGCTCGCGTCCATGATCCTCGCGGCCGCCCTCGTTCCCTTCGGCGGCGTGCCCGCGCTCGTCGCCTTTCCCGGGGACGTGCTGCTCTTCGTCTACCTGCTCGCCGTCGGCCGGTTCTTCACGGTCGTCGCCGCCCTCGATACGGGATCGAGCTTCGAGGGCATGGGGGCGAGCCGCGAGGTGACGTTTGCGGCCCTGGCCGAGCCGGCGCTGCTGCTCGGTCTCGCGGCCGTGGCGCGCGGGACGGGGAGCCTGTCCCTCTCCACGATGCTCGCGGGAGCGACGGGCCCCGTATGGGCGGAGAGCGCGCCGGTGCTCGCCCTCGTCGCGGCGGCCCTCGTCGTCGTCTTTCTCGCCGAGAACGGCCGGATACCGGTCGACGACCCCGCCACGCACCTCGAGCTGACGATGATCCACGAGGTCATGGTTCTCGATCATGGCGGCCCGGACCTCGCGTTCATCCTCTACGGGGCCACCCTGAAGCTGTGGCTCCTCGGCGCGCTGCTCGTGGGTCTCGCCGTGCCGATCCACACCGGCAACGCGTGGCTCGACGTCGCCGCCGCCACCGCCGGCATGGTCGCGCTCGCCGTCCTCCTCGGGCTCGTCGAGTCCCAGATGGCGCGGCTGCGTCTCGTGCACGTGCCGAACCTGATGGTGGGCGCGACGGTGCTGTCCGTCCTCGCTCTCCTGCTGACCGTGAGGTGACGGCTGTGAGCGACGGCGTCGACGCGGTCCTGATCTGCATCGTCCTGACGAGCTTCGTCCTGGTCGGCGCGAGCCGCCTCGGCACCTGCATACGGGTGGTGGCCCTCCAGGGCGTCCTCCTCGGTGTCTTGACGCTCGCCGCAGCCGAGAGCGTCCTGTCGCTCCGGGCCCCGCTGCTGGCGCTCACGATCGTGGGACTGAAGGGAGCCGCCTTTCCCTGGCTGCTCTCGCGGGCCGTGCGGGACGCCGACGTGCGTCGCGAGATCGAGCCCTTCGTCGGCTACAAGGTGTCGCTGCTCCTCGCGACGCTGGCTCTGGCCGCGTCGCTCTGGCTGGGGGCGCGACTCCCGCGCCCGAACCCGGCGATGTCCGCGCTCGTGGTTCCGGTGGCGCTCTTCACGATCCAGGTGGGTCTCTTCATCATCATCAGCCGCAAGAAGGCCCTGACCCAGGTGCTGGGCTACCTCGTGATGGAGAACGGCATCTACGCGTTCGGCGTCGGCGCGGTGGAGGGCACGCCGATGCTGCTCGAGCTCGCGGTGTTGCTCGACCTGCTCGTGGCGGTGTTCGTGATGGGCATCACCCTCTTCCACATCAGGCGCGAGTTCAATCACATCGACACCGATCAGCTCGTGGCCCTCCGCGACTGGGTCCGATGATCGCGGCCCTGCTCCTCATACCGGTGCTCGGGGCGGTCGTGGCCTACGCGCTGAGATCGAACGCCCATCGTCGGGCCATGCTCGTCGCGGTGGCGTTCGCGCACGCGGCGGTCGCGGGCGGCACGTGGGCGTCCGAGCCGAGCCCGTGGTGGGGAGGCTGGCTCGCCCTGGATGCGCCGGGGCGGCTGTTCCTGAGCGTCACGAGCGCGCTCTTCCTGGCGGCCGCTCTCTACGGCGTCGCCGCGCTGCGCCGCGAGCTCCCCGGCGAGCGCGAGGACTTCGAGGAGGGCTTCCTGTTCGACAACGCGCCCGAGGCGACCTTCACGGCCTGCCTGCTGCTCTTCCTCGCCGCCATGACGCTGGTGACCGTGAGTCAGTCCTTCGTGCTCCTCTGGGTGGGCATCGAGGCCACGACCCTCGCGAGCGCGCCCCTCATCTACTTCCATCGGCACCACCGCTCGCTGGAAGCCGCGTGGAAGTATCTCCTCATCTGCTCGGTGGGCATCGCGCTCGCGCTCCTCGGGAACTTCTTTCTCGCCGTCGCGGCGTCGGGAGGTCGCGGGGCGCCCGTCCCGCTGGTCCTGCCGGATCTGCTGCGCGCGGCCGGCACGCTCGACGTGGCGTGGCTGAAGGCGGCGTTTCTTCTCTTCCTCGTCGGGTACGGCACCAAGATGGGGCTTGCCCCCCTCCACGCCTGGCTGCCCGACGCGCACAGCGAGGCCCCGTCGCTCGTGTCGGCGTTGCTCTCGGGGGCGCTCCTCAACTGCGCGCTGCTCGGGATCGTGCGCGCGCAGCAGGTGTGCGCGGCGGCGGGTCAGGCGGCGTTCGGCCAGGAGCTGCTGGTGGGATTCGGGCTGCTCTCGATGGCCGTCGCGGCCGTCTTCATTGCGGGTCAGGCGGACTACAAGCGCATGCTGGCGTACTCGAGCGTCGAGCATATGGGGATCCTGACGCTCGGGATCGGGTTGGGCGGCGGGGGGACCTTCGGCGGGATGCTGCATGCGGTGAACCACTCGCTGACGAAGGCGGCGCTGTTCCTCGTGGCGGGGAACATCCTGGCCGAGTACCGGTCCAAGTCGACCGCCGACGTCCGCGGCGTGCTCCGGGTCCTGCCCGTATCGGGGATGCTGTGGGTGGCGGGCTTCCTCGCGATCACCGGCACCCCTCCTTTCGGATCCTTCTTGAGCGAGCTCACGATCCTCAAGGCGGCGCTGGACCAGGGACGCACCGGGGTGGCGGTCGCCTACCTGGCCCTGCTGGGCGTGATCTTCGTGGGCATGGCGACCGCCGTCCTCGGGATGGCGCAAGGTGCGCCGCGTGACGCGCGCGGGGTCCGGGGTCGGAGGGAGCCCTTGCTCAGCGTCGTGCCGGCCGGCGCGTTGATCGCGGTGGTGCTCCTCCTCGGCGTCTACGTTCCGCCCGTCGTGCACTCCGTGATCGCAGAGGCGGCCCGGGCGCTCGGATGACGGCGCGATCGCTCCGCAACGGCCAACCGGTGCCCCTCGACGACGTGCCCGTGCTCGGCGTCGAGGAGTTCCGGCGCGGGGTGCTTGCGGCGGTCGCCGGCGGCGCGCGCATCGCCGCCCTCTTCGGACATCCGCTCGACGGTGCGGGTGTCGGTCTGATCGCGGTCTTGGCGCGCGGGAACGAGGGGACGCTGTCGGTCTCGTCGACCGTGGTCGTCGACGCGTATCCGGCGCTCACGCCCGAATGTGCGCAAGCGCACTGGTTCGAGCGCGAGGTGGCCGAGCAATGGAGCATCCGGCCCCTCGGCCATCCGTGGCTCAAGCCCATCCGGTTCCACCCCCCCTACCGCGCTGGCCGCGACGGCGCGCCGGGCGCCGCCCGCGGGTCGTGCCGCGCCGGCGTCGCCGACTTCTTTCGCGTCGAGGGCGGGGAGGTGCACGAGGTCGGCGTCGGTCCGGTGCATGCCGGGGTCATCGAGCCCGGCCATTTTCGCTTCCAGTGCCACGGCGAGCAGGTGCTGCATCTGGAGATCGCGCTCGGCTATCAGCATCGGGGCGTGGAGCGCGCGTTGCTCGGCGGGCCGGGCAAACGCACCATCCACTACATGGAGACGCTCGCCGGCGACACGTCGGTCGGCCACGCGACGGCGTACTGCCAGGCGGTCGAGGCGTTGGCCGGCGCGGCCGTCCCCGCCCGGGCCGACGTGCTGCGTGGAGTCGCCCTGGAGCTCGAGCGCCTCGCCAACCATACGGGCGACCTGGGCGCGCTGGCGGGCGACGTGGGCTACCTCCCGACCGCCTCGTACTGCGGCCGGCTGCGCGGCGACTTCCTCAACATGACCGCGCTCGTCTGCGGAAGCCGCTTCGGCCGCGGCCTGATCAGGCCCGGGGGCGTCGCGTTCGACGTCGAGGCGGAGCGTACGGGCGAGCTGGTGGAGCGCCTCGAGCGCGCGCTGATCGACGTCGCGGGCGCCGTGCGCCTCCTGCTCGACGAGCCGTCGGTGCAGGCGCGCTTCGAGGAGACCGGGCCGCTCTCGGCGGAGGCGTGCGTGGCGCTGGGGCTGGTCGGGCCCGTGGCGCGCGCGTGTGGACTCCAGTGCGACGCCCGTCACGATTTCCCGTCCGGCATCTTCCGCTTCTCGCAGGTTCCTCTCTCCACGTGGCACAGCGGCGACGTCTTCGCGCGCGCCTACGTCCGGTGGCTCGAGATCCAGCGCTCGGCGGCGTTCGTCAGAGAGCAGCTCGCGACCCTTCCCGAAGGGCCGACCCGGGTCGAGCGGAAGCCCCTCGGCGCGGAGGCGCTGGTGGTGTCCCTCGTCGAGGGCTGGCGCGGAGAGATCTGCCACGTGGCCATGACCGACGCGCGGGGACGCCTGAGCCGATACAAGATCGTCGATCCCTCGTTCCACAATTGGATGGGGCTGGCGATCGCGCTCCGCGGTCAGCAGATCTCCGACTTCCCGCTCTGCAACAAGAGCTTCAACCTGTCGTACTGCGGCCATGACCTCTGAGAGACGACGATGCTGAAGGCGCTCGCTGCTCGCCTGCGCCAGGGACGCCGGACGATTGCGTTTCCGGACCCGGCGCCGTCGCTGTCCGACCGCTTTCGAGGGCGTCCGCTCCTCGACCAGGCGAAGTGTGCCGAGCCGTGCTCGGCGTGCGCCGACGCATGTCCCACCGATGCGATCACGCGCGACGGCGGCGAGCTGCGGCTCGATCTCGGCCGCTGCCTCTTCTGTCGCGAGTGCGTCGATGCCTGCCCGGAAGGCGCGCTCTCGTATACGCACGACCATCGGCTCGCCACCCGCGGCCGCGCCGACCTCGTGCTCGGGAGCGGGGCGTTCCGTCTGGCGACGGCGTTTGGCGAGGAGAGCCGGCGCCTCTTCGGCCGCTCGCTGAAGCTACGGCAGGTGAGCGCCGGCGGCTGCAATGGATGCGAGGCCGACGTGAACGTCCTCAACACCGTGGTGTTCGATCTCGGCCGGTTCGGCATCGAGTTCGTCGCCTCGCCGCGCCATGCCGACGGGCTCCTGATCACCGGCGCCCTGAGCGAGAACATGATGCTCGCCCTGGAGAAGACCTACGCCGCGGTGCCGCCGCCCAAGATCGTGGTCGCGGTCGGCGCCTGCGCCATCTCCGGTGGGCCGTTCCTCGACCATCCCGAGGTCCACAACGGGGCGCAGGACCTGGTGCCGATCGACCTCTACGTTCCCGGCTGCCCGCCGCATCCCCTGACGATCCTGGACGGCCTCCTGCGCTTGCTCGGCCGGATGTGAGGTCCACTGGGCGGGGTGGTTGTTTGCCGTCCGGGTCGGGGCTAGAAGGCCGGTGATCGAGCGGCCGCCGGCGCATACCGGCGTGCTCGACGTACCGCGACCCGGTCGCGTCCCCTCGCTTCCACGACGAGTGAGAACGACTCCCCTCCACAACCACGGAGGTGAACGATGGATCGAAGCTAGCCGAAGAGCCCCGCCGTCAGGGCGAAGGGCAGGAAGACCAGGTCGAGGATGATCGCGACCGGGATGATCGTGACCTTCAAGGCCGGATGCGCGTCCATCTCGTTCACCCCGCGCGTGGTCGCGAACACGTACTCGGAGTTGTAGCCGCGCGGCTCGTAGGTGTCGTGCGCGGCGCTGTCGTCGTAGGGCTCCCGATCGTCGTAGGCGTTGCCGGGGCCGGCGGCGAGCAGGGCCAGGAACGCGGCGGCGGCCGCCGCCATGCCGGCGCGATGGAGCCCGCGTGCCCGCTGGGCGGCCGGCCG
>Ga0302046_10003968_pt1 | contig 13247 bp, 11 predicted proteins | sample RVTome_11_FD_200261 | JGI IMG/M metagenome (GOLD analysis project Ga0302046, IMG submission 200261) | Soil microbial communities from uranium-contaminated site in the Upper Colorado River Basin, Wyoming, United States - RVT147D111 (version 2) ...
ACGGAACGGTGGACATCGACGCCTCGTTCTCCTACGAGGGCGACACGGAGACCGAAGCGTTCTCCGTCGACTACACCGCCACGCTCGTCCACGACGACTGCGCCGCGGTCGCGGAGACCAACGAGCAGGAGTTCGTGCTGAACGGGGCTCCGAGCCTGGTCTTCGCGTTCTCGCTCGCGACCGACGGTGAGTCGTTCGAGCTGAGCGGCGGCATGGACGGCAACGTCGCCTGGGAGAGCGGGGACCGGTCCGGCGAGTGCCTCGTGGAGGTGGAGTTCGCCGGCGACGCGAACCAGTTCGGCGAGGGCGTCACGAGCGGCTCCTTCTCCTTCGACGGCTCGATCTGTGGCAACGACATCGAGAGCGAGCTGCTGATAGGGTGAAGGCAAGGGCCTCAGGGCCCTGCCGCGGGGCCGGCACGGGCCTCGTCACCTATATAGGAGACGCGGTCGCTCGACCGCCCGGCGCGCTTGGGATGGGGGCGTGCGGCTCGCTCGCACGGTCGCCGTCGCTCGAGGTGGCCGTCGCGGTCGTGATCCTCGCGGCGGTGTCGGTGGCTCTGCTCCTGTAGTGGCCGGCAAACCTGTCGGTCGCCACGGGGCCGCCTTTAGCTTTGGGCACGCCGCACCCCCAGCCCAAGACCAGCATGAACGAAGCGGGCACCACCGGACCTCCGTCCATTGGAGCCGAGATCCGGCAGTCGAAGCCCTTTCGCACCCGGAGCCAGGAGGCGTACATCTCGCTGATCCGCACGGCGGACGACGCCAAGCGGCGCATCGCTTCGACGCTCGACGCCTCCGGCGTCACGCTCCAGCAGTACAACGTGCTGCGCATCCTCAGGGGCGCCCGCCCCGACGGCCTGCCGACGCTCTCGATCGCCGAGCGGATGGTGGAACGCACCCCGGGCGTCACGCGGCTCATCGACCGCATGGAGGGGAAGGGGTGGGTGTCCCGGACCCGATGCACGAAGGACCGTCGCCGCGTCTGGTGCAGGATCACGGACGCGGGGCTGGACCTGCTCGCTCCGCTCGATGGGCCGGTCAACGAAATCGACGACTCGCTCTTCGACGCGCTCGCGGAGCACGAGCTCGTCGAGCTGATCGGCTATCTCGGCCGCCTGCGCGCCCACTTCGCCTCCTCCTTTCCCGACGCCCACTGACGATCCGGAGGCTGCACTTCATGCAAAGGTCATGGATCCCGCTCGCGTGGCTGGCGCTCGCCACCGGCTGCGGCCCGCCTGGTCCCGGCGGCCGGCCCTCGCCCCCCGGGGCGGGCGGCCCCTTCGACGTGATCATCGAAGGCGGGCGCATCGTCGATGGCACGGGCAATCCTTGGTTCCCCGCCGACGTCGGAATCCGCGCGGATCGGATCGCGGCCGTCACGCCGCCGGGCATGCTCGCGGACGCCGAGGCCAGGCACCGCATCGACGCGACCGGAAGGGTCGTGGCACCAGGCTTCATCGACATCCAGAGCCATTCCCGGTTCAACTTCCTGGGAAGCGAGGACGGACGCGTCGTCTCCAAGGTCACCATGGGCGTGACCACCGAGATCATGGGGGAGTCGACGACGAACGCACCCTCGAGCCCCGCAATGCTCGAAGCCGCAGGTGAGGCGGCCGGGGTCACGCAATTCGAGACGTTCGATCAGTGGATCGACGCCATGGAGGAACACGGCGCGAGCGTGAACTTCGGCTCATTCGTGGGCGCGAGCACCATTCGGGTGCTCGGAATGGGCGAGGCGATGGGGCCGGCCGGCAGCCCCGAGCTCCGGCTCATGCAGCAGGCCGTGCGCGAGTCCATGGAGCACGGCGCCTTCGGCATCGGGTCGGCGCTCATCTACCCGCCCGGAAGCTTCGCGTCGACCGAGGAGCTGATCTCGATCAACCGCGCCGCGGCGCCCTACGGCGGCGTCTACATCACGCACATGCGGTCCGAAGCCGACAACTATCTCGAGGCCATCGACGAGGCGATCGAGATCGGGACGGGCGCGGGCGTTCCCGTGGAGATCTTCCATCTGAAGGCGGGCGGGCAGCGAAACTGGAACAAGGCCGCGCTCGCCATCGCGAAGATCGACTCCGCGCGCGCGGTGGGAGTCGACATCCAGGCGAACATGTACCCCTACACCGCCGGCAGCACCGGCCTCACGGCCTGCTTCCCTCCGTGGGCATCCGCCGACGGAAAGCTCTTCGAGAACCTCGCCGACCCGCTCATGCGCGACAGGATCCGCCAGGAGATCGAGAACCAGACGGAGGAGTGGGAGAACCTGTGCGACCTGGCGACGCCGGAGGGCACGCTCCTGCTCGGGTTCGATCGGCCGCAGAACCGGGGCTTCGTGGGCCGCTACCTGTCCGACGTCGCGCAGGAGCTCGGCCAGGACTGGATCGAGACCGCGTTCGACCTGGTGCTGTCGGAGCGGCAGCGCGTCGGCACCATCTACTTCATGATGAGCGAGGAGAACGTCGCCCTGCAGATCGCGCAGCCGTGGATCAAGTTCGGAACGGACGCGGGCGGTATCGACCCCGAGGCCGCGACCGGGCTCGCGCATCCCCGTGCGTACGGCACGTTCGCACGCGTGCTCGGCAAGTACGTCCGGGAGGAGGGCACGACCACGCTCGAGGAGGCCGTGCGGAAGATGTCCTCCGCGGTCGCCACCCGGCTCCGCATCGTGGACCGCGGGCTGCTCGTGGAGGGTTTCTACGCGGACGTCGTGGTGTTCGACCCGGAGACGGTGGCCGACCACGCGACGTACGAGGAGCCGCACCAGGTTTCCTCGGGCATCGAGCACGTCCTCGTCAGCGGCGTGGCCGTGGTGTCGGACGGGGACCACACCGGCGCCCTGCCCGGCCGCCCGGTGCGGGGGCCGGGATGGACGGGCTGGCGGCGCTAGACGCGCCCGGAACGGCGGCGTCGACAGGCGGCCCGGGCGGCGGATGGCACGCGAGGGAGTCCGGCCTCCCAGGACGGTGAAACGGAAACGCCGCCCACTTCGTACGTAGCGATGGGTGGGGTGGTGTGGTGGGGCCAAGCCCGGTCGTCGAGCCCGACGGCCGGGCTTCTTCCGTTTTTCTTCTCGGGGACTGCTCTAACCCTCCATCCGCCGTGTGACGACGAACCTCCTTCCGTCGGCGCTCACATCGTACTCGGGATTGTAGGATGTCATCATGTTGTCCGCGCCCATGTCGGCCTGCTCGCCGGTGAACAGCCTCTGCCGGGCGCCGATCCCGAACCCGTCGTCAGCCGCGAAGCTCACCGCCACGAGCGAATTGCCTTCCCAGTAGAACAACTCGTCATCGCTCCACTTGGCCCATGTGCCGCCGTCGGTGGACACCTTCCACCTCGCGTCGGACTCGGGGAACGTCGTGACGTAGATCTCCATCCGCCCGTCCTGATCGGATTGGTAGGCGACGAAGCGTCCGTCACGAGATACGCGGGCCAACGCCTGGATGCCGTCGTCCTCGACCAGCACCCCGGTCTCTCCGGTCGAGACGCTCACGTACCAGAGGTCACGCGCATCGGTCTCGGGGTCGGTCATGTGGAAGACCACGGCCGATGCGTCCGGAGTCCACGACGGATACCACTTGTGGACCCCCTCGCTCACGATGAGCGGCCGGTCGGTTCCCGAGCCATCCCCGGCCCTGACGTACAGATTCGAGACGCCGCCCTGGTTCTGGATCGAGTACGCGATGCGCGATCCGTCCGGAGACCAGATCATATGGCGCTCGGCGCCCTCGTTGGTCGTCACCCGCCTCGCGCTCGTGCCCTCGAGGATCCACAGGTGATCCCGCTCACCCTGGTTCTGGCGGCCGCGCACGGCGACCCTCGCGCCGTCGGGATGGATGGAAGGATCGAGGATCGAGCTCATGGGCGGTCCGACGGCCTCCTGGACCACTCCGGACCGGTCGACCCAGGTGAGCTGACGGAGCGAGGCGGTCTCGCTCTGCCCCCGTTGCGCGGCGAGGGGCGCCCGGTCCGCGGCGAGAACACCCGCGGCAACCATCAGGATCGCGACATCACCTCTCATCGTCCCTCCCTTTCGGGGCGCTGACGCGGGGTCGAACAGACGCCGTCGGACCCCTTGAGCGCCTGAATCAGAACGTACCGACAGCGTGCTAACAGCCCGGTGGCGGATCGGCAAGGGGGTACCTATTATGGCCGCCAGGCCGCTCGACGGCATTGGAAACTACCTTGCTCTGGAGGGATCATGTTTCCGAGACTCGTCCTCGCAGCATCGCTTCTGGCCGCGCCACTCGCCGCCGCCACCCTCGCCGCGACAGTGGCGTCCGCCCAGGAAACCGGTACGGTGACCGGAAGCGTGACGACCGAGGCGACCGGCCAGCCCATCGTGAGCGCGCAGGTATTCATCGAGGAGCTCGCCCGGGGGAGCCTCACCCAGGCGAGCGGGCGTTACCTGCTCGTTTCGATCCCGCCCGGCACCTACGCCCTTTCGGTCACGTCGATCGGACACGAGACCGTGACCAGGCAGGTCAGCGTGACCGCCGGGGGAGTCGCCGACGTCGACTTCGTGCTCGCGGCGGTCGCGCTCGACCTCGACGAGATCGTCGTGACCGGCACCGGCGTCCCGACGCAAAGGCGTCGCCTCGGGCAGACCATCGCCACGGTGACCGGGGACGAGCTTGCGGCGGCGCCGATCACCAACATCGCCGACGCCCTCGTCGGACGCCTTCCGGGCGCGCGGGGGCTCATGTCGGGAGGCCAGACCGGCGGTGGCACGTCGATCCTCCTTCGCGGCACCTCGAGCATCAGCCAGCGGCAGAGCCCGCTCATCTACGTGGACGGCGTCCGGGTGGACAACACACGGGAGAGCGCGGAGTCGGTGCAGACGGATCGCCTTCAGGACATCAATCCGCAGGACATCGAGCGGATCGAGGTGATCAAGGGCGCCGCGGCCGCCACCCTCTTCGGTACGGAGGCCTCCAGTGGCGTGATCCAGATCTTCACCAAGCGCGGGCAGACGGGGGCTCCGGTCTACAGCTTCGCCACGGACCTCCAGCACCTGGAGTTTCCGCGCGAGTTCGAGGAGAACTGCGGGTACGACGCCGACGCGCACGAGGTCGTCTGCGACCACCCGTACGGTGATTACGAGGAGTTCGGGTACCACCAGAACTACCACATGTCGGTTCAGGGCGGGTCGCCTGGCCTCCGGTACTACGTCTCGGGCCGTCTGATGGACGAGGTGAACCCCTCGCCGAACAACGAGCTGCAGAGCCAGTCCATCCGGGCGTCGTTCGACTTCACGCACACCGACCGGCTGTCGAGCGACATCTCCTTGAGCCTCGTGCGACGTAATCTCAGGACCGCCACGCCGGGTTGGGGCGACCTGTTCGGGAACCTCATGCTGGGCAACCCCCTCCTCGCCACGGAGGGCAATCCGAATGGAACCTTCGCGCCCACAATGGCATCGGTGATCACGGAGAACTTCCAGGAGTCCCTCAATACGCTGGTCAGCGGGAGGGTCACCTACGAATGGTCGCAGGGTCTCCGCTCCACCCTGCAGGTGGGCCACAACTTCATCGACAGCCGTCAGAGCAGCTTCTTTCCGCAGGGGGTGGTCGCCGAGGCGATCACCGGTACCAGGGGCGTGACCGACCGGAGGCGCTCGACCACGACGCTGGACTTCAGCACCCACTGGGAAAGGCAGCTCAGCGACCGGCTGATGGCGAACGTCACCGTCGGAGGCCAGAGCTTCTCCGAGCTGCACACCAACGAGTCGGTGTCCGTCCGGGAGTTCGGCTCGCCCACGCTCAAGACCCTGAGCGGCGGAGCCGAGGTCACGAACGTCAGCGAGGGCTTCGAGGAGGTCATCAACGCCGGCGTCTTCGTCCAAGGCCAGATCGGGCTCGACGGCCGCCTCTTCCTCACGGGGGGCGCGAGGTTGGACGGCAACTCGGCCTTCGGTGAGGACTTCGGACTTCAGGTCTACCCGAAGGCCGGCCTATCGTGGGTCGTTTCCGACTACGACTTCTGGAACGTCGGGTTCATGGACGAGCTCAGGCTCCGCGGCGCGATCGGATCGTCCGGCCTCCAGCCGGGGGCCTTCGACGCCCAGCGGACCTGGGACCCCGACAGCAACGTCAGCGGCGGATACATCACCCCCGACAATCTGGGCAACCCGGAGCTGAAGCCCGAGCGGTCCACCGAGATCGAGGTGGCCCTCGAGACCGGGATGTTCAACGGTCGGTTCGGTGCCGAGCTGGTCTACTTCAATCAGACCACGCGCGACGCCCTGCTCCCGGTTCCACCCTCGCCGGGGACCGGCTTCACCGAGACCCAGCTTCGAAACCTGGGCACCCTGAAGAGCTGGGGGCTCGAGCTGATGACCCAGACGCGGCTCGTGCAGCGGTCCGGGTTCACATGGGATCTCACCCTGAGCCCCACGTACCTGGACCAGTGGGTGGACGACCTCGGTGGGCTGCCCGACCGCCGGCTGGGTAGCCGGCGACGGTTCCACTCCCTCTACGAGGGGATGTGGCCCGGGGTCTGGATCGCCCCCATCGTGGATCCCGATCAACCCTACGTTCTCTCGGGACCCATCGAGGACATCCGGAGCCGTCAGGATATCGCACCCAACTTGCTCAAGGCGGCCGACGGGACCGACTCGCTCGCCGTAATCGGAAGGCCCCAGCCGAACTGGACCGTGGATATCGGCAGCACGATCCAGATCGGCGGCAACCTCACCATCCGGAACATCTTCGAGGGAGCGGCCGGCTTCGTCGTCTCCAACGAGACCGACCACCTGCGCAACGCGCTCGGCAACAGCCCGCTGGTGGCCAACCTCGAGTACGCCCTGAACGACCCGAACACCAGCGTCGAGGAGAAGCAGGCCCTGGTGGACGAGTACGGCCGGAAGCACAACGGCGTCATCAGCAACACGGTTTACGACGGCGACTACCTGCGTTGGGCCGAGGCGAACGTTTCGTACCGGTTGCCCGAAGCCTGGTCGTCCGCCTTCGGCTCCTCGACCACGACGGTGAGCCTCGGCGTCCGAAACGTCCACGTCTTCAGCGACTACTTCAGCGACTGGAAGAAGGGGTGGATCGATCCGGGCACGCGGGGCCTCGAGGCGGGCACGGGCGAGAACGTCTTCACGCAGAACGTCGACTACCTCAAGACGCCGCCGCCGAGGCGGTTCGTCCTATCCGTCCGAGCCCAGTTCTGAGGGGCACGGCGATGGCGGAGAGAACCGTGGAGATGCGCGAACCCAAGAGACGGAGTCGACTCATGCGTGTCACCCATAGACGCGTCGGACGAATCGCAGCCGGCTTCTCGTTGCTGATGGTCACCGGCTGTGGGGACATCTTCGACGTGGAGAACCCCGGCAGCCTCCTCGACGAAGATCTCGAGACGCCCGCGCTCCTCGAGACCCTGGCCAACACGCCGGAAGGCAATCTCACGGGCACCTACTCGAGCCTCAACACGCGGAGCGCACTGCTCAGCGGTGAGCTCTTCCATCCCAGCACCCAGCTGGAGAACGTCGATGCGATGCGGGGGAACCGGCTCGCGTCGAACTCCTCGGTGGAGGGTCATTGGCGTGGGCTCGCGCAGGCCCGGTGGCTGGCGGACGAGATGGTCGATCGGATCTCCGAGCTCGTGCCCAGCCCCGACGCCGATCTGCGCGTAGCGAAAGCTCACTTCTTCGGAGGTCTCGCCAGGATGGCCATGGCGGACCACTACAACGTGATCGTCTACGGCCCCGAGGACCAACTCCGCAGCCCCGTCGACGTGATCGTTGACGCGATCGAGCGCTTCGAGGTCGCGGCGCAGATCGCGAGTGCCGCCGGGGACGCGAACTACGAGGCGGCCGCCCTGGGGCAGGTGGCCCGCGCGTACCGCTCCCTGTACTTCGAGGAGCTCCACCTGCGCGGGAACGACGATCCGAGCCTGTTCGCTCAGGCGGAGGCCGCGGCGATGCAAGCGCTCCAGGTCGATCCCGACTACAACGTCTCCCTGCGGTTCGGCGCCCCGGGGGGTTCGAACGACATGGCCTCCCTCGGCGGTCCGTTCGGGGGCGTGAACCGGATGGACGAGAGCTACCTCTTCGTCGAGGACCCCGTGACCGGGGAGTGGGACCCACGCCTCCCCCACGAGGAAGAGGTTCGGGCGGAGCCGCTCGGCGATACTTCCTTCAACCTGAAGTTCGCCGCCCGAGAGACGCCGCTTCCGGTGAGCCGCGCGGCCGAGGCGATGCTCATCATCGCGGAGGGTCGGCTCCTGGAGAACGACCTCCCGGGCGCGGTCCAGGCGATCAACCAAACGCGGGCGGCGGCCCGGGACCGGGTCTCCAGCCCGGACTGGGCGGATCCGGCCAGAGGGTGGCCGCCGCAACGGCCCCTGTCGGACCTGCGGGACTTCGTGAGCAGCGATTTCGGCGAGATCTACGATCAGCTGCGCCACGAGCGGCGGGCGGAGTTCTGGATGGAGCTACGCCGCTGGCAGGACATGCGGTACTACGAGATCGTGCCCTACCGCTGGTTCGACACCAACAAGGCGATGGGCGTGCACCTGCGTTGGCCTCCCGCTCCCGAGGAGGTCAGCAACAACCCGAACCTGACCGCCGACATCGTGCAGAGGGTGTACGTGAACTGACCTCCAACCGCTTACCTTTCGAGTCGTCCGGCTGATCGCGATGCCGGCGGAAGTCGCAAAGTCACGAGAACAGTCTTGAAAGGATGACCATATGAAGCGCTTGTACCTGGTTCCCACACTGGTCTTCGCGCTGACCACGTGCGGCGGTGAGGACGCGCCCGCGCCCGGCGCGGGGGCGGCGGACACCGCACCGGCGCCCGCCACGCCATCGGCGTCGGCTCCCGCACCGCCCACCGGGCCCATGACTATGCCCGACTGGTTCCAGGTCGACAACGACGCGCGGACGGTCCACATGACGGTCACGGCCGGCTCGACCAGCGTGAACAACTACTGGAACTTCAACGGTGGCATAAACGGACAGCTCGCCATCAACGTGCCCGAGGGATACACGGTCACGATCGACTTCATCAACTCTGACCCCAACATGGCGCATAGCCTCGGGATCTCCGAGGAGACGAGCAGCTTCGCCATTCCGCCCGCCACGACGCCGGTGTTCGAGGGTGCCATCTCGCAGAACCCCGGCTCGATGATCGACGGCACGATGCCGGGCGAGAGTGAAACGGTGGAGTTCGTCGCCGAGACGGCGGGCAACTACTCCATGGTGTGCTACATCCCCGGGCACAGCGCCGTCGGGATGTGGCTGTACTTCAACGTCACCGACGGTGAGGCGGGCGTGCAGGGCTCGGTCTGAGCGCCGGCGCTCGGACTTCCCGTTCTACGAGCCCGTCTTCGCGGCCTGGTGCTCATCGAGCGTCGGGCCGCGGAGGTGGACCGGCTCGATGCGGCGCGTCGTCCGCAGATTGAGCATCTCCACGAAGATGGAAAAGCCCATCGCGAAATAGATGTACCCCTTGGGAATGTGCTGATCGAGGCCCTCGGCCACGAGCGACATTCCGATGAGCAGCAGGAACGAGAGCGCGAGCATCTTGACCGTGGGGTGCTTGCTCACGAAGCCGCTCACGCGCTCCGCCGCGACGATCATGAAGAAGCCGGCGACGAGCACCGCGATGACCATCACCGGAAGGTCTTCGGCGATGCCCACCGCCGTGATGACCGAGTCCAGCGAGAACACGATGTCCAGCAGCGCGATCTGGACGATGACCGAGGCGAAGGTGGCCGCTCCGGTGCCCGCCTCACGCCCGGTGTCCTCGCCCTCCAGCTTGTGGTGAATCTCTCGGGTCGACTTGAAGAGCAGGAACACGCCCCCCGCGATCAGGATCAGGTCACGGCCCGAGATCTCGCGCTCGAACACCGCGAACAGGGGCTGGGTGAGGCGCATGATCCAGACGATGGAGAAGAGCAGGACCACGCGCATGCCCACGGCGAGCATCAGACCGACGCGGCGGGCGCGGGCTCTGGCCTCCACCCGCACGCGGTCCGCGAGGATCGCCACGAACACGATGTTGTCGATGCCGAGCACGACCTCGAGCACCGTCAGGGTCACGAGGGCGATCCACGCCTCGGGGCTGGTGAGCCACTCCATGGCGGCGATTCCTGGTTGGGCGTAGGAGCGTCGGTAGATGACCGAATGGATGCGCGGAAGCTACGACTCGCGCGCCGGGAGCCCAAGCGGCCTCACTCGGCCGGAAGGCGGGAGCGGCGGCCGTGACGGCCGGCTACTCGGGCACGCCGCTGCCGAAGAAGCTCGGCATCAAGGAAGGGCACTCGGTGGCGACGGTGGGCGCACCGCCGAGCTTCGCGTCTCTGTTGGGTCCGCTGCCCGCGGGGGTGCGGCTGGATGCGGACCCGAGGGGCGGCGGCCCCTTCGACGTCATCGTCGCGTTCGCCTCGAGCGAGCCCGAGGTGCGCACGCGGTTCGACCGCGCGCGCCGCCGGCTACGGGTGGACGGTGGCCTTTGGATCTGCTGGCCGAAGCGCTCGTCGCCGATGGCGACCGAGCTGGCCGAGCGACACGTGCGCGCGTACGGCCTCTCGACCGGCCTGGTGGACAACAAGATCTGCGCGATCGACGACGACTGGTCCGGCCTGCGCTTCGTGGTGCGACGAGCCGACCGCCCCCTCCGGCGATCCCGGTGAACGCCTCCAACAAAGCACGTCCGGCCGGGATCGAACGGATGGCATCACGAGACGAACCCGAGCCTGGGAAGTCCATGGCAGCCGTTCCCGCCTGGAGAGACGATGCGGTGAGCCCCGGTCGAGCCGAATCGATAGAGTCGCTCGTCAACAGGGCGCAGGAAGGCGACACCGCGGCCTTCGAGGCGCTGTACCGCAGGACCGCGGACAGGGTCTACGCGCTGTGCCTGCGCATGTCCGGTGACGGCGAGCAGGCGACGGAGCTCGTGCAGGACGTCTTCGTGCGGGTCTGGGAGCGGCTCGGCTCTTTTCGCGGCGAGAGCCTCTTCACCACGTGGCTGCACCGCTTGACGCTGAACGTCGTGCTGCAGGATAGGCGCCGGCGTGGGCGGAGGGACGCGCGCGAGGTCGGCTCAGTGGACTTGGAGCGGTTCGGCCGCGAGGCGGTACGGGCCATGCCCGGCACGCGCGTGGACCTGGAACGCGCCATCGCGGCGCTCCCCAGCAAGGCCAGGCGGGTGCTCGTCCTGCGTGACGTCGAGGGATACAAGCACGAGGAGATCGCGCGCATGACGGGCGTGACCCTCGGTACGGTGAAAGCTCAGATCCACCGCGCTCGGGGGCTGGTGAAGGAGGCCCTGCGGTGAAGGAGGCCCTGCGATGAAGGAAGGCCGCTCGCCGGGGGAGCACGTCTCCACCGCGCGGATCCACGACGCGCTGGACGGGCTGCTGAACGCGGCGGAGTTGGAGCGCATCGAGGCCCATCTGCAGGTCTGTGCGCCCTGTCGCCAGGAGTACGCCGGATTGTCGGAGTCCGTGCGGGCCCTGCGCTCGCTCCCGCAGGCGGCAAGGCCGCCGGAGGACGTTTGGTCCGCGGTCGCGTCGCGCATTGGAGCCGCGGCGGACTCGCCACCGGCTGAGCAAGCCCGGGTCGTGCCCCTCCCGGCGGTGGTACGCGCCGCGAGGCGGTTCGCGCTCTCGGCGCGCGAGCTCGTGGCCGCCGCGGTCGTCGTCTCGATGCTGTCCGCCGGAATCACGTGGCTGACCATGGGCGGCCCCAGATCCGCGGGTCCAGCGGTGGTACCGGCGTCGCCCAGCTCGGTCGCGGGGACGCCCGCCGGACCCGCCGCCCGCGTGGTCTCATCCGAGGGCGCGCGCTACGCCGACGCCGTCGACCGGCTCGAGCGGATCCTGGTCGCTGGGCGCGGCGTCCTGGGTCCGGAGACCTTGTTGAGCATCGAGCGGTCGCTGGGCACCGTCGACGCGGCCATCGCCGACATCGAGGAAGCGCTGGTCGCCGACCCCGGAAGCGACATGCTCCGCAGGATGCTGAGCGCGCACCGGAGCACCAGGCTCGGCGTGCTGCAGCGGGCCGCCGCCGCCGTGCAAGCGGAAACATGACGACGCGAACTCCGAGTGAACGGGTGGAGCCCGCATGAACTGTGTGATCATGGGTGCGCTGGTGGGCCTCGGCGCGTTACAGCAGACGGATACGACCTTCGCGCTCGACGGGGCCGAGCTGCTGGACGTGGAGACGCTCGGCGGGTCGATCACGGTCGATGTATGGGATCGCGACGAGGTCCGCGTCCAGGCGGAGCACTCCGCGCGAACGTTCGTGGAGATCGAGCGGCGCCGCGGGGGCATCCAGGTGGCGTCGGAGGCCCGGCGCGGGCCCGCCAACCTCGTGGACTTCCACATCACCGTGCCGCGATCGCTGCCGCTCGAGCTGGAGGGTCAATACGGTGACGTCACCGTGCAGGGCTCCGACGGAGCGGTGGAGGTGGAGACCCTCCGGGGCGACGTGACCATCCGCGGGGGGCGCGGAAACGTGCGCGTGTCGAACACGATCGGAAACATTCTCGTCGAGGGCGCGGCGGGCGAGATCGACGTGGAGTCGTCGGCCGCCGACATACGGATCGTGAACTCCTCGGGCCGGATCCTGGCGGAGACCGCGGGTGGCACCATCGTTCTGGAGAACGTCACCGCTTCGTCGGTCGACGTGGGATCGGTGGGGGGGAGGATCCACTATGACGGGACGTTCCAACCCGGCGGCACGTACTTCTTCGGCGCGCACGGAGGCTCGATCACGATCGTGGTTCCCGACGGCGCCGGGGTCACCCTCAGCCTCGCCTCGCTTCACGGGTCCATCACGAGCAACCTGAGCGGGCAGGTCGAGTCGTTCCCCGGCGGGGAGCGCCACCAGCTCGAGGTCGGGGGTGGGGGCGCGCTCGTGGAGGCGGAGACGTACGGTGGCCGGATCCGCGTGGTGCGCCGAGGCACGGAAGGATCCCAGGCGCCGGCGGCCGGGCGCGGTGGACGCGGTGAGGAGGACCTGCCGGACGTCGCCGTCTGGGTGTCACCGCACCTCGATCGGGCCGTGCGGCAGGCGGTCGAGCTGGCCCTCTCCACCAACGTCGAGCTCCGGCTCGCCGTGGCGTCTGCAACTATTGCACGCTAGCTCTCGTCTACACTCGCATCAACGGGTACGAGCGTCCGCGCACCTACGGGAGGGGGATCATGGCCGGAGAGCATCCACTGATACATCTGGAGGGCCTGAGCAAGGTCTTCTACACGGAGGAGGTGGAGACACACGCGCTGTCGAACGTCAAC
>Ga0302046_10003969_pt1 | contig 13246 bp, 12 predicted proteins | sample RVTome_11_FD_200261 | JGI IMG/M metagenome (GOLD analysis project Ga0302046, IMG submission 200261) | Soil microbial communities from uranium-contaminated site in the Upper Colorado River Basin, Wyoming, United States - RVT147D111 (version 2) ...
CCCTTGGTGGGGGGGGGGGGCGGGTCGCCCCCCGCCGCCCGGCGGGCCACGCCCGTCGGACGGGGGGCGAAGCCCCCCTCCGAGTGCCGAAGCCCCCCTCCGAGCGGGCTATCGCGCCGCAAACGGCGAGGACGCCGCGAGCGGCAGGATGGGATTCGCCGTCTGCACGGTCCTGGGATAGACGATCTCGAACTTGCCCTCGACGATCTGGAACACGGCCGGGAAGGCGCGCTCGTTCTGGCCGGCCATCGCGTGCCCGGCCGGGTGGAACTTCACGCCGTAGCCCTGCATGGTGCCGCCCTCGGGGATGTCCGTCTCGCGGGCGGCCTTGGCGAGCGCCTCCGCCGACCAGCCGCCGTGCTTCTGGATCGCCCGCGGCAGCACGTCGTTGAGGAGGATCCACATGTTGTTGAAACCCATCGAGACGTGCGGGGCGATCGCCAGCGGCGGGATGTCCTTCTCGAACTGCTTGTAGCGCTTCACCATCTCCTGGGTCAGCTCGCCGACGCCCGGCTTCAGCTTCTTGGCGTCGAGCAGCTGGGAGGCGATCGGGTCGACGGTGTGGAAGCCCTCGATCTCGTTGCCGAAGCCTTCCTTGAGCTTGTCGATCTGGCTGTGGCCGGCGCCGTGCCCGAGGTAGGCCCGCACGCGGAAGCCCTGCTCCTTGGCCTGCCGCAGGAACAGCGCGATGTCGGGGGCGTAGCCGGTGTGGAAGAGCACGTCGGGCCGCTGCGAGCGCAGCTTGGTCACCAGCGAGGAGAGGTCGGGCGACTGGATCGAGAAGCCTTCCTTGAGGACGACCTGCATGCCCAGCTTCTTGGCTTCCGCCTCGTTGGCGGCGGCCACGCCGGCGCCGTAGGGGCCGTCCTCGTAGATGATCGCCACGCGCAGGTCCTTGGGGGCCTTCTTGAAGCGCTCCTGCGAGTAGGCGGCGATGTACTGCACCGAGGAGGCGCCGAACAGGCCGCCGTTGGGCTGCGGGCGGAAGGTGTACTGGAGGTTGCGGCCCTTCAGCACTTCGTCCGCGATGGCGGTCGTGATCCACAGGAACTTCTTCTGCCGGTCGACCTTCTCGGCGAGGGGCACGGCGTGGGCGCTGGAGTAGACGCCGGCCAGGATGTCGACCTTCTCGACGTTGAGCAGCCGCTCGGCCTCGTTGATGGCGACCTCGGCCTTCGACTGGCTGTCGCCGTCCACCTGGACGATCTTGTACTTGCCGAGCACGCCGCCCCGCTCGTTGATGAGGTCGATCATCATCTTCGCCCCCCGCCAGCAGTTCAGCGAGCCGGCGGCGGAGAAGGGCCCCGAGTGGTCGAAAAGGACGCCGATCTTGATCGTCTGGCCCTGCGCGTCGGCGACCGGCGGCGGCGCGAGGGTGAAGGCGACGAGAGCCGCGAGCAGAAGCGCGGGCACGAGGCGTGCGCATGTCATGAGAGACAACCTCCTGGGCCAGGGTGGCCGCTAAGGTAGCACGGCGCGGTGGACGGCAAAAGGGCCAGGCCGGCCGGGTAGCGTCTCAGCCTGAGGGCAAGAGCTCATGGCCGCGAGAGCCGACGAACCCTTGACTGCCATCGAGCCTGACCGCTTCTGGGAGAATTGAGGACCACTTGAACAGGCGGTTCTGGCCGGAGAAGGTAATGGCGGAGATGAAGCAGGCCGTGCAGAGTCCACTGGGAGAGTCTATGCCTCGATACGAGTTCAGGTCGCGAGTGCGATCTTCGCCGTCGTGTTGATCTTGCTGCGCGTCGCGGCCCCGCGGCTCTTCGTGACCGTCTTCAACGGTCAGTTTTTCGGGGCTGACGTCGCCTCGCTCCTTCCGACCGCCCCCAGCACGAAGCGATTGGTGCCCGGGGCGATCACCGTCATCGTGACGGCCTGGATCTTCGGCTTGATCTGGGTTCTTCTGTACAACCGCTGGACATGAGAATCGTGCCGTTCAGAACACCGCCAAGGGACGCGGGGCTGATGGTCCCCGCTCTCGCTCCTGTTGCGGGTGGATCAGGTGATCGAGTAGTGGAACGCCGGGAGATGGAACGACGACGAGATCACCCCCAGTTGGATCGGGCAATCGTGAGGGCCCGAGTCATCGACGCCTGAGGGAAGGGCGAGGCGGAGGGGAGAGGATCGCCATGGCCGTCGAGGTCTGCCCGGTGGACTGCATCTACGAGGGGCCGAACCAGCTCTTCATCCATCCCGACGAGTGCATCGACTGCGGGGCCTGCGAGCCGGTCTGCCTGGTGAAGGCGATCTTCGTCGAGGACGAGACGCCGGAGCAGTGGAGGGACTTCATCGCTCTGAACCGGCAGTTCTTCGTGGGCAACCCCGGGGTCCAGGCCGCCACCAAGAACTGAGGCTGGCGAACCTGGGGAAACGGCCGAAGGGAGAGCGGTCACGGGCTGAACCGACCCAGAGGAGGAAGGACTGATACCCAAATTCATGAAGGTGGCGACGACCGAGGAGCTGGAAGACCAGCAGGCCAAACTGGTCGAAGTGGAGGGCCAGAAGATCGCCGTCTTTCGGGTGGGAGCAGCGTTCTACGCTCTGAGCGATACGTGCACGCATCGAGGAGGGCCGCTGTCCGAAGGGACGGTCGAGGGAGACGAAGTGACCTGCCCCTGGCACGGGGCGAGGTTCGACATCAAGACCGGGACCGTCCTGGGGCCGCCAGCGGCACGAGAGGTCAGGAGTTACCCGGTGCGGGTCACCGGCGCGGAGGTCGAGATCGAGGTGTGAGTGGGCCGCTCGACTTGGCTGCCTCCCGCATCGGCCGTGATGAGCAGCGAGCGGGCGCGCCGGTAGCGCGGGCGACCCGGAGGCGCCCGTCGCCCTTGCCGGGCCACTGCGCGTGGCATCGTCCGATGCGTTCGAGGCTCGTATCAGCGAGACCAGGATCGATTTCGAAGGGGCCCGGCTGCCCGATCGACGCGTTGGCCCGGTCCCAGGCCCGCTCGCAGAGGAGGAAGCGGAGCCCACTGTCGGCCAGCGACCGGGCGTAGCCGTCGATCCCGACGCCGTCCTCCAGCACGAGCGTCGTCCCGCTGCGGATCGCCTCCAGCGCTGCCAGCTGGACGATGACCTGCTGCTCCCGGGCTGAGCCCGGGTAGGGGCAGATAAGCGAGGCCGCCGGTGAATGGCGGCCGGTGCGGCGGAGAGAGGTCCTCGTAGATCCCGCGGGCGAGCGTCAGCGGGAAGTGCGTGTGCGTGTTGGCGAACCCGGGTTCCCGGCGGCCCGTCAAGGCCGCCGGAGCGCCCTCGCGACCCCCTTTCCTGTGGGAGTCGGTCCGAGGTATGGTCGTCTCCCGCAGCCGGAGCGACGGGCGGGGGTCGGGGACGCCCGGGCGCAGCACGACGCGCAGGGCCTTGCCCTGCACCCGCGAACCGCGATGCCGGGGTGGTTGGGCGAGCGCCTGGACGTGGGCTGGGCGATCGACGTCTTGCATCCCCGGGCCATCGGGCCGACAGCGACGGGCGCGTAAGGCCGCCCTCGCGAGGGATTGCTGGCGCTGATTCAGCTCGTTTGGGAATCGGCGGCGTGACGACATCCGCCCGCCCGCTCGCCCCGTTCCCCACCCCGGCCGGTCTCCGCGCCACCGTGGGTGCCGTGGGCACCCACGGCGTGCGCCGCATGGCTTTCGATCCGGGCAAAGGCTCGAGCTGAGCCGCTACAGGCTCCGGAGGGCCTGACGCGCCGCAGGCTCAGCGCGCGCCGATGAGGATGAACGCCGCCCAGTAGAAGGGATGCGCCGTCGCCGGCTCCCGGAGCAGGGCGAGCTGGGCCTGACGGAGGGCCTCGGCACGGCCCACGCTCGCGAGCGACCGGTGGAAGGCGACCATCAGGTCACGGGTCGAGGTGTCGTTCACCTTCCACAGCGAGGCGACGATGGACTGCGAGCCCGCCTGGCTGAACGCCGCCGCGAACGTGATGAGGGCGGAGCCGGGCACCTGCTCGCCGAGCGCGGTCTCGCACGCCGAGAGCACGGCCAGCCCGCCCGGTCGCAGGGTGAGCCCGGCGATGTCGCCGATGCTCAGGTGCTGGCTCGGCTCGTCGCGCCCGGCGACGAGGAGGAACGAGCGCTCGGGGTGCTCGGCGTCGAGGGTCCCGTGGGTCGCCAGGTGGATGTCCGACATCGACGGCACGAGCTGGAGGAAGCGGCGCTTGGTGGCCTCTTCACCGACGAGCACCGTCACCGCCGGCCGCACGCGCTCGATTGCCTGCACCTCGCGACCGGCGGCGGGCAGGCTGCCGTCGGGGTTGCCCAGCGCCAGCATCGGCGGCGTGCCCCCGGCCTTCACCGGGCTCAGCAGGTCGACCAGCTCGAGCTCGGTGAGGTAGCTCACGACGTGCGTCTCGGCGAGGAACCGGGGGCCGTCCGGCGTCGTCCGCTCGAGCGCGTGCAGCGGCAGGTAGAGCAGGAGGTCGTTCGGGATCAGGATCAGGTCGCGATGCTGCGCCAGCTCGGCCTCGATGGGCCCGAGCAGGTGCCCGGCCAGCTCGCGGCCGACCGTCTTGAGCGGCGCCACGTGCTGGCGGTACAGCGCCGAGCCGTCGTCGGCCCACGGCAAGAGCGCGGCCGTGCCCTGCTCGACGAGGGTGCGGTATTCCCGGACGAGCTCGTAGAGCGCCTTCTGGCCCACCTCGCGCCGCTTGACCTCGAAGCGCCCGCCGGCGGCGACCACGTAGATGTAGAGGGCGTCGTCGGTGGCGAGGTACTGCACGGCCAGCGCGCCGGGCGGCAGCCGGCCGGCGAACTTGGCCAGCGCCTTGGGGTCCACCGTCTGCTGGTCCACGAACTGGGCCTTGTACTTCGGGTACCGCGCGAGGAAGGCCTGGACCTGGCCGAGATACCCCGCCTTCGTCCGTGCCAGTCGCGTGGTGAGCTCGCGCACCAGGTCGCGGTCCTCGGACGGCTGACCGCTCTCCCCGTCCCCATGGGCGTCGGCCTCGCCCAGCGCCCGCTCGATGGCCGCGGCCTGCGCCACCGCGGCCTGGATCTCGGCCGCCTGCCTCCGCGCCTCGGGGTCGGTGATGAGCGGCTTCGCCGCGGTCAGCGCCTCGGCCACGATCCGGGCCTTCTTCGCCTGGATCGTGGCCCACGCTTCCCGGTCGTAACCCTTCGTCGGATCGCGCTCGTTGAGCCGCAGGAGCACGCGCGCCAGCGCGTCGTAGACTCGGAGGCGATTCTCCGCCTGGAGGTAGACATCGCGGGCGCCGCGGTCGCCGACGCGCGCCGCCACCGTCTCCAGGGCGCTGACCGCCTCGCGATAGGCGGCGGCCGCGTCCTCGAGCCGGCCCGCGCGCTCGGCGAGACGGCCCAGGGTGAGGGTAGCCCGCCACCGCACCTCCGGACGGCCCTGCGTTCTCGCCACCTCGGCGGCGCGAAAGGCCAGGCGCTGGGCGGCTGCGACGTCCCCCGCGCGCTCCTCGCCCAGCGCCACGCCGAGCAGGTGGACGGAGTGGTTCACGAACCGCCCCTGCATCTCGGTCTCGATGAGGGCGAGCCCGCGGCGGGCGGTGGGCAGCCACTCCGCGGGCGGACGCCCCGCACGCCGCAGGCTCTCGGCCTCGAGCCGCAGGGCCTCCGGCAGCAGGCGCGGCGCGCGGCCGCGCGCGTGCAGGAACTCGCCGATCGCGATGGCCCGGTCCAGGAGTCTGGCGGCACCGGCGTGATCGCCGTGGAGCGTCAGCACGCTGGCCAGGTCCAGCGCGCTATGCCCGACGCGGGGGTGGAACCGGGGATGATTGCGCTCGTGGATGGCCAGGGACCGGGCGAGGACGTCGCGCGCCCGCCGATGGTCGCCGAGCAACCGATAGGTGGAGCCGAGGCCGCCGAGTGCGGAGGCCACCCGGTCGTCGTTCGGACCGTAGATCTGCTCGTAGATCGCCGCGGCGCGCTCCAGGGCCGTGCGCGAGTCGGCGTAGTCGCCGGTGACGCGCGCCAGGTTTCCCTGGAGGCGGAGGCTCGCGGCCAGCTCGGGGGACCCGGGCACGTCCCGCTCGGCGAGCGCCACCGCCTCGCGGGCGGCGGCGAGCGCGTCACGGAACTCGGCGCGCTTGCGATGCGCGTGCGCTCGCTGGATCACCGCGCGCACCTCGGCGGCCTCCGGGCTCGAGGCGGGCGGGAGTTCTCGAGCCGGGCGTCCGACCTCTCCGCCGGGCCGGCGGGCGCCGGCGGGTCCACGCCCGCCGTGTCCTCGTCCGAGCTCGGCAGCGAGCGCGGCCGCGGTCTCGCACGAGACCAGCCCGACGAGCACCACGACGGCGAGGGAGAGACGGTACAGCGACGGTGCGGTCACTCGACGCAAGATGAGGAGAGGCTACAGCGCCGGGGGTGATCCGGTCAATCGAGCTGGCCTCGGGGCCTCGGGGTCGTGGGCCAGTTTGACCCACTTACCAGCCTCGGCGCCGGCGAGGCGATCGGGCATCCCCGGAGGTGGGCAAGGAGCTACGCGATGAGACATGGCACAAAGGGAGGAGCGGCTACCGCTAGCCGGTGTGCCGCGCGAAGACGAGCCACTCGCGGCCCTGGCGGCCGCGGGCCGAGCGCAGCGGGGGCTGGGCGCGCTCGATGCGGAACGGCGCGGCGAAGCGGCGGCGCAGCTCGGCGCGCGAGACCTTGAACGGCGGTCCGGCCGTGACCGCCCGCAGCGGGAGGAAGCAGGCGAGCAGCCAGCCGCCCGGCTTGGGGTGAATCCTCCTGGGCAAAAGTGCCCGCTAAGGTAGCACGCCCCGTGGAGCCGCAAAAGCGGGCGCCGGGGCCCGCTGCCCGAGAGGACGATAACCGAACGTCGCCAGCTCGAACGCATGGAGTTGCTCGATGAGCTGGACCGCCGGCGGCGTGTACAGCACGGAAGCCACGCTCGTCGGGCGCCTGATCTCGGATTTGTATCTCGGCAGCTGCGATGGGTTCCACGGCACGCCGATGCGATCGCAGATCCGCTCGAGGTCGGCCTCGAGGGACTCGTAACGGACGACGTCGTCCAGGCAGAACGCGGCCCCGATCATGTACTTGTCTCGATCGATCACCGGCCCGTGGACGGTCAACCAGTGCAGGAACCGCCGCTGCTCCGCGGTGTATGACCAGTACCGCAGGCGGAACCGCAGACCCTCGCGTCCACGCGGTATCGAATGGGTCTGCCCGAAATGTTCGAACGCCGAGATCGCCTTCTCGAAGGGATCCCGGATGACACAGAACTTGAAATAGCTGTTCCAGACGTCGACTCCGACATACTGCCGGATCAGCTCGGCCGGCATGTGGTTGTACCACTTGTGACCCTGGGCGGCCCGTCGGCCTCGAAATCCGATCACTCCCGTGGGCGATTCGTACTCATCGCGGAAATGGGCGGGCTGCCACTCGCCTTCCGGCATGCAGAAGCGCTCGAAGTAGGACTCCACCGACGTGCCGGCCGTCTTCACGGTCTTCGTATAGATGAATCGGTAGCGATGACTGATCAGCACGCGCGACAACCTCCGCTCCAGCCTGCGTCACAACCGCAACCCGCAAGGCAGTCGTGACGGCGCATCGATAGTAAGCGCCCGGGTCGCGTCAGGGCCAGAGTTATTGCTCGTCGGAGGCCGCCGTCGTGTCGCGGCCACCGCCGCCGCGGGGCCGGCCCCATCAGCCGGTGTGCCGCGCGAAGACGAGCCACTCGCGGCCCTGGCGGCCGCGGGCCGAGCGCAACGGGGGCTGGGCGCGCTCGATGCGGAACGGCGCGGCGAAGCGGCGGCGCAGCTCGGCGCGCGAGACCTTGAACGGCGGTCCGGCGGTCAGCGCCCGCAGCGGGAAGAAGCAGGCCAGCAGCCAGCCGCCCGGCTTGAGGATGGCCGCCACCGTGCGCACGTACTCGTCGCGGCGGGCGGGGTCGATGGCGCAGAAGCAGGTGTACTCCCACACGCCGTCGAAGCCACGGGCCGCGTCGCGCCCGAGCGTGAAGATGTCGCGCTGCTCGAAGGCCACGCGCACGCCGTCGCGCCGGGCCAGGGCACGGGCGGCGCTCACGGCGGCCGGCGAGAAGTCGTAGCCGACGACGTCGTAGCCGCGGGCGGCCAGGAAGCGCGCGTCGTGGCCGCGGCCGCAGCCGAGGACGGCGACCCGCCCGCGGGGCGGGGGCGTCCGCTCCACGAAGTCGACGAGCGGCGGCGCCGGCTGCCCCAGCTCCCAGCCGTCGCCACCGGTGGCGTACAGCGCCTCCCAGAAGTCCGGGGCGCTCACACGGGCCATGCCATCCCCTCGAAGTCCGCGACCGCGCGCTCGGCGCCGGCCGCCTCCAGCTCGCGGTTGCTGTGGGCGCTGGTGACGCCGATGACCCGCATGCCGGCCGTGCGCGCGGCGCGCACGCCCACCACGGAGTCCTCGAACACGACACAGCCGCCCGGCGGCAGGCCCAGCCCCTCGGCGGCCCGCACGTACACCTCCGGGTCCGGCTTGCCCCGGCGCACGTCGTCGGCGGTGACGACCACCTCGAAGTGCCGGCGCACGCCGACCTCGGTCAGCAGCTCGTCCACGTCGTGGCGGGTGGCCGAGCTGGCGACGGCGCGCGGCACGCCCTGCCGGGCCAGCGCGGCCACGAAGGCCGGCGCGCCCGGGATCGGCAGGATGCCGCGAGCGGCCAGGCGCGCGTAGTGCGCGCGCTTGCGGCCGGCCAGCGCCACCGCCTCGGCGGAGCCGACCGGGCGGCCGAGCAGCAGCGGCATCGCCTCCTCGGCCGGCCGGCCGATGGACAGCCGCCAGAACTCGGGCGGCGGCGACACGCCGAGCTCGGCCAGCAGCAACCGCCAGGCGTCGCGGTGGTGGGCGCCGGAATCGATCAACACGCCGTCCATGTCGAAGACGACCCCGCGGGCGCCGTCGCCGGTCTCGGTCACGAGCGCAGGCGATACAGCGGCGCCAGCATCCGGAAGGTCTCGAGCGCGGCGGTGCGGTATTGCGCCTCCGTCCAGCGCGCCGCCTCCTCGGCCGGCACCGCGCGCCCGAGCACGAACTGGCCGTCGCGCGTGCGCGTCAGCTCGTCGGCCAGCTCGGCCAGGTGGTCGGGGGTGAGGTCGCCGAGCGGGGTGGCCGGCTCCTCGTCGTGCTCGTTCTTGAACCACGCGAGGCCCCGCACCCGCCGCAGCACCGGCCCCAGCTTGCCAGCGCTCCGCTTCCAGGCGCCCACCCACCGCTTCTTGTCGGCGTGCTCGGGGCCGATCTCGAAGAGGAAGCGCACGCAGTGGCGCGACACCGCGACCTTGAAGTGGCCATGCTTCTTGTAGCCGCGCGTGTCGGGGCCGAACGCCACCCAGGTGTCGTCGGGCGGGTTGACGCTGCGCCGCGCGTGCCTGGCCACGTGGGCGAACGCCGGGCCGCCGGTGGCCCGGCTCACCGCCGGCAGGAGAGTGTGCCCCATCGCCTCCAGCTTGGGGCGGATCCTACGGCGGATCACGTCCATCCGGGGACGGAAGCCCTTCACGTCGAACACCTTGAAGTCGGCGCTGTTGAAGGCGGCAGCGGGCATGAGGCTCCTCCTCGCCTAATGACTCTCGTGGAATCCGGTGACGCCGGAGGGCAGGCGCGGTGGCCGTGGGCGCGCCGGCATGGCTCGCCTGTCGCCGTAACTCGCTCCGGGCGCGGCTCGCTCGGTCCCCCCATCCCCCAGAGGGGGCTGGGGCGCGGACCAGTCGACTCGTAGGCGGCTCGCTCGCCGCGCCCTGCGCTCGAACGGCGACGACGGCTCGCCATGACGGCGCGCCCACGGCCACCGCGCCTGCCCCCCGGCGTCACCACGTTTCACGAGACTCATTAAAGATCGTCGAGGGGAAAGATCGGCCGCCGCACCCGCGTGAACGTGAAGCGCCCGAGGTTCGACGACGACAGCCCCGGCGCGTCGACCTCCAGGATCGCGCGGGCGATCGGCTCGAAGGCGGCCCGGTAGTGGATCGAGGACTTCACGACGAGGATCTGCTCGGCGAGCGGGTCGATGCCGACGAAGCGGATCATCTCGGGATCGAGCGCCTGCCGGCGGTGCGAGACCAGGACGATCTTCAGGTCGTTGACGTCGAGCACCGCCGTCGGGCCCAGCCGGCCCTCGACCCCGCGCAGCATCGGGCCCCGGTAGACGAAACGGCCGTCGGACAGCGTGCGCACGCGCCCGGTGACGGCGACGGGCGCCCCGTGGCCGGGATCGACCTTGCCGCCGACGGCCAGGCTGATCGTGGCGCCGGCGCCCGCCTCCACGCACGCCCGCACCGCCGCCGGGTCCCACAGGCACGCGACGGTGGCCGGGCGGGCGCCGGCGCCGAGCAGCTCGCGGAGGAGCTCGGTGGTATCGCCGGCCGCGCCGCCGCCGGGGTTGTCGGCGATGTCGGCCAGCACCACCGGCCGGCCGTCGAGCGCCAGCGCCCGCGCCACCGCGTCCTTCACGGGCAGCGCGGTGTGGAGGAACTCGCGGCGCCGCGCCCACGCCGCCGCCGCCAGCTCGTCGGCCAGCGCGTCGGCGAGCGCCTGGTCGCCGTCGGTGACGACGTAGACCGACAGCCCGGCGTCGTGGATGTCGGCCAGCGGAAAGCCGGCGAACACCGAGACCGACACCACGTCCGGGCGGCGCTCCATCGCGTCGGCCAGGTCGTACAGCCGGCGCATCGGGCCCCGCGTGGTCAGCTGGCCCGCAATGGGTGGCAGCAGCGGCGGCTGGCGATGGGCGACCGTCGGCCGGATGCGGCCGGCCACGACGTCGGCCAGGCGGGCGGTCGCCTCCCGGCCGCGGGCGTCCATGTCCACGTGCGGGTAGGTCTTGTAGCCGTGCAGCAGCGTGGCCGCCTCCACCATGGTCCGGGTGACGTTGGCGTGGAAATCGAGGGTGACGGCGATCGGCACCGCGCCCACCGCGGCGCGGACGGCCGCCAGCAGGTCGCCCTCGCCGTCGTCGAGGCCCTCGACGACCATGGCGCCGTGCAGGTCGAGCAGCACCCCGTCCAGCGGCCCGGCCGCGCGGAGGTCGGCCAGCAGCCGGTCGCGCGTCTCGGCGTAGAATGCCTTCGTCACGCGGCCGGCCGGCGAGGCGGCCGCCGCCAGCGAGGGCACCAGGGTGACGCCGCCCCGGCCGGCGGCCTCGATCATGCCGCCCAGGCAGGTGCCGGTCCCGCGGAACGCCTCGAGGATCTCGCCGCCGTAGCGGAGGTCGTGCGCCTCGAACAGGGCGCGGTCGGTCGCGATGGAGCTGAACGTGTTGGTCTCGTGGGCGAGCATCGCGACGAAGAACCGCACGGTGCCTCCTGATCGCTGGCGGGATGGCGGGCGCCGACAGCGGACGCTAGTGTAAAGGGTCGACTCGGACTGTTCAACGACAGGGAGAGAGCGATGAGCGACGACTCGTGCTTCCACAACCTCCGCGAGGGCGGCATCGTGCGCCAGCTGGCGGCCGGCGTCAGCGCCCGCGTGTTCCCCGGCGTCAACGCCATGCTGTCGGTGGTGACGCTGGAGCCGCACTCGGTGTCGCCGGTGCACTCGCACGCCAACGAGCAGTGGGGCGTGTGCCTGGAGGGCGAGTGGATCCGCATCCAGGACGGCGTCGAGCACCACTGCCGGGCCGGCGATTTCTGGCAGACGCCGCCGCACGTGCCGCACGGCGGCCGCACGCTCGGCGCCCGCTGCGTCGTGCTGGACGTCTTCGCCCCGCCGCGCGAGGAATACCGGCAGGCCGGCGCCGGCCTCGGCGGGGCCACGCTCGCGCCCTGACCCGGATGTTACAATTCCCCGCATGGATACGGCGTTTCTCGTCACCGGCGGCGCGGGGTTCATCGGATCGCATCTCGTCGAGCGGCTGCTGCGCGACCATCCGGGCGCGACCGTGCGCGTGCTCGACGACTGCTCGACGGGCAGCATGGCGAACCTGCCGTTCGCGGCGGCGGCCGGCGCACGGCTGGAGGTCGTCCGCGGCGACATCCGCGACCTCGCCACCGTCGAGCGCGTCGCGGCGGGCGCCGGCGTCGTCTTCCACCAGGCCGCCATGCGCTCGGTGCCGCGCTCGGTGGCCGATCCGCTCGGCGCCAACGCCAGCAACGTGAACGGCACCCTCAACGTGCTGGAGGCGGCGCGGCGTCACCGGGTGCGGCGGGTGGTCTACGCCTCGTCGTCGTCCGTGTACGGCGACCGGCCCGACCTGCCCAAGCAGGAAGAGCACCCCCCGGCGCCCATCTCCCCCTACGCGGTGTCGAAGGCGGCCGGCGAGCAGTACGCGGCCGTGTGGCACCGGATCTACGGCGTGGAGACGGTCGGCCTGCGCTACTTCAACGTGTTCGGGCCGCGCCAGGACCCGGCCTCGGAGTACGCGGCGGTGATCCCCCGCTTCATCCTGTGGGGACTGCGCGGCGAGCCGCTCGAGGTGCACGGCGACGGGCGGCAGTCGCGCGACTTCACCTACATCGACAACGTGGTCGAGGCCAACTGCCTGGCCGCCGGCGCGCCGGGCGCGAGCGGGGTCTTCAACGTCGGCTGCGGCGAGCGGGTGAGCCTGCTGCAGATCATCGAGAAGCTCGAGACGGTGCTCGGACGCCCGCTCGAGCGGCGGCACACCCCGGCCCGGGCCGGCGACGTCGCCCACACGCTGGCCGACGTGAGCCGCGCCAAGCGGCTGCTCGGCTACACCCCGCTGGTGGCCTTCGACGAAGGATTCCGGCGCACGATCGATCACTTCAGGGGCGGGAGGTCCGCATGACGCGTCGAGCACTCCTGGCGGCGCTGGGCGCCGCCGTCGTCCTGGTGGGTGGGGTCGGCGCGGGCGCCCAGGCCCCGCCGCGGCTGGTCGTGCAGGCGCCCACCGAGCCGCCCGGCCTCGACCTCACGGCCACCCCGGCGTCGGCGACGGCGGCGGTGGTCTTCTACAACGTCCAGGAGGGGCTCGTGAAGATCGACCGCCACGGCAAGCTGGTGCCGTCGCTGGCCGAGCGCTGGCACACGAGCGACAACCGCAACTACACCTTCTTCCTGCGCAAGGGCGTGCGCTTCCACAACGGCCGGGAGCTGAGGGCCGCCGACGTGAAGTACGTGTTCGAGCGGGCGATGAACCCGGAGACCAAGCACCCCTACCGGCGCGACTACGACGCGATCGGCGACATCATCGTCAAGGACGACTTCACGATCACGTTCGCGCTCAAGTCGCTCAACGCGAACTTCCTGCACAACGTGGCCCGCCAGGGCTCGGTGATCTATCCCCGCGAGGCGGTGGAGACGCTGAAGAGCCACCCGGTCGGGACCGGGCCCTTCCGGTTCGA
>Ga0302046_10003973_pt1 | contig 13242 bp, 12 predicted proteins | sample RVTome_11_FD_200261 | JGI IMG/M metagenome (GOLD analysis project Ga0302046, IMG submission 200261) | Soil microbial communities from uranium-contaminated site in the Upper Colorado River Basin, Wyoming, United States - RVT147D111 (version 2) ...
CTCCGACCTGCACCGTGAACTCCTGCGCGGATGCCCCGCCCTCGACCGGCGAGGCACCGTCGGCGCCCTGTCGTGGCTCGGCCTCGCCGCGCCCTCGCTCGGCCGACGGCTTCGCGGCCGCGGCGCGCTTTCGCCCCAGCGGCGGCGGGGGCGCGGTCAGCGGCGCCGTCAGCTCGTGATAGAAGGTCAGGGCCGGCAGCGGCTGCGCCTGCTTCGGGCGCTCCCCCGGGCCCTGGCGGGCCGTGGTGGACTCGACGGCCGTCCCGGGCCTGGCCGCCCCGGTGAGCAGCGGCCAGTGACGGCCGGTCCAGATGCCGGCCACGAAGGTGACGGTGAGGACGCCGCCGATGCCCGCCAGGACCAGGATCGTCCCGCTCCGGCCGCCACCGCCCTGCCGCCGGCGTCCCGCCATCTACATCGTCTCCGGCGCGCTGACGCCGAGCAGGTCCAGGCCGTTGGCGATGACGCGGCCGATCGCCGCGCACAGCGCGAAGCGCGCGTGCAGCAGCCGGTGGTCGTCCTGGATCACGCGGTGGCTCTTGTAGTACGGGTGGAACTCCCCGGCCAGCTCCCGCAGCCAGAACGCGACGCGGTGCGGCTCGAGCGCGCGGGCGGCGCCGCGCACGACCTCCGGGTAATGCAGCAGCCGCTTGATGAGCGCCTGCTCCGCCGGCTCGGTGAGCGCCGTCAGGTCGACGGTCTCCCGGGCCGGGATGGCGATACCCTGCTCGGCGGCCTGTCGCGCGATCGAGCGGATGCGGGCGTGCGCGTACTGCACGTAGTAGACGGGGTTGTCGCTCGACTGGCGGGTGGCGACGGCCAGGTCGAACTCGAGCGGACTGTCGTGGCGCCGCGTGAGGAAGGTGAACCGGGCGGCGTCGCGGCCGACCTCCTCCAGCAGCTCCTCCATGAGCACGAACTCGCCGCGCCGCTTGGACATGCGCACGGGCTGGCCGTCGCGCAGCAGCGTGACGAGCTGAACGATCAGCACCTCGAAGGCCTCGGGGGGATGGCCAAGCGCCTGCATGGCCGCGCGCATGCGCCCCACGTAGCCGTGGTGATCGGGCCCGACTAGGTTGATCACCCGGTCGGCGCCGGCGAACTTCACGTGATGGTGGTAGGCGACGTCGACGGCGAAGTAGGTCGGCTCGCCGCTGCCCCGCCGCAGCACCCGGTCCTTGTCGTCCGTGCCCTCCTCACCGACCGACGACGAGCGAAACCACAGCGCGCCGTCGTGCTCGTAGGTGAGCCCGCGGGCGCCCAGCTCGGCGAGCATCCGGTCGGCCAGGCCCCGGTCGCGCACGTCGCGCTGCTCCGACGTCCACGCGTCGAACTGGACGCCGTAGTCGGCCAGGACGCGGCGCTGGCCCTCGAGCATGCGCGCCACCGCCCACCGGCCGAGGTCCTCGGTCGCCTGCCCGCCGGGGGCCCGGGCCAGGTGCCCCTGGAGATCGGCCGGCGTCGCCAGCTTGTGCTCGGTGACGTACTCACCGGCGAGGTCGACGAGGTACTCACCCGGATAGCCGGGCTCGGGCAGCGCCGCCGCCTCGCCCACGGCCTGCCGCACGCGCGCCTCGAACGAGCGGGCCAGGGCCTGGAACTGGTTGCCGGCGTCGTTGACGTAGAACTCGGTCGTCACGCGAGCGCCGCGGGCACGCAGCAACCGCGCGAGGGCGTCACCCACCGCCGCCGCCCGGGCGTTGACGATCACCAGCGGGCCGGTGGGGTTGGCGGAGACGAACTCGAGCTGCGCCCGCTGTCCCGCCAGCTCGTCGCCACGCCCGTAGCGTTCGCCGGCGGCGAGAATGTCGCGCAGCGCCTCCGCGCACCACGCCGGCGAGAGGAACACGTTGACGAAGCCCGGGCCCGCGATCTCCAGGCGCTGCACCTCGGGCATCGGGGGGAAGTGCGTGACGATCGCCTCGGCGATCTGCCGGGGTGGGCGCCGCGCGGAGCGCGCCAGGGTCATCGCGGCATTCGTGGCGTAGTCGCCGTGCTCGGCCTGCCGCGGCACGTCCCACGCGCAGTCCGGCGCAGCCGGCAATCCGGCGGCGGCGAGCGCCGTCTGCACACCCTGCGTCAAGCGATCGATGAGGCTCATGAGACAGAGAACGCCGCTCGGCGGCGGCGGTTGCGCGTCATCATACGGTGCCGCTCTGACTGAGCCGAAAGAAAAACCCGAAACACGGCGCCGTCCGTTCGGCTGTCACGCGCAGCGGGGGCCGGCGCTGGGCCATGCTCGCTCCGCTGCGTCGCGAACATGGCCCGGGGCCGGCCCCCGCACGTGTCGAACCGAAGGACTGCCCCGCGGGCGCGCCTTCCGCCGCGCAGGAACGACCCCCGTGCGCGGCCGCCAACCAGGGCCGAGGGCGTCCTCGTGGTGTTTCATCCCTGGAGCAGTGTAACTGGCTTTACAGGAGAGCTTTTCTCACGAGGGCGTGAAGTGCGAGAAGGGTGGCGATCGCCAGGGTCCCGGCCCGCCGGAAGAGGGGGATGCTGCGCTCGATGTCGGCATGGCAGGGCAGCGGGCCGTCGCCGAGGCGGTAGGCGGTGCGCTTCACGAGAGTGACGGCGAGGGCGCCGGCCATGGCGGACATGGTCCAGCCGGCGTTGGGGCTGGAGGTGCGTGCGCGGTCGCGGGACACGACCGACCACGCCGCCCGTGAGCGCCGGCCGGCGGCGACGACGAGCGCGAGGGCCGCCAGACGCGCCGGTAGAAGGTTGGCGACGTCGTCGAGGCGCGCGGCGACCTTGCCGAAATGCTCGAGGGGGCCCTCGCGGTACCCGAGCATCGTGTCCGCCGTGTTGAGCGCCCGGTAGGCGAGCGCGCCCGGCAGCCCGAGCACGAGGAAGAAGACGACCGGCGCCACCACCGCGTCCGTCAGGTTCTCGGCGACCGACTCGACCACCCCCGAGGCGACCTCGCCCGCACCCAGCGCCGACGTCGGCCGGCTGACGAGGTGGAGCCCGAGGAGACCCCGCGCCTCGTCGAGCGCGCCGCGCGCAAGCGCCTCGCCGACCGAGCGTGCCGCGCTCACCAGTCCCCGGGGCGCGATCGCCGCCTTGAGCGCCGCCGCCTCGACGACGACGCCGGCCGGCCCGAGCGCGGCCGCCAGCGTGGCGGCGAGCGCGCCCGCCGCCGCGGCCAGCGCCGTCACCGCCAGGGTCAGCGCGCCACCGCTCAGGAGCAGCCGCCACGCGCCGCCATGGCACAAGCCGCGGCGGCCGGCGGCCAGCAGGCGACCGACCCAGGCCACCGGGTGCAGCCGGTTGGGCGGATCGCCGAGGAGGAGATCGAGCGCGAGGGCAAGCAGGATGACGGTGGCGGCATGGAGGGCCGACGCCACGCTCAGAACAGACGGCCGGCGAGCTTGCCGATCGCCTGCAGATCCACGGCGCCGGCCACGATGTCGGCGAGGCGGTCCCAGCGGCGGCCACGGCTCCCGGATCGGCCCCACGCGGGCAACGGCGCCCGCCCGGCTCGCGCGGCGAGCCAGCCGAGCAGCGCGCGGCGCGCTCCCCCGCTCGCGAACAGGCCGTGCAGGTAAGACATGTTCTGCGCCTTGAACGGCGCCACGCGGTAGCCGGCGCGCGCGAAGAGCCGGCAGAAGGCCGCCGTGAGCACGCTCTTGCCCACCCCCGACGACGTGCCCTGCAGCATGAGGCACCCGGCGGACGTCAACGGCCGAGGCGCACCCTCACGCCGGGGTCGGGGCCGAGGCGTAGCGCCGTCGCAGATCCTCCCAGAGCGCGGTCCGCTCCCAGCGCGGCTCGCGTACGCGCCGGTCGTCGTCGTCCAGCCACGGGTTGGGAAAGAAGACGGTGATCATCTGCTCGCCGTGCCCGTTCCACAGCCGCACGCCCCAGGCCCCGGGGGCGCAGCTGCCGCCCTCGGTGCGGAAGAACGCCGCCCGGGCGACGCGGCGTCGCCGCGCCAGCTCGGGGGTGGCGGCTCCGCGATGGTCGTTGACACAGAGGTGGAAGTGCCAGCTTCCGGTGTCGACGGTGAGGTAGCCGTCGAGCATGGACAGCGTCGGGGGCGCCGTGAAGCGGATCTCGTAGGCCGCGCCTTCGATCACCGGTCCGGCGCTGACCTTCGCCCAGTGCTCGCCGAAGACCTCGCTCATCAGCCGCTCGACGGTGTCGCCGCCGACCGGGACCTCGTCGTACCGGGTGCTCGTGCGGTCCGGCTCGCGCGGCATGTCGCCGAGAGTCTCCGGCATCATGGCGCGCATCGTACCCGAAACCGCCCGTCGGCGTCAGTCGAGGGCGAACACGACCGGCAGCCGCACGCGGAGCCGGCGCGGCCGGAGGTCGGGTGGAAACGGCAGCCGCTCGATTCCTCGCACGGCCTCCAGGGCCGCCTCGTCGAGCACCCGATGCGAGGACGAGACGGCCAGCACGACCTGCGTGATCGCTCCCGTGGGCTGGATGTCGAGCTCGACCTGCACGGTGCCGGTCAGCGCGCGCCGCCGCGCCGTCGCCGGGTACGCGAGCGCCTCCTGCACGCGGCGGCGTAGCACCGCATAGTACCCGGCGTACTCGCTGCCGTCGCCGCCCCGCTCGGCTGGGACCGCCAGCGCCAGCGCGCTCCCCTCGCCCGCGCCGAGCTCGAGGCCCGCGTCGTCCCCGGCGGCTCGCCGGCTTCCGCTCGCCGGCCCGTCCCCCCGCCCGGCCGCCGGCCCGATCGGCGGCGTGCCCGCACCGGGGCTGGTGCCGTCTCCACGGCTCGCCATTGCAGGCGTGGCGGCGGGCTCGCCGCCCCTGGGAGGCGCCGTCTCGCCGCCGCTGGCATGCGCGTCGACGCCTGCGCCGCCCGCAAGCGATTCCGGCAGGCCGTGCTCGCCCGCTCGCGCCGGAGCCGCCGCCGGGGGCGGCGAGAGCTTCATCAGCGGCCCCGGCGGCGCCGGGATCACCGGCGCCGGCTCGGGCGTCGCGCGCAGGAACTCGGGCGGGGCTGGTACCGCCGCGGGCAACGGCCTGATCGGCTCCGGCATCACGCGCGGCGGCTCGGGTGGCGGAGGTACCGCCGCGGGCAACGGCTTGGTCGGCTCCGGCGTCGTCACTAACTCGGGCTCGGGGACGGGCATGGACGCAATCGTCCCGGCCGGCGCCGGAACGGTCCGGACGGCGGACGCGGCGGTCGCCGGCGCCGCCTTCGAGGGTTTGGGCAGGACGGGGCGAGGCGGCGAGGCAGCCGGGTCGGCGCGCGCCGGCGTGCCGCCGCCCCGCCCGGGGTCGGCCCCGGGCGCGGGCTCGACCGGGGCCAGCACACCGTGGGCGAGATCGACGAGCAGCAGCGGCGTGGGCGTGACCGCGATGAGCGCAAGCGTCAGCCCGATCGCCGCCGCGTGAATCGCCACCGACAGGAGCAGCCAGACCGACAGCCGCCGGATCACCTCTCGTGCTCCATCCAGCGCCGGACGCCCCCGGTCAGTGCCGTCCGCGCGGCCCGTGCCACGACCCAGCCGGCCTCGCTGATCGGGCCGCCGAAGCGCGACGTCGTGCCGCGCCCGGTGGCCGCGACGACCACGGCGTCCGTCGACGTCCCGCTGGCCGGTCTGCCCTGAGAGCAGGCCAGCCCGGCGGCGCCGAGCACCAGCGTCTTGACCTCGGTGACCGTGAGGGCCAGGTTCACGAGCGCGGCCGGTTCCACCCGGGCGTCGATCACCACGATCGTGTTGATGGTGCCCAGCGCCGCCGGCGCCGCCGGGCTCCAGCCGGCCGCGATGGGGTGGCTGAGCCCGACGGTGGCGACGACGAGGGCGCGCAGGCCGCCCGCCTCCGCCACGGCCACCTCGGCCCGCGCCGTCCAGGCCGCGGTGAGCAGTCCCACCCACGGTGCCGGGAGCCGGCGTCGCGCCGCGAAGGGGGCGAGGCGGGCCTCGGCGTCCTGCCACGGGCAGTCGCGATCGACGTGCAGGTTGACGATCGACCGAGCAGTGCCGAGGCCACCGCCGGCGACGGCGGACGACACGACCGCCAGCGACGCCTCGGCGCTGACGACCACGGCCTCGGCGTCCACCTCGACCTCCACGCCCGCGATCCCCATTGCCCTAGAATCTCGCGCGCAACCCGACGAAGGCCTGCAGGCCGAGCGCGGGGAAACCCCGCACCTCCGCGTACCCTTCGTCGAGCAGGTTCTGGATGCGCCCGGTGAGGTCGAGCCCCTGCAGGAAGGCGTAGCGGTTGACGAGGCGGTAGGTGCCGCCGACGTCGATGCGGGTGTGGCCGGAGTTGTAGACGCCGTTGCGCGGGTCGGCGAAGGTGCCGGCCGGTTCGAACTGCCGGCTGACGGCGTGCACCTGGCCGAACAGCGACAGCCGCGGGATGGGCTGCCACGTCAGCGTGACGTTCCAGCGGTGCCGGGGCTCGCGCGGCAGCGGCCGGTCCGTCTGGAGGTTCTCGCTGTCGGTGTACGTGTAGTTCAGCGAGGCGCCGAGCGTGTCGGTGAGGTCCACGGCGGAGGTGAACTCGATCCCGGCGCTGCGGGCCGCCCCGATGTTGATCCCCTGCACGAACGGTGGCGTGTCGATGAACGCGAACGAGATCAGGTCGGTGAAGCGGTTGTGGAAGTACGTCAGCCCCAGCCGGACGCGGTTGTTCCAGAGCGCCTGGTCCACGCCGACGTCCCAGGAGAAGCTGCGCTCGGGCTGGAGCGTCGGGTCGGAGAACCCGGGGAAGAACAGGTTGTTGAAGGTCGGCGCCCGGAAGCCGGAGCCGGCGCCACCGCGCAGCCGCGTGCCCCACGACCTGATCAGGTACGAGAGCGAGCCGCGCTCGGTCGTGCTCGTCCCGAACACGCTGTTGTCCTCGACCCGCACGCCGGCCGTCATGAACAGGCGGTCGAAGAAGCGGAACGTCTGCTGGAAGAACGCCGAACGCGTGTCGGACTCCACGTCGAAGGCCGTGGCGCCCTGGCTCTCGGCCGCCTCGTGCCGGTACTCGAGCCCGATCGTGCTCGTGGACCACTTCTGCACGTGGAAGTGGTTCAGCCACTCGGTCTCCCAGCGCTCGACGCTGAGCCGGTTCGGGAACTCGCACGGAGAGAACGGCGCGAACGGGCACTCGAAGCCCGGGTCCTCGAGGTCGATGAAGATGCTGCGGTTGTGGTACCGCCCCGCCCGTGCCTCCGTCTCCCACCACGCGACCGGACGCGTCCGTCCCGACAGCCCGAGCACCAGCGTCTCGCTCCGGAGCTCGTTGTTGACGTCGATGACCGGCACGATCGGCAGCGGCGTCGAGAGGAACTTGATCGGCAGGTCGGTGTTCGTCTCGTTCCAGCGCAGGGTGAACGACACCGAGCTGTCCAGGGGCAGATCGGCGCCCAGGCGGAGGCTGACCGCGTTCTGCTCCATGCCGTCGTTCTGGAACTGGCCGTTGGACTCCAGGTGGGAGGCCGAGAGGGCGTAGTTGAAGACCTTGACGGCGCCGCTCACGGCGGCGCGGGTCTTCAGGTAGTCGTAGTTGCCGGCCTCCTGCTCGACCGTTGCCGACAGCGGCCCCTTGCCCTTCCTCGTGATGATGTTGACGACCCCGCCGATGGCGTCGGCGCCGTAGAGCGTGGACTGGGGCCCTCGGATCACCTCGATGCGCTCGATGAGGTCGGGGGCGAAGTCGCTCAGCTCGGCCTGGCCCAGCGTGGGGCTCTTCACCCGGATGCCGTCCACCAGCACCTGGACCTGGTTGGCGTTGGCGCCGCGGATCGAGATGCTCGTGGTCTTGCCGAGGCTGCCCGAGCGCCGGATCTCGACGCCGGGGACGTGCCGCAGCGCCTCGTCGACGGTCGGGTAGTGATACGTCTGGAAGTCCTCCTCGGTGACGACGGTGACGGAGGCGCCGAGCTGGCTCGCCGGCGTCTCGATCTTGGTGGCGGTCACCACGACGGGCTCCAGCTCCTGGCGCTCCTGGGCGGCGGCCGGCACGGCGGCCGCCAGCATCGACAGCGCGACGACGACGATCCGGGTCATGGGCGCAGCTCCTTCCCTCGCGAAAGGGTGGCCGGCAGTGGCCCCGGGGCAGGTCTCCTGACTCGTGGATCGTCGCTCCTCCGCCCATGCCTTCCCGTCCGGCATCGGCCGGACAGTGACTCCCGCGCGCTGGGCGCGGGCCCTGGGCAGCGCTCCCCACTCACAGTGGCGCGACCGTGCCGGCTTCGGCGCTGGCGCCCAGCGCCCCACCGGCTTCCCTCGTCCCCGGGGACTCGTTACACGCGCGAGCGGTGGGCCTCACCCCCTCGCGCAGGCTGGCCCCGGTCGGGCCTGCCTGCGGTGAGATCCGGATCGGGCCAGACCACCCGCACCACCGGCCGGCCGCTCGCGGGATTGACGTCGACGACGACCGCGCAGCCGAACACCGTTTCGAGCACGTCGCGCCGCAGCACGTCGGCCGGCGTCCCCACCCGGGCGACCCGGCCGTCGCCGAGCAGCAGCAGCCGATCGCATACCGCGGCGGCAAGGTCGAGATCGTGGGAGACGAGCAGCACCGTCATGCCGCCCTCGACGTTGAGGCGCCGGAGCAGCGCGGCGGTCTCCGCCTGGTAGCGCAGGTCGAGGTGCGAGGTCGGCTCGTCGAGCACGAGCAGCCGGGGCTGCTGCGCGAGGGCGCGGGCCAGCATGGCCCGCTGGCGCTCGCCTCCCGAGAGCCGCTCGAGCGGCAGCGCGGCCAGGTGCAGCACGCCGGTGGCCTCCATGGCCGCCGCCGCCAGCGCCCGGTCCTCCCCGCTCTCGAAGAACCGGCCGGGACCGTGCGGGTAGCGGCCCATCAGCACGAGCTGCTCGACCGAGAACGGGAACGGCCGCGGCGCCTCCTGCGGCACCACGGCGATCTGCCGGGCCAGCTCGGTGTGCGCGAGGCGGCCGAGGGGGCGGCCGTCGAGCCGCACCTCGCCGCGCCCGGGTGTGAGCACGCGCGTGAGCAGGCGCAGCAGCGTGGTCTTCCCGGCGCTGTTGGGGCCGATGACGCCGAACACCTCGCCCGCCTCGATGGCGAACGACACGCCGGCCAGCTGAAAGCCCCGCTCCCGCGCGGGCCCGGCGTGCGGATAGCCGAAGGCGACCTCGACGAACTCGACGAGCGGGCTCACAGGCTGGTCCGGTAGCGCGTGCGCAGCAGGTAGACGAAGAACGGCGCGCCGCAGAAGGACGTGATGACGCCGACCGACAGCTCGGCGGGCGCCACGACGTTGCGGGCCAGCGTGTCGGCGGCGAGCAGGAAGATCCCGCCCGCGACGAGCGCCGTGGGCACGAGCAGCCGGTTGTCCTGGCCCAGCAGCCCCCGCAGCGCGTGGGGGACGACGAGCCCGACGAAGCCGATCGGCCCCGTGAAGGCGACGACGGTCCCGGTCAGCAGGGCGGCCGCCAGGAACACGCGCCGCTTGAGGCGCTCGGCGTTCACGCCGAGCTGCACCGCTGCCTCCTCGCCGAGGGCGAGCAGGTTCAGCTCCCGCGCGTGGCGCAGGACGAGCCAGAACCCGAGCAGCGCCAGCGCCGCGAAGAGCGCCAGCGAGCCGGCCGGAATCGGCGCCAGGTTGCCGAGCAGCCAGTGCACGACGCCCCCCAGTCGGTTGAAGTCCACGATCGAGATCAGCACGGTGATGGCCGAGGTGAAGAAGATGCCGACGATCACCCCGCCCAGCAGCAGCGTCTGGATCGACAGCCCGCCGGGCACCATCGCGATCGCGTAGACGGCGGCCGCCGCCAGCAGCGCACCGGCGAACGCGAACGTGGCCACCCCGAGCGCCTCCAGCGCCGAGAGCCCCAGCCCGAAGACCTGCGCGAGCACGACCCCGAAGGCCGCGCCGCTGGACACCCCGAGGATCGAGGGCTCGGCCAGCGGATTGCGCGTGAGCCCCTGGAACGCGACGCCCGCCACCGCGAGGGCGCCGCCGGCCAGCATGGCCGCCAGCACGCGCGGCAGCCGCAGGTGCAGCGTCACGATCGCCTCCACCGACTCCGCCCCGGCCCGGCCCACCAGGGCGCGGGCCACCGCCTCCGGCGAGAGCCCCGCGCTGCCGACGAAGAGCGAGACGGCGGCCACGGCGAGCAGGATCGACCCCAGCCCGCCGACGGCCAGCGCCAGCCGTCGCCCCGCGGTCACCGGAACGCCTCGGGATGGATGATGCGCGCCAGCCTCTCCAGGCCGTCCGGCACCCGCGGCCCGTACCGGTGCAGGATCGAGAGATCGGCCGAGTGCAAGCGCCCGGCCCGGATGGCCGGCACGCTCGCCAGCCGCTGCCACTTCTCGGGGGCCGGCCGGCCGGCGGTCGAGCTGCCGGTCGAATGGTCGGCCAGGATGATCACCTCCGGCGCCCGCGCCACGGCCGCCTCCAGGCTGAAGCGCGGATAGGCATCGCCGTCGCGGGCGGTGATCGACGTTCCGCCGGCCACCTCGATCAGCTCGGTCAGGATAGAGCGTCGGCCGGGCACGATCAGCGGCTCCGGCCAGAGCACGTACAGGACGCGCGGACGCGGGTACGGCGCCACCGCCCGCCGCACCGCCTCCACGCGTCGGAGCATCTCGCCGGTGAGCGTGGCCACCGCGCTCCGCCGCCCGGTCAGCTCGCCGACGCGCTCGATGAGGTCGACCGTCTCGGCGATGCGATTGGCGCGGACGAGGTAGGTCGGGATGCCCAGCCGCGCGAGCTGCTGGACGGTCTCCTCGCGGTTGCCCTCGTCGGTGGCGACCACGAGATCGGGTTCGAGGGCGACGAGCGCCTCGAGATCGGGATTCACCATGCCGCCCACGCTCGGCGTGCCCCGGACCGCCGGCGGATAGTCGCAGAAATCGGTGCGACCGACCAGGCGATCCTGGGCCCCCAGCGAGAAGACGATCTCCGTCACGCTGGGCACCAGCGACACGATCCGCGCCGGCGACGCCGGCAGCGTGACCTCGCGGCCGAGCATGTCGCGCACGGTGAGCGCGTCGCCCGGTGCCGCGCCGAGCGCCCCGGCGAGGCATGCCAGCAGCGCGAGCGCCCGCCTCACAGGGGCCCGTCCACGCCGGCCGACTTGAACGTCGCCATCTCGCCGTGGATCGCGGCGGCGGCGCGCGCGAGATGGATGAACAGCGCGGCGCCCGTTCCCTCGCCCAGCCGCAGCTCGAGCGCCAGGTAGGGCTCGAGCCCCAGGTGGCGCAGGACCAGCACGTGCCCGGGCTCGGCCGAGCGGTGCGAGGCGAACAGCGCGTGGCGGGCGTCGGGCGCGAGCGCCACCGCCACGAGCGCCGCGGCGCCCGCGATGAAGCCGTCGAGGGCGACGGGGACGCGGTGGGCCGCGCCCGCGAGCATCACGCCGGCGAGCCCGGCGATCTCCAGGCCTCCCACCTTGGCGAGCACGTCGAGGCCGTCGTGCGGATCGGGGGCGTTCACCTCCAGCGCGCGCCGGACGACCGCCACCTTGCGCCGCCAGCCGGCGCCGTCCACGCCGGTGCCGCGGCCGGTCACCGCCTCGGCCGGCGCGCCCGTGATCGCCGCGGTGATCGCGCTGGCGGCGGTCGTGTTTCCGATGCCCATCTCCCCCGTGCCGAGCAGGTCGGCGCCGCTGGCGATCGCCGACTCGGCGAGCGCGGCGCCGGCCTCGACCGCCTGCACCGCCTGCACGGCCGTCAGGGCCGGCCCGCCCGCCATGTTCCGCGTGCCGGGCGCGACCGAGCGCACGACGAGCCCCTCGCGCGCGCCGAGCGGCGTGGCGACGCCGAAGTCCGCCACGACGACGCGGGCGCCCGCCTGGCGCGCCAGCACGCTCACCGCCGCGCCGCCGCGCAGGAGGTTCTCGACCATCTGGGCGGTCACGGACTGCGGATAGGCGCTCACGCCCTCGGCCACGACCCCGTGGTCGGCGGCCAGCGTGAAGATCACCGGCGCCGTCACGCGCGGCGGCCGGCCGGTGAGCGCGCTCCAGCGCACGGCCAGCTCTTCCAGGCGGCCGAGACTGCCCGGCGGCTTCGTCAGCGTGTCGAGGTGACGCCGGGTGGCGGCGGCGGCCTCCCCGAGGGGGCCGCCGATCGCCTCACGGAGCCTCGAGAGCAGGCGCATCGCGGGCGCTTCCGGGAGGCGTGTCCTTGAGGAGGTGCGGGAGTCCGGCCACCATCAGCACGACACGATGGGCCGCGGCCGCCACCCGCTGGTTGACCAGGCCGAGCGTGTCGCGAAAGCGCAGCCCGTCGGCGGTGGCCGGGTGCACGCCCAGCCCCACCTCGTTGGAGACGACCCGCAGGTCGGCCGCCGGGGCCGCGACGAGCGCGGCCAGCGCGTCGGCCTGCTTGAGAATGGCCGCGTCGTCCTCGCCGCCGAGCAGCAGATTCGACACCCAGAGCGTGAGGCAATCGACGACGACGGTGTCGGCGGCGGCCAGCGCGTCCGTCACGCAGGGCACGAGGTCGCGCGGCGCCTCCACGGTCGCCCACGCGCGCGGCCGCTCGGCCTGGTGGCGCGCGATCCGCGCCGCCATGTCGGCGTCCCCGGGCTCGGCGGTGGCCACGAACGTGACGCGCCCGCGCGCCGGGAGGCCGGCGACCGCGAAGCGGCTCTTGCCGCTGCGCGCGCCGCCGAGGATGAACAGCGATGACGCCATCGTCCCGGGTCCTCCCGCGAAGACCGGTCCTGAGAGTGCGCGCCCGGGCAGGTCTCCTGGCTCTCGGATCGTCCTACTCCCCGCGCCTTCCCGGCCTCTCGGCCAGTGGCATCCGCGGGTTTCGTCCCCGATTACAGTGACGGGGTCGCGGCGGCTTCACACCGCCTTCCCTGGGGAGCCCCGCGCGGGGCACCCGGGCGCGAACAGCGGACAGACCGTAACAGAACTCGCGCGCCGGCACAAGCGGCGCGCCCGCCGCGCTCGTTCAGGCGGCTACGCCTTCTTCGCCTTCTCCGCGTACGACACGGCCAGCCCGGCGCCGGCGTCCGATTGAATGCCGTAGGGCGGCACCGGGTAGCGCAGGCCGTTCTTCGAGAGGGCCGCGAGGCCGTCGATCACCTTCGGCAGGAAGCGGGGGGGAATGGCCATCAGCAGCTCGTCGTCGGCGACGCCGCCGTAGCGCCGCTCGGCGTAGCAGGGGATCGTCAGCGCGGGCTCGCCCGTGCGCAGCGCCTTGCCCCAGGAATCCGCGCAGGCCGATTCGCCGACCGAGGTGAACGACAGCTTCTTGTACCCTGTCCACTGCAGGCCGTTGATGAAGAAGATCATCTGGCCGGGGGTGCCGTAGATCAGGCAGATGTCGGGCGGGTTCAGGCGGCCGGCCGTCAGC
>Ga0302046_10003974_pt1 | contig 13242 bp, 11 predicted proteins | sample RVTome_11_FD_200261 | JGI IMG/M metagenome (GOLD analysis project Ga0302046, IMG submission 200261) | Soil microbial communities from uranium-contaminated site in the Upper Colorado River Basin, Wyoming, United States - RVT147D111 (version 2) ...
CTGATCAAGCCGATGAAGGCCGCCCCTTCGACCAGGAACCATAGTCCAACAACCAGGCTAAACGCGACCAGGATGAACGCGCCGCGAGTCAACCACGACTGCCACTGCGGGCGCAGCATAATTCGAAAGAAGGTCCAGGGCTTCTCCAGGTCGAGCACCAGCAAGATGGTCGTGAGGCCGATGAGAGCCAGGACCACGATGCTGCCGGTTAGAGCCAGGTGCGGGTTGAAGCCAACCAGATCAAGGCCAAAGAACACAGCCATCAAAGCCAGCATGCCACTGCCGATACCCTTGGTGACAAGATAGGCAGGCACCGGCCAGTGCCAGGGAACTTGGTGCTGCGCGTTGTAGCTGGTCTGAACCATGTGCTCGGCCAGGCGCCCGCCCATTTCGACCGGTCGCCGATAACCGGCCCCTTGGGGTTGGGGCGGTCGAATCGGCGTGCCGGAGCTGGCTTTCTTGGGGGGTGGGAGATGGAAGGACAAACCATTTGCACCGCCGCTGTTGGGCCCGGCCGTATGCTGCTCAGAGACGACCTCGGCCCACATAAAGCTGGCCGGGGAAGCGGTGGGTGTCAACGATACCTCATCACCATTGATATAAAATAGCTTGGGTACGGCGCCTTGCTCCGGCTTACGCACGCTGACCTGCTCGCGCGCCACGAGGCGGCTGAGCTCACTGGCGGGGTCGTCGAGGTCGCCGGCAATAATCGACTGGGTCGGGCAAACGACGACGCAAGCCGGCGCCAGGCCCAGGTCGGTCCGGTGAGAGCAGTAGTGGCACTTGGCCGCGCTGTGGGTTTCCGGGTCGATGTAGATGGCATCGTAAGGACAGGCCTGCATACAGGCTTTGCAGCCGATACAAACGTCCGGATCGAACTCAACGATGCCGTCAGTACGTTGATACATCGCCGTGACCGGGCAGATGCGGACGCAGGGGGGATTGGCACAATGATTGCAGCGAGTTACCTGGAAAGACCGGCGCGTATTGGGAAACTCGCCCTTTTCGACGTACTTGACCCAGGTTCGATTGACGCCCAGGGGCACCTCGTTCTCAGACTTGCAGGCCACGCTGCAAGCGTGACAGCCAATGCAAGTCTGATTATTGATCAAAAAGCCATAATTCATGACTTCACCTCAGTATCGAACGGTTTCGGATTTATTCAGGTTCATGGTTCAAGAGGTGGATGAGGCTTGACGCCCTAAATCGGCCGTATAAACGAATCACCTCAATATTTCAAGTGGTGTAGGATAAACTTAAGTTTGTCCTACACCAGCCTCTACTTTTTGAGAAGATACGTATAAAACAACCACTACTCACTATCAAGATAGAGCAACGCAAAAGCCATCGCATTGGCCCAGGGGAGTACTTTGAATTCACCCAAGCTCAAGGCGGTCTCGACTTCAGCGCGAGAAAGATGCAACAACTGCTGTTCTTCCAAATCATCAGCATCCGGCTTGGTTACCCAACGCGCTTGTTGAGCCAGAAACAGGTGGGCCGTGCCTGCCCCCCGGTTGGCATCGACCACATAATGTCCCAATTCGACCCAATTTGAGGCCTCGTATCCGGTCTCTTCGAGGAGTTCACGCTGCGCGGCGGCCAGCGGCTCCTCGCCCGGTTCAAGATACCCCCCCACCGGGGCCAACGAGGTGTCCTCGATACCATACTTGGTCTGCCGGAAGCAAAGAAACTGCCCCGCCTCGGTTATCGCCACCACGTTGGCAAAGTCAGGCATAATGACCCAGGGCCAGTCATCAATGAGCTGACCATCCGGCAGTTGAATTCGATGATTTTCAACGATCAAATATTTGCTGTGATTGAGAATGGTCTGCCGGTTCAGCGTTTTCCAGGGCTGCATGCTTCTATTCTTCCAAATACTAAAACGAGAAACGGAGGAGATATCTCCCCCGTTTGGTATCCGGTTTGCTTGAAGTTAATCTTGTACCAGTGACTCCGGCCCATGGGTCTGGACCCAACCACTGATGCCGCCGCTCAGGCTACAAACCCGGCTGGCCGACCAACCGTTATGGATCAGGAAGCCGCTGGCGTCCAGGCTGGTGTTGCCGCTCCAACATTGAAAGACGATATCGACATCTTTGGGCAGTTCTTCAAAACGGACCGGGATCTCCTGGAGAAACATATGCCGGGCTCCCGGAATGTGGCCGGCCTGGTACTCCCAGTCTTGACGCATGTCGACGACAATCAGGTCATCGCCATTGTCCAGGCGGGCCTTGAGCGCATCGGGCGTTATTTCAGTGACCATGATCGGCTCCGGCTCAGGTTCAGGATCGGGCGGTGGTGGGGCGGGTTCTTGAGCAGCGGGCTTGTCCGGCTCACCCCCACCAAATATTTTCTTCAAAATACCCATAACATTTTCCCTTCCGATGGTTTAAACGTACCCCTATTATATCACGATCCAATATATTTGGCATATAAACTACGCGCCACGGTTTCGTCCTCGGTGCCTTTGATGATGGCGCGCGCATCGGCAAACAGGGTGATTTCATAACCATCGACGGCGAACCGAATCAGATAATCATTACGGGCGGTTATCTCACTGATGGGTGCCAGCCGCCCGGCGATCTCGGACAGGTTTAGCCGGCCCACGCCCGGCTGGCGCGTTTGAACGGCGTTGCGCCCGCACAGGTTCGTAATCTGCCCGCCTTTTTCCTGGTTGAGAAACTCGAAGTTGTGCTGCTGGCAGGCAGGACAATTCTGGCGAGGTCCGCTGCCCTCAAACTGCTCGAAGCTATTGTACCAGACATCGAAATGAATGATGCCCCGGTTTAGTTCGCCCTGGCCGACGATGAGCTTGAGCGCTTCGGTAGCGCTGACACTGGCCATGGCGCTGACCAGCGGCCCGACGACGCCGGCGGTGTCGCAGGTGGCGCTGGCGCCGGGCGGCGGAACCTCCTCAAACAGGCAGCGCAGACAGGCGGTCTGGCCGGGGATGATGGTCTGGCTCATGCCGTAGGTGGCGACCGCGCCGGTATAGATCCAGGGAATATTGTGCTTGATACAGGCGTCGTTGAGGATGTAGCGGGTGTCAAAGTTGTCGGCGCCGTCCATGGCCAGGGTCGCGCCCTCGATCAGGGCTTCGATGTTTTCGGCGTTGACGTCGGTGACGATGCCGCGCACGTCGATCTCCGAATTGATGGCCCGCAGCTTGCGCTCAGCGGCGACGGCCTTGGGCAAGTTTTCGGCCAGGTCCTGTTCGTCGAATAAAAGCTGGCGCTGCAAGTTGTTTAGCTCGATAAAGTCACGGTCGACCACGGTCAACTGGCCGACCCCGGCCCGGGCCAAATGGTTGGCGATGACCGTCCCGGTCGCGCCACAGCCGATCACGACCACCCGGGCCGCCAGCAGCTTTTGCTGGCCCGCCTCGCCAATACCGGGAAAAATGGTTTGGCGGATGTAGCGGGAGAGGTTTTTAGTCGTTGTCATGGCTTAACTCTGTCTCATCGACAATTTCCAACGGTACCCCTTCGAAGCGGCGCGGCGCGTCATCGCTCAAGCGCCAGACATTGGTGTTGAGCGGCATGCCCTCGTGGACCGAGACGATGAGGTAGAACATATCTTCCCAGGCGCTCGCCATATCAGTTTGGGACGGGATCGGCGGCCAGTCAGGATGGGAGTGGTAGATGCCAATGATTTCCAGCTCCGCGGCGTCGGCCTCAAATTGAGCCTCGGCAAATGCTTCGGGGCTGATGACAAACCGATCGGTGCGATCTTGATTCTGGTTGGTGGCCCGCCGAACCTGGCGGACCAGGCCACCATCATCAAGATGCCCGACCAGGAAGCCGCAGCATTCGTGGGGATAGGTCTCTTTAGCGTGGGCATAAATTTGCTTGAGTTGGGCGTCGGTGACTTTCATAGCGGTTTCGAATAGTTGGAAGCGTGGGCTGCGTACTGCCCTCACCGGCCGCGGCGCCGGCGCTTGGCCGCATTGCGCGAGGGCAGTCCCCGGTAACTGGGAGCCATGATCTCGAAGGGTGTGCAACGGCCCACATCCAGGATGAGCGATTTCAGACGTGGTTTCAAATCGACATCTTTGGCCATGGTGATGACGGTGGGCAGGCGGGCATTGTAGCGATGGTTGAATAACTGGTAGAGTTTTTCTTCGGCCCAGGGGGTAGCGCTCTCGGTACCCAGGTCGTCCAGGATCAGCAGGGACGAGCGGCGCACTTCGTCAAAGCGCTTGTCGTAGGGCGTCGGGCTGTTGGGGTTGAAGGTCGCCCGCAAGTGATCCAACAAATCGGGCACGACCACAAACAGGGCCGGTTCGCCCAGAAGGGTACGGTCATTGGCGATAGCCGCGGCCAGGTGGGTTTTGCCGCAGCCGTAGGTACCGGTAAAGGCGATCCAATCTTTAGGATCGGCGGCAAAATTGCGGGCAAAGTTGAAGGCCCGCTTGAGATTCTCCGCTTTTTCTCGATCCAACTCTTGTTCGCGTGGGCTAAAGGTCTCGAATGTTTGATCGCTGTGGAGCGATAGGCTGGAGAGTTCCGAGAAGCTTTGCGAGACCCCACTCTGGCGAAAATCCGGGGCCAATATCTTGATCACCTGAGCCAGATCCGGGTCGATCATGCGCGAACGGATGCGAATGTCGATTTCTTCCAATTCATGATTGGTGGTGACGACTGTGGGCAGTTGGGCATTGTAGCGATGGTTGAACACCTGAAACAGCTTCTCCTGGGCCCAGGGCGTGGCGCTGTGCGCCCCCAGGTCGTCCAGGATCAGGAGCGGCGCGTTCAGAATCTCTCTGAAGCGCCGGTCGTAACCGACGGAGCTGGTGGGGCTGTAGGTGGCGCGCAGATGGTCGAGCAGATCCGGCACCACCACGAACAGGGCCAGGTCACCTCGACCAATGACCAGGTTGGCGATGGCCGCGGCCAGATGGGTTTTGCCACAGCCGTAACCGCCCAATAAAATCAGCCAGCCGTTTGGATCGGCGGCAAAGGCTTTGGCCGCTTCATAGGCCATACGCAGGCTAAGCCGGCGTCGTTCAATAAGGCCGTAGCCATCCGGCACGAAACTCTCAAATGTAAAACGGGCCATCACCTCCAGGTTGCTGATCGTGCGCAGATCATCCTGGCGCTTATGTTCCAATTCTTCGAGCCGGCACCGGCATGGCGTAATTTTGCCAAAGTCGGGATGCCCGACCGGGACATCCTGGCGCAAGTAGCCGATTCCACCACACAAAGGGCAAAGCCATTCCGGCTCGGCAGCGATTGATGCCTCGGGCTGGCCTTGATTGGCTCCATCGGCCCCATCAGCTGATTTCGGGGTCTGCGATGAATTATTCGGTTTCAGGATATCGTCGATGTGTTTCATTGGAAGTGTTATACTTAGACGAGTCACAAAGTAACATTTTGAACATCGGGGAATAGAACACAGATTCACACGGATGAACACGGATTAAATAAAATTATAGATAAAAATCCGTGTTCATCCGTGTCCCATAAAATGTTACTTTATGCCCGCTGGCAGTATAGCTAGTGCTCGATCAGTTCTCGGAACTCTTCGTCGGTGTACCAGGGCTTGCTGCTCGCTTTTTGTTTGGTCTCATCCCGCCGCCCGGCCGAGTCCATCCGTTCCAAAATGGCTCGAATGTAGCTCCACTTGCGGACGTTATTCACCACGGCGATCTTGACGGCGTCCTCGATCCACTCGAGGGGATAATTGATTTCGGCGTCTTTCAACTCATCGGCCAGGATGGGCGAGATAGGGCCAATGTTGCTCTCGTACAGCTCAAAAATATTGGGGCGCGGAGTCGGTGAGGCGATTTCCGCGCCGCTAATGGCGACCACGCCCATCTCGCCGGCTTCGATTTTGGCATGCGCCAGCCGGCCCCGTTCGCTGTTGAGGCAGTAAAGGTCGTGGCTGCCGGCTTGATCTTCGACCTTGGCGTACAACAGCATGCCCCGCGCCACCGCTCGATTTAAACCCTGGGCCAGCACGTGCTCGACGTCCTCATCGATCAAGGCTAGACTCTGGATGAGCGTTTCATCGGCCAGAAGTTCATTAAACGAGATAACCTGACGCGCCTGCCGGTAGTGTACCCACAAGAAATGAAGCGTCACTTTCAATTCAACCAGGCTATCGATTTGAGGCAAGAGACGGGCAAAGAACAGATCCGGCACTGAGGTGAAGCGCAGTTCGCCGGCCGGAAAACCATCAAACGTTTCCATTGTTTGTTAATATTCCAGAGGTTGGCGGCGCACCTCTAAATCCACAAATTGAGCCAGATGTTTCTTGAAATAAACCGAAAAGATGCCGGTCGGCCCGGAACGGTGCTTACTCAGAATGATCTCGGCAATGTTGGGAAATTCACTGTCAGGATTATATACTTCATCGCGATAAATGAACAACACGGCGTCGGCGTCTTGCTCGATGGAACCAGACTCGCGCAAATCGCTCAACATGGGCCGTTTATCATGGCGCGATTCGACCTGGCGCGAAAGCTGGCTGAGGGCCAGAATCGGGATGTTCAGCTCGCGGGCCAGGGCCTTGAGCGAGCGGGAGATGAAGCTGATCTCCTGCTGCCGGTTTTCGCTGCGAAAATCACCGCGCATCAGTTGCAGGTAATCCACGATGACCATATCCAGGCCGTGTTCGGCGTGCAGGCGGCGGGATTTGGTCCGCAGTTCGAGCGCGGAAATGGCCGGAGTGTCGTCGATGAAGATTTGGGTATTGGCCAGCAGATTGGTCGCTTGAAGCAAGGTCGACCATTCGTCATCTTTGATTTCACCCAGCCGCAGGCGCTGGCTGTCGATGCCGGTTTCAGCCGACACGAGGCGCTGGACCAACTGCTCGTCGCTCATTTCCAGACTGAATACGGCGATCCGTTTGTCCCATTTACGGGCCGCTTGCAAGGCAATCGAGAGCCCCAGAGACGTTTTACCCATACCGGGCCGTCCGGCCAAAATGATCAGGTCCGAGCGTTGCAGGCCCCCCAATAATTTATCCAAATCGGCCAGGCCCGTCGGGATGCCGACCATTTCGCCCTGATGCTGGCGTAGATACTCAACCCGGTCGATGTATTTATCCAGGACGTTGATGATCGGGCGCAGGTCACGGTCGACCTGCCGGGCCGCCACGCTGAAGATGATCTCCTCGGCCCGATCCAGCACTTCGCTGGCATCCTCGGTGTCCTCGTAGGCCAGGCGCGCAATCTGACCGGCCGCGTCGATCAAGCGCCGCAGGACGGCGGTCCGTTCCACGATGCGAGCGTAAAATTCAACGTGAATCGAGGTCGGGGTGGCGTTGATCAGGCCGGTCAAATAGGCCGAGCCCCCCACCTGGGTTAGTTGGCCTCGCCGCTCGAGGTCGTCGGTCAGGGTGACCAAGTCGGCCGGTTCGCGCCGTTCGTGCAGGTCGCGGATGGCTTCAAAAATCCAGCCGTGTCGCTCGACGAAAAAATCGGCCGGATTCAAAAATGTCGCGACCCGCACGATGGCATCAGGGTCGATTAGTAGTGAGCCCAGAATAGCTTCCTCGGCTTCGACATTATGGGGCTGGAGTTTATCGGGAATGGTGCCGGTTAAGGTTTCGGCCATAATTAATCCCTATCAAAGAACAAAAGTTCTGTATACCTGCATCATACCACGAGGTGGCAGTTTCGTCAACAAATTATTCAACGAGCTAACAGATCAGCCAATTCAAAAACCACCTGACCAGAAGCTCTACCGGGTTATGGCGCAAATTTGGATATGCCTGACGGTCTGTGTTAAGCTCCCAGGCAGGTGGCTCGAAGGTCAAGATGGGGTATCAACGACCCTTCCGCACGCACACTGAGGTAATATTGATTTTTTATGGGATTATAATGAGGCTGTAACAAAAGGCCCGATCACAAGAATAATAGAGGCAAACGCCGTGGCGCATGTCGCCTGCACCACAACCGTCAGGTGATGAGTTCAGAGTGCTTGAGGTTACGGAATGCCCCTTAATTTTTCCCTAAATCGTCCAGGTCGAGCTCATTGATAAAGTCCTGGAAAACGGACAGCTTCTCTTCTTCATCAGCCGAAACGGGTTCAGTCGTCTCGTCATCATCAATGCTTTTTTCGGGAATAATCGAAGCTGTCTCCATGACCTCTTCAGCCACAAACAAGGGTGCGTTGACTCGGACGGCCAGAGCGATGGCATCACTGGGGCGGGCATCGATTTCCATCGTATTGTCGTTAACATGCATCACAATTCGGGCATAGAAGGTGTCATTCTTCAACTCACTGACCATGATGTGGGAAATGCTGGCGCCCATCTCATCGATCATGCTCTTCAACAAATCATGTGTGAGCGGACGAGCGACCTGGACACCCTGCAATTGAATTGTGATCGCATCGGCCTCGAATGGACCGATCCAGATTGGCAGATAGCGTTCCGAATCCACTTCTTTCAAAACAACCACGCGGTGTTGGGACATTAAACTGACGCGGATGCTATCGATATTGACTTCAATCACGCTTGCCTCCTATTGCTCTGATCAAAGCTGATGATGGACAGATTATACCACAGGATAAATTCGCTTACAAGTGCCGATTTCGCTTGTCAACGGGCTGGTCTGGTATAATTCTGACCGATGCACATAAGCAAATCCGGGATAGCAATAATTTTAAGAATAATCATTCTAACACCGATCACGGTCCTGGGGTTGAATGCCTGTGCTTCCGGCCAGCCCATGGACCTTGAAGCCGCCCGGAGCACGGTCAGGAACGCCTGGCAGGCCAACCAGCACATTGTCTGGGAGATCGAGTGGCCGGCAGCTCCCATCGGCGGCCCCCTTACGGTCGAAACCTGGCGGGCGGCTGAACGCTACCGGTACGAAATCCTCGAGGCGACAGCCCCGGCCCTGCTTGGGCAAACGCTTGTGTTCGATGGCCAGACCGCCTGGCAGTTCAATCGGTTTGACCCCGAACCGCCGCCGGTGCTCGCCTCGCCGGCGCTTTCGCCTGTTTCTGATGCGTTCGCCGTCATCGATGCGTTGGTGACGACCCGGCCTTTGACGGCCAATCAGACTGAGGTTCGGCTGAGTCACGGTCCGGCTCGAAAGATCATACTCACTTTCGAAAATAATGAAAGTTTGACCTTTTGGGTTGACCATGCAAGCGGCCTGCCGAGCCGCATCGGTTTCTGGAGACGGGGACAAGAGGCCAGACTGCAAGCTCGCAGCCTGGAGCGGCTGCCCGATCCGCCGGCAGCTCTTTTCGAGGTGGACAGATAACCCAACGGCCCGGTCGGGAAGTTGGCCTTGCTCCCTCTCCTGCCGATCAGTATAATGCAGCCAATGACAAGGCCCTCACCCCCGGCCTCCTCTCCCAAAATTTGGGAGAGGGGGCGCCCGGAGCGAAGCGACGGCGGGGGTGAGGGCCTTCATGGAATCACCGAATGCTCTCACAGGATTCAAAATTACTACCTGCTACGAAACGGTTTGATGCACACTATGATTGAACAAAATATTGACGTTGCTTCAACAAGGGGCTAACTATTGAGAGTAGCCATCAACGCCTGGTTTTGGCATAATCCCTCGGTTGGGAGCGGACAGTATCTCCGGTATCTGCTGCCGGCTCTGTTGGAGGCGGATGACAGTTTAGAGATCAGCCTGATTTCACCCACCCCATTTGGCGAAACGCCCGATATCCTGGTCCAGTATCCGGAGCATAGGCTGAACTATCAGGTCACCCCGACTCCGTTTGCCAACCAGGACGGCAATTTAGCCAAGGTCTGGTTCGAGCAAATCACCTTTCCTCGCGCCGGCAAACGGCTGGGGGCCGATGTGGCTCACGTACCCTATTTTGGCTCACCGCTCGCCCCGGCCACGCCAACCGTGGTGACGATTCACGATCTCATTCCCATGATCTTGCCAGAATACCGGGGTAATCTGCTGGTTCGATTATATACCTCGCTGGTCGCAGCGGCAGCCCCCAACGCCGATATCATTTTGGCCGATTCCGAAGCGAGCAAGCGGGATATTCTGCGCAAGTTGGGTGTACCAGCCGAGCAGGTGCGCGTCGTCTACCTGGCCCCGGCTCCCCATTTTCAACCGGCCAAAACCTGGGACCAAATCGTGGCGATCACGGCCAAATACAAACTGCCGGAAACGTTCGTGCTTTATCTGGGCGGCTACGATGTGCGCAAGAATATCAACGCCCTGCTGCATGCCTTCACCTGGGTCAGCCATACATTGGGCGAGCAGTTTCCGCTGGTGCTGGCCGGCCGCCTGCCTCAAAACGATACCGCTTTCACGCCCGATCCGCGGCGGATCGCCCGTGAGTTAGGGATCGAGGCGTTCATCATCACCCCTGGCTGGATCGCCGAGGAAGATAAACCGCTGCTTTACGCGGCGGCGACCGTGTTCGTTTACCCGTCGCGCTACGAAGGGTTTGGCCTGCCCGTGCTCGAAGCGATGGCCTGCGGCACACCTGTGGTCACCACCAACGCCGCTTCCATCCCCGAACTGGCCGGCCCGGCAGCTTTTCAACTCGATCCCAACGATACCAAACACATGGCCGCACCCATTATTCGCCTCTGCACCGAAGAAGAGTCCAACGACGAAATGATCGAACGCGGTTTTGACCAGGTTGAGAAGTTTAGCTGGGCCAAAACCGCCCGGCAAACCCTGCAAGCCTATCGCGATGCCGCTTCGGGCGAGGTGGGGTTTGGGATTTGTTAATTGTTAATTGATCATTGCTAATTGCTCGTGGTACAATAGCCGCCATGAAAGTCTTGATGCTCTCCAAAGCCTGCATTGTAGGCGCATATCAAAAAAAGCTGGAAGAGATGGCCGCAATTCCCGGCATTGATTTGACCGTGGTCGTGCCGCCCTCCTGGCAAGATCCACGCGATAGCACCTTCTTGGAACGAGTCCACCTGAAGGGCTATGAGCTGATCGTGACCGGCATCGCCTTTAATGGGAACTATCATCTTCATTATTATCCCGGGCTCAAGAAAATTGTGCGGCAGCGCCGGCCCGACATCTTTCACATCGACGAGGAGCCTTATAACCTGGCCACGTTCCAGGCCATGCGCCTGGCTCAGTCGGTCGGGGCCAGGACGGTCGTGTTTAGCTGGCAAAATCTACTGCGGCGATACCCGCCGCCCTTTCGCCTGATGGAACGTTATGTTTTGAATCACACCGATGCCCTGCTGGTCGGCAACAGCGAGGCGGCTCAGGTCTGGCAGGCCAAAGGGTATGATGGCCCGGTCTATCTCATCCCCCAATTTGGGGTGGACCCCGGCATCTACTACCGGCACGAGCGGCCAACGCGCCAGGGCCGCCCCAGCATCTTAAGACATCGCAAAACCCGCGCCCCCAGCCAACCGACGCTGGTTATCGGTTACGTGGGCCGGCTGGTCGAAGAAAAAGGGCTCGAAATTCTGCTGCTGGCCGCCAGCCGGCTCATCGGCCCCTGGACGATGCAAATTCTGGGCGGTGGTCCCGACCGCACCCGGCTGGAAATGATGGCTCAATGGTTAGGCATTTCGCCGCGCGTCAGGTTTGACGAGAAAATGCCCTCGACCCATCTGCCGCATTATTTTAGCGGCCTCGATGTCCTGGTGCTGCCATCACGTACCCGGGCCAATTGGAAAGAGCAGTTCGGTCGAGTCTTGATCGAGGCCATGGCCTGTGACGTGATCACGGTCGGGGCTCGCTCCGGGGCCATTCCGGAAGTCATCGGCCAGGCCGGCCTCACCTTCGCCGAGGGAGATGTAGAGGAACTACAAACGCAGCTACAGCGCCTGATCGATGACGTTGACTTACGCCGCGACCTCCGGCAAAAGGGCCGCCAGCACGTCACCGAGAACTATACCCAGGCCGCCATCGCTCACAATACTGTCACCATCTACCGCGAACTGCTGGGCGACATTGCGCCGGGAACAGCGGATGTGTTGGAAATCAAGCCCGCCATCAGCCAGAGCGCCTGATCGACCCGCTACGGCTCATAAAAACTATCGGGCAGCAGCGCCCCGTTCAGATTCGCGCCGGTCAGGTCGGCCCGGGTCATATCAGCCTCAAAAAAATTAGCATGCTCCAGATTAGCGCCGCTCAGGTCCGCGCCGACCAGGGAAGCCCAGCTCACGGTTGCACCCGAGAGCGTGGCCCCGCTCAAGTTCGCTCGATCCAGATTGGCCTTCATCGGATAAGCCTGGGTCAAGTTCGCCCCGCTCAGATTGGTCTGGCTGAGGTTCGCCTCGAGCAAATAGGCCTCGGTCAGGTTGGCCTGGCTGAGGTTGGCCGCGCTGAGATCGACTCGACTCATGTTCGCGCCGGTCAGGTTGGCCTCGCTGAGGATGGAGGTTGGCCCGAGGAGTTTGGCATCGGTCAGGGTCGCGCCGCTCAAATTGGTTTTGTGCAGCAAGGCCCCACTTAGCTCGGCCCCGGCCAGATTGACCTGGCTCAGGTCGGCTTCGCTCAGGTCGGCCCCGTTCAGGCTGGCCGAGGTCAGGTCGGTCTGGCTCAAATTGGCCCCGCGCAAGTTAGCGCTGCTCAGGTTCGCCCCATCCAGATTCGTCTCGCTCAGATCGGCCCCACCCAGCTCGGCCCGACTCAAATTAGCCCCGCTCAGGACAGCCCCGTTTAGATTGGCCTGACTAAGATTGGCTTCACTCAGGTCGGCCTCGGTCAGGTTGGCGTTGATGAGATTAGCCCCGCTCAGGTTCATGCTTGGCCCGTTGAGCCTGGCCTGGCTCAGGTCGGCCAGACGCAGGTTCGCCTGCTGCAGGTTGGCCTGGCTCAAATCGACCTGGCGCAGGTTGGCCAGGGTCAGGTCGGCCCCGCTCAAGTCGGTCCCGCTGAGATCGGTATCCTCCCCGCTGAGATCGGCCTGGGCGAGGCTGGCCTGGCTCAAAATGGCGTTTTCCAGATCGGCGCCGCTCAGGTTGGCCCAATCAAGGGTGGCCTCGCTCAGGTTGACCTGTTCCATTTCGGCCTCGGTCAGAAGGGCGCGGGTCAGGTTGGCCCGGGTCAGATTGGTCTCGCTGCCGGTCAGTCTGGCCCCGGTCAGGTTGGCTTCTTCTAAGTTTGCTTCGGTCAGGTTGGCCCCGCGCAGATCGGCCTCGGTCAGATTGGCCCGTCGCAAATTGGCTTGAGTCAGGTCAGCCCCTCTTAGATCGGCCTGACTCAGGTCGGCTCCTTCCAGATTCGTGCCGCTTAGATTGGCCTCGGTGAGGGACGCTTCGCTCAGGTTAGACCTACTCAGATCGAGACCGCTTAGATCAGCCTCGACCAGATAGGCCTTTTGCAGG
>Ga0302046_10003976_pt1 | contig 13238 bp, 13 predicted proteins | sample RVTome_11_FD_200261 | JGI IMG/M metagenome (GOLD analysis project Ga0302046, IMG submission 200261) | Soil microbial communities from uranium-contaminated site in the Upper Colorado River Basin, Wyoming, United States - RVT147D111 (version 2) ...
AAGCAGGCTGATGCCGAGGCGAGCCATTGCCGCCGAACTCATAATGCCTGCCTGGATGAAACGCGAACCGCCGGTATAGGGATAAATCCGGTCTTCGTTGCGGCGATCGGTGCCGCCTGCGTCGTCACCGACATCGTTCAGGACATTGCTGCCGGCATGTACACAGACGGTCGCCAGCAACGCCAGTACAAAGGCCGTGAAATCGAATGCGCCGGTCGTCCCGATGCCCCAGGCGGTACCGGCAAGCACCGGCAATACGGAGGCCGGGAAAAACTTGGGCCGGGTCGCGTGAAAGAGCCGTTTGGCGACAGCAGTCAGCGAGTCGCCGCTGAATTCTTCGCGCAAAGGACTGGCCCGGCGAACGGATTCCATTGGCATTTGTATCTCCCGTGGCAGTGCGTCGCGTATCCGGACGCGACGCGCACGATCCGGAACAATGACTGCGTTATACCGAAATCGCGACCGTTTGTATTGCCATGGAAATCACGGATGCTGGTCGCGCCGGCCTTGGCGGTTGCGCCGCGTCAACCGGCCGGCCGCAATGAGCGCGGCGATGAGCACAATGATGGAGACGAGCAGAACTGGCAAGTGATGCGGCGACCCGAGCTGGTGGGCCAGCTGTAACAACGCAGGCGATTCGTCGGCCAGCGAGTGTGCGGCCGCGTTGCTGACCATTCCAGCGACGAGTAGGAGGGCTGTCAGTTTTCGCATGTCGATCGGGCTCCTAGCGTATTTTGACTTTGACGAGTTCTTCGCCATTCGGGTTGGTGACGTGTACGGCGCACGCAATGCACGGATCGAAACTGTGGATCGTGCGCAGTATTTCGATGGGTTGTTTCGGGTCGTGAAGCTGGTGTCCGGCCAGCGCCGCTTCATAAGGGCCGGGCTTTCCGGCCGCATCGCGCGGACCGGCATTCCAGGTGCTCGGCACGACCGCCTGGTAGTTGGCGATCTTGCCGTCCTCGATGACGATCCAGTGCGCCAGTGCACCGCGCGGTGCTTCCATGAAGCCGACGCCCTGCGCTTTTTTCGGCCACGATGAAGGCTCCCAGAGCAGCTCGTTGAAGGTACGCGTGTCACCGCTTTTGATGTTGGCAATCAGGTTGTTGTGCCAGGTCTGAAGGTGGTCGGCAACGACCTTGGTTTCCAGCGTGCGTGCTGCCGTTCGTCCCAGCGTCGAGAACAGAGCGTCGACCGGCACCTGCAAGGTCGACAATGTGTAGTTGACCAGTTCCCGGGTCTGTTCGTGACCGGAGGCATACAGCATCAGCACGCGGGCCAGCGGGCCGACTTCCATGACATTGCCTTTCCAGCGCGGCGACTTGAGCCAGGAATAGCTGTTTTCGACGTCGAGGTGTTGATACGGTGGCGTCGGGCCATCGTAGTTCAGCGCCGTTTCGCCTTTGTAAGGGTGCAGGCTCTCCTGTTTGCCGCCCGAATAGTCGTACCAGGAGTGAGCAATGGATTCGCGCACCTGGCTGTCGTCGTTCAGATCCACCTCGTGAATGGTCGAAAGATCGCGTTTCAGGATGGCGCCGCGCGGGAACAGGTACGAGGACGGATCGGCGATGCCATTCTCCGGGAAGTCGCCGAAGGTCATAAAATTGCCGACGCCTTCGCCTTGCCCAACCCAGTCCTTGTAGAAGGACGCGATGGCCAGCGTATCCGGAACATAGACCTGGTCGACGAATTCCCGCATCTGCGTGATGATTGTCTGCACTCGTGACAGGCCATCGGCGTTGATGGCGGAGTCGGAATTGAGATCGATCGGGCAGGGCACACCGCCCACCAGGAAGTTCGGGTGCGGGTTCTTGCCGCCGAATATAGTGAGCATTTTGGCCACGTCGCGTTGCCAGGTCAGGGCTTCGAGATAATGCGAGACGGCCATCAGGTTGGCTTCGGGAGGTAATTTGTAAGCGGGATGGCCCCAGTATGCTTTGGCAAAGATGCCGAGTTGGCCCCCTTCGACGAACTTCTGCAGCTTCGTCTTCATGTCGCTGAAATAGCCGGGCGAGCTTTTCGGGTAATTGCTGATGCTTTGCGCGAGGTCGGATGTCGCTTTTGGATCGGCCTGTAGCGCAGACACGACATCTACCCAGTCGAGCGCATGCAAATGGTAAAAATGCATGACGTGATCGTGCACGTACTGGGCGCCGATCATCATGTTCCGGATAAGTTGTGCGTTCTTCGGAATTTCGTACTTGAGAGCGTCTTCGACGGCGCGCACCGACGCGATGCCGTGCACCAGCGTACATACGCCGCAAATGCGCTGTGCAAATGCCCATGCGTCGCGCGGGTCGCGACCACGCAAGATAATTTCGATGCCACGAACCATGGTGCCCGATGAATAGGCATCGGCAATCCGGTCTCCGTCCATCTGCGCTTCGATGCGCAAATGGCCTTCGATTCGTGTTATCGGATCTACAACGATTCGTTCGCTCATCTTGTCACCTGCTCGTGCTGGTTAGTCCGCGAGATTAGCTGCCACCATTTCTACCAGGCTCTCGATCGGTTTTTCCCAGCGCGCGTTTTCAGCGCCGATTAAGAAATTGACCCGGCAGTTACTGCAGCTCGTGACCACAGCGTCGGCTGCCGCCTTGTCGAATTCGCGCTTCTTGATCTCGAATGCTTTTTGCCGAAGCGGCGCGGCGCGCGCGATTACATATTCGCCGCAGCCTCCGCCACAACAATAGTTTTCACGCTCGCTGGAGTCCGTTTCGCGGTGCTCGATACCCATAGCATCCAGCAGTCGTCGCGGTTCTTCATAGACACCGCCGTGCCGCCCGAGCCGGCAAGGGTCGTGATAGCTGACCGAGCGGCCGTTCTGTGCTTTTTTCAGTTTCAGGCGGCCAGCGTCGAGTTCGCGGGCCATGAATTCGGAGGCGGCGAGGACCTCGAAGGGCAGTTCGGCGCCGGTGTCCTCCGCGCCCTCCCAGCGCAAGGCCTGGTAAGCATGCCCGGACTCCGCGATCACCACGGTTTTCGCGCCAAGCGCTTTGGCCTTTTCGACGATACGCCGTATCGCTCCAGTTTCGGCCACGGTATCGCCGGAAATGAGTCCCACGTTGGCGGCTTCGAAGGCGGCGCTGGACAAGGTCCAGTTGGCGCCGCTGCGGTTCATGATCTTTGCAAGTGCCGCCAGTGCATCATTGAACAGCAGGACATCGACGGCGGTCGTCAGCACCAGCACGTCGGCTTTTGCCTTGTCGAGGGGTATCTCGATCTGCCGCGATTTCAGTTGCCCGATCAGCTCGCGCAACTTGTCCGCTTCAACGCCGAACACGCTATTCCTGTTCTGCTGTTCGTCCTGCAGCGCCTGGATTTCATTCGGCGCGAGGCCGGCACTGGCAATGCCATTGCGCACAACGGTGATGAGCTCCGAAATATTGATGCCCATCGGGCACATCATGTCGCAGCGACCGCAACCGGTGCAGGCGTCATACACAAGCACCTGCCATTCGCGTAGGTCGTTGGCATCGACCTTGCGGGTGAACGGGCGAAACAGCCAGCGCATCGGGCTCAGCTCGCGCCGGTAGTAACGCCGCAACGGGTCGAACTTGCGTGCCGGTGTGTAACGCTCGTCCTGGGTTGCTTCATAGAAGTGACAGGCCTCGGCACACATGCCGCAATGTATGCAGGTTTCGAGATCGACGGCCATGCTGTTCGTCAGCTCCCGAAGGAAACTGTTGCCGGCGCGTTGTACGCGCTCCTCGTCCGACAGTTTCGCCGTGCTCGCCGGCTGTTTACCCAGAGTAGCAAGGCGTTCGAGAAAATCCTTGAGCGATGCGGGACTCGTGCTCATGCGCGGACTCCCTTGCGGCCAAAGCTCGAACCGGCCTGAAAGCGTGACGGAAAAGTCAGTGCCGCGTGCATCAGCTTGCCGAACGGAAACCAGACGAACATGGCCTCGACGCTCAGCAGGTGGACTGCCAGCAATGTTTCGTAGCGGCCGCCTACGTGGGCGAAGGCCAGGATACCGGTGACCAGTGGTACGATAACCAGCACGATACTGATGTAGTCGTCAGCGTTGGAAATCAGCCGTTGCACCGGGTGAGATGCGCGGCGGATCAGCAGTGCAACCAGGATGGCGATGGTGATCGCGGCCGTGGCCAGGATGATACCGTTAGGCAGACCGGGCCAGCCGAATCCGAGTACCGATTCAAAGAACAGGATGTGCGGTGCGAAGAACAGCACGGAAACGAACAGGGCGATGTGCCATGCATAGCCGGAGAAATGCTGGAAGCGGATGCGCTTTTCGAACACGTGCGCCGGCAGTGATCGCGTAGCGATCGCCTTCATGCCATCGGCCAACGCGCTCTTGTGTCGCGGCCGCGAGAGGTCCTTTCGCGCGTTGAGAAGAATGGTGCCGACGAGTCGCCACAGACTGCCGGCGATCAGGATAACCAACGACAATTGCAGTGCGGGACCGCGAGCAAAGTCGAGGAGAGTCATGACGATTTCGCCTCCTCGGCCGCCGCTTTTTTCTTGCGCGAACGCGCTGCGAGTGCGGAGCCGATGCCGATGGCAGCGCCGGCAGCCGCGGCGCCGAGCAGTGCCTCGCGCGACCCCCAAAGGCCGGCCGATATCGGCCGGTAGAAACTGCCCTTGTCCCAGAAATCCGGTTCTGAACAACCGATGCAGCCGTGTCCCGAACCGATCGGGAAACTCGTACCCTCGTTCCACTTGAGTGTTGCACACGCGTTGTAAGTCGTCGGACCCTTGCAGCCGAGTTCGTACAGGCACCAGCCAAGGCGTGCGCCTTCGTCGTCGAAGGTCTTGGCAAACTGGCCGCGCTCGTAGAACGGGCGGCGGTAGCAACGGTCGTGAATGTTCTGCCCGAAAAAGGCTTTCGGCCGGCCGAGTTCGTCGAGGTCGGGAATTGAGCCAAAGGTCAGGAAGTGCGCCAGCACGCCGGTGATGACGACCGGGATCGGCGGACACCCGGATACATTGATGATCGGCTTGTCCTTGATGATGTCGGATACTGACACGGCGCCGGTCGGATTCGGGTTCGCGTGCGGGATACCGCCGAATGCCGCGCAGGTACCGACCGCAATGATGGCGGCGGCATTGGCAGCAGTTTCCTTCAGCATGTCCAGGTTGCTGATGCCGGCAAAGGTCGAGTAAGCCGGGTTGCCCATGGGAATGGAGCCGTCGACCACCAGCAGATACTTGCCGGAATTCTCCTGCATCGCTGCCTCACGCGCTTCCTCTGCGGCAAAGCCCGCCGCGGCCTGCAAGGTATGGTGATAGTCGAGCGAGATCGCGTCGAAAATCAGGGACTCGACTGTCGGTGCATGCGAACGCGTCAGCGACTCAGTGCAGCCTGTGCATTCCTGGAACGACAGCCAGATGACTGAAGGCCGCCTGGCCGACTCAAGCGCGGCCGCAACGCGGCCCACCATCGATGGCGGCAGCGCCATCAGTGACGCGGTGGCCGAGCAGAATTTCAGGAAGCCGCGCCGCGACACCCCCTGTGCAAAAAGGTATTCGCCGAGGCTCTGATCTTTACGCATGGTGTCTCCTCCGCCGGATTGCCGCATCGAGCCCTGGTCTCGCACGTCAATTCCGTCAATGGTCGTCGTGGCTGACTTGCCCATTGCCGCTGTTCAGGGTCAGGTCCAGTTCACTGACGGCGCGGCGCATATCGTCTGCCTGTGCGAGCAGCAATTCCGGCATGCGTGTGACTTCTATGAAGCGCGCGATGACCTCCTGCTCGGTATTCCTGTGCGTGATGAACCAGACACCCGGATAGCGGGTTTCCTGTACTAGTGTTGGGCCGAGCGCGTTCAGTTCGGCGCGAACTTCGCCCTGGCCCAGCATTTCCTCGATTCTTTTGTCTTCACCCGGCGCCATCGGCAGGCTACCGAGATCGATGGTCGTTCCCTGACCGCCTTCGGCGACTCGCCGTAGCGCGTGGCGGATCTCGTGCAATAACGGCATGACGTTGCCGCTCATCGCCTCGACCCTGACTGCAATGCCCTCGAGCGCGCTCATGGCGCTGACCACTTTTCGATCAGCGCCATGGCGCTTTCGGCTGCCGCGGGGATTGCGGCGGTAACCGAATCGCCCGGCGAGTCGCCCCAGCCCAGTAATTCCGGTTGTATTCCTATCAGTGCGCGATTGATCGGCAGGCAGTCCTGGAGGCGCGCGATATCCATGAGATCGGCGAAGCCGACCTCATGCACGCTGCGTCGTCCGGAGCGCAGGAACTCATCGAACTCGTCGCCCTCGAAAACCTCAATGGCACCGGGCACGGCATCGAGCTGCGCCGCATCGAAGATGATCAGGTTATCCGCTGATGCAATGTCGTCGACCAGCGTGAAACTCAGGGTCCCTGCGTCGAGAAATTCCGTTTCTGGTATTGACGCGCATTGGTTTCGCAAGTAACGCATCGCGTGAACCCCGGCACCTTCGTCTGCAAGGAGTGTATTGCCGACGCCAAGTACCAGTGTTCTGTTCATCTGCCGGCACGCTCCCAGCGCAGGTCAAAGATTCATACCGGGACTTTCCCGTCTGCACACGATAGGCAAGTGGTTGTCAAAAATGAATAAGCGTTAACACGTACAGCCGCGTCCGGAGAGTGCCGATTAAGATGTGCTTGCACAACACAATGTCAGGCGGCCGTATGCGGCCTTGCGGGGAAACCATGTGTCTCGCTATTCCCATGCAGATTAGGGAAATTTCCGGCTTCCAGTGCATCTGTGAGGCGCGCGGCATCGAGCGCGAGGTCAGCCTGTTCATGTTGCAGGGCGAGGAACTCGCTGCCGGGGACTTTGTGCTCGTGCACGTCGGTTACGCGATCCAGAAAGTCACCGAACAGGACGCGGCCGGCTCCTGGGAATTATTCGACGAGATTCTTGCCGCCGATGCATGAGCTCTCCATATGCCAGGCAATCATCGCCGAAGTGCAGGCGATCGCCACGGCACGCAACGCTGTAACAGTCAGCGATATCCATTTGCGCATAGGGCCCCTGTCCGGCGTCGAGACGCTATTGCTGAAAAACGCGTTTCCGTTTGCCGCGGCGGGCACCGTGGCGGCCGACGCCGAATTGCACGTTGCAGCTTCACCGGTGCGAATACTCTGCGGCCAGTGCGGCATGGAAACACCGGTACCGGCAACTCGCCTCCTGTGCGGGCACTGCGCCAGCTGGCAGACCGAACTCGTTAGCGGCGACGAGTTGTTGCTCGAGCGGGTCGAAATGCAATGCGATGCCGCACGACAAACAGGAGGGACCGTCCGTGTGTGATACCTGCGGTTGCAATGTAACGAATGCCAACCGGCACCTCGTGCAGGACGGCGGGCAGCTGGCGCACACCGGCAACGGCCATGAATCCGTCGAGGTGCTCAAGGGCCTGCTGGATGCCAACAATCACCAGGCAGAACACAATCGGCAGCATTTCGCCGAGCACGGTATTCTGGCGGTCAACCTCATGTCGTCGCCTGGCGCTGGCAAGACCGCATTGCTCGAGGCAACGATCGATGCGCTGCGTCAGCGTTGCCGAATTGCTGTCATCGTCGGTGACCTGGAAACCGACAACGACGCCAGGCGCCTGCGGCAACACGGCATACAAGCAATCCAGATCAGCACCGGCAGCGCCTGCCACCTGGACGCACATATGTTGCACACGGCGTTGCACGATCTCGAATTGTACGATCTGGATATCGTGTTTATCGAAAACGTCGGCAACCTCGTATGTCCCGCGAGTTTCGATCTCGGACAGCACTGCATCGTAACGTTGTTGTCCTCGCCCGAGGGTGACGACAAGCCGCAGAAATACCCGGTAATGTTCCGGGCTGCGGATCTCATGCTGCTGACAAAGTCGGACCTGACGCCGCTGCTCGGCGACTTTGTGCCGCGACGCGCGGAGCAGTACCTGCGCGACCTTGCCAATGACGCGCCTGTGTTTGAACTGTCGAGCAGAAGCGGCGAGGGCATGAATCATTGGATCCACTGGCTCGAGCATTCGCTTCAGCTCGAGCGGGCGAAAGTCCGTGACCGCATCGCGACACACGGATACGTGGCCGGACACCGTCATGGCTAGCGTGGCGGACATTCAGCGCGATGCCGAAATCTGGCTGAAGAAACTGCACGCGCTCGAACTGCAGGAGCCGGTCCGGATCATGAATGTGTGCGGCGGGCACGAGCGCGCCATATCGATCGCCGGGCTGCGTAGCGCCATTCCGAAGAAGATCGAGCTGGTGCCCGGACCCGGATGCCCGGTCTGCATCTGCCCCGAAGAGGATATATATGAAGCGATGCAGCTCGCATTGCACGAGGATGTTATCCTCGCAGCGTTCGGCGATATGTTGCGCGTGCCGGTGAATGCGCCGAAAAAGGAACCGCGGTCGCTGGAGCAGGCGCGCGCCGCCGGTGCGGACATCCGGCCGGTGGCGAGTCCGACCGAAGTCGTGCGCATCGCAAGATCGAACCCGAATCGCCGCGTGATTTTTTTCGCCGCCGGCTTCGAGACTACGACGGCGCCGGTCGCTGCAATGCTGGCCGAAGGCGTGCCGCAATATCTCACTGTGCTGCTGTCCGGAAGGCTCACCTGGCCAGCGGTGGCGATGCTGCTGGACTCCGGCACGCCCGGATTTGCAGCACTCATTGCACCCGGTCATGTATCGACGATCATGGGTCCCGAAGAATGGCTGTTTGTCCCGGAGCAGCACGGCATCCCTGCGGCTGTAGCCGGATTCCGGCCCGATACTTTGCTTGCCGCCATGTATTCGGTGCTGCGTCAGCTGCGCGAAGGGCGCTCAATTCTCGACAACTGTTATCCCGAAGTGGTGCGCCCAGGCGGAAATCCGCTGGCCCGTCGCCAGCTCGCCGAAGTCATGCAGGTCAGCGACGCCAACTGGCGCGGCATCGGCGTGATTCCGCGCTCTGGCTTCGAACTGCGAGATGCATATGCTGCGCACGATGCGCGGAAGCAGTTCCGTTCCTATGCCGATGAGTCACGCAAGCGCATCGGCGAGATGCCTCCCGGATGCGATTGCGCAAGCGTCGTTCTCGGAAAACGTTACCCGAACGAGTGTCGCCTGTACGGTCTTGCCTGCACACCGCGCAAGCCCGTTGGACCCTGCATGGTGTCCGACGAAGGGGCGTGCCGTATCTGGTGGTCTTCCGGTTATCGCGAAAATGTCTGGGAGGGCAGGGCAAAAAGGCATTCTGGTGGATGATGCCGTGCACAAGGTCTCCCGCGAGCAGCCAAGCTCCGGTTACGCCAGGTCGTGCCGGACTACGCGGATGGTCGTCAGTGGCCAGGTTCAGGGTGTCGGTTTCCGGCCCTTCGTCTACCGGCTGGCGACGCGGCTCGGACTCGCTGGGCAGGTGCGCAATTGCCTCGGCGAAGTCGAAATCCTGCTGCGCGGCCCGCCGGATACCTTGGCTTGCTTTCATCATGACCTCATCGACGCGGCACCGCCACTTGCGGACCCGCACATTGTCAGCATGACAGACGTCGAAGCCTGGGATTTCAGCGGCTTTCACATCCTCGACAGTGTCGCAGACTCCGCAGCCAATATTTCCCTGCCGCCCGACTACTTCATGTGCGACGACTGCCGCAACGAACAGCACGATCCGGCGGACCGGCGTTACCGCTACCCGTTCATAAACTGCACTCAGTGCGGTCCGCGTTACACTCTGATCGAAGAGCTGCCATACGACCGCGCCAACACGAGTATGGCGGGATTTCCGCTTTGCGCTGATTGCCGCGCCGAATACCTCGACCCACTCGACCGGCGCTTCCATGCCGAACCGCTCGCGTGTCCGGCCTGCGGTCCGAAACTGTTGTTCGCCAATAGCGGTCAGGCGGTCAGCGACCAAAGTGATGCCGCGCTGCAAAGCGCCTTGCGCAGCCTGCGCGCCGGGCACATCGTTGCGGTGCGTGGCATCGGTGGGTATCACCTGATGTGCGATGCACGCAATGCACAGGCGGTAGCAAAACTGCGGCAACGCAAGCAGCGGCCGCACAAGCCGTTGGCCGTGATGCTGCCGCTCGCCGGCAGGGATGGACTGGAGCAGGCGCACGAGATTGCGATCCTCGGGGCAGCGGAAGCGGAAGGGCTTATGAGCCCGATGCGCCCGATCGTCCTGTGCCGCAAGAGACCGGGAGCATTGCTCGCAGACGGCATTGCGCCAGGCCTCGACGAAGTGGGCCTGTTCCTCCCCTACAGTCCGCTGCATCAGTTGCTGCTGGACGATTTCGGTGCACCTGTGGTTGCCACGTCGGGAAACCTGAGCGGTGAGCCGGTGTTGACCGACGTCGACGAAGCGACGCGCCGGCTTGGACCGGTCGCGGATGCGTTCCTGCACCATAACCGGCCAATCGTGCGACCGGCCGACGATCCGGTTTACCGCTGCATCGACGGCCGCTTGCGGCCGCTACGTATCGGGCGTGGATCGGCCCCACGCGAAATGACATTGCCATGGTCACAACCGCAGCCGTTGCTGGCCGTCGGTGGCCACATGAAGGGCAGCCTCGCACTCGCCTGGGGCGATCGCGTGGTTGTGTCGCCGCACATCGGCGAGATGGACAATCCCCGGAGTCTCGCGGTCTTTGAGCAACTCGGCGTCGACCTGCAGCGTCTTTACCATGTGCCCGCGGCCCGCATTGCCTGCGATGCGCATCCCGGCTACGCGACGCATCGCTGGGCAAGGCAACAGCGCAAGCTGCCGTTTACCACCGTTTGGCATCATCGGGCGCATGCCTCGGCGCTCGCTGCCGAGCATGCGGGCGAGGCCCAATGGCTGGTTTTCACCTGGGACGGTGTTGGCCTGGGGGAAGACGGCACATTGTGGGGTGGCGAAGCACTTTATGGAACGCCGGGAGACTGGCAACGGCTGGCAAGCCTGCGGCCGTTCCATTTGCCTGGCGGCGAGCGGGCTGGCAGGGAGCCCTGGCGCAGCGCGGCGGCCATGTCGTGGGCATGCGGTGCCAACTGGCGGGATTTTCCGGATTCGCAGGGCCTCGCGTATTTCGCCTGGCAGCATCGCCTGAACAGCCCGGCGAGCAGCGCAGCCGGACGGGTGTTCGACGCGGCCGCGTACCTGGTATGCGGTGCGGCCTCGAGCAGTTTCGAAGCACAGGGCCCGATGATGATCGAGGCGCTTTGCAGTCAGGCCGGAGAAGTCATACGGCTGCCGTTGACTGTGGATGAGTCCGGCGTCCTGCGTAGTGACTGGCAAGCGCTGCTCGAGCGCATGGCCGACACGTCGATTGCGCGAGAGGCTCGAGCGGAGACCTTTCACACCTCGATGGCGCAGGTCATCCTGACGCAGGCGCAGCACCTGCGTACGCAGAGACAGATCGACCGGGTTGGCCTGACCGGTGGCGTGTTCCAGAATCGGGCACTGTGCGAGCAGGCGATGCAAATGCTCAGGGACAACGGATTCGATGTGCGCATCGCGACAGAGTTGCCGTGCAACGATGCAGCACTGGGTTTTGGCCAGGCTGCGGAGCTTGCCGCGCAGTCGGCGCGGTCGGAAAAAGGGGGGCGCGTCCATGGATGACGAACGCATCAGTCTCGCGCACGGCAACGGTGGTCGGTTCATGCGTGAGCTCATCGACGAGATTTTCTTCCGGCATCTGGGTCACAGCGGTCTTGATGTGCAGGCGGATGCCGTGCCGATTGCCCTGAACGGGGGCGAAGTCATGATCACGACCGACGGCTTCACCGTGCAGCCGCTCGAGTTCCCCGGCGGCGATATCGGCTCATTGGCCGTGCATGGCACGGTCAATGACCTGGCGGTTTCCGGTGCGCAGCCTTTGTACCTGACGCTCAACGCCTTCATCGAGGAAGGCATGGAAATTGCGACGCTCGATCGGATCGTGCGGAGCCTCGCCAAAGCCGCGGACGATGCCGGCGTCAAGGTCAGTGCCGGTGACACCAAGGTCGTGCGCCGTGGCGAGGGTGGCGGGCTTTATCTTGCGACCACCGGCGTTGGTGTCAGGTTGCCCGGTGTTGCGCCGTCATTGAAGCGCATCAGGAGCGGCGATGTCCTGTTGCTCAGTGGCAGTGTCGGCGATCACGGCACCGCGGTCATGCTGGCGCGCGAGCAATTCGGTTTGCGCGGTGATCTCCGGTCCGATTCCGCCTGCGTCTTGCCGTTGACCAAAGCGATGATGGCATTCGACGGTCTGCGCTTTATGCGCGACCCGACGCGCGGCGGCATCGCCTCGGTCGCGCATGAAATCGTGCGTGCAACCGGTCTTGGTGTGCGCTTCAACGATGCGATCCCGGTGCAGGACCCGGTTCGTTCCGTGTGTGAAATGCTCGGCTTCGACCCGTATTACCTGGCTTGCGAAGGCCGCGTGCTGGCCATTGTCGCCCGCGATGCGGCCGATGCGGCACTGGCTGCGTGGCAGGCGCTGCCGGCTGGCCGGGCCGCGGCGATAGTCGGTCGCATGGTGGACAAGCCGGCGCGCGTTATCCTCGAAACCGCCTTGGGCGGCGAGCGTTTCATCGAGGAACTCGAGGACGATCCACTGCCGAGAATCTGCTGAAGGTAATGGCAGGCGCATTGTGAGTCGGTCCGAGACACCGCAGGCGAATTCAGCCGAAACCCGGGGGAACCCGCATCTACCGCAACTGATCCGGGAGCTTCAGGACAACGATGCCTACCCACACCGTCCCGCACAAGTCGAGCTGATAGAAACTCACATTTCGTGGGTCTTTCTGGCCGGCGACTTTGTCTACAAGATCAAGAAGCCGGTGGCACTCGGATTTCTCGATTTCCGCGAGCTGGAGAAGCGCCGTTTCTACTGCGAAGAAGAGATTCGGCTGAATCAGCGCTTTGCACCGGAGATTTACATCGGCGTGGTCAAGATCACGTTGAAAAACGGGCGACCGCGATTCGACGGGCAGGGCGTCGCGGTCGAATACGCGGTCAAGATGCATCGATTCGATCAGGCACTGCGGCTCGACAGGCAGCTCGAGAGCGGGCTGCTCCGTGCCGAAGACATGCGCGAACTGGGTGCAAGCATCGCTGCTCGTCATGAAGCCGCTGATATCGTTGCCGGCAGTCAGCGGCAGCATGTTCTGGAGTTGACCGAGTCGCAAATTCAAGACAACTTCACGGCACTGCGCTCGCGGATCGACGACGGCCTGCTGTCACCTTTGTACGAATGGACGCAACAGGCACTGCATCGTTTGCGACCGGTCATCGGCCAGCGCTTCGACCAGGGTTATTATCGTGATTGCCACGGAGACCTGCATCTCGCAAATCTGGTGC
>Ga0302046_10003977_pt1 | contig 13234 bp, 11 predicted proteins | sample RVTome_11_FD_200261 | JGI IMG/M metagenome (GOLD analysis project Ga0302046, IMG submission 200261) | Soil microbial communities from uranium-contaminated site in the Upper Colorado River Basin, Wyoming, United States - RVT147D111 (version 2) ...
GCATGTGGTTCGCCTACTGGCTCATGCCCTATCCGAACCAGCGGTACCTGTGGCCCAACTTCAAGTCGCCGCTGGTGTGGGACGTCTTCGCGATCTCCACCTACTTGACGATCAGCGTGGTGTTCTTCATCGTGGGGCTGGTCCCGGACATCGCGGCGTTGCGGGACCACGCCACCGGCTTCAAGAAGAGGATCTACACGGTGCTGTCCCTGGGGTGGGAGGGATCGGACTCCCAGTGGCGGCACTACCGGCGCGCCTACGGGATCTTCGCGGCCATCTCGACGCCGCTCGTGCTGTCGGTCCACAGCGTGGTGTCCTTCGACTTCGCCATGGCCCTGGTGCCGGGCTGGCACTCGACGCTGTTCGCCCCGTTCTTCGTGGACGGCGCCATCTTCTCCGGGTTCGCGATGGTGCTGATCCTGCTCCTGCCCATGCGGCACTACTTCAACTGGTACGCGTACATCACCGACAAGCACCTGGAGGCGATGGCCAAGCTCATCCTGGTCACCAGTCTGGTGCTGACCTACTTCTACGTCTGCGAGGTGTTCACGGCCTGGTACAGCGGCGACCACTTCGAGCGAGCCTCCGTCTTCGCCAAGGCCACCCGGCAGTACGCGTGGGCGTACTGGCTCATGTACTTCTGCAACAGCGTGGTGCCGCTGGTGCTGTTCTGGAAGAAGGCCCGGACCAGCCCCGCAATCCTCTACGTGATCTCCATCCTCGTCCTGATCGGGATGTGGTTCGAGCGCTTCAACATCATCGTCCCCGGCCTGGCCCACGACTTCTACCCCTATACGTGGGGGACCTACTACCCGACGATCACGGACACCACGATCATCATCGGGTCGTTCGCCTGGTTCTTCCTGCTGTTCCTGGGCTTCATCCGGGTGATGCCGTCGCTGTCCATCGTCGAGGTGAAGGAGGTCCTGCCGCACCCGCTCAAGCACGGGTCGCACGCGGGCCATCGCTAGCCATGGCCACCGGCAGCGTGCTCGGAGTCTTCGCCCACGTGGACACCACCCTCCAGGCCATCCGGGACCTGCGCGCCAAGGGGTACTCGGAGCTGACCGTGTACACGCCGGTGCCGGTGGAGGAGATCGAGGAGGAGGTGGAGAAGGTCCGGCCGCTCAGCAAGGTGCGCCTCTTCAGCCTGGTCGGCGCGCTGACGGGCACGACCACCGCCTTCTTCCTGACCATCTGGTCATCGCTCAAGTGGGGGCTCGTCACCGGTGGCAAGCATCCGGTGTCCATCCCGCCGTTCATCATCATCGGCTTCGAGCTCACCATCCTCCTGTGCGGGCTGTCCACGCTGCTGGCGCTGCTCATCCTCGGTCGCCTGCCGCGGCTCAGGCCGTCACCGACCTACGACCCCCGCTTCACGCTGGACCGGTTCGGGGTGGCGGTGACCTGCCCGGGGGACCGGGCGGAGGCCGTCAAGGCGATCCTCACGGCCTCGGGGGCGGAAGAGGTGCGGCGATGATGAAGTACGTCTTCCTCCTCGTGCTCCTGGTCGTGGGAGGCGCGGCCGGCGTCCAGGCCGTGGCCCTCGTGATCCGCTGGAACGACAACATGAGCCAGACCCCGCTGGTGATGCCGGGCGAGCGCTCCTTCGCCATGCCGGCGGGCAGCGTGCCGCGGAGCGGGGGCGAGCTCTACTATCCCAAGGAGGAGCGGGAAGCGGCCGCCGCGCGGAAGAACCCCATCGCCGTGACGCCGGAGTCGGTGAAGACGGGCGGGGAGCTGTTTGTCATCTACTGCACGCCCTGCCACGGCGCCGCCGGCAAGGGGGACGGGCTGGTGACGCCCAAGTTCGTGCCGCCGCCGGACCTCACCAATCCGGACCTCCACAAGGGGCGGACCGACGGGTACTGGCAGAGCTACCTGAGCGTGGGAGGCGCGGTGATGCCGTCCTATGGCGAGGCGCTCACCGTCGAGGAGCGCTGGCACGTGGTGAACTACCTGCGGACCCTGGCTCGGCGGTGACGCCCGGCATGCCCGAGGCGATCCGGCCTTCCCCCGGATCCCAGATGATCCTCGCCGCGCTGGCCGTGCTGGGTGCCATCGCCTTCCTGATCGGGATCATGCAGCCGGAGCCCGCCCGGGCCTGGGGGATGTACCTCGTGAACCTCCTCTTCTGGTCGAGCCTGGCCATCACGGGGCCCGCCCTGGCGGGGATCATGCAGCTCACGGAGGCCCGGTGGTCGCCCAGCGTGAAGCGGATCGCGCTGACCACCGCGGGATTCCTGCCGGTGTCCTTCCTCCTCTTCGTGATCCTGTTCGGCGGCCGGGCGGTGCTCTACCCCTGGGTCACCAACCCCGTCCCGGTCAAGGCGGTATGGCTCAACGTGCCCTTCATGTCGCTGCGGATCGGCCTCGGGGTCCTGCTCCTCTACTGGGTAGCCATGACCTTCGCGAGGGCGGTGTTCGCCGAGGATCAGGCCGGCGGCGACAGCGAGGCAGCCCGGGCGCGACGCAACCGGTTGAGCACCGTCCTGCTCATGCTGTACGTGGTGGTGCTGTCGCTGTGGGGCTTCGATCTCATCATGTCGCTGGACCCGATCTGGTACAGCGGGCTCCTGGGCGGCTACTACGTGGTCAGCTCGCTCTATACCGGCTTCGGTCTGGTGTGCTTCTTGACGATACGGGCCAATGCCCGGGGGATCACCAGCGTGGCGCCCTCCGCCATCCAGGACCTGGCCAAGATCACCTTCGCCATGTGCGTGATGTGGATGTACTTCTTCTTCTCCCAGTACCTGGTGATCTGGTACGGCAACATCCCCATCGAGACGCGGTTCTTCGTCCGCCGCTTCTTCGAGGATCCGTGGCGGACGCTGGCCTTCGTGATCTTCATCGTGGGCTGGCTCATCCCCTTCAGCTATCTCCTCACGCGGCTCACCGGGCGGCCCCCCAGCGCCCACCGGCCGCTGGTCGTGATCCTCTTCATGGGGTTGACGGCGATCTTCCTCGAGCGGGTCCTGCTGGTGTTCCCGTCGATCTCGAAAGCGAACGTGTTCCCGCTAGGGGTCACCGAGATCCTGATCACGGCGGGTTTCTTCGCGCTCTTCGTCCTGAGCCGGAACTGGTTCCTGGGCCGTTATCAGCCCGCCCTCAAGCAGGCCCGGTAGCCGCCGGCCCTCGTCTGGCTCGTCTCTCGGCCCGGCACCGGTGTCCGGTTCGCCGAGTCGCGCTACAATGCGGCTGTGATCTCCGTCGAAGAGGCGCTCGAGAGGATCCTCTCCCGGGTCTCCGTGCTCGGCGACGAGCGGGTGCCGCTGGCCGGCGCCCTCCACCGGATCCTGGCCGAGCGCGCGGTGTCCCGCCGCGAGATCCCCCCGTGGCCCAACTCGTCCATGGACGGGTACGCGGTACGGAGCCACGACACGGCAGGGGCGACGGCCGGCGGCCCGGTCGTCCTCGAAGAGGTGGGCCGCGTGCCGGCCGGCGGGGTGGCTCATCGGCCACTCGGAGCAGGACAGACCTTCCGGATCTTCACGGGGGCGCCGCTGCCCGAGGGGGCCGACGCCGTGGTGCCTCAGGAAGATGCCACCGTGGAGGGGCTCCAGGTGAGGGTTGCGCGGCCCGTCGGGGTGGGGGAGTTCGTGCGGCCGCGCGGCGAGGACATGCGCGCGGGGGAGACGGTGCTGGAGCCGGGTCGGCTCCTCGGCGCGGCGGAGATGGGGCTCCTCGCCACCCTGGGACACCTCCAGGTGCGGGTCGTGCGGCGCCCCCGGGTGGCGGTGCTCTCCACGGGGGACGAAGTGGTCGATCTCGGCGGCGCGCTCGGGCCCGGGCAGATCCCCAACTCGAACACGTACTCGCTCATGGCCCAGGTGGCGGAGGCGGGCGCGGAGGCGGTGAACCTGGGCGTGGCCCGCGACCGGCTGGAGGACATCGAGACCAGGCTCCGATGGGGCCTCGGCTGCGATCTGCTGATCTCCTCGGCCGGGGTCTCGGTAGGGGATCACGACTTCGTGAAGGCCGCGCTGGCTCGACTCGGGGCCGAGCAGCATCTGTGGCTCGTCAACATGCGCCCGGGCAAGCCCATCACGTTCGCGACGGTGTCCGGAGGGTCCAAGGACGTGCTCCCGGTGTTCGGTCTGCCCGGGAACCCGGTGTCGGCCATGGTGACCTTCGAGCTGTTCGTCCGGCCGGCCATCCGCCGCCTGGGCGGACACGCCGACCTTCATCGCCCGATGCTGTCGGCCCGCGCGCTGGCGCCGATCCCGAATCCGGGGCGCCGGCGCGGCTATCTGCGGGTGACCCTGTCGCGCGACGGCGAGGAATGCGGGGCGCGCCTCACCGGGGACCAGGGCTCGGGGATCCTGCGCTCGATGGTGGCCGCCGACGGGCTCGCGGTGGTTCCGGGCGACACGACGGTCGAGGCGGGCGGCCGGGTGCCGGTTATGCTGCTGCGACCCAGCGGGAGGTAGCTGGCCCGTTCGGCACCGCCGCGAGGGCGCCGCCGCTCAGCCCTTCCTGAGGTACAGCGTCCACAGCGCCAGGTAAGCCCCCGCGCCCATGGATGCGAAGGTGGCCAGGCTCCCCACCGAGAGTGTCGCGGAGTTGGTGAGCCCCTGGTTGATGTTGCAGCCTTCGGCCACCAGGGCGCCCCCGCCCATCAGCAGGCCGCCGGCGAAGATCTTCACGATGCTCCACCCGGGCGGGAGCTTCCAGCGGAACTCGCCGGCGAGGACGGCGCCCGTGGCCGCCCCCGCCACCACCCCCAGGAGCAGGATCATGCTCCAGGTCACGCGGGTGGGAAAGCCCACCATGACGTAGGTGAGCAGGTGGCCGGTATTGGCGGTGAAGGTGATGCCGACCGGCCGCTCGTCGAGGCTCGACGTCCACCAGCCGGCAGCGATCAGCACGCCCACCGCTGCGCCGGTCAGGGCCCAGGGCCACTTGCCGTGCTCCGGCTCGCCCTCGGCGCGAAGCAGCCAGACGCCGCCGCCCACCGCGAGCACGACGACGGGGACCCACGGGGTGACGCCGAAGAGGTTGTAGAGCGTGGGAGATGCGCCGCTCACCGTCAGCGTCGGCTCCTGCAGCGCGCGCCGTAGCGGGGTGAGAGCGCCCACGCCCGCCGTGCTGGCGCCGATGGCGAACCCCAGCAGCACGACCCAGGCGCCGATCGCCCCTTCCCCGACGCGATACCACGTGCTGCCCGAGCAGCCGCCCGACAAGATCATGCCGAACCCGAAGAGCGCGCCGCCCAGAATGTTGGCGAGCCAGCGGAACGGGCGGATGGGGATCTCGACGAGGCCCAGGCTCAGGAGCAGCTGGACCCCGACCATGGCCACCAGGAGGGCGAGGATATAGGCCCGGAGAATCGTGGCATCGCCCATCAGGACCAGGTTGGAGAAGGCGCGAGTGAGACAGAAGCCACCGCGCTGGATGACGAGGCCGAAGAGGAATCCGGTCCCGATCGCCGAGATGTAGAGGGACCACTGGAAGTCGTCCATGACCGGATGGTAGCGGAGAAGAGGGAATGGAGTAAAGCGTCAGGAAGTTTGACTTTTCTTCCGGGGCAGTGCTACGGTCCCCCCATGCTGTGCCATCGCTGGACTCCGTATCGCGCGACGATGGGCGCGCTCTCCATCGCGGCGACGCTTCTCGCCTCCGGTTGCGCGAGCGGGGACACGGCCCGCCGCGTGCTCGCGGAGGTGGGCGAGCTGAGATCCCAGGTGGCGGAGCTCAGGAGAGGGCAGGAAGCGAGCGCGCGAGAGCTCGCGCAGATGGCCTCGGACCTCAAGGCCCTGCAGGCCCAGGGCGCCGCGCTGGCCGAGGGATCTGGAGCGCTCGGCCAGCAGGTCGGCGTGCTCCAGTCAGCGCTCGCGGAGAGCGACGCGTCGCTGCGCGCGCTGCGAGCCGCGGTGGACGAGCTGCCGCGGACGCCCGTGGTGGTGACCGCCCCGCCGCCGGAGCCCCGTCCCCAGCCGGAGCCGGTGAAGGACTCGTCCGCGCCGGAGCGCCTGTTCTCGACGGCGCTCGCCAACTTCCAGGCCCAGGAGCACGGGCAGGCCGTGCTCGACTTCACCGAGCTCATCACGCGCTTTCCCCGCCATCCCCTTGCCTCGAGCGCGCAGTTCTGGGTGGGGGAGGCGTATTACCGCCAGCACGACTTCCGCCAGGCGCTCGTGGAGTTCCAGAAGGTCGTCGATGCCTATCCGAGGAGCCAGCAGGTCGCGGAAGCCCTGCTCAAGATCGGGCTGTGCCACCGCGCGCTACACGATATCGTGCGAGCCCGGGAAACGTGGGAGCGGCTTGTGCGCGAGCATCCGGGCAGCGAGGCGACGACCCAGGCGCGCTCGCTGCTCGGAAGCCGCGGGACGTCGACGCGCGGCGCGCGATAAGGGCCGCCACGCGCGCCGCTGGCCGCGCTGGCCGTCCGATTCTTGACCCTCCTCGTTGGTCCGGTATACTGAATCGCGCTCTCGCGGCGGAGTATTCTTGAGCGCGAGGCCGCGGACGGGCGTATCGTGAGCGACACAGTGCATGAGGCGCGGGCGGGGGACGCGCGACGGGTGACGCGGGAGGCGGTGGAGTTTCCCGCGCAGCTGCGCGCCATTCCGCTTTCGCCGCCGGAGATCTACGTGCGCGGCGAGCTCGCCGCGGAGGATGCGCTGGCCGTCGCGGTGGTGGGCGCGCGCGACGCCACGCCATACGGTCTCGAGGTCGCGGGGCGGCTGGCCGAAGAGCTGGCCGCGCGCGGCGTCACGGTGGTGAGCGGGCTGGCGCGCGGGATCGACAGCGCCGCGCACCGGGGCGCGCTGCGGGCGGGGGGACGGACGGTGGCCGTCCTCGGATCGGGCATCGACGTCGTGTACCCGCCCGAGAACCGCCGCCTGGCCGCGCAGATCGAGGGGCGGGGGGCAGTGGTGTCGCAGTTCGCGCCGGGGACGCCGCCGCTGGCGCAGAACTTCCCGGCGCGCAATCGTGTGATCGCGGGGCTGGCCCTCGGCGTGGTGGTGGTGGAGGCGACCGAGCGTAGCGGGTCGCTGATCACGGCGGCGCTGGCCGCCGAGCTGGGGCGCGAGGTGATGGCGGTGCCGGGGCGCGTGACGTCGCCCCAGAGCCGCGGCGCGCACCGCCTCATCCAGGACGGGGCGGCCCTGGTGCAGGACGGGGAGGACGTGATCGCGCAGCTCCCGGCGCGCTGGCGGGACTGTGTGAGGCCGGCGGGAGCCGGCGGGGCGCGCGCGGCCGACGGCGGGAGCGTGGGCGGCGGCGGGCCGGAGCGGGAGCGGGTGCTGGCCGCCATCGGCGAGGAGCCGGTGACGATCGAGACGGTGATCGCGCGCAGCGGCGTGAGCGCCGGCCGGGTGGTCGCGCTGCTGCTGGATCTCGAGCTGGAGGGGCGCGCGATGCAGCTCCCCGGCCAGCGGTTCATGCAGTCCCAGCGGTGAGGCGAGGGCGCGTGAACACATCGCCGGAGCGGGTGACCGGCGGGAGGTGTCGGGGAGGCGCGGCGGTCGCTCCCCCCGACGTCAATTGAGGAGAGCTCAGTGGGGAAGCGGTCGCTGGTGGTGGTGGAGTCGCCCACCAAGGTCAAGACGCTGCAGAAGTACCTCGACTCCAGCTACATCGTGAAGGCCTCCATGGGCCACGTTCGCGATCTGCCCAAGTCCAGGCTGGGCGTGGATGAGAAGAAGGGGTTCAAGCCGGAGTACCGGATTCTCCCCGCCAAGAAGAGGGTGATCGAGGAGCTGAAGAACGCCGCCGAGAAGGCGGACGCCCTCTACATCGCCACCGACCCCGACCGGGAAGGCGAGGCGATCGGCTGGCACCTCGCCCAGGAGCTTCGCGTCGCCAAGGCGAAGACCCACCGGATCATGTTCAACGAGCTCACGGAGCGCGCGGTGAAGGCGGCCTTTCAGCGGCCCGGCAAGATCGACGCCAACAAGGTGAACGCTCAGCAGGCGCGGCGGGTCCTCGACCGGCTGGTGGGCTACAAGCTGTCGCCCCTGCTGTGGGACAAGATCCGCCGGGGGCTGTCGGCGGGGCGCGTGCAGTCGGTGGCGGTGCGGCTGATCACGGAGCGCGAGCGGGAGATCCAGGCCTTCGTGCCGGTGGAGTACTGGTCCCTCCACGCGCGGCTCCGGGGGAAGAACCCGCCGGAGTTCGTGGCGACGCTGCGGGAGGCGCGCGGGGAGAAGGCCAGCCTGCCGTCGGAAGCCCAGACGGTGGCAGTGATGACGGCGCTGCACGGCTGCCGGTGGCGCGTGAAGTCGGTGAACCGGGGCGAGCGTCGGCGGAACCCGGCCCCGCCTTTCACCACCTCCACGCTCCAGCAGGAGGCGAGCCGCAAGCTCCACTTCACCGCGAAGAAGACCATGATGGTGGCCCAGCAGCTCTACGAGGGGATCGAGCTGGGTGAGGAGGGCGCGGTCGGGCTCATCACCTACATGCGCACCGATGCGGTGCGCGTGGCCGCAGAGGCGCAGGAGGAGGCGCGAGAGTGGGTGCGGTCCCGGCTGGGGACGGAGTACCTCCCGGACTCACCACCCGTCTACCGCGCCAGGAAGAGCGCCCAGGAGGCCCACGAGGCCATCCGGCCCACCGCCGTCACCCGGGAGCCGAAGGTCCTCGCGCGCCACCTCTCCAGGGACCAGCTTGCCCTGTACCGGCTGGTCTGGGAGCGGTTCCTGGCCAGCCAGATGCTGCCGGCCGTGTACGACACGGTGACGGCCGACATCGAGGCGGGCGAATGTGTCTTCCGTGCCCAGGGCTCGACGCTCCGGTTCCCGGGCTTCACCGCCGTGTACGTGGAGTCGCGGGAGGAGGCCGCGGCGGTGGAGGAGGACGGCGAGTCGGCGGTGCCCCCGCTCGAGATCGGCGAGGCGCTCAAGCTCCTGGCCCTCGATCCCAAGCAGCACTTCACCCAGCCGTCCCCGCGGTACACCGAGGCCTCGCTGGTCAAGATGCTCGAGGAGCGCGGCATCGGGCGGCCGTCCACCTATGCCCAGATCCTCTCCACCATCCAGGAGCGGGGCTATGTCCACCGGGAGAAGGGGGCGCTCTTCCCCACCGAGCTGGGCATGCAGGTCAACGACCTGCTCGTGCCCCACTTCCCGGAAGTCATGGACATCGAGTTCACCGCCCAGCTCGAGGAGTCGCTGGACAAGATCGAGGAAGGGAACGCCGACTGGGCAGACACGGTGGCCGGGTTCTACAAGCAGTTCTCCCGCGATCTCAAGAAGGCCGGCAAGGAGATGAAGGACCTCAAGGGCGGCATCGAGACGGGGGAACCGTGCCCGGAGTGCGGGCAGCCGCTCAAGGAGCGCTGGGGACGCTTCGGCAAGTTCCTCGCGTGCTCGGCCTATCCGGAGTGCAAGTACACCAAGGACCTCGGGGGGCGGGAGAAGGTGGAGGACGAGCCCACCGACGAGCGCTGCCCGACCTGCGACAAGCCCATGGTGATCAAGCACGGGCGCTTCGGGAAGTTCATCGCCTGCTCGGGCTATCCGGAGTGCAAGACCACCAAGCCGGTGACCCTCGGCATCGCCTGTCCGGAGGCCGGGTGCGAAGGCCAGCTCGTGGAACGGCGGAGCAAGCGCGGGCGCGTGTTCTACGCGTGCTCGAGCTACCCCAACTGCAAGTTCGTGGCCTGGGCCCGCCCGGTGCCCGAGCCCTGCCCGAGCTGCCGGGCCCCCTTCCTGACGGAGAAGCGGGTGCGGGCTGGCAAGCTCATCCGGGCCTGCGTGCGGGAGCAGTGCGGCTTCAAGCAGGAGGTGGCCCCCACGGTCGCGTGACGGGCGATGCATGAAGGACCCGGTCGCCGCCTTCCTCGAGTACCTCGCCGCCGAGCGCGGCGCCTCTCCGCACACGCTCCGGAGCTACGCGGCCGACCTCCGAGAGTTCAGCCGCGTCCTCGCCGATGAGGGCGTGGCCGGGGTCGCGGGCGCCGACGCGCGCGCCGTGCGCGCCTACGCGGCCCGGCTCTACCAGCGCGGACTGTCGAAGACCTCCATCGCCCGCAAGCTCGCCAGCATCCGGAGCTGCTTCCGCTTCCTGACCAGGCGGGGCGTGGTCGAGCGGAACCCCGCCCGCCAGGTGAGGACGCCGCGGCTGCCCCGCCGGCTGCCCTCCTTCCTGCCGAAGGACGAGTCGAAGGAGCTCCTGGATCGGCCGTCCGCGCCCACCCTGGCCGGCCGGCGCGACCAGGCGATTCTCGAGCTGCTCTACGCAACCGGACTGCGGGTGGCGGAGTGCTGCGGGCTCGATGTCGACGATCTCGACCAGGAACAGGGGACCGTGCGCGTCCTGGGAAAGGGCAACAAGGAGCGGATCGTCCCGGTGGGGGATGCCGCGCTCCAGGCCGTCGAGGCCTATCTGGCCATGCGCGGCGGCGGCAAGGGCCCGCTGTTCACCAACGCCCGCGGGGGCCGGCTCACCGTCCGGAGCGCGCATCGGGTGGTGAGGCGACAGGCCGGGGCCGCCGGGCTCACACGCCGGGTGACGCCCCACACGCTGCGCCACACCTTCGCCACCCACATGCTCGGCGAGGGGGCCGACCTCCGGCTCATCCAGGAGCTGCTCGGCCACAGCCGCCTCTCGACGACCCAGCGCTACACCCACGTGAGCCCGGAGCAGCTGATGAAGGTCTATGATGCCGCCCACCCGAGGGCGACATGATGCCGGGCCAACCGACGTCGCCCGATCTACTCAGCCCTCGCCTCGCCGCGCTCCCGCGCCTGCGGCTCTTCGCGCGGCTCGGCGCGAGCTGCCACGTCGGTCGTCGCCGATCCTCGACGTACACGTCCGGATCATGTCACCGCTCGCCTCCCGGCGCTCGGTTCTTCGCTCATCTCACCGGTCGCCTCGTCGCGCTCCTCGCCTGCGGCTCGTCGGCCACGCCTCGGCTCGCACGGCGCGGCAACTCGGCCGCCGCTCGGTTCGCCGTGTGGGTACGCCTCCGGTCGGTTCCGGACGGGCTGATGTCGCCATGTCCCGCGTGACGTCGCAGGCCGTCGAGCGTGGCCTCGCACCGGTCCGCGCCACCACCGTGGCCTGTGTGCGCCATCGCGGCCGTGTCGCCCTGGCCGGAGACGGCCAGGTCTCCATCGGCCAGGCCATCGTCAAGGCGGGAGCCCGGAAGGTGCGGAAGGTGTACCACGACCGCGTGCTGGCGGGCTTCGCCGGGGCCGCCGCCGATGCGTTCACGCTCTTCGCCAAGTTCGAGGCCAAGCTGGAGGAGCATCGCGGCAACCTGGCGCGGGCCACGGTGGAGCTGGCCAAGGACTGGCGCATGGACCGCGTGCTGCGCCGGCTGGAGGCCCTCCTGGCGGTGGCCGATGGCGCCTCCAGCTTCATCGTCTCGGGGACCGGGGACGTGATCGAGCCGGATGACGGGCTGATCGGGATCGGCTCCGGCGGGCCCTATGCGCTGGCGGCCGCGCGGGCCCTGTGCGCCCACTCCGAGCTCGATGCCGAGGCCATCGCCCGGGAAGCCCTCCGGATCGCGGCCAGCATCTGCGTGTACACCAACGACCAGATCAGCGTCGAGGTGCTGGCATGAGGCCCCTGACGCCGGCCCAGATCGTATCCGCGCTGGACCGGTACATCGTGGGCCAGGAGCGCGCCAAGAAGGCCGTGGCCATCGCCCTTCGGAACCGCTGGCGCCGGCAGAATCTCCCCCCCGAGCTGAGGGACGAGGTGGCCCCCAAGAACATCATCATGATCGGGCCCACCGGGGTGGGGAAGACCGAGATCGCGCGCCGGCTGGCCAAGCTGGCCCAGGCGCCGTTTCTCAAGGTGGAGGCTTCCAAGTACACGGAGGTGGGCTACGTGGGGCGCGACGTGGAGTCCATGATCCGCGACCTGAGCGAGCTCTCGCTGAACATGGTGAAGGCGGAGATGATGGCGGAGGTGCGGGAGCGGGCCGACCACCAGGCCGAGGAGCGGCTCCTCGACCTGCTGCTGCCCCGGCGGACGGGCGAGGCCTTCGTGAGCGGCACCCTCGAGGAGGTCTCGCCAGCGGCCTCCCGGGACGCGACCCGGGAGAAGCTGCGCGGCCAGCTCCGCGAGGGGAAGCTGGACGACCGGGTGATCGAGATCGACATCCAGGCCCAGGCCGCTCCCGTCCTCGAGCTGTTCTCCGGTCAGGGCATGGAGGAGGTGGGCATCCACCTGAAGGACATGCTCTCCAACCTCATGCCCGGGCGCACGCGGCGGCGCCGCGTCAAGATCGCCGAAGCGCGGCGGCTCCTGGCCCAGGAGGAGGCGCAGAAGCTCGTGGACATGGACGAGGCGGTGACCCAGGCCATCCGGCGGGTGGAGGACTCCGGCATCGTCTTCCTCGACGAGCTGGACAAGATCGCCGGCAGAGAGTCGACCCACGGGCCCGACGTCTCCCGCGAGGGGGTGCAGCGCGACTTGCTGCCCATCGTGGAGGGGACCACCGTGACCACCAAGTACGGCATGATCCGGACCGACCACATCCTGTTCATCGCCGCCGGGGCCTTCCACGTGGCCAAGCCGTCCGACCTGATCCCGGAGCTGCAGGGGCGCTTCCCCATCCGGGTCGAGCTGGAGCCCTTGACCCGGGAGGACTTTATCCGCATCCTGAGCGAGCCCGACAATGCCCTCATCCGCCAGTACGTGGAGCTGCTCCGGACCGAGGGCGTGACGCTCAACTTCGGGCTGGACGCGGTGGAGGCGGTGGCGGAGATCGCCTCGCTGGTCAACCAGCGCACGGAGAACATCGGGGCCCGGCGATTGTACACGGTGATGGAGAAGCTCCTGGAGGAGATCTCGTTCACGGCCCCCGACATGCGGGGGAAGGAGATCCGGATCGATGCCGGGTACGTGCATGCCCGGTTGGCGGAGACGCTGAAGGATGAGGACCTGTCGCGCTATATCCTGTGAGCGCTAGGGGAGCCATGGCCACGCCGGAGATGGCGCCGATGATCCACCGCGCCGAGATCCTCCTGGAGGCGCTGCCGTACATCCGCGCCTTCCAGGGGAAGACGCTCGTCATCAAGTATGGCGGGGCCGCCATGGAAGAGGCGGCCCTCAAGGAGCAGTTCGCCAAGGACGTGCTGCTCTTGCGGCTGATCGGCATCCGGCCCGTGATCGTGCACGGAGGGGGGCCGCAGATCGGGGCCCTGATGAAGCGGCTGGGCAAGGAGCCCAGCTTCGTGGGCGGGATGCGCGTCACCGACGCCGAGACCATGGAGATCGTGGAGATGGTGCTGGTGGGCAGGATCAACAAGGAAATCGTGTCCCTCATCAA
>Ga0302046_10003979_pt1 | contig 13232 bp, 9 predicted proteins | sample RVTome_11_FD_200261 | JGI IMG/M metagenome (GOLD analysis project Ga0302046, IMG submission 200261) | Soil microbial communities from uranium-contaminated site in the Upper Colorado River Basin, Wyoming, United States - RVT147D111 (version 2) ...
GCTGGCGCGCTCCGAGGCCGGCGCCGGTGTCAGGATCCGCGTCGTCGATCGGCAGGAGCCGGTCCGCTGGCAGGCGGAATCGACCGATCCGCGCGTCTATGCGCTGTCGCGCGAGTCGCAGTGGCTGCTCGGCGATCTCTGGCCCGCGATCGCCGCCCGCCGCGTCTCGCCCTACGGGCTCATGCGCGTTTTCGAGGGCGACGATCCGGCGAGTGCCGCGTCGATCCGCTTCGACGCCGCCGACGTCGGCGAGCCCGATCTCGGCCACATCGTCGAGGACAATCTGCTCAGGACCGTGCTGCACGAAGAGATCGCGCGCCTCGGCGTCGACGCCGATTTCGGCGCCGGCATCGAGCGCCTCGAGCGCGTCGACGGCTCGATGCTCGTGACCGCCAGCGACGGCCGGACGACGCGCGTCGACCTCGTCGTCGGCGCCGACGGCGTCGGTTCGAAGGTGCGCGCGGCGGCTGGCATCAGGCTCTTTGACAAGCGCTACGGCCAGCGCGCCGTCGTCACGCACGTCGCGACGGAGCTCGCGCACGGCGGCACGGCCTGGCAGCGTTTCCTGCCGGGCGGCCCGCTCGCGTTCCTGCCGCTCGCGGACGGCCGCAGCTCGGTCGTCTGGAGCCTGCCCGAGGCCCGTGCCGAGCGAATGCTCGCTGAAGACGACGCGGCGTTTCTCGCGGCGCTTCAGACTGCGAGCGCCGGCGTCCTCGGCCGGCTCGGCGCCTGCACGCCGCGGCTTCAGTTCCCGCTCGTCATGCGGCATGCGCTGCGTTACGTCCGTCCCGGCGTCGCGCTGATCGGCGATGCGGCGCACGCCGTGCACCCGCTCGCGGGCCAGGGCATGAACCTGGGACTGAGCGACGCGGCCGCGCTCGCCGGCACGCTCGCGGCGGCGCTCGCGGCCGGCGAGCACCCGGGCGATACGCGCGTGCTCAGGCGCTACGAGCGCGTGCAGAAGGGACACAATCTCGCGATGCAGCTCGCCTTCGACGGGCTCAACGAGCTCTTCGGCCCGAGGCTCCCGGGCCTGGCCGCGCCGCTCCGCCGGCTCGGAATGACGGCCGTCGACCGCGTCGACCCGGTCAAGCGGCTGCTCGTCAGGCGGGCGCTCGGTCTCGATCGTACCGCCCGTCCGGGAGCAATCCGGTGATTTTCGTGGTCATAACGCCCCGAAGCCTTAGAATGTGACGCCATGAGAACAAGAACCCTGTTGCCCGCGCTATTGGGCCTCTCGGCGGCCGCCGTGTCCGCCCAGGAGGAAAACTGGAACTCGACGCTCGAGCGCATCGCGAGCGCCGTCGTCTCGATCCGTATCGACAGCCCCCGGGCTTTCGACACGGAGCGCAACATTTCGAGTCAGGCAACGGGATTCGTCGTCGATGCCGAGCGCGGCCTGATCCTGACCAACCGCCATGTCGTGACGCCCGGCCCGGTCAGCTCGCAGGCGATCTTCCTGAATCAGGAGGAGGTCGACCTGCAGGCCGTCTATCGTGATCCCGTGCACGACTTCGGTTTCTATCGCTACGATCCCGCGGCCTTGCAGTTCATCGAGCCGGCCGAGCTGCCGCTCGCGCCGGAGGCGGCGCAGGTCGGCCGTGAGATCCGCGTCGTCGGCAACGACGCCGGCGAGCAGCTGTCGATCCTGGCCGGCACGCTGGCGCGGCTCGACCGCCAGGCGCCGAACTACGGCCCCGGCAACTACAACGACTTCAACACCTTTTATCTGCAGGCGGCATCGGGCACCTCGGGCGGCTCGTCGGGCTCGCCCGTCATCGACATCCAGGGCCGCGTCGTCGGCCTCAATGCCGGCGGCAGCTCGCAGGCCGCGTCGAGCTTCTTCCTGCCGCTCGATCGCGTCACGGTCGCGCTCGACCTGATCCGGCAAGGGCTTCCCGTCAGCCGCGGCACGCTGCAGACCGAGCTCGTGCACAAGCCCTACGCCGAGCTCCGGCGGCTCGGCCTCGACCGCGGCACCGAAGCGCGGATGCGCGAGGCCTTTCCGAGCCTCACGGGCCTGCTCGTCGTCGAACGCGTGCTGCCGGGCTCGCCGGCGGCCGAGGCGCTGCAGCCGGGCGACATCCTGATCTCCGTCGGCGACGATCTCATCGCCGAGTTCACACCGCTGGCCGAGCTCCTCGACGACAGCGTCGGCAAGACTGTCCGCGTGCGCGTCGAGCGCGGCGGTCTGGTGCTGCAGCGGGAGATCGAGGTCACCGATCTCGAGAGCATCACGCCGCGCGAGTTCGTCGAGTTCGGCGACGGCGTGTTCCACGAGCTCTCCTATCAGATGGCGCGCCACTTCTACCTTCCGGTGGAGGGCGTCTTCGTCGCCAATCCGGGCTATGTTTTCGGCACCGCGGCGATCCCGCGCGCGAGCCTGATCACGGAGTTCAACGGCCGGCGCATCCGGACGCTCGACGACTTCGAGGCGGCCGTGACGAGCGCTCCGCAGGAGGCGCAGGTGCGCGTGCGCTTCCTGACGATCGACGATCCGCGCACGGAGCGGCAGCGGGTCCTGAACAACTACAGCACCTGGTTCCGCAGCGCGCGCTGTCATCGCGACGACGCGAACGGCGCCTGGCCCTGCCGCGAGGTCGCGCTCGATATCGGGATCGCGCGGCCCGATCCGCAGGAGACGACGTTCCCGCCGGAGCGCGAGCGGCACGTGCAGAACATCGTGCCGTCGCTCGTGCTCGTCAACTTCAGCATGCCGTACACGGTCTCGGGCGTCTCCGACCGCTATTACTACGGCACGGGAGTGATCGTCGACACCAGGCGCGGCTGGATCGTCGTCGACCGCAACACCGTGCCGGTCGCGATGGGCGACGTCAGGATCACGTTCGCGGGCTCGGTCGAGATTCCGGGCAACGTCGAGTTCATCCACCCGCTGCACAACCTCGCCGTCGTCTCCTACGATCCGAGGCTGATCGGCGACACGCCCGTGCGCGCCGCGACCTTCGCCGACGCCGTCTTCGAAGCCGGTGACGAAGTCGCCGTCGTCGGCCTTGCGCCCGACCACAAGGTCATGTCGCAGTGGAGCCAGGTCGCTTCGCTCAACCAGTTGAACCTGCCGCTGTCGCGCACGCTCAGGTTCCGCGACTCGAACATCGAGACCGTCGATCTCGTCAACGGGCCGACCGATTTCGACGGCGTCCTCGTCGATGCCGAAGGCCGGACGCTCGCGAAGTGGGCGAGCTTCGCCTACCAGGCCGGCCGCGACACGACCCAGATCAACATGGGCATCCCGGCCGATCTCGTCGTCGACATGATCGAAGCGATGCGCGCCGGGGAGCCGCTGCGCTCGCTCGAGGTCGAATGGGTGCTGTCGCCGATTGCCTCGGCGCGCAAGCTCGACTTCCCCGAGGAATGGGCTCGCCGATACGAGGAGCACAGCCAGCGGCGGCAGGTCCTCTCGGTCGCGAACACCGTGGCCGGCTCGCCCGCGGCCGACGTGTTCCGGATCGGCGATCTCCTGCTCAGCATCGACGGCAGGCTCGCCGACACCTTCCGCGAGGTCGAGCGCGCAACGCAGCAGAAGGAGACCGTCGAGGTCGTATACCTTCGCGACGGCCGCGAGATCACCGAGACGGTCGGCACGGTCGCGCTCGACGGCGTCGGCATCGACCGCGCCGTGCTCTGGGCCGGGGCACTGCTGCAGGCGCCGCATCGCGAGCTCGCGGCACAGCGGGGCTTGAGCCTCGGCGGCGTCTACGTCTCGTTCTACAACTTCGGCTCGCCGGCGAGCCGCGGGGGGCTCTTTGCCGGGCGGCGCATCGCCGCCGTCAACGGTATTGAGACGTCCGATCTCGACAGCTTCGTCGAGGCCGTCCGCGGGCTCGGCGACGGCGCCGCGGTCAGGATCAACGCCGTGAGCTTCAACAACGTTCCCGAGGTCGTCACGCTCGAGCTCGATCAGCACTACTGGCCGGCCGAAGAGCTGCGCCGGGTCGGGAACGTCTGGCAGCGGTTGTCGTTGACGCCCTAGACGCGGCGCTCGAGGCGTGCGAGGAGCGCGTCCGGATCCTCGATCGGGGCCTCGCACTCGGTGCCGCGGCAAAGATAGGCCGCGGGCGCCGCGGGCGCCCGGCGCGCCGCGAGCAGTCCCGTCAGCTCGCCGGCATCGTCCGGGATCAGAAAGCAAAGCCGGCACGAGAGATCGGCCGCGGCCAGGCGCTCGCGCCATTCTGCGAGCGCGGCTTCCGTTCCCCTGACGATCACGAGCTCGGGCGGCTCGAGGCGGCGGTCGATCGCGGCCAGGAGCGTTGCGTGCGCCTCGGGGAAACGCGCGACGGCGGCAAGCGCGGCGCGGACGGTGCCGGCCGCCGCGTCGAGCCAGCGCGGCTCGCCGAGCAGGTGCCCGAGCGTGTCGAGCACGAGCGCGGCGACGCCGTTGCCCGACGGCAGCGACTCGTCGGCCAGCGGCTTCGGCCGATGGATCAGCGCCTCGTGATCGTCGGCCGTGAAGAAGAAGCCGCCGGCCGGATCGGCGAAGCGCGCGAGCATGACCTCGGCGAGCTCGACGGCGAAGCGAAGATCCAAGGCGCGGAAGCGCCACTGCATGAGCTCGATGAGGCCCTGTGCCGTCAGCGCGTAGTCGTCGAGGCAGGCCTGAAAGCGCGCGCGGCCGTCCTTGAAGCTCGCTTTGAGCCGCCCGTCGCGCCAGAGCTCGGCGCGGATGAAGTCGAGCGCGGCGGCGGCCGCCTCGCCGAGCTCGGGACGATCGAGGTGCCGTGCCGCGCGCGCGAGGTTCGCGGCGAGCAGACCGTTCCAGGCCGTCAGGATCTTGTCGTCGCGCCCGGGCGCGGGGCGCCTGCGGCGCTCCGCGAGGAGCTTCCGCCGCGCGCTCGCGAGCGCGGCATCGGCGGCGGCGAAGGGAACCACGCGCGCTCCCGGCTGCAGGTGCCAGGCGCGGCCTTCGAAGTTCGGCGGCGCGTCGAGGCCGAAGTAGGCCGTCGCGGCCTCGAGCTCCTCCGGGTCGAGCACAGCCTCGAAGTCGGTCCGCGTGAACGCGTAGTACTTGCCTTCCTCGCCCTCGGAGTCGGCGTCGAGCGTCGCGTAGAAACCGCCGCCGGCGTCACGCATGTCGGCCAGCAGCCAGTCGGCCGTCGCGTTCGCGGCGTCGCCGAAGAGCCGCTCGCCGGTCGCGGCGAAGGCTTCGCTCAGGAGACCGAGCAGCGCGGCATTGTCGTAGAGCATCTTCTCGAAGTGCGGGATGCGCCATTCGGCGTCGACCGAGTAGCGGTAGAAGCCGCCGCCGAGGTGATCGAACAGGCCGCCGGCCGTCATCGCCCTGAGCGAGGTCATGACGATCCGCCGCGCGCCCTCGTCCCCGGGCCCGAGCGCGAGCAGGAAGCGGAGCTCGGCCGCATGCGGGAACTTCGGCGCGCCGCCGAAGCCGCCGTTGCGGGCGTCGAAGGACTCGCCGAGGCGCTCTCGGGCTTTCTGCCGATAGCCCGCGTCGGTGGGCCGGCCATCCGTGCCGGTCTCGACCGTTCGCGCGAGCGCCTCGAGCAGGCGCTCCGCGTTCCGGTCGATCTCGGCGCGATGCTGCCTGAAGTACTCGGCGACGCGGCCGAGCACGTCCCTGAACGACGGCATGCCGTAGCTCGCCGTGCGCGGAAAGTACGTGCCGGCGAAGAACGGCCATTGCTCCGCCGGCGTCAGGAACACCGTCAGCGGCCAGCCGCCGGCACGGCCCGTGAAGAGCTGCTGGCAGAGCTGATAGATCCGGTCGAGATCGGGCCGCTCCTCGCGGTCGACCTTGACGTTGACGAAGAGCTCGTTCATGAGCGCCGCTGTCTCGGCGTCCTCGAACGACTCGTGGGCCATGACGTGGCACCAGTGGCAGGCCGAGTAGCCGATCGAGAGCAGGATCGGCTTGTTCTCGTCCTTGGCGCGCTCGAGCGCCTCGGCGCCCCAGGGCAGCCAGTCGACGGGGTTGTCGGCATGCTGCAGGAGGTAGGGGCTGGTTTCGTGCTGCAGCGCGTTCGCCATCCGATCGACTATAACAAAAAGGGGTCAGAGCCCTTTTCCAGTCGTGGGGCCCCTGCGGATGGCGAGTCGGGGAAAAGGGCTCTGACCCCTTTTTGGTATTCTTGCGGCGTGATGAGGGAGCGAAGGCGCTGATTCAGTTTCCTGATATCGATCCGGTTGCGTTCTCGATCGGGCCCGTGCCCGTGCACTGGTACGGGATCATGTACATCCTCGGCTTCATCGCGATCTGGCTCGGGCTGCGCTGGCGCTCGAAGCGGCCCGGGAGCCCGCTCAAGGCGAGCGAGATCGAGGATCTCGTCTTCTTCGGCGCGCTCGGCGTCTTCATCGGCGGACGCCTCGGCTACGTGCTGTTCTACATGGTGTTCTACGACCTGCCCGGGCTCGTCGCCGATCCGCTCAGTGTGTTCTATATCCACGAAGGCGGCATGTCGTTCCACGGCGGACTGATCGGCGTCATGATCGCGATGTTCGTCTTCGCGCGCCGTCGCGGCCATACGCTCTTCACCGTTCTGGACGAGATGGCGCCCTGGACGGCGCCCGGGCTCTTCTTCGGCCGCATCGGCAACTTCATCAACGGCGAGCTCTGGGGCGGCGTCACCGACGTGCCCTGGGCGATCGTCTACGACGGCGAGCCGCGGCACCCGAGCCAGCTCTACGAGGCCGTGCTCGAGGGCATCGTGCTCTTCGCCGTGCTCGTGTGGTTCCAGGCGAAGCCGCGCCCGCGCATGGCGATGTCCGGGCTCTTCGCGCTGCTCTACGGCGTCTTCCGGATCGGCATCGAGTTCATCCGCGTGCCGGACGAAGGCCGCTACCTGGCGTTCGGCTGGCTGACGCGCGGTCAGCTCTACTCGGCGCCGCTCGTCGTCGTCGGTGCCGTGCTCCTCTATCTCGCCTACCGGCGGCCGCGGCAGGAGGCGCGTGCGGCCGCATGAGGCAGTACCTCGACCTGCTCCGGCGCATCGTCGAGGAGGGCGCGTCGAAGGACGACCGCACCGGCACGGGCACGCTGTCGGTCTTCGGTCATCAGATGCGCTTCGATCTCGCCGCCGGCTTCCCGCTCGTCACGACCAAGCGGCTGCACCTGAAGTCGATCGTCCACGAGCTGCTCTGGTTCCTGAGGGGCGACACCAACGTCGCCTACCTGCACGAGCACGGCGTCACGATCTGGGACGAGTGGGCCGACGCCGACGGCGATCTCGGCCCCGTCTACGGCGCGCAATGGCGTGCCTGGCCGGCGGCGGACGGCGGCAGCATCGATCAGATCGCGCGCGCGATGGAGCTTCTTGGCACCGAGCCCGACTCGCGGCGCAATCTCGTCAGCGCCTGGAACGTCGCCGAGCTGCCGAAGATGGCGCTCGCGCCCTGCCATGCGCTGTTTCAGCTGCACGTGGCGGAAGGCCGGCTCTCGTGCCAGCTCTATCAGCGCAGCGCCGACGTCTTTCTCGGCGTGCCGTTCAACATCGCCTCGTACGCGCTCCTGACGCACATGATGGCGCAGCAGGCCGACCTCGCGCCCGGCGACTTCGTCTGGACCGGCGGCGATTGTCATCTGTACCGCAACCATCTCGAGCAGGCGCGCCTGCAACTCGGCCGGACGCCTTTGCCGCCGCCGCGGCTCGAGATCCGGCGCCGGCCCGAAAGCCTCTTCGGCTACGGCTTCGACGATTTCGACTTCGTCGGCTACGAGGCGCACGCGCCGATCAGGGCGGCCGTCGCCGTCTAGCCTAAAGCCGCTCGCGCACGCGCTCTGCGGCGAGCTCGAGGCCCGCCGCGGCGTCCCCGGCGCCGAGCGCCTCGTCGAGAATCGTGGCCTGGATCGCGCCGCGGCGTCTCGCCTCGGCGTAGCCGATCTCGGGATGGAACATGACCATCGAGTAGCGCGGCACGAAGCGGCCCGGGAAGCGGCGCTCGAGCTCGAACGCGAGCGCCGCGCGGCGCGCGAAGGCCGGATCGAGCACCGCGGCGCGCATCTCCTCGTAGTTCTCGAGCGCCATCGCGGCGATCGCGCGCGCGTCGTCGGCGCGCGCCGCTTCGAAGCGCGCGACGACCGCCTCCCAGTCCGGGCCGAGCAGGGCGACGAGCCGGTCGAGCTCGGCGCAGTCCTCGAAGGCCGCGTTCATGCCCTGGCCGTGGAACGGGACGATCGCATGGGCCGCATCGCCGATCAGAAGCACGCGCCGATCGATTCCGCGCGGGCCGGAATGGCTCCAGGGGCGGCAGTGAACGGTGCCGAGGCTGCCGATCGGGCCGAGCGCGAACTGCCGCTCGAGGTCGGGCACGAGCGGCAGCACGTCCGGGAATTCGGCGTCGAAGAACGCGGCGACCGTCGCGGGCGTGACGCTGTCGAATCCGGGCTGCCCCCGGTGCGGCAGGAACAGGGTGGCCGTGAACGTGAAGTCGGGATTCGGCAGCGCGATCAGCATGAAGCCGCCGCGCGGCCAGACGTGCAGCCCGCCGGGATCGAGCGCGAACCCGCCGCCGGGCGCCGCCGCGACGACCAGCTCCTTGTAGCCGTGATCGAGCAGCTCTTCGCGCGCCTCGACCGCGCCCGCGGCCGCGAGGCTCTGGCGGACCATCGAGCCCGCGCCGTCGGCGGCGAGCAGGAGCCGCGTCTCGATCCGGGACTCGCCGGCCGCCGAGCGGACCGTCGCGGCCAGGCGGCCGGCGTCGAAGCCGACGCATTCGTGACCGAAGCGGTAGTCGACGCCGAAACGCTGCTCTGCGATCCCGGCCAGCCTGCGATTGAGCGCGGCGCGCGAGACCGAGAGGATCCGCTCGTGCTCGTGCTGGCCATAGGCCAGGAACCTGACGGCGCCGCCCGGCTCGTGCACAATGCGCCCGCGCATCGGCAGGAGCAGCGGCCGGATTTCGGCGAAGACCTCCGCCCGCTCGAGCGCCCGGATGCCGCGCGCCGCGAGCGCGAGGTTGATCGAGCGGCCCGCGGGAGCCGCCGCGGCGCCAGGCGCCGCGCCGCGGTCGTAGACCGTGACGGCGAAGCCGCGCCGCGCGAGCAGGATCGCGAGCAGGTTGCCCGCGAGCCCGGCACCCAGGATCGCGACCGGCTCGGCCATGCGTCAGCGGCGCAGCGCCGCCGCGAGCGCCGTCACGCCCGCATGGACGTCGCCGAAGCTGTTGTAGAGCGGCACGGGCGCGAGCCGGAGCACGTCGGGGGCGCGCCAGTCGGCGAAGACGCCGGCCTCGCGCAGCGCGGCGACGACTGCGCCCGTTTCGGCTGCGCTGCGGCGCAGCCTGAGCGAGAGCTGCGCGCCGCGGGCATCGGGCTCGGGCGGCGTCAGGAGCTCGATCGCCTCGCTGCACTCGGCGACGAGCAGGCGCTCGAGGTAACCCGTCAGCGCGATCGACTTCTGCCGCAGGCGCTCGAGGCCCGCCGCTTCGAAGAGCGCGAGCGAGGCGGCGAGCGGCGCCATCGCGAGCACGGGCGGGTTGGACAGCTGCCAGGCCTCGGCCGAGGCGATCGGCGCGAAGCGGGCACCGGGCTCGAACCGCGTCGCCTTGTCGTGGCCCCACCAGCCCTCGAGGCGGGGCAGGCCGCGCGCGCCAATGTGGCGCCGGTTGACGAAGCAGCCGCCGATCGCGCCCGGACCGCCGTTCAGGTATTTGTAGCTGCACCAGACCGCGAAATCGGGCTCGGCCGCGCGCAGATCGACGACGAGATTGCCGATCGCATGCGCGAGGTCGAAGCCGATCCGACAGCCGTGACGCCGCGCGACCGAAGCGCAGGCGGCGAGGTCGACGGCCTCGCCCGTCAGATACTGGACCCCCGGCAGCAGCACGAGCGCGATCCGGCCCTGCTCGGCCGCGAGCGCGCGTTCGAGCGCCTCGGCATCGATGCGCTCGCCGGCCCCGGCGTCGCGGCGCGCGCCGCTCCGGGCGCCGAGCTCGACGAGATCCTGCCCGGGATCGAGCCCGTGGAGCGCGAGCTCAGACTCGACGGCATAGCGGTCGGACGGGAACGCGCCCCGCTCGATCAGGATCCGCCGGCGCTCGCCGGCCGGCGCGAAGAAGCTCACGAGCATGAGATGCAGATTCACCGTCAGCGAATTCATCGCGACGACCTCGGCCGCGTCCGCGCCGACGAGGCCCGCAAGCGGCGCGGCGAAGCGCTCGTGATAGCCGAACCAGCCGTCGGCGCCGTCGAAGTGCCCGCTGGCGCCCTGCCGCGACCAGCGCTCGAGCTCGCGCTCGACGCTCGCGCGCGCCGCGCGCGGCATCAGCCCGAGCGAGTGGCCGGACAGATATGAGGCCGGCGCGCCGCCTGGACCGACGGGCCGCTCGAACTCCTCGGCGAAGCGCGCGAGCCCGTCGGCCGCGTCCAGGGCCCGGGCGAAATCGACGTGGCTGTCGAAGGCGTGCGCCGTCATGCCGCGGGAGCCCGTTTCAGTCCGGCGTCATGACGGCGCCGCAGCGGGAGCAGGTCCGGGCCGCGCTGTCGGACCAGAAGCGGTCGAGGACCGGCGGCAGGTCGGCGACGATGTCGGCGACATGCACGAACTCCTCGTAGAGCTTCTCGTGGCAGCGCTCGCAATACCAGATGAAGCCGTCGAGCTCGTCCGGCTTGCGCTTGCGCTCGACGACGAGGCCGACCGTGTCGGCGAAGCGCTGCGGCGAGTGCGGCACGCCGGGCGGCAGCAGGAAGATGTCGCCCTCGCGGATCGTGATGTCGACGGGCTCGCCGTCCTGCATCGTCTTGAGCAGCATGTCGCCCTGGATCTGATGGAACAGCTCGGGGCCCGGGTCGTAGTGGTAGTCCTTGCGCGCGTTGGGCCCGCCGACGACCATGACGATGAGCTCCGCGCCGACGTAGAGCTCGCGGTTGCCGACGGGCGGCTTCAGCGAGGCCCGGTTGGTCTCGATCCATTGACGCAGATTGAAAGGCGGCATGACTCTCATCGCGATACCTCGTCTCAGTCGTCACGGCAGCCGACCGCGACGGGCTCGCCCGGCGGGTCGAGCGGCACGGCCGTCAGCTCGCGGCCCCAGACGCAGCCGCTGTCGAGCGCCGTGATGTCGCTGCGCAGGACGATACCGAGCGCCGACCAGTGACCGAACACGATATGCCATTTCGGCGAGCGCCGTTTCGCAAAGTCGAACCAGGGCACGAGCGGCGCGGGCTGGCTGCCCGGCGGTCCGGAGCAGCTGAAGTCGAGCCGCCCGGCCTTGTCGCAGAAACGGATCCGGGTCAGCGCGTTGATCGTGAAGCGGCGCCGGTCCGCGGGCGAGAGATCGGGCGCCCATTCGACCGGCACCTCACCGTACATGCTGCGCAGGACCTTCGTCCAGCCGCTGCCGGCGAGCAGCTGCTCGACCTCGGCCGCGTGCTCCGCGGCATGGCGGACCTTCCAGACGGGCGGGATCCCGGCATGGACGAGGACGCGTTTCGCGGCCCGGTCGCACACGAGCAGGGGCCGCGTCCTGAGCCAGTCGAGCAGCAGGTCGGCGTCGCCGGCGCCGAGCACGTCGTCGAAGGTGTCGGCGCTCGAGGCGTCGCGGACCCCGGCCGCCGTCGCGAGCAGGTGCAGGTCGTGATTGCCGAGCACGACGGTCGCGCTGTCGCCGAGTTGCCTCACGGTCCGGAGCACGCGCAGCGAATGCGGGCCGCGATTGACGAGGTCGCCGACGAGCCACAGGTGATCGCGCTTCCGGTTGAAGCGGATGCGCTTGAGCAGGGCGTCGAAGCTCTCAGCGCAGCCCTGTATGTCGCCGATCGCGTATAGGGTCATGATGCGTTCAGGTGACTGGCGCCGGCGCGTGGCATTCTAACCGGTCAGCTCGCTGAGCCGGGCGAAATCGGCCGGCCCGAGCGTCTCCGGACGCGCGGCGGGGTCGAAGCCCGCGGTCTCGATCTCGGCCGCGCTCAGCCGCCCCTTGAGAATTCGCCTGAGCGTCTTGCGCCGCATCGAGAACGCGAATGCGACGAGGCGCTCGAAGCGAGCCTGGTCGGCGATCGGGAAACGTGCCTCCCGGCGCGGCACGATCCGGACCAGCGTCGACCAGACCTTCGGCGCCGGACGGAAGGCGCCCGGGCCGACGTCGAAGCAGCGCTCGATGTCGGTCCAGGCCGAGAGCATGATCGTCAGCCGGCCGTAGCGCTTCGAGCCCGGTCCCGCGACCATGCGCTCGACGACCTCCCTCTGCAGCATCAGGTGCAGGTCCTGGATCGACTCGCGGCAGGCGAGCAGGCGGAACAGCAGCGGCGTCGAGATGTTGTAGGGCAGATTGCCGACGACGCGGAGCGTTCCGGGCGCGCGTGCCAGGCGATCGAAGTCGAAGCCGAGCGCATCGGCCCGGTGCACCGTCAGACGTTCCGCCGGTGCGAGCGCCTCGAGCACGGGCACGAGCTTCGCGTCGGTCTCGATGACGTCGAGATGAGCGAGCCGCCCGACGAGCGGCCGGGTCAGCGCGCCCTGCCCGCCGCCGATTTCGACGACGCGGTCGTCCTTCGCCGGCGCGATCTCGGCGACGATGCGGCCGATGACGGCCGGATCGTGCAGGAAGTGCTGACCGAGGCGCTTTTTCGCGTAACGGCTCATCGCGTAACGGCTCATCGCGCGCGCCGGGCCGCGAGTCGGGCCGCGAGCAGGACCGCTGCGCGCAGGCTCTCGTGACGGGCCCGGCCGGTGCCCGCGAGCCCGAGCGCGGTGCCGTGGTCGACCGAGGTGCGGATGATCGGCAGCCCGAGCGTGACGTTGACGATCTCGCCGAAGTGCAGCGCCTTGAGCGGCGCGAGCCCCTGATCGTGGTACATCGCGACGACGACGTCCGAGCGCGCGAGCGAAGCCTCGGTGAACGCCGTGTCGGCCGCGACGGGGCCTTCGACGTCGACGCCGCGCGCGGCGAGCGCCGCGACGGCGGGACGGATCGTGTCCCGCTCCTCGGAGCCGAGCACGCCGTCCTCGCCGGCATGCGGGTTCAGGCCGAGCACGAGGATGCGCGGCCGGGCGATGCCGAAACGCCGCTCGAGCTCGCTGCGCACGATCTCGAGCGCCGCATCGAGGCGCTCGCGCGTGACGGCCGCCGGCACCGCGGCGAGCGGCAGATGCGTCGTCACGAGCGCGACCTTGAGCGCCGCGCTCGCGAGCAGCATCACGACCTGCCGCGTGCCGGTCAGCTCGGCCAGAAGCTCGGTGTGTCCCGTGAACGGGATGCCGGCCAGGTTGATCACGCTCTTGTGCACGGGCGCCGTGACCATGGCGTCGGCCTCGCCCGCGAGG
>Ga0302046_10003980_pt1 | contig 13231 bp, 10 predicted proteins | sample RVTome_11_FD_200261 | JGI IMG/M metagenome (GOLD analysis project Ga0302046, IMG submission 200261) | Soil microbial communities from uranium-contaminated site in the Upper Colorado River Basin, Wyoming, United States - RVT147D111 (version 2) ...
TCTATGCCGGCTATCTTCGACTGGTGTCGGAAGGTCGCGGCGTGACGCGGATCGAGGGCAAAATTGTTGACGTGCAATTGCAAGGCGAAAACGGTTTCATAAAGTCCGTAAAGCTCGACCACGGCCAGACGATCTCCGGCGATCTGTTCATCGATTGCTCGGGATTTCGCGGATTGCTGATCGGTGAGGCACTTGGCGTGCCCTACCGGAACTGGCAACAGTGGTTGCCTTGCGACCGCGCCATCGCCGTTCCGTGCAGGAACCCGGACCGTCTCGACCCGTTCACGCGCGCCACGGCCCGAACCGCGGGATGGCAATGGCGAATACCACTCCAGCATCGCACAGGCAATGGCTATGTCCACTGCAGCGATGACATCAGCGAGGATGAGGCGACAGCACTCCTGCTGGCCAATCTCGATGGCGATCCGTTGGCCGAGCCACGCACACTGAGATTCGTCGCTGGCCGACGCGACCGGAGCTGGTCCAGGAATTGTGTTGCCATAGGACTGTCCGGCGGTTTCCTCGAGCCGCTGGAATCTACAAGCATCCATCTGATTCAGGCTGCCATCATGAAACTGATCGAGCGATTTCCGGATCGCAGCTTCAGTTCGGTCAACGTAGCCGACTTCAATGAACAAATCAATCGGCAGTACGAGCAGATTCGAGACTTCGTCATTTTTCATTACAAAGCGACGAAACGCGACGACAGCGATTTCTGGCGACGCTGCCGCTCGATGCAAATTCCTGAAAGTCTTGACTACAGAATGCATGTTTTCCGCGAACGCGGCTATGTCGTTTACAGTCGCCGCGAATTGTTTATCGAAACCAACTGGGTGGCTGTGTTTCTGGGGCAGGAGCTTTTGCCGGTCGCACTGGACCCGCGTGTCGGATGCCTGCCGGATGCGCACATCGCCGAACGGCTCGAGCAGATGCGACAGGCAATCGGTCGTGCTGCCGAATCATTACCCCGGCATGACCATTTTATAGCCGGGTATTGTGCCGCCGATGTCGGGATTGCGGCACCCCGGAAGGCTCCGGCATGACCAGGCATGCTGTGCAGGAAGGCCTGAAAAGCATAGTGGTGACCGGACCAGGTGCGGAAGCAGCTGCGGTCGCGGTTGCGCTCGGTGTGTCGCTCGGGGGAAGTGAGATAAAGATCACCCTGGTCACTCCATCGGCCGGAAGAAGCAGCGCGGGAGTTGCTCGAATTCGCGGTGGCGAATCCGGGTTTCATAGTCGGTTAGGCGTTGATGAACAAGAGCTTATGAGGGCCACGTGTGGCGTGTACTCACTGGGAACCCGGTTCAGCGGGTTCGCAGGCCCGAACGAATCGATATTCGTACCGCTTGGCAAACACGGTATGACGATACGGTTGGTGCCATTTCACCAGTACTGGTGCAATTTATGCGCTGCTGACGAATACGGACAATACAACGAATATTCCTTGCCGGCAGCTTCAGCGGCTCGCGGCCGATTCGTACCACCAAAGTCAGCCAACGATCCCGTAAATGCAACTGTTACGTACGATCTTCTTGTGGATTTGGACTTGTATGCGCTTTTCTTTGTGAAATTGGCAGGAAAACTCGGCATAACAATATTGAACGACAGCGTGTCTGCGGCGACAGTCGGGCCCGATGGCCAAATTGAGCAGCTTCAGCTTGCCGGCGGTGCGGCAATTGATGGCGATTTTTTCATCGATTGCTTGTCCGAGCGGTTGCCGATCGACGCTTTGGGCGGAGCATCATGCTTCGAGGACTGGTCCGAATGGCTGCCTTGCAATCGCATTCTTTCGGTACTGACGAGAAAACAGCGCGAACCCGCGTTATTCACCTCGATCAAGGCCGTCGATCAAGGATGGTTGCAACGCAACACATTGCAAAATTTTACGGTCGAGTCGCTTACCTGCTGCAATGACTATCTGGACGACACCGGCGCCAGGCAAATCCTGGAAGAAAGTCTGCCCCATTCGTCGCTCAGCAGCGTCGAACAGACGACTTACCGCTGCGGCAGGTTTCGCGCTTCATGGATCGGGAATTGCGTGGCAATCGGGTCTGCAGCGATTGCCATCGAAGCACTGAATGTATCATCCCTGCAACTTGCGCAGAATGCGGTGCTGCGCCTGCTTGCGATGTTACCGGTCCGCGGAGAAAGCGCAATGCTTGCGCAGGAGTTCAATCGCGTCACTGCGGAAGAGCACATTGGCGTCCGCGACTATGCCATTCTGCATTACCAGCTTGCCATTCGGCCATCGACGCCCTTTTGGCTCAAGTGTCGCAATGCCCGCGTTCCCGACACGATTGTGCGGCGGCTGGAACTCTATCGCGAAAACGGCCGCATCAGCACAGGCGAAAACGAATGGTTTGGAGCCGATGATTGGTTGTCCTGTATGATCAATTTCGGTGTGCTGCCGGAAAAGAGCGATCCACTGGTCGCCATGGCCGAGTCGCAGCAGGTCAGGAGCAGCATGCTGGCCTTTCGGGAGACTGTCCGGCAGATAGCTGAAGCACAGGATTCCGGCGCAGTGCCGGCTGTACTGAATGACTGGCCATTGGCTCCATGACTTGTGCATGATCTGCCCGAAGGAGTATTTTTGCCCGCCCATGACCTCCAAACTCGCATTGACCCGCCACATCGCCGAGCTCTACGCACGTGGCGAAAACGTCATGGCGAATCTGCGGAGACTTTCGGATGGAACCGGCGCGGTAATCGCTAATACCGTCGAAGACATCATGATCAGTTATGACTTCCAGGCCGGGAGTTATATACGGAGCTACGAAGAGAATCCCGATTACCTGGATCGCTACACGTCGGAATTGCGCGGCGTGCTGGCCCGGCTCGGCCCGATCGACACGCTGCTGGAAGCGGGCTGCGGCGAAGCGACGACGCTCAGCGTGCTCGCGAGCAAGATGGAAACCCGCCCCGCACTCGGCGGCTTCGATATTTCCTGGTCCAGGGTCAAGCTCGGGCAGGGTTTTGTTCGCCACCACGGACTTTTGGCCACACTGTTTTGTGCAGACCTGTTTCGCATCCCGCTCGCAGACCGGAGCGTCGATGTCGTGTACACCTCGCACAGCATCGAGCCCAACGGTGACCGCGAGCGCGAGTCAATCAGGGAACTGGCGCGGATTGCCCGCAAATGGCTGGTCCTGCTCGAGCCTGCTCATGACCTCGCGGGCGAGGACGCCCGCCGCCGCATGGAAGGTCACGGTTATGTGAAGAATCTCGCGGCCACGATCCGTGCTTTGGGCCTGGAGCTGGTGGAACACCGCCTCTTTCCCGTCTGTGCCAACCCGCTGAACCCGACCGGCCTGTACCTGGTGAAAATCGGCTCGCCTGCAGGCCGGGCCGCCGCTTTCGATTTCCAGTGCCCCGTTTCCGGCACACCGCTGGAACCCGGACCCGACGCTTATTACTCGCCCACGAGTTTTCTCGCTTACCCGGTGTTGGACGGAGTGCCCTGCCTGCTCGAGAACAACGCCATACTCGCGACGCAGTTCCGGGCCCTGGACCGCTGATCGCCGTCGCATGCCGGATTCCCGCGCACCCAACGTCCTGTTCTTCGGCTTCCGCCGCCCGCTGAACCAGGAAGCCTTGCGGCAGGCGATCGCCGGCAGCAAGGTTGGCCGCATTGGACTGATTTCACGGTCCAATTGCCTCGGCGACCGCGCCGATTATTTTTTGTCGGCAAAGCACGGCTTTCGCGCCTGCACTTTCGACAGCAACCCCTTCAAGGCCTTTCCGTCGGCGGCGTTCCTTCGCGGGCAGCAATCGTCGGAAGTGGTCGTACTGAGGATGTTCGACCGTATCTACCGCAAGTTCAGTGCGGGCCAAAGTTACGAAATCCGCAAGCGCATGTACCTGGAACAGGTGACCTGGGTGTACGGCATCATCAATGACCTCGAGTTCGATACCGTGATCCTGTCAGACATCCCGCATACCCCTTTCGCCTACATTCTCTACAGCGTGGCGAGGGCGCTGGACAAACAGGTGTTGTTCCTGTTGCAGATCCCGATCAAGGACACGTTCATCATCTCGCGCAGCATCGACGACATGTTCGCGCCCGTACGAACGGAGTACCGGGGACTGAAAGCTTCCGCTGAGTTGCCGCCGCTCAGTCCCCGGCTGCAGAAGGAATTCGACCGGCGCTCCGGCAAGAAGCACCGTCCATTTTATATGAGCCGCCGCGATATGCCGTGGTCGCGTCGCGTGGCGGACTGGGCCAAGTGGACCTTCCGCATCGACACCAACCTGCGCGTGCATCGCAGCCTGCGGAACGGTTATGCCTACTGGCGCGCGTGCAGGCCCATGCCGGCAGCAGGCACACCGTATATCTATTTCCCGTTGCACCTCCAGCCAGAAGCAACGACGTTGCCAATGGGCGACATCTTTGTCGACCAGTACCTGGCGGTCGAGATGCTGGCCCGTGCCCTGCCGCAAGGCTGGGTGGTGGTACTGAAAGAGCATCCGGCGCAGCGCATGGCGAAACGCGACTACCGGTTCTACTCACGTCTAGGGCGCATACCCAACGTGCATCTTGTCAGCCGCGCGGAGGATACGTTTATGCTCACCGAGGGTAGCCGCGCCGTGGCCAGCATCACCGGGACACCGGGCTGGGAAGCCATCTTCGCCGGCAGGCCCGTAATCGTGTTCGGCAACGCCTATTACAGGGGTGCACCCGGTACCATAAGCGTCAACGATCCGGACGATCTCGCCGCGCGCCTCGACGAAATCAGGCGCGGCGAATTTCCGGCGCGGGATACGGAAGACATCCTGCGTTTCATGGCGGCCATCGACCGCTGCTCCTACGAGGGTATCGTGGACAAAGTCTTTCTTCGCGATTCGGACCTGCCGGAACAGCAGTCCATCGACAACTACACCGCGATATTGAAGCGCCTGATCGCCTCACCCGAGACCTTTGACTGATATGAATAAAGCGAACCCGTTACGTAGCGTGCTGGTGACCGGAGGTACCGGTTCTTTCGGCAAAGCGTTCGTCAAAACCTTGCTGAAGGAACAGCCGGATCTGCAACGGCTGGTCATTTTTTCGCGTGACGAGTTGAAACAGTTCGAGATGTCCCAGGAGCTCTCATCCGACAGGTACCCGTGCCTGCGCTATTTCCTCGGCGACGTCCGCGACCTGCCGCGCTTGCGGCGCGCGCTGGAGGGCATCGACACCGTGGTGCATGCGGCGGCGCTCAAGCAGGTGCCGATGGCCGAGTACAATCCGTTCGAATTCATCAAGACCAATGTGCTCGGCGCACAGAATCTGATCGAGGCCGTACTCGACAGCAAGGTTCGCCGCGTCGTCGCGCTCTCCACCGACAAAGCCGCGGCGCCTATCAATCTTTACGGCGCCACCAAACTGTGCTCGGACAAGCTGTTCATCGCGGCAAATAACCTGCGCGGGCATCGCGAGTTGTCATTCTCGGTGGTCCGTTACGGCAACGTCATGGGTTCGCGCGGTTCCGTAATTCCCTTCTTCCTCGCGCAACGCAAATCGGGAGTGCTGCCGATCACGGATCCGGAGATGACGCGCTTCAACATCACATTGGACGAAGGCATACACCTGGTCATGGATGCGCTGGTCACGGCTCGCGGCGGAGAAATTTATGTACCGAAGATCCCCAGTTACCGCATCACCGACGTGGCCGAGGCCATCGGACCGGAGTGCAAAAAGCCCGTCGTCGGCATCCGGCCGGGAGAAAAAGTGCACGAAGAGATGATCACCGAGACCGACGCGTTGCAGACCATCGAGACTGCCAAGCGCTATCTCATACTGCCGGTGCTGGCCCAGCGCAAGCAAGACGAAGTGTTGCGGGAGTTCTGCGTACACCATTCCGGCAGGCCCGTTGCACGCGGATTTTCCTATTCCTCCGGTGACAACACGGATTGGCTGAGCGTGGCAGGAATCCGCGAGCTGATTCGCCTGCATGTCGACAACAACTTTTCCGTATCCGCATGAACGACCGGGGCATACCGCCGCCTTTGCACTACGGGCGCCAGTGCATCAATGAGGACGATATCGCGGCCGTTGCAGCGGTACTGCGTTCGGACTTCATCACACAGGGCCCGGCTATCGCTCGCTTCGAAACCCGCGTGGCGGACTACTGCGGGGCACGGCATGCGGTAGCCGTATCCAGTGCGACCGCTGCGTTGCACATCGGCGCGCTGGCACTGGGTCTTGCGCCAGGAAACCGGCTGTGGACCTCTCCGAACACTTTCGTCGCCTCCGCCAATTGCGCGCTGTACTGCGGTGCAATGGCCGACTTCGTCGATATCGACGCCCGTACTTACAACATCAGCGTCGAAGCGCTTGCTGCGAAACTCCAGTCGGCGGCAAGAGATGGAACGCTGCCGCGCGTTCTCGTTCCGGTGCATTTTGCCGGACAATCCTGCGAGATGAGGACAATCGCGGCTCTGTGCGCAAAATACGGCGTGCGTATCATGGAGGACGCCTCGCACGCGGTTGGTTCGCTGTACCAGGGAACGCCGGTCGGCAGATGCGCGCACTCCGACCTTGCGGTGTTCAGCTTCCATCCGGTGAAGATCATAACGACCGGCGAAGGCGGGATGCTGCTGACCAATGACAGCGAGCTGCACGCGCGTTTGATCCGCCTGAGAAGTCACGGCATAACGCGGGACGAAATTGTGTTCGCGGAACCGGGCGCCGGACCCTGGAGTTACGCCCAAGTCGACCTCGGCTTCAATTACCGCATGACGGATCTGCAGGCAGCGCTCGGTGAAAGCCAAATGAATCGCCTGCCGGCTTTCCTCGAACGCCGGCGCGCACTGGTTGCCCGATACAACGAACTGCTCGCGCCAATGCCGCTGATTCTTCCCTGGCAACACGCAGACACCGTTTCCGCCTGGCATCTTTACGTCGTGCGGCCCGATCCCGCACGGACCCGGGTTGATCGTGCAAGTCTCTATCACGGTTTGCGCAAACAGAACATCCACCCGCAGGTTCATTATATTCCCGTGCACACCCAGCCGTGGTACCGGGCAATGGGCTTCAAACCGGGAAATTTCCCGGTAGCGGAACACTATTACTCCGGCGCGTTGAGCCTGCCCCTGTATCCCGACTTGACGGACGACGATCAACTGCGTGTCATCGGGGCCCTGCGGGCACTGCTTGCCGCCTGAAATGGCCGCTGCCAGTCTGTTCGGCCACGTGTGCCTGCGCGCCGATGCAGGCGCGGCCGCCGGAACCGGCCACCTGATGCGCTGCCTGGCGCTGGCTGAGGCCTGGCAGGACCGCGGCGGAACGGCGAGTTTTGTCACGGCAACAGCGGTGCCCGCATTGCTACAGCGGCTCGGGTCCGAGGGATTCGCGGCACACCGGCTGCAGGCTGAGCCCGCAAGCGCGGCCGATGCGGCCGAATCCCTGGTTGCCGCCAGTAGTTCCGACGCAACCTGGATCGTGGTCGACGGTTACCCGTTCGGGCCGGGCTACCTCAAGGCATTGCGCGACAGCGGACTGCAACTGCTGGTGGTCGACGACCTGGCGGCGCAGGATCTCGCATCGGCTCACCTGATCGTTAACCCGAATGTGCAGGCCACGCCGGAATTGTATGCGGGCACAACCGGCCGTGTGCTCGCGGGCAGCGCATTTGCCCTGCTCCGTCGCGAATTCCAGGCCGGCGATGCCGGCCTCGGGCGCGCGGCAGTGCGACCAGGGAGCGATCCGGCAAATCGCGTGGTTATCACCATGGGCGGCAGCGACCCGCCGAACGCGACGGGGCGGATCCTCGAGATCCTGTCGGGATATCACGATCGGCGTCTTAAGCTCACCGTAATCCTTGGTCCGGCGAATCCCCATCTCAAGAAACTCGAAGTCGCGGCAAGCGCCTTGCGCCGCACTCACGCCGTGGAACTCCTCGTCGACCCGCCCGATTTGCCCGCTGTGCTTTCCCGTGCCGAACTCGCCATCACGGCAGCCGGTACCGGGTGCTGGGAACTCGCGAGCCTCGGTGTGCCGCTTGCACTCGTCGTCGTGGCGGACAATCAGCGTGCGGGAGCTGCGGCGCTCGCTGCACAGGACCTGGCCGTTCTGCTCGGCTGGCACGGAGAACTGGATGACAGCGCCGTACTGCAACAACTTGCGCCGTTACTGAACAACTCCGAGTTGCGCCGGCGCATGTCTGCCGATGCTCGCGCATTGATCGACGGCCGCGGAGCGTGCCGTGTCGCCGAGCGCATGGCGGCATATCCGCTGCAATTGCGCTCAGCCACGGTTGCGGACGCGCATTTGCTGTACGAGTGGGCCAACGATCCGCTGACGCGCCGCATGTCCTTTTCAAGTGAACCGATACCCTGGGGCATCCATGTCGAATGGCTGGCGCGGCGGCTGGCGGATCCCGACTGCCGGCTTTTCGTCGCGGCAAATCAGGACGGACTCGCGGTTGGACAGGTACGCCTCGATCGCGACGGACCCGGGGCAACGCTCAGTTTCAGCCTGGCGCCGGCGGCCAGGGGACAGGGTCTTGCCGCGAGACTGGTCCGGTTGGCTGCGGTAGACTCGCTCATGGCCGGCTGGTGTCAGGCTGTCGATGCGTGGGTGCGGCTGGAGAATATCCCTTCCGCGGCCGCATTCCGGCGTGCCGGCTTTACCGAGCGTGAAGCTCCGCCGGAACTCAACGAGCCCCGGTGGTCACAGGGTGGTGCTTTGTTGTTCAGTCTTTCATGAGAATCGGTAATCGCGACGTCGGCCCCGGTCATCCGTGCTACATCGTGGCGGAACTGTCGGCGAATCACGGCCAGGATTTCGACCAGGCCGTGGCTTTGATCCGTGCCATGCACGAAGCCGGTGCAGACGCCGTGAAAGTACAGACCTACACCGCGGAGTCCCTCACCATCGACAGCCGACTCGCGCCCTTCGTCGTCGGCGGCGGCACACTGTGGGATGGCCGGACGTTGTACGAGCTGTACCAGGAAGCCGCAATGCCCTGGGAGTGGCAGCCAAAGTTGCAGCAACTTGCCCTCGAACTCGGGCTCGATTTTTTCTCGACGCCCTTTGATGCGGAAGCCGTCGACTTCCTCGAACAGCTCGACGTGCCGGCGCACAAGATCGCGTCATTCGAACTGATCGACCTGCCGCTGCTTCGGCAGGTTGCGGCAACGGGCAAACCCGTCATCATGTCGACCGGCATGGCCACCGTGGAAGAAATCGAAGAAGCGCTGGTGACGCTCCGTGAAGCGCGATCCGGTCCCGTCGCGCTGCTGAAGTGCACCAGCGCCTACCCGGCCCCGGTCTCGGAAATGCATTTGCGAACGATCCCGGACATGGCGCGTCGTTTTGGCGTGCCGATCGGGCTGAGCGACCATACACCGGGGCACACCGCAGCTGTCGTCGCGGTCGGGCTCGGTGCCTGCATCGTCGAGAAACATTTCACACTTTCGCGCGCACAACCGGGCCCCGATTCCGCTTTTTCCATGGAACCGGACGAGTTCCGCGCCCTGGTCGATGCTGTCCGCGACGCGGAACAGGCCCTCGGCAAAATCAATTACACACCGTCGGCGAAAGAAGCAGCGAGCCGTGCGCTGCGGCGCTCGCTGTTCATTGTGAAAGATGTGAAGGCCGGCGAAAGATTCACGAGCGGCAATGTCCGCAGCATTCGCCCGGGGCACGGCCTGCATCCCAGGCACCTCGAGGAAGTCCTCGGCGGAACAGCCTCGCGGGACATTGCTGCCGGCACACCCGTCGACTGGTCACTGCTCGCCCGGCCAGCTAACGCCACGGCTCGATGACAAACCTTGCCATTATTCCTGCCAGGGGCGGTTCGAAGCGCATCCCGAGGAAGAATATCCGAGCGTTCCACGGAACACCGATCGTCTGCCATGTGATCCGTACGGCTCGCGAATGCGGCGTGTTCGCCGAGGTGATGGTCTCAACCGACGACGAAGAGATCGCCGGCATTGCCAGGGACTGCGGCGCCAGCGTCCCGTTCATGCGCTCCGCCGCGACTGCCGGCGATAACGCCACCACACTGGAAGTCCTGCGCGAAGTTGTCGCCGGGTATCGGGATGCCGCTCAGGCGTTCGACGCGTTGTGCTGCGTCTATCCGACAGCCGTGCTGACACAGCCTGCGACGCTACGCTCGGGGTGGGATCTGCTGCAGCAAAATTCGGAAGCCGCTTGTGTGCTCGGCGTCGTACCGTTCGGACACCCGGCACAACGGGCGCTGGTCGTCCGCAACGGGCGCTTGCACATGCTGCTGCCGCAGCATGTGCACAGCCGCACCCAGGACCTGGAGCGCACTTACCATGACGCCGGCCAATGGTACTGGCTGCGAACCGACGCACTTCGGGATCCGGGTTTCCGCATCCTCGGACCGACTGCAGTGCCTGTCGTGCTCGACGCACGCGAGGTGCAGGATATCGACACCGAACAGGACTGGGCCCTGGCCGAGGCGAAGTATCAACTGTTGCAGGGGAGAACTTCCCGATGACGGATTTTTCTACCCCGCAGGAGCAATTCTGGGCGGGCCAGTTTGGCGACGACTACACCGATCGCAATACCGGGGCGCGCTGGGTCGCGAGTAATCTCGCATTGTTCGGCCGCGTCCTCGCCGCGACCACCGGCGTTCGCTCGGTACTGGAACTCGGCGCGAACCGCGGCCTGAATCTCATCGCCCTGCGCGAGCTTCTGCCCGACGCGCGGCTCGCCGCGGTGGAGATCAACGCGAAAGCAGTCGAAGCGTTGCGGCAGTTTTCATGGCTGGACGTTACGCATTCTTCGCTGCTCGACTTCAAACCGAAAGCGCCAAGTGACTTCGTGCTCGTCAAGGGCGTGCTGATCCATCTGAATCCCGAGGTACTACCTGGCGTATACGAGCTGCTGCACGCGGCCAGTTCCCGCTATATCTGCATCGTGGAGTACTACAACCCGTCGCCCGTAACGATTCCCTATCGCGGTCACAGCGAGCGCTTGTTCAAACGCGATTTTGCCGGGGAGGTTCTCGGCAAGTACGCGGACATCAAATTGCGCGACTACGGGTTTGTGTACCACGGCGATCCGAATTTTCCGCAGGACGACCTGACCTGGTTCCTGCTGGAAAAGTCATCCTGAGCGGCACGGGACCATCGCCTTGCACCCGATTAGGACCGCCGAGGAATTGCTGATCCGCGCCGCCGCCAGCGGCATCGTGCCATCGAGCTGGTTCGTCACCGTGCCCGACCCGGCGACCTTGCATGCACGCAGCGGAAAGTTGTCGATCGAGATTGCCAGCCATTGCTGGAACTACGCACACCTCCTCGTGTACCAGCTCAGTTCGCTGGTGAATTTCCCGCCGACGCGGGTCACCGTCTGCATGACTGTTTTTCATGCGCCGGAGGATGAACCCACCCGCGCCATGCTGGCCTATTTCGGTGCGCTCACAGTACCGGGCGTTACCTGGAACTGGGTTGAGCTACCCCGGCAGGAACTTTTTCGTCGCGGCATCGGGCGAAATCGCGTTGCCCGGCAGACCGGCGCGGACTGGGTGTGGTTCACAGACTGCGACACTGTTTTCCATCGCGATTGCCTGGACGGTCTTGCCGATCAGTTGCAGCGCAGGCGCGACCGCATGGTCTATCCTCGCGGGGAACATATAACTTCCCTGCTGGACGAGACCGACCCGCTGCTCGCAACGAAGCATGTCGAGCCTCGCGTTCTGGACATAGACACCAGCAGATTCGAATTTCGCGCGCTGCGTCACGCGACCGGCCCGTACCAGATCGTGCACGGCGACGTTGCCCGCGCCTGTGGTTACTGCGAGCAGATAAAATTCTTTCAGCGGCCCGTCGAACGCTGGTCCAAAGCTTATGAAGACCGGTCGTTTCGCTGGCTGATGGGCACCGGCGGCGTGGCCCTGGATGTGCCGGGCGTGTATCGCATTCGTCACCAGCACAAAGGCCGTTACGGCGACAATCCGCTCGAGGCCCGCTTCCGCGGCGCCGTCCGTCGCGTGCAGGAGAAGCAGAAAAAGCGCCAGGCAACGCGGTGAGGACGATCCTCGGGATTTCGGCATACAGCGTATGACCGGCAATCCGGATACGTTGTCGGTCTTGCTGTTAGTGCTCGCCTCATATGCCGAGTAATTCTTAGATTTGTCGGTCATTACGCCTGGCGGCAGATCGATAACAGTCGCTTTTTGTCCGGCATTGCCGGAATGCGCGGCGGTCTGGTACCCGTCTGCCCCGCCGATCATCGCCGCCATATCCCGGATCCCGTGAATCCCTAGGTCGCAAGTTCATGATTTGCGCCCTGTTCCTTGCCATTGGCAGACGGCCACTCATTGTGGCTATTTCGCGACAACATGGCCGGTAATAAGCGGCGCCGATGACATAGCGAACCGGCATTTGTTCCCCATGCTGTTGATTTACCTGCCGTCTGACGCTGTTCGTCGGCGCTACACATTCCAAAACAGTATCAGCACGCGAGCTTCCCGCTTGTAGGATTTTTGCTACGACCTGGGTGGGGCGGGAATCCTGCGGGCAGCACCAGGCTGCTCCCGGGGTACTCCGCGGACGCCCGCGACAAAACACTCAACCCTGTGGAAACGACGCAGGGATCTGCCACAGCAGGTCAGTCTGCGGCTCAATTGGAGGAAGTGCATGAACAGCAACACAGCGATACGCCAGGCGATCCGACGCGCCCTTTATGTCGGCGCCATGGCGACGGCAGCAGGTTATGCGACCACCGCCAGCGCGCAGGAGGCGGGCGAAATCGAAGAAATCACGGTGACCGGCACGCGCATTACGGTCCCGGGCGTCGAGTCATCGAGTCCTATCTATACAGTGGACAGTAGCGAGATCGACCTTCAGCAACAACCCGAGGTAGAGAGAATCCTGCGGTTGTTGCCGATCACCAAACCGGACGACGGCCAGAACGTCAATAACGGTACGGTCGGTGTGGCAACGGTGGATATGCGCGGCCTCGGCTCACAACGCAACCTCGTACTCATCGACGGCAAGCGGCTGACGCCTTACAACACCAACGGCATCATCGACACGTCGACCATACCGACGGCGCTGATCGACCGGATCGATATCGTCACCGGCGGCGCTTCGGCGGTTTACGGGTCGGATGCGATCTCGGGTGCGCTCAACTTCATCATGAAGCGTGATTTCGAGGGTGTCGATCTGCGCGGTTATTACACCGTTACCGACGAGAACGATGGCGACATACGCAACCTCGCACTGACTGTCGGCTCGAACGTTGCCGACGGGCGAGGCAACGTGGTGGTCAACC
>Ga0302046_10003981_pt1 | contig 13231 bp, 12 predicted proteins | sample RVTome_11_FD_200261 | JGI IMG/M metagenome (GOLD analysis project Ga0302046, IMG submission 200261) | Soil microbial communities from uranium-contaminated site in the Upper Colorado River Basin, Wyoming, United States - RVT147D111 (version 2) ...
CAGCACCGTCAACTGGTCGGCGAGCATGAAGTGCTGGTGAACCATGCCGATCCCCGCTGCGATGGCATCGCTGGGCGAGCGGAAACGGACCTCCTTGCCGTCCACCGCCATGCGGCCTTCATCGGCCTGAAGCATCCCGTAGAGGATCTTCATCAGGGTGGACTTGCCGGCACCGTTCTCACCGCAGATGGCGTGGATCTCGCCCTGCTCGACGGTGAGGTCGACACGGTCGTTGGCCACGACACCGGGGAATCGCTTGGTGATCCCCTTCAATTCGATGGCGACCGACACTCAGGCCCTCCCCAAAGGGATTCTCCCCGACACGCGAAGCGGGACCGAGACTAGCCCGGTCCCGCTCCGCGACGCAGCGGCCTCGCGGCCGCGGCGAGTGTCGTTACGCGTCTTCTGGCAGTGTCGGCACGACGATGTCGCCGCCAACGATCTGGGCCTTGAAGGCCTCGAGTTCGTCGACGATGTCATCGATGAAACCGCCGCTCGTGGAATAGCCCACACCATCGGCGGCCAGGTTGTACTCCGTCGGACCGGCGGTGAAGTTGCCCGTCAGGTGGTCGTAGATCGCGTAGAAGACGGCCACGTCAACTCGCTTGATCATCGAGGTCAGCACGTACTCGCGTAGGGTCGTGTCGACGGTGAGGTACTGGTCGGAGTCGACTCCGATGCCCCACACCTTTGTGCCCGTGTCCTGGGTGTGCAGGCGAGCGGCCTCGAACATGCCCGAGCCGGAAAGACCGGCGGCGGCATAGACGATGTCCGCACCCTCGTCGTACATCGCCAGGGCGATCTCACGACCGCGATCCGGCGACTCGAACCCGGCGAAGTCCGGGAACTCACTGATGTACTCGGAGACGACCTCGATGTCGGGGTTCACGGCTCGAGCGCCGGCGATGAATCCGGCCTCGAACTTCTCGATGAGGCCGATGCCGCTGACACCGCCGATGAAGCCGACCTTGCCGGTCGTGCTCTTCAGAGCGGCGGCGGCGCCCACGAGGAACGAGCCCTCGTGCTCAGCGAACACCATGCCGCGGGCGTTGTCGCAGTAGGGCGCGGGCGGATCGACCGCGAAGTTCAACATCGCTGAGTCGGTGATGGCGAAGTCGACGTCCGGGTTGTTCTCGCACACCTCGGGGAACGCCACCTCGAACGAGAAGCCGTTCCCGATGACGATCGACGAGTTCTCGGCCTGCAGCTGCAGGTCGGTCGCACGGGCGGCGGCATCAGTAGGCGTGATCTCAGAGGCCGAGACGCTGAAATAGAACCGCGCCCAGTCGACACCGCACCCGGCGGCATCGTTGAACGACTGATCGCCGCGGCCGAGCAGGTCGAACGTCAGACCGACATTCACCCCCCGGCCCTCTGCGACCGCCTCGGCGGCGCCGAGAATCTCCGGACAGAAGTCGGGAATTATCACCTCGGGACGAGGAGCCGTAGTCGTCGTCTCCTCACCACCGGACGTCGTGGTGGTGGCGGCCGCGGTCGTCGTCGTCGCTGCCCCACCCGCGGTCGTCGTGGTCGCGTCGTCATCGCCACAGGCGGCAACTACGAGGAGGAAGGCCGCGAACAGCGCGGCGAGTCCCCAGTGTCTCTTCAACATGAGTGTGTACTCCTATGCATAGGTTCAGGATCGGCCCTCCACAAACGACCGATCGAGCGTCAGTGTAGGTCTTTCAGGGGGGGCCTCGCTGCGCTCGGCCCCGCAATTGGCAATTGGCAATTGGCAATTGGCGGGAACGCGTCGACACCGCCAAGCCACTCTTGCGGGAGGCGGAAGGCGGAAGGCGGGAGGCGGAAGGCGGAAGGCGGAAGGCTGGAGGCAGCCGGCGAAGCCCTCTCAGCCCTCTGAATCCGCCATCTCCACGGGTGGCTGGTCGGGCGCCTCGATGCGGGCGAACGTGATCTGCTCCGGGTCGTCCGGATCCACATCAACCAGGACGGTGGTTCCCGCGGAGAACTCGCCGAAGAGCACCTTCTCCGAGAGCTGGTCCTCGAGCATCCGCTGGAGGGCGCGGCGTAGCGGCCGGGCGCCCAACTGCGGGTCGTAGCCCTTCGAGCCGAGCAGCGCCTTGGCGTCGTCGGTGAGCACCAGGTCGAGTGCCTGAGACTTCAGCTGCTCCCGGATGCGAACCAGCATCAGGTCGACGATCGACTTGACCTCGTCCATCGTCAGCTCGTGGAAGACGATGACCTCGTCGATGCGGTTGAGGAATTCAGGCCGGAACTGCTTCTTGAGCGCCTCGGTCACCTTCTCCTTGATGCGCTCGTATGACAGCTCCTCCGACTCGGAGGCGAACCCGATCGACTTTCGCTTCAGATCCTGCGTCCCCAGGTTCGAGGTCATGATGATCACCGTGTTCTTGAAGTCCACGGTGCGGCCCTGCGAGTCGGTGAGACGCCCGTCCTCGAGGATCTGCAGCAGAGTGTTGAACACGTCGGGATGGGCCTTCTCGATCTCGTCGAACAGCACCACGGAGAAGGGCTTGCGGCGGACTGCCTCGGTGAGCTGGCCGCCCTCGTCGTAGCCGACATAGCCCGGGGGCGAGCCCACCAGCCGACTGACGGTGTGCTTCTCCATGTACTCCGACATGTCCAGCTGGATGAGGGCGTGTTCATCGCCGAACAGGAACTCGGCGAGAGCCTTGGCCGTCTCCGTCTTCCCGACGCCGGAGGGGCCGAGGAAGATGAACGAGCCCGCTGGACGCTTCGGGTCCTTGAGGCCGGCGCGGGTGCGGCGGATGGCCCGGCTCACGGCCTGGATCGCCTCGTGCTGGCCGACGATGCGCTTATGGAGTTCGTCCTCCATCCTGAGGAGCTTGGCGGTCTCCTCCTCGGTGAGGCTCTGCACCGGGATGCCGGTCCACTGGGCGAGCACCTCGGCGATCTGCTCCTCGCCGATGATCGAGCCGACGACCTCCTCGGACTCGCCGAGCGAGGACTCGGCCTCGTCACGCTCCGAGACCAGGCCGCGCTCCTCGTCGCGCAGCTTGGCGGCCTGCTCGTACTGCTGGTCCTGGATGGCGGTCTCCTTGCGTTTGCGCACGTCGACGAGCTTGCCCTCGATGGCGTCCAGCTCGGGAGTGGCCGGCCGGCGGTTGATGCGCATGCGGCTGCCCGCCTCGTCGATCAGATCGATCGCCTTGTCGGGGAGGTGCCGGTCGGCGATGTACCGGTCGGCGAGATTGGCGGCGGACACCAGGGCCTGGTCCGTATACGACGCCCGGTGGTGTGCCTCGTACTTCTCGCGCAGCCCGGTGAGGATCTGGATGGTCTCGGCGACCGACGGCTCATCCACCTGGATGGGCTGGAAGCGCCGCTCCAGTGCCGAGTCCTTCTCGAGGTACTTGCGGTACTCCTCGAGCGTGGTGGCTCCGATGGTCTGCAGCTCGCCGCGGGCCAGCATCGGCTTGAGGATGCTGGCGGCGTCGATGGCACCCTCGGCGGCGCCCGCCCCTACGAGGGTGTGGATCTCGTCGATGAACAGGATGATGTCGCCACGGGTGCGGATCTCCTTCAACACCTTCTTGAGGCGCTCCTCGAAGTCGCCGCGATAACGCGACCCGGCGACGAGGGCGCCCAGGTCGAGTGTGTAGAGGTGCTTGCCGGTGAGGGTTTCGGGCACCTCGCCCGCCACGATGCGCTGGGCGAGGCCCTCGACGATGGCGGTCTTGCCCACTCCGGGCTCGCCGATGAGCACCGGATTGTTCTTCGTACGACGGGAAAGGATCTGCATGACGCGCTCGATCTCGCGCTGCCTGCCGATCACCGGGTCGAGTTTGCGCTCCCGGGCGTACTGGGTGAGGTTCCGACCGAACTGGTCGAGGACAGTCGACCCACTGGCGCTCTCGGAGCTGCCGCGGCCCCGGCCCGACGAAGAGGAAGGCTCCGAGGAGGGCTCGTCGCCCTGGGCGCCGGAGAGCAGCTGGATGACGGTCTGGCGGACTTTGTGGAGTTCGGCGCCGAGCTTCTGGAGGACCTGGGCGGCGACGCCCTCACCCTCGCGGATGAGCCCGAGGAGGATGTGCTCGGTCCCGATGTAGTTGTGGCCGAGCTGCAGAGCCTCCCGCAACGACAGCTCGAGGACCTTCTTGGCCCGGGGGGTGAAGGGGATATGGCCCGATGGCGCCTGGGCGCCCTGGCCGATGATCTCGACGACCTGGCTGCGCACCGATTCGAGGGAGATGCCCATGCTCTCGAGAGCGCGGGCGGCGACACCCTCGCCCTCGTGGATGAGGCCGAGGAGGATGTGCTCGGTCCCGATGTAGTTGTGGTTGAGCAGCCGGGCTTCTTCCTGCGCGAGGACTACGACCCGCCGTGCTCGGTCGGTGAACCGCTCGAACAACGTCCTGACTCCCTAGACGACGATGGCGCTTCCGGGTCCCGTCCGGAGGCGCCTCCGCGACTATAGCGCTGAGGCTGTCCAAGACGGGTTGCCGGTTCCGTGCTTGTAACAGCAGTGTCGGCGCGATGCTTCCCGAACTGGAGGGGGACCCCCGCCTCCGGCTTCCCGCCACCCGCCTTCCGCCATCCGCCATCCGCCATCCGCCATCCGCCATCCGCCATCCGCCATCCGCCATCCGCCATCCGCCATCCGCCATCCGCCATCCGCCATCCGCAAGAGTCTCGTGCAACCGACCGTGCCGACGCGGTCTTGCCAATTGCCAATCGCGGTCGACGAAGCGAGGCCCTTCCGACATCCCGTCGGTTCCATCCCGACTCGCCGTCGATGCTCCATGCCCATACGGTCGCCCCGTCATGGATGGCCTGCACGCTGGAGCGAGCACGCCCGTGCTCCATTACCTCCCGATATTCTCGACCGCGATCGCCTCCGCCTTCACGGTGGTGCTCTGGAGGCACTGGCGCCGGTCCCCCGACAAGCGCTACCTCATGTGGTGGACGATCGGCGTCGCCCTCTTCGGCCTGGGGACACTCACCGAGGCCGTCACGACCCTCTTCGGTTGGCAGGAACCGATCTTCCGAATGTGGTACATCGCCGGAGCGCTGCTGGGCGGCGCCCCGCTGGCTCAGGGGACCGTCTATCTGCTGACGAAGCGCCGCAATGCGGATCGACTCACGGTCGCCCTCCTGGTCTATGTCGCCATCGCCTCGATCTTCGTCCTCACCACCCCCATCGCTCCCGATGCCGCCGAAATCGGGCGCCTCGACGGAGATGTCATGGAGTGGCAGTGGGTTCGGCTCTTCTCGCCGCTCATCAACACCTATGCCCTGGTGTTCCTGGTCGGCGGAGCCATCTGGTCGGCCATCAAGTATCGCCGCTCTGCCCAGGGATCGTCGGCACGGGTGTGGGGCAACTGGCTGATCGCCATAGGTGCCCTCCTTCCCGGAATCGGCGGCGCCTTCACCAGGGCCGGCCATGTCGAAGTCCTGTATGTGGGTGAGTTGATCGGCCTCACCTTGATTTGGTGGGGCTACACGCTGATCGTTGGTGATCGCTCGCCCTCGCTCCACACCGCACAACGGGCCGCCTCCGGGGCTCGCCCATGACGAAAGGGAACCACATGACAGCTCGGAGATCACGACTGGCGGCGGGCGCCGTCGCCCTGCTCCTCGTCGTTGCCGCCTGCGGTGACGACGACGCCACGACCACCACGACCACGGTGGCGCCCACCACTACCGTCGCCACGACGACGAGCACGATGGCCGATTCGACGACGACAACCGTCGCCGCGGCCGTCACGATCGTCGGCGACGACGGCGTCGAGTCCGAGATAACCGATGCGTCACGCATCGTGTCGCTCAGCGGCGATCTCACCGAGATCCTCTTCGCCCTCGGGGAAGGCGACCGGGTCGTCGGCGTCGACGTGACCACCACCCACCCGGAGGAGGCTGTCGGCCTGCCGGTCATCGGATTCGGTCAGATGCTGGCGCCGGAGGCAGTTCTGGCGCTCCAGCCGACCGTCGTTCTCGCCAACGATCTGACGGCGCCGCCGGAAGCCATCGAGCAGATTCGGGGGGCCGGAGTGCCCGTCGTCGTCCTCGCAACCGGTGGATCCTTCGACGCCGTCGGCCACAAGATCACGACGATCGCTGAAATCGTTGGCATGCCCGCCGAGGGTGGGGCCCTCGCAGCTGCTGTCGAAGCGGAGATTGCGGCGGCTACATCGCTGGCCGCCCAGGCAGATTCGATGCCGAGAGTGGCCTTCATCTACACGCGGGGACCGCAGTTGATGCTCCTCTTCGGCATCGGGATGGGCACCAACGCGATGATCGAGGGGGCCAACGCCATCGACGTCGGAGCAGACATCGGCATCTTCGGTGCCGCGCCCGTTTCGGCGGAAGCGTTGATCGCCGCAGCACCCGACGTGATAGTGCTCCCGGAAGCGGGTCTGCAAGCGCTGGGTGGCATCGACGCCCTCCTGGATGTGATCCCCGGCGTCTCGCAGACACCTGCAGGGCAGAACGGAATGTTCCTCGCCTACGACGAGGCCTACTTCTTCAACCTCGGCCCACGCGTGGGCCAGGCGCTGATGGAGTTCGTCCTGGATCTCCATCCCGAGCTTGCCGGGTAGCCCGCACCGAAGCGACGTAGTCGACGATCCCTTCGGCGCCCGCCGCAGGGGGGTCGTCGCCGTCCTGACGATCGCCCTCATCGGAGCGGCGGCCGCCAACCTGTGCGTGGGCCCCGTCGACATCGAACCCGGCGCCGTACTGCGCGTCCTCGCCCGCTCGGTTGGGATCGCCATCGGGGACCCTGCCGACGCCCAGACGCGGGCCGTCGTCATCGACATCCGGCTCCCCCGAGTACTGGTCGGCGTGGTGGCCGGCGCCGCGGCAGGTGTCACCGGGGCCGTGCTCCAGGGCCTTTTCCGCAACCCGGTGGCCGACCCCCATCTTCTCGGCATCGGCCCGGGAGCCTCGCTGGGTGGGGCGCTCGGCTCGCTGACCGGCTCGGTGCCCGGCGCCATCGCCGGTGGTGCCGTCGGTGGGATGCTCACCGCCCTCGTGGTCCGGCGCCTCGGCAGGACGCGGGCCACCGAGCCGTCGCGTTTCGTGCTCACCGGGTTGGCGCTCGGGGCCGCCATCAGCGCCTGGGTCGGGTTCGTCGTCTTCGTAGCCGACCGCACCCGGGTGCCGCCGATCGACTTCTGGCTGCTGGGCAGCCTGGGGGCGAGTACCTGGTCCACCCTGGGCACCCTGAGCATCACCGCCGGAGTCGGCGTCGTCGCCCTCATGGGATCGGCGCGAGTCCTCGACGTGTTCGCGCTCGGCGAGGCGGACGCCCGTCGCCTGGGAATAGACGTCGAGATGGCGACGCTCGTGATCCTCCTCGGCGTCGGCGGGGTCATCGGCTCGGCGGTCGGCGCCGTCGGCGTCGTCGTCTTCATCGGCCTTGTGGTGCCCCACCTGGTCCGCCACGTCGCCGGAGCCACCCACCGGGTGGTGCTCTCGGGTTCGGCCATCGGTGGCGCGCTGATGATGCTGCTCGCCGACCTGGGCGCGCGCGTGGTCGTCTCTCCCCAGGAGGTTCCCGTGGGCCTCTTGACGGCGGCCATCGGCGGTCCGTTCTTCCTGTGGCTGATCAGGAAGCCAGGGGTGCCGACATGACGCGCCTCACCGCCGCCAGCGTCTCATACCGGGCGGGCCGGGCCAGCGTCCTCCGTGATGTGGACCTCGAGATCGAATCCGGCGGACTCGTGGCCGTCGTCGGCCCCAACGGCGCGGGCAAGACGACACTGCTCCGGATACTGGGCGGCGACCTTGCGCCCACGTCGGGGGCGGTAGCGATCAACGATGTAGACATCTCGGGGCTGCACGAGCAGGAGCTAGCCCTTCTCCGTGCCCTCCTCGCCCAGAACGGAGTCGCCGAGATCCCCTTCCCGGTCGCCACGGTGGTGGCACTGGGAAGGACCCCCCATCGGCGCACGGAGGGCAACTCGTCTGCCCGGGACGCCGAGGTGGTGCGGCGGACCATGGCGGAAGTCGGAATCGATCATCTCGACCGGCGGGCCTACGCCACCCTCTCCGGAGGTGAGCGCGCCCTGGCCTCCCTGGCCCGGGTGCTCGCCCAGGAGAGCCAGGTGATCCTGCTCGACGAGCCCACCGGATCCCTCGATGTCGCGATCGAGGAACGCACCATGCGGCTTCTCCGTGAGCGAGCGTCCGGGGACGTGATGGTCGTGTGCGTCCTGCATGACCTGAATCTGGCGGCCCGGTATGCCGATCGGGTGATCCTCGTCGGAGAAGGCGCCATCGTTACCGACGGCCCCCCATCCCAGGTTCTCACCCCCGCGGCCCTCTCGGCGGTCTATCGACATCCGATGCGGGTAGTACCCCATCCGTTCCGGGACGGTCTGTTGGTGCTCGTCGACTGACTCCTGCCGACTCTTCCCCGGCAGCACGTACCATCCCCGGGATGGAGTCCACCGACCTGCGCAGCATCGTCCCGATCGAACGGGTCTGGACGCGCCTGGAGGCCGTGGAGCGCCGCCTGTACGAGGTCTCCACGTCGGAGAACCCATTCGTCACCGAGATCGCCCAGCACGTGATGGCGGGCGGCAAGCGCTACCGGCCGATGCTGGCCCAGGTGGCGGCCGAGATCGGCGGGGTGGACGGCGACGCGCCAGTCGAGGCGGGCGTGGCGGTCGAGCTGATCCACCTGGGAAGCCTGTATCACGACGATGTCATCGACGAGGCTGGGAGCCGACGCGGCCAGACCTCGGTGAACGCCAATTGGTCGAACACCATCGCCATCCTCGCCGGCGACTTCCTGTTGGCCCGGGCCTCCGAGGTCGCCGCGCCACTCGGCACCGAGGCCGTCGCTCTGCTCGCCCGCACCTATGCCCTGCTCTGCGAGGGCCAGGTCCTGGAGCTTCAACTGGGTAATGACCTCGATCACGGCCCGGAGGACTACTTCCGGGTGATCGAGAACAAGACGGCGAGCCTCATCCGGACCTCGGCGCGGCTGGGAGCGATGGCGGGGGGTGCCTCGCGAGAGCACATCGACGCTGCCACCCGATGGGGCCACGAGGTGGGCCTCGTGTTCCAGCTGACCGACGACGTACTCGATCTGCTCGCCACCGAGGACTTCCTCGGGAAGCCCGCCGGTTCGGACATCCACGAGGGCACCTTCACGCTGCCGGTGATCTACGCGCTGCAATCGAGTCAGGGTGATCGGGTGAGAGCTCTGCTCTCTGGCGGCAAACCCTACGAGGCGAGAGCGGTCGAGGAGGTGATCCGGATCGTGCGCTCGGACGGCCACCTCGAAATGGTGCTCGACGAGACGGATCGCCGCATCGCGGCCGCCGACGAGGCGATCGGCCTTCTTCCCGACGGAGAGGTCACGAAGGTATTGCGGAGGCTTGGCGAGTTTCTGGTCGAGCGGGTGGAGAAGGCGCGGCGCGGGTAGTGCCCCCTAGATGTCATGGGGTTCCAACTCGGGCTCGAACTCGAAGACCACCACGAATGAGGCCGTGGCCTCGGTGCGAAGCTCGGGCACATCGGTGCACACGAGTTCACCACTGAAGCGAGGGATTGGTAGAGCGGGATCCGACTCGAACCTGGACAACTCCGAGACGCACTCACCGTCTTTGGCAATAAACGTCTTCCCTTCGGTAGTGAGCGTCGCCGTCACTCCCGCCGAGGCCGGGACGCCCACCACGAGATCGGATCCGGCGAGGAGAAGGACACCACGGTCTCCACGGTAAGTGACCGACAGGTGGATCGATTCACCTTCGAAGCCCCCGGCCGAGAACCGATCGACGTGATCGAGAAGGAGCCGGTCGTCAACAGCCCCCGACACCTCAACAACTGCCGCCGATGCATCGAGGGCCAGCAGGTCGGCGCGAAGATCGAGGAGCAGAGACGATTCGCCGTCCTGCGGAACCTCGGCCGTGGCGAGCACCGAGAGAAAGCCGTCCGATGGGATGAACAGACGGCCGAAGGTGTACACCACCGAGAGGATGAGCCCGAATCCGGCGACCGCCACGAGAAGGTCCCGCCCAACCGATCCCAAGCGGCGCTTGCTCATCGGTCGATTATCTCCACCGGCCTCGCCGTTTGCCAGCGACAATCAGCTCAGGGCGAAAAAGCCCAGGGCGGCCGCTCCGAAACACAGCCCCACGGTCAGCAGTGCGTTCCGTGCGGCGTAGCCCCAGGCGCCATCTTCGATCAACCTGGCTGTCTCGTAGGTGAACGTCGAGAAGGTAGTGAGCCCCCCCAGGAAACCGACTCCTCCCCAGGCGAGCGCGGAGTCCGGCAGCCGACCAGCGACCACAAGCCCGAAGATGGCCCCGATGAGTAGCGAACCGAGAACGTTGACGACGAGGGTCCCCGCCGGAAACGGCGTCTCCTGGCGCACCGCCACCACGCCGCTCAACTGATATCGCGCCAGCGCGCCGAGGGCTCCCCCGAGGGCCACTCCCAGAGCGGTCATTTGTCGGCGTCTCGTCCCTGGTACTTCAGGATCTCGACCCGCTCGAGAGTGACCAGCCCCTCCTCGACCATGCTCTCCGTCGCCTCGAGGAAGGCGTCGATCTTGTCTGCCGAGTCGACGATCTCGATGACCATCGGGAGGTCCTCGGACAGGCGGAGGATCCGCGACGTGTGGACCACCGAGCTGGCGCCGAAGCCTTCGATTCCCCTGAGCACGGTGGCGCCTGCCAGGCCCATTGCCCGGGCCTGGTGCACGATCGCCTCGTAAAGAGGACGTCCGTCCCAACGGTCGGATTCCCCCACGAAGATCCGAAGCAGCTTGCCCTCACCGATCAGCTTCATGCAGCCTCCTCACCGGGTTGGTTCGCCCTAGCCGCATGCCGACCAGGGCCAGGATCTGGCCGAGCAGAAGAGTCGACACCCAATAGATGACCGCTGTCGACGCCCTGCCGGCGTCTGCGAGCCTGACCCCGTCGATCGCCATCGTCGAAAAGGTGGTGAAAGACCCGATCACTCCGATGCCGAGGAATGCCTGCCAATGCGGCCACCGGAAGGCTCCATCGAGCAGCCTCGACGCGATCACACCGAGAGCGAATGCCCCGGAGACATTGACGACCAGCGTGCCCCATGGAAACCCCGGCGGTGATCCGGGCAGGAGCTCCTCGATCCACCACCGCGACAGGCTGCCGACCACGCCGCCCATCGCCACCGCAGCGAGACGCATTCCGCTCGACTCCTGACTCCTCGGGTGCAGGAGCCATTAGCCCTCCCGGGCGGTTCATGGCGAGCTCCATCGCCGGAGGGGGAGGGTAGTGGAACGTGAAGCACGGCGTCCGACGCCAGCGGAGTGACCTCGACGGGCGAGATCTACTCCGGCCGGAGGTGCGGGAAGAGCACCACCTCGCGGATCGACGCCTGGTCGGTCAACAGCATGACGAGCCGGTCGACGCCGAGGCCCATGCCCCCGGTTGGAGGCATGCCGTACTCGAGTGCCCTCAGGAAGTCCTCGTCCATGGGATGGGCCTCGGTGTCCCCGGCGGCGCGGGCCTCCATCTGGGCCTCGAACCGGCGCCGTTGCTCGACCGGGTCGTTGAGCTCGCTGAACGCATTGGCCAGCTCGTTGCCGGCGACGATCACCTCGAAGCGCTCCACCAGGTCGGGCTTCGATCGGTGCTCTCGGGCGAGGGGGGAGATCTCCTTGGGGTAGTCCATGACGATCGCCGGCTCCCACAGGTCTGGCTCGACCCGGGCCTCGAACACCTCGGCGGCGATCTTGCCCACGCCCCATGCCGGCTGGGGTTCTACGCCGGCCCTGCCGGACAGCCGACGCGCCTCCTCGAGAGGCATCCCCGGGTCCCACGCGTCGCCGGTGGCGTCGGAGATCCCCCCGAAGTAGGTGATCCGGCGCCAGGGGGTGGCCACCGACAGCGGCCTGCCCTGGAAGGTCAGCTCGGTGGTCCCGGCGACACGGTTGGCCGCCTCGACGACCAACTCCTCGGTCAAGGTGGCCATGTCCTCGTAGTCGGCGAGCGCCTGATACAGCTCCAGCATCGTGAACTCGGGGTTGTGGCGCGGCGACACCCCTTCGTTGCGAAACACCCGGCCGATCTCGAAGACCCGCTCGACCCCACCCACGATCATCCGCTTGAGGTGCAGCTCGAGGGCGATCCGCAGGAACATGTCGATACCGAGAGCCTCGTGATGGGTGCGGAAGGGGTGTGCCAGACCGCCGCTGGGAACGTTGTGGAGCACCGGCGTCTCCACCTCGACGAATCCGCGATTTGTGAGCGACTCGCGCAAGGAAGCGACGGTGGCGACCCGTGCCTGCATGGTCCGGCGGGACGCCTCGTTGACGAGGAGATCCACATACCTGAGCCGGTGCCGCTTCTCGACGTCGGCGAGGCCGTGCCACTTCTCGGGAAGCGGTCGCAGGCCCTTGGCGAGCAGCTGGAACGACTCAACCCGGACGCTCAGCTCGCCACGCCTGGTGGTGATCACCTCGCCCTCGGCCCCGATCCAGTCACCGGCGTCGAGGTCCTGGAACCGCCGTTTGAGATCGGCGGCCGCGAACGGCACCGGCTTGATCTCTATGCCGTCCACCGAACCCGGGAGCGATGTGAGCCCCTCGGGCGCGACGACCGCATAGGAGTACGAGTCCGAGTGAACCAGGTAGTTGCGAAGAGCCCGGAGCTGGTCAACAGCTTGCGCGCTCCGGGCGCTCTGCTTGATCTCCACGACATATTGACTCCCATCGGCATCGGTCACCAGCAAGTCAGGACGTAGGCGGCTCGGGGCACCTTCCTTCAGGTCAAGTTCTGGCTCCACCAATGGTGCCGACGCGTTTGGGAATGCCAGACTCACAAGGTGGTGCAGGTGCTCAAGGTCGTCCTTCCGCCGGAAGTCCGCATCGACAAAGAGCTGGATAGTCCCGGAGCCATCACGCAGAACTCCGAAGGTGTGCGCCGTTGCGATTCGCAGGTTCATCAACCGGCCCGCAACGGCAACGCGCTGTCCGGTGCTAGCACCAGGCTCGAGGTTCGTGAATCGCTGATGCAGCTCAGCGGCGGTGGCCGTCCGCTCGAAGTTGACCGGGTAGGGCTCGACGCCTGCCGCACGCATCGCCTCGACCTTCTCGAGTCGAGCGGCGACGAGCGGGTGGTCGTAGGCGGAACCGGCCTCGTCGCTCATCCGCTCGGCTCGCACCGGGATTGGTGAGAGGGGTTCATGCGAATTGCGAATTGCGAATTGCGAATTGCTCAGCCCTCGTCCTTGGTCGCCGCCGTCTCCTCGGGAAAGGACCCCGTCACGATGAACGTCACGTGCTCGG